>Ga0208330_1000093_pt1 | contig 52561 bp, 52 predicted proteins | sample DeeseametaMP1896_FD_184180 | JGI IMG/M metagenome (GOLD analysis project Ga0208330, IMG submission 184180) | Marine microbial communities from the Deep Pacific Ocean - MP1896 (SPAdes) | ecosystem: Environmental > Aquatic > Marine > Oceanic | place: East of Hawaii, North Pacific Ocean | collected... | reverse complement strand
CCCAGCGTCTGGCGCTGGCCACCGGACATGGTGCCCACCGCCTGGGTCGGATCGCTGAAGTCGATGCCGATCTTCAGCATCTCGTCATGGGCGATCTTGTCCATCTCTGCCATGCGCAGCGTGCCCAGCGGGCCTTTCAACTCGCGCCCCATGAAGAAGTTGCGTGTGACGCTCATCAGCTGGTTCACGGCAAGATCCTGGTAGACCGTGCCGATGCCTGCGTCCGAGGCATCCCGGGGCGAGCGGAAGTTGACCGGCTTGCCCTCGATATAAAGCTGGCCGGAGCTGGGCTGGTGCACGCCCGCCAGCGTCTTGATGAGGGTGGATTTTCCGGCCCCGTTGTCGCCCAGCAGGGCGTGGACCTCGCCCGGGTAGACCTCGAGGTTGACGCCGTTCAGGGCCATGAAGGGGCCGAATTTCTTTATGAGGTTTTCGACGCGGAGATAGGGTTCAGCCATTTTGGGCGCCCTCCGTGATCCGGGGTTGGGTTAGCAGTGAGACCTTTGCCGTTCCGAGCAACCGGCGCGCATGTGCCAGCCCCGACCTCCCCCCCGGGAGGGGCTTTTGGCGAGAAGGTCCTGGCTCATGCCGCGCCCGAGCTATTGAGTGGGGCCGCCGATAGGGGCTCGACCGCCCTTCCGAGGTCGGGGCCGGCGCCTGCGCGCCTTGGCAATCGTTGGCCATCATCAGATCCCCCCCGTGATGCGCTTGCGGATGCGTTCGTTGGCAAAGACCGCCGCCAGCAGGACCAGCCCCACGAAGACACGGTAGAACGACCCGTCGAGCCAGGGGATGTAGAAGACCGCGTTGGCCACGAGGCCGAAGGTCACGGCGCCGAAGGCTACCCCGATCACCGAGCCGAAGCCGCCGGTCATCAGCGTGCCGCCCACGACGGCGATGGCGATGGCGTTCAGTTCCATCAGGTTGCCCTTGGCCGCGTCCGCCGTGTTGGTGTCGAACACCTGACAGGCGGCGAACATGGTGGCGCAGAAGGCGGTGAACATGAACAAGCTGATCTTGACCTTGTTCACCGGCACGCCGTTGGCGCGCGCGCTGTCCTTGTTGTCGCCGGTGGCGTAGATCCAGTTGCCTTTCTGCGTGCGCGCCAGCACGAACCAGGCGCAGAAGGCGATCACCAGCCACCACAGGAAGCGCGAGTCGAATCCGTCGACCCATTGTTCTCCGCGACGGTTGATGTTGCCGCCCAGCTGGAACCAAAGGTCGTAGACCCAGCCGAAGACCTCGCCGCCCAGGATCCAGGCGACCCAGCTTTCCTCCTTGAAATCGGGCAGGCCCGAGATCTGGGTGGACTGGTTGATGAGGCGGAAACAGACCTCTGTCACGCCGCGCAGGAAGAACAGGAAGGCCAGCGTCACGATAAAGCTGGACAGGCCCGAGCGCACGACGATGGTGCCGATCACCCAGCCGATGAACAGTGTCATGCACATGGTCAGGATGAAGGCGGTGAGCGGCGTCGCCTCTCCCAGGCCGAAGGGCAGGCCCCATTTCAGCATCATGGCCATCGACATGCCGGCAAAGCCGATCATCGAGCCGATGGACAGATCGAATTCCCCGGCGATCATCAGCATGGCGGCCCCGGTGGCGATGATGCCGAACTGCGAGATGATGGCGATGTTGTTTTTCAGCCCCAAGGCGTTGAACGCCTTGAAGTCAGAGGCAAAGGTGATCGCGGTCACGACGACGAGCATGACGATGAAGGCCCCGGCCTCGGGACGGCGCACAAGGCGCATGAAGGCGGATTCCTGAGTCAGCCGGTCCGCTTCGCTGCGGTCAGACATAAGACCCCCCATTATGTTAGGATATATCGAAAAAGGGGACAGGTGTTGCCGCCTGTCCCCGCGATGTTTCCGAAACTGCCCGCGATCAGCGGTTCACGCCCGCCTGCGATTTCACGTCGGCGGCGTTCGAGGCATCCACGAAGCCCGGGCCGGAGGTCACGTTGGCACCCGGCAGCATCCCTGCGTTGGTGTTGTAGAGGTGCAGGACGATGACCGGCATGTAGCCTTGCAGGCGCTGCTGCTGGTCGATGGTGAAGGAGACGTGGCCCGCCTCGATCAGGTCCATCACGCCGGGCGAGAGGTCAAAGCAGGACAGGTGCACGTCGGCACCCACTTCCTCGACCGCTTGCCAGGCCGCTTCGCAGACATGCGGGCCAACCGCCAGCAGACCGTCGATGGTCTCGTCCGCCTGCAGGGCGGCGGCGGTGCGGGTCTTGATCTGGGTGACGTCGTTGGACACGTCGATCTGGTTCAGCTCCTGCCCGAAGGCATCGAAATAGCCGGTGCAGCGGTCCACCAGCGCGGTGTTATAGGCTTCCTGGTTGAGGCAGAGACCGTTGGTCACGCCTTCTTCCTTGGCGCGTTCACCGGCGGCCTTGCCAGCGTCGTATTCCGGCTGGCCGACGTGCATCAGCGCGCCGACGTCCTTGGAGGATTCAAGGCCCGAGTTGATGGTGATGACGGGAATGCCCGCGTCGACGGCGTCGCGGATCGCGCCGCCAAGCGCATCGGCATCGGGCAGCGAGACGATGATGCCGTCCGGATCGGTTGCGGCTGCGGCCTCGATCAGCTTGGCCATGGCCGACATGTCGCCCGAGGGGTCGAAATTGTATTCCAGCGTTGCGCCGACGGCGGCGGCGGCATCCTTGGCGCCTTTCTCGACCACCGGCCAGAACGGGTCGGTGCCCTGGGTGTGGGTGATCATGACATAACGTTCGGCGGCAGCGGCAGAGGCCATCGCCGCAAGGGCTGCGGTGGCAAGCAGGATCTTTTTCATGGTGTCTCCTCCATTGGACAATTGCCCGTTTTTCCGGGCATTTGGTGCGGATCGGCTCTCTTCCGGAGCTGTATTCCGGTTGAAAGCCTAGCAACGCCCCGGGGAGTTGTCAGCAATGGATTGATGCCTCCTCCCGTCCCCCCGCGGCGGGTGTCGTTATCGCTAACGACCGGGACGGGTTGCGTCGAGGATTTCGACCGTTTCGGCGGCAAAATTCCCTCATGGATGAGGGGCTGTGACCCCGCATCCTGAGAGAATCCCATCATTTTAGGCAGAGGTGGCGGAAATCCTTGCCTCGGGCCCGATGATCGGCGGCGCGGCGTTCAGGGTCTCGATGGCGAAACCGGCCGCGGCCTTGTAATCGGCCAGAAAGGCCTCGCGCTCCTCGGGCGGGATCACCGCGTCGATGTCATCGAAATGCCCGCCACAGCGTTCGTCGACGAGGTTCAGCAGGCCGAAGGGGCCGGCGCCGCGATTGCGCAGGATCAGCTTGGACACCGGCGCGCAGAGCTTGTCGTCATAGGCCTTCAGCGCGGCGGGGCCGCTGCCGTGTTCCAGCAGGCTGGCGCCCAGCGTGCGGGCGTCGATCACCGCCTGGCTGGCCCCGTTCGAGCCGGTGGGATACATCGCATGCGCCGCGTCCCCCATGAGCGCCACGCGGCCCTGGACCCAGGTGGGGATCGGGTCACGGTCGATCATCGGGTTTTCGAAGGCGCGCGAGGCGCCCCGGATCATCGCGGGCACGTCCAGCCAGTCATAGCGGAACTGGTCGAAGTGATGCACGAAACTGTCGATCGGCACCTCGCGGAACCAGCCGGTTTCGGTCCAGTCCTCATCCTCGCCCAGAGTGCGTTCGGCGATCCAGTTGATCTCGGCCAGCCCGTTCTCGTCGGGGGCGGAGATCGGGTAGATCACCATGCGGTGCCGGTGAGTGCCCAGACCGACAAAGCTGGACCCGGTGCGGATCGGTTTCGCCCGCGTGGTGCCCCGCCACATCAGCGCACCGCCCCAGTGGATCGGCGGCTGGTCGGGGTGCATCTGGGCGCGGATCGCCGAGTGGATGCCCTCGGCCCCGATCAGCAGGTCGGCGGTGTCGGTGCGCGCGCCCTCTGCGCATTCCAGGTGCAGGGTCGCGCTGTCCTCGTTCTGGGTATAGCCCGCCGCGCGACAGCCGGTCTGCACCGCGTCGGGGCCCAGCCGGTCCAGCACGAGGTCATAAAGCGCCATGTGGAACCGGCCCCGGTGGACGGCGTATTGCGGCCAGTTGTAACCGGCTTCCAGCCCGCGCGGCTCGGCATGGATGTCGGCACCGCTGAGGCCCACCAGCGCCCATTCGCGGGCCGGGACGCCGCAGCGGTCCAACAGCTCTTCGCCGATGCCGAGGTCGAAGAGTTCGCGCACCGCGTTGGGTTGCAGGTTGATGCCCACGCCCAGCGGTTTCAACTCGCGCACCGCCTCGTAGACGGTGCAGGACAGGCCGATCTGGTGCAGCGTCAGCGCGGTCACCAGACCGCCGATGCCGCCGCCTGCGATGATGACACGGGTCATTGCGCTCTCCGTTGCTGGGCGATGATCTGGTATGCCAAAATGCCTGTGGACGCAATTGTCAGCGGGCCTCGGGCGAGCGGGGCGCCACAGGTGCATCCGATGCGTGTGCTGCCCTTGGCTCTGTCATTGCCTGGTTCCCCTTCCGCCGACCGATGGAGCCTGTCGCCCCCGTGGCGGGAGCAGGGCCAAAGGCGCAGGCGGCGCCTTTGGGGGCTCGGGGGCATTTGCCGCCAAGACGAAGCGCAGGAGCGCGTCAGAGGCTCAGCAGGCGCTTGGCGTTTTCCTTGAGGATCAACGGGCGCACCTCGTCACGGATGTCGAGGTCCTCAAAGTCCTTCAACCAGCGATCCGGCGTGATGGCGGGCCAGTCCGAGCCGAAAAGCATCTTCTTCTTCAGGATCGTGTTGGCGTATTGCACAAAGATCTTGGGGAAATACTTGGGCGACCAGCCGGACATGTCGATGTAGACGTTGGGCTTGTGCTGCGCGACCATCAGCCCCTCTTCGGTCCAGGGGAACGAGGGGTGGGCCAGCACGATGGGCGTGTCCGGGAAATCCACCGCCACGTCATCCACATGCACCGGGTTGGAGTATTTCAGCCGCATCCCCATGCCGCTGCGCATCCCCGATCCGACGCCGGTCTGTCCGGTGTGGAACAGCATCACAGCGCCTTCCTCGGCAATCGCCTCATACAGCGGATAGGCCCAGCGTTCGTTGGGAAAAAAACCCTGCATCGTGGGGTGAAACTTGAACCCCTTGACGCCGAACTCCTTGACCAGGCGCCGCGCCTCGCGGGCGCCAGCCTTGCCCTTGGAGGGGTCGATGCTGGCGAAGGGGATCAGGATGTCGTCGTTCTCGGCGGCGATCTGGGCCACTTCCTCGTTCGAGTAGCGGCGAAAACCGGTCTCGCGTTCGGCATCGACGGGGAAGATCACCGCGCCGATCTTGCGTTCGCGGAAATACTCGGCCGTCTGCTGGACCGAGGGCAGCATCCCGGAGGCGCCCGCCGGGTTCTTGAAATACCTGGCCATGCCGGCCTGGAACTCGTCATAACCGTCGTCGCGGGGGCCGCAGCAGGGTTCCTCGGCATGGGTGTGGATGTCGATGGCAACCAGGTCGTCGACGTTCATCATGGTCTCTCTCCTTTGGCCTTCGGTCAGCTTGTCGGGGCCTGCACCTTGGCGGCGCGCTTTTCCAGGAAGTCCTTGAGGCGCTGTTTGGCCTCGGGCGTCATGGTGGCCAGCGAGGCAACCATCGCCTCTGTGAACAACCCGTCGTCGGCGGACATGTCGCTGATGCGGGGCAGGGCGTTGAGGATGGCGTAATTGGTGAATTCGGCGTTTTCCGCCATGCGGTGCGCGATCTCACGCGCGCGGGTCAACGCCGTGCCGTTTTCGACGACGTAGGACACGCCGCCCCAGCGTTCCATGTCACTGGCCGAGACAGAGCGCCCGGTCAGCATCATGTCCCCCATGCGCGCAGGGCCGATCAGCCGGGAAATGCGGACAGAGCCGCCGCCGCCGACAAAGATGCCGCGCGTGCCTTCGGGCAGGGCGAAAAAGGCGCTCTCTTCGGCCACGCGGATATGCGTGGAGGCGGCCAGTTCGAAGCCACCGCCCACCGCCGCGCCGGTGATGGCGGCGACGAAGGGGATCTCTCCCATCTCGATGGTTTCGAAGGTGCGGTGCCAGAGGCGCGAGCCCTTGACCGCCTCGAAGAGCGGTTTCTCGGAATGTTCGGCCAGGTCCAACCCGGCGCTGAAGTTCTTGCCGTGACCGTGGATCACGCCCGCGCGGGCCTCTGCCGTGGCGCGGGCCACCGCCTGGCCCAGCGCGATCACAAAGCGGTCGGACAGCGCGTTGCGCTTGTCCGGACGATTGAGCCCGATGACGGCAATGTCGCCGTCCAGTTCATAGGTGATCAGGCCGTCGCCCATTGTTTCCGGTTGCGCGGTCATGTCGGAAAACTCCTCCCCAGGGTGCCGCTTGGGCGGCAAATTCGTTTCCAAGTAAACAATTATCGCGGTCGGAGTCAATCGGGCTTGCGCTGTCGGGCGGTGGCATAACCGCTTTTCCTTGCGGGGCTTCTGGTATACCAAAATGACGAAACGAGGCGCCGGGGAGGACGCATGAGTGATCTGAAACTTGCCGCGGGCATGTCGCGGCTGGGCACCGAATCCGCATTCGTGGTGCTGGCACGCGCCGGAAAACTGGCCGCCGAGGGGCGCGACATCATCAACCTCGGCATCGGCCAGCCCGATTTCGCCACGCCCGACCATATCGTCGAGGCGGGGATCAAGGCGCTGCGCGATGGCCACCACGGCTATACGCCCGCCAATGGTATCCCGGCGCTGCGGCAGGCGGTGGCCGCCGACCTGCACCGCCGGCATGGCGCCGAGGTGAACCCCGACAACGTGGTGGTGGTGCCGGGCGGCAAGCCGACCATGTTCTTTGCGGTGCTGATGTTCGGCGAACCGGGGGCGGAGATCATGTATCCCAATCCGGGGTTCCCGATCTACGAAAGCGTCATCAAGTATTCCGGCGCCACGCCCGTTCCCATCGCGCTGAAAGAGGAAAACGATTTCGCTTTTTCCGCCGAGGAAGTGCTGGGCCAGATCACCGACAAGACCCGGCTGATCATCATCAACTCGCCTGCCAACCCGACGGGCGGGGTGACGCCCAAGGAAGAGATCGACAAGCTGGTCGCCGGTCTGGCCGATTTTCCGCATGTCGCCCTGCTGTCGGACGAGATCTATTCCAACATGCTTTACGGCGGGCGCGAACATGTCTCGCTGCTGAACTATCCCGAGATCCGTGACCGGCTGATCCTGCTGGACGGCTGGTCCAAGACCTATGCCATGACCGGTTGGCGGATCGGCTACGCGGTCTGGCCCGACAGCCTTGTCGAGCACGCCACCCGGCTTTGCATCAATGACCATTCCTGCGTGAACGCGGCGACCCAATACGCGGGCATTGCCGCCCTCGAAGGGCCGCAGGACGCGGTGCGCGACATGGTCGCCGCCTTTGACGCCCGGCGCGAGGTCATCGTACGCGAGCTCAACGCGCTGCCCGGGGTGCGCTGTGCCGATGCGGCGGGCGCCTTCTATGCCTTCCCGAATGTGGAGGGCACGGGGTTGACCTCGAAAGAAGCCGAAACACGCTTTCTCGAAGAGGCAGGCGTTGCGACGGTGGCGGGGACATCGTTCGGCGCCTGGGGCGAGGGCTACCTGCGGTTCTCCTACGCCAACTCGACCGAGAACATCCTGGAGGCGCTTTCGCGCATCCGTAAACTTTTGTGAAAGGGCCCATGTCATGAGCGATACGCAACTGCTGATCTGCGGCAAAAGCTTCAAGCAAGACGAACGTGACCGGCTGAGCACGGCCTTTCCGGCGGTCTTTGTCGACGGGCCGGACGATATGGCCGGTCTGGATTCCACTCTGCGCGCCAGCATCCGCGCGGTGGCTTACAAGGGGCACGCGCCCTTTGGCGCCGAGCAGATGGACCTGTTTCCGCAACTGGGCGTGATCGCCAATTACGGCGTCGGCTATGACGCCATCGACGTCGAGGCCGCCAGCGCGCGTAGCATCGCCGTGACCAACACGCCGGATGTGCTGTCGGACGACGTGGCCGACCTGGCGGTGGGGCTGATGATCGCGCAGGCGCGGACGATGATCCGGGGCCATGCGCATGTCGCCTCGGGGCGCTGGGCACAGGAGGGGGAGATGCCTCTCAACCGCAAGGTTTCGGGCTCGACCGTGGGGATCGTGGGACTGGGCCGCATCGGGCGCGAGATCGCGGACCGGTTGGCCGCTTTCAAATGTCAGATCCACTATTCCTCGCGCTCCGAGAAAGAGACACCGGGCTGGACCTATCACCCGGATGTGGTGTCGCTGGCGAAAGCGGTGGATTTCCTGGTGATCGCGCTGGTGGGTGGCCCCGAGACCAAGGGCCATGTCACGCGCGAGGCGATCCAGGCGCTGGGGCCGCGCGGTGTGGTCATCAACATCTCGCGCGGGACAACCGTGGACGAGGGCGCCTTGCTGGACGCGCTGGAAGCGGGCGAGATCGCCGGGGCGGGGCTGGACGTCTACGAGAACGAGCCCAACATCGACCCGCGTTTTCTGAAGCTGGACACCGTGGTGTTGCAGCCGCACCAGGGGTCTGGGTCCGTCGAGACGCGGACCGCGATGGCAGAGCTGCAACTGGCCAATGTGGCGGCATTCCTGAAGGGGGAGCCGCTGGTCACGCCCGTGAACTAAGGGCTGTCAGCCAAGGGGCCGGGCGGCGGGGCAAGCTCCGCCCTACGCCACATGACCTGGGTCAAGGCAGGGCCACGGGCGTTTCGGCATCCTTCGCGCGACAGGAGGGACGCCCATGAAATTGCTCATCGCCTATGCCTCGACCGAGGGGCAGACCCGCAGGATCGCCCGTTTTCTCATGGACCGGCTTGCCGATTTGGGCCATTCGGTCGAGCTGTTGCCCGTCGGCGTGGCCGGGGACATCGACTTGGCGCGGTTTGACCGGGTGATCCTGGCGGCCTCGGTCCATCTGGGCCACTATCAGAAAGACATGGGCGAATTCGCGGCCCAAAACGGCGCCGCGCTGGACCGTCTGCCGGTGCTTTTCGTCTCTGTCTCGCTGGCGGCCGCCGGGCATGATGCCGAGGATTGGGCTGACCTCGACCGGATCGTGGCGGATTTCGCGCAGGCGACCGACTGGCACCCGAAGAAGGTTGTGCAGGTTGCGGGCGCCTACCGGCCCTCGGAGTACGACATCTTCCGCCGCTTCGTCATGCGCCGCATCGTGACGGCCAAGGACCCGGAGGCGGATCCGGACAAGGATCACGAATACACCGACTGGGCGGCACTGGGCACGGCGCTGGACGATTGGTTGACCGCGAAGGGCTGACCACGAAGAGACAGAATCTGTTAGTCTTCCCTGTAATGGCCCGCGCCAGTCGGGCGAACCAGGAGGGGAAGACAATGACACAACGCAGCACCGAGGGTCGGGGGCGCCGCTATGACAGCGTGCTCGACACCATCGGCGATACACCCGCGATCCGCATCAACCGCATCGCGCCGGACCATGTCACGGTCTACGTCAAGTTCGAGGCCTTCAACCCGGCGGGATCGGTCAAGGACCGTCTGGCCATCGGGATCATCGAACAGGCCGAACGGGACGGTACGCTGAAACCGGGGCAGACCGTGGTCGAGGCGACCAGCGGCAACACCGGCATCGGGCTGGCGATGGTCTGCGCCGCCAAGGGCTATCCGCTGGTGGTCACGATGGCAGAGAGTTTCTCGGTCGAACGCCGCCGGTTGATGCGCTTCCTTGGGGCCAAGGTGGTGCTGACGCCCAAGGCGCTCAAGGGCTTTGGCATGTATTCCAAGGCCAAGGAACTGGCCGAGGCGAACGGCTGGTTCCTGGCCAGCCAGTTCGAGACCGCGGCCAATGCCGAGATCCACGCCAGCACCACCGCGCGCGAGATCATGGGCGATTTCGACGGTGAGCGGCTGGATTACTTCGTGACCGGCTACGGCACCGGCGGCACCGTGACCGGTGTCGCGCGGGTCCTGCGCCAGGAACGCCCGGACACCAGGATCATCCTCAGCGAACCGGCGAATGCGGCGCTTGTCGGATCTGGCTATACCAACACCCGCAACGCGGCGCATCAGCCGACCGAAAGCCATCCGAATTTCGAGCCGCACCCGATCCAGGGCTGGACGCCGGATTTCATTCCCTGGGTGTTGCAAGAGGGGCTGGACAACAACTGTTACGACGAACTGGTGCCGGTGCCCGGTCCCGACGGCATCGCCTGGTCGCGGCGGCTGGCGGCGGAAGAAGGGATCTTTACCGGCATTTCCGGCGGCGCCAGCTTTGCCGTGGCGATGAAGGCGGCAGAGAACGCGCCCGAAGGCTCGGTCCTGCTGGTCATGCTGCCCGACACGGGCGAACGCTATCTGTCGACGCCTCTCTTCGAGGGGGTGCCGGAGGACATGACCGAAGAGGAACGGACAATCTCGCTGTCGACACCCACAGCACAGATGGCCGCGGAATAAAAACGCGACGCGCGCCCCGGGCAGGACTCGGGGCCGCCCGGATACGGTGAGGTCCCGGCGCGGGGGCCGGGAATGGGGCGTCGGCGGATTGCCGCAGACTTCGGCCAAAAGGCGCGGTTTGTCCAAGTCTGAGGCGAGCCCCGTCCAAGACGGCCTCTCGGCCGCCCGAATATGCTCTGGGAACCAACTCATCGTTCCCAGGAGTATTCATGCAACGATTTTCGATACTTGCCGCCGCGACCCTGATCTGTTTGTCCGGCGCGGCCCTGGCGCAGGACGCGCCTGAGAACTGCTGGCAGTCGGCGGTCAGTACCATCCTGTCCAATGACAACGACAATCACACCGGATACGAGACCTGCCTTGCGGCCTGCGAGGCGGATGAGGCCTGCGCGGCCTGGAACTTCCGGCCCCACAGCTTTGACTCCTCTATGGCCGGGCACTGCCAGCTCTTGGGCGATGTCTACAAGACCGAGGACTCTGACCGCGCCTTTTGCGGCAAGATTGCACGCTGAACCGAAAGGAACCTGACCATGTTGCGCACGCTTTTCATGACGGCGGCGGTCTGCTTGACCGCTGTACCTGCCCTCGCCGAGGACTACGAACACTGCAAACTGCTGCCCGGCTCCACCTCTGCGGTTTTCAACTACGAGCAGGTCGGCCCTGCCGCCTGCGAGCAGCTTTGCCGGGATACCGAGGGCTGTATCGCCTGGTCCTACACGCCGCACAACTTCAATCCCAAGTCAGCGCCCGGCGAGTGCCGGACCCTTGCGGACGTCTCGGATGACGAGGGCAGCGACAAGGACTACTGCGGCTTCCTCGACCCCGATGCCAATATCTGAGACGGGGACCGCCCGGTGTCGTGGTACTGTGGCATCATGACAGGGAGTCGGCCCGACACGAAGCTGGCCGGGGCGCCATATGTGCGGTTCTCGGCCAGTCACCTTCCGCCCTCGCACCGGATGGAGATCTGGCGCGAGGTTTTTGGGCGCGAGGTGATCCGGCTCGATATGGCGCCGCTGGAGGACGGGCCGATCTTTCACGACGCGGTGTTTCGGGACTTCGGCTCTGCCGCGCTTGGGCTGGGCGTGGTTTCCTCGATCAGTTGTGAACGGACAGCCGAACTCTTGGGCGATGGCAACAACGATATCATCCTGCTGATCCCGATCGAAGGCACCGTCAGCCTTCAACAGCGCGGGGCGGAACTGGTCGCGCATTCCGGCGATGTTCTTGTCCGGCGGTCCGACGACGCGGGGCGCACCCTGTCCAGCAGCGGTCGCTACATGACCGTCACCCTGCCAGCCAGAGTGATGGAATGCCGCGTGGCCGACATTGACAGGCTGACGATGACCGTGCTGCCCCGTGGCACCAACGGGCTGAGCCTGCTGACCGGCTATGTCCGGATGCTGATGGCAGAAGAACGGATCGACCCCGCGACGCTGGAGATGATCAGCCTGCATATCGCGGATCTGGCCGGCTGCGCCATCGGTGCCCGCCGCGAGGAATGGCATGTTGCCAACCTGCGTGGCCTGGCGGCGGCCCGCCTGCGCCAGATCCATGCGGCGATCCGTTTCGGCGCGGCGAACGAGGGGTTCTCGATCGCCGAGGTGGCAGGCGCCATGCGCGTGACGCCAAGCTATATCCGCAAGCTGTTGGCCAGCGAGGGCGATACCTTTACCGCGCTTGTGCTGCAGCGCCGCCTGGACCTGGCGTTCGAGGCCCTGTCGGACCCGGCCCGGGACACCAGCCCGATCAGCCGGATCGCGCTCGACGCCGGGTTCGGGGATGTCTCTTATTTCAACCGGGCTTTCAGAAAGCGCTATGACGCCACGCCGCGCGATATCCGCGCGGCGCGCGAGGGATAGGGCTCAGGCGATCAGATGGACCCTGCCTCGACCATGAAATTCGACGCGGTGCACATGGCGCTGTCGTCGGAGGCCAGGAACAGCGCCATGCGCGCCAGGTAGACCGGTTCGATCAGATCCGGAAGGCATTGCCGCTGGCGGTGCTTGTCGATGGCCTCGGGCGTCACCCAGAGCTCTTTCTGCCGTTCGGTCATGATCCAGCCGGGGACGATGGCATTCACGCGAATGTTGTGTTCGCCCAGGTCGCGGGCCATCGTCCGGGTCAGCCCGTGCACGGCGGATTTTGCGGTGGTGTAGGCGGGCATGCCGCCGCCCGCTTCCCACCAGCTGTTGGATCCCATGTTGATGATCGACCCGGTCCCGGCCTCGATCATGCCCGGCGCGACAGCCTGGATGGCAAAGAACTGGTGCCGGATGTTGGTGGCCATGCGCTCGTCCCAGTAGTCGGGTGTCACGTCCTGCCAGTTGTGGCGGTCGTCGCGGGCGGCGTTGTTGACCAGCACCGTGGCGGGGCCAAGCTTTTCCGCAAGACGGGCAAAGCTGGCCTTGAGCTGGTCGATCTCGCGCAGGTCGCAGAAGTCGAAGAGGACCTCTCCGCCGGTCTCGGCGGCAAGTTTTTCGCCGGCCTCGCGGTCGAAATCGACAAAACCGGTGCGGGCGCCCTGCGCGGCGAAGGCGCGGACCATCTCGGACCCGATGCCCGAGGCGCCGCCGGTGATGAAGACGGTCTTGCCCTTGAGGCTGGGGTAGATTGCGAAATCAGGCATGCTGTTCTCCGTGGTTGGGGGGGGGCAGGGGGCTTTGCCCCCTCTGCGCGTGCCGCGCATTCACCCCCAGAGGTATTTGAAGCCCAAAGAAACCCGGGGCCGGTCTCAGGCGGGCAGGTCGTCCTCGAGGAAGTAGCGGATATTGTCCTCGAAGCTGTCGTCGGGTTCGAGGCCGAGGCGGGCGGCTTTTTGCGGGCGGATGTCGTTGCGCCAGCCCTTGAGGATGTGGTCGATCTCGGGCTGCGGTTCCCAGGTGATGAGCTTGGCGGGCTCCGGCCCGGCGACGGCGGTCATGGCGTCGATCATCTGGCGGATGGTCCACATCCGGCCCGGCATGGTCATGCAATGGTTCATCCCGAGGTCCTCGCGCGGGATCTCGGCGCCCTTGACCAGGTTTTCGACGCATTTGCGGGGGCTGAGGTAGAAATGGTGGAAGTCCGGGTCCACCGGGCAATTGGCGGTCTGGCCCTGCAGGGGTTCACGCAGGATCGAGGACATGAAGCCCGAGGCAGCGCGGTTGGGTTTGCCGGGCCGGACAGAGATGGTCGGCAGGCGAAAGCCGCGTCCGTCGATGAAGCCGCGGCGCGAGTAGTCGTTCAACAGCAGCTCTCCGATGGCCTTCTGCGTGCCGTAGCTGATCTGGGGGTTGAGGAAACTGTCGTCGGTGAAGGGCTGGGGCACCTCGCCGCCGTAGACGGCGATGGAGGAGGTGAAGACCACGACAGGCTGGGTGCCGAGCGCGCGGGCGCGTTCCAGCACGTTGAGGTGCCCGTGCATGTTGACCTTGTAGCCGAAGTCGAAATCCTCTTCGGCATGGGCCGAGACGACCGCCGCCAGCAGGTAGATCACGTCGGTGTCCGGCGCGATGGCCTCGGCGGCGGAGGCCGGATCGGTGATGTCGGCGGTCTGGTACTGCACGTCGAAGGGCGCGTCGATTCCGGCCGGGGTGACGACATCGGCCAGGGTCAGGCGGGTGATCGGCTTGCCGCGCAAGGTGCCGCGCGATGCCAGCAGGCGGGCGAGTTTCTGGCCGATGAGACCGGCGCCGCCGATGATGAGGATGTTCATGGGGTCTCTCCTTGGTCGAAGATCTGCGGCGCCAGCGCGCCGGGGTGCTGGATGACCTCTGCCGCCAGGTGGGCGGCGCGGGACATGGCGGTGCCGAGGCTGGCGCCGGTGGCGCGGGCGGCCAGGAAACCGGCGCCGAAACTGTCGCCCGCCGCCGTGCTGTCGGTGATCCTGTGCACCTCGGGCGGTGTGGTGGTGACGGTTCCGTCCGCCTCGGACCAGCCGTGGCAGGGGGCTGCGCCGTTCTTGATCACCACGCAGCTGGCCCCGGCGGCGCGGTAGCGTTGCAGCGTGTCCTCGGGCGTGGCGTCCTGAAAGGCAAGCTGTTCCTCGTCGAAGCTGGGCAGGACGGTATCCGAGACGGCAGCGCCCATGAGCAGGCCCGAGCGCATGGCCTCGGCGCTTTCCCAGAGCGCCGGGCGCAGGTTGGTATCAAAGGCGATCATGGCCCCCGCCGCGCGTGCCCGTCCCAGCGCGGTGCAGAGCGTCCGGCGCGCCTCGGGCGCGAGGATGGCCAGGGTGATCCCCGAGAACTGGATCACGTCGCGTTCCGCCATGATCTCGTCCAGCCAGTCCGGGTCATCGGCGAGCGTCCTGGCCGCCGACTGGCCGCGCCAATAGGAGAAGCTGCGCTCTCCCTCGCGGGTCTGGATCATGTAGAGCCCGGGCGTTCGGGTTGGGTGGCGCCGGATTGCGTCGTTGGACATACCCTGCGCACCGATGAAGCGGGCCAGGTCGTCGGACATGGCGTCCTCTCCCAGAACGGTGCCATAGCTGACGGTCCATGTGGCGGGCAGCAGGCGGCGCGCGTACCAGGCCGTGTTGAAGGTGTCCCCGGCATAGCCCAGGCGGAAAAGCCCGGGATTCTGCGGCGCCGGGGCCATTTCGACCATGATTTCGCCAAGGGAAAGAAAGCGTGTCATTCGGCGGCCCTTGCCTGCGGTTGGGCGGGCAAGAGCTTGCCCGGGTTGAGGATGCCCTTTGGGTCGAAGGCCTGCTTGATGGCCTGCATGTAGGCCAGCGCCGCGCCATGTTCGGCATCCATGAAGCTCTGCTTGCCGATGCCGATGCCATGTTCGCCCGACACGGTGCCGCCCAGCCGCAGCGCGGTTTCACCCAGGGCATGGGTAAACTCATGCGCGCGGGCCATTTCGTCGGGGTCGTTCGGGTCGACGGACAGACCGGCGTGGAAGTTGCCGTCGCCGACATGGCCGACGATGGTGGCGGTCAGGTTCAGGCGGTTTGCGTCGGCCTGGCTTTGCGCCACGGCTTCGGCCAGGTGAGAGATCGGCACGCAGACATCCGTGGGCCAGATGTGCTTGCCCTTGCCCAGCGCGGCAGAGGCGTAATGCGCGTTGTGGCGCATGGCCCAGAGCGCGTTTCGGTCCTCTGTCGTGCTGGCCGTCTGCCAGCCCTCGGCGCCGAACTCTGCCGCGATCTCCTCGAATGTCTGCATCTGTTCGGCCACGGCCTTTGGCGCGCCGTGGAATTCCAGGAAGAGATGCGGTTTTTCCGGCAGGCCCGCGTCCGCATAGGCGTTGAAGCCGCGCACCATCATGTGGTCCAAGAGCTCGATCCGGGCCATCGGGACGCCGCATTGAATGGTGGCGATGACGCAGTGCACCGCCTGTTCGACATCCTCGAAACGGCAGGTGGCGGCGGTCACGGTCTCTGGCGTCCCGTGCAGGCGCAGGGTCAGCTCGGTGAGGATGCCCAATGTGCCCTCGGAGCCGATCATTAGGTGCGTTAGATCATAGCCGGTCGAGGATTTGCGCGCGCGGCTCCCGGAGCGGATCACCGTGCCGTCGGCCATAACCGCCTCCAGCGCCAGCACGTTGTCGCGGATGGTGCCATAGCGCACGGCGGTGGTGCCCGAGGCGCGGGTGGCCGCCATGCCGCCAATGCTGGCATCCGCGCCGGGATCGACCGAGAAGAAGAGGCCCGTGGCGCGCAATTCCTCGTTCAGGGCCTTGCGGGTCAGGCCGGGTTGCACGGTGCAGGTCAGATCTTCGGGCTGGACCGACAACACGCGGTTCATGCGGCTCATGTCCAGGCTGATGCCGCCATGCAGGGCCAGGTGCTGGCCCTCCAGCGAACTGGCGGCGCCATAGGCCGTGACCGGACAATCCCGGGCGTGGCAGATTTTCAAGATCTGCGAGACCTCTTCTGTCGTCTCCGGGTAGGCGACGGCATCGGGGGGCGTGTTGGGGTAGTAGGTTTCGTTCTGGCCGTGCAGGGTGCGTTCGGCGTTCGAGGTGCTCAGCCGGTCGCCCAGCAGGTCCTGCAGGCTTCGGATGGCGGTGTCATGGGGCATTGGCGGCGTCTCCGGCGGCGAAGATGGCAAGAACCACGACCGCCAGCATCGAGGCGGCCATGACGTAGTTGATCCGGCGCTGGGTGGTGTCGGGCAGGTTCAGCCGGTGCAGCGTGGCCCCGGCCAGCAGCCAGCCCAGATGGATCGGAATCCAGATCGTATTGACGATGATCAGCTTGGATACCGTCTCGAACATGATGTTGTCGGGCGCGTAGGGGAAACCGGCAAAGAGCGTGGTGTTGACCGCGTAGGCCTTGGGGTTGATCGCCTGAAGCAGGATGCCCGAGAGCACGGCGGGCGGGGCCTTGGCCTCGATGAAGGCGATCTTGCTGCCGGCAAAGGCGATCCGCGCGGCGAGGTAAAGCAGGTAGGCGATAGAGGCCACCATCAGAACCGTGCGCACCACCGGCACCGAAAGCACGATGGCCGCCACGCCCGAGATCACCGCCAGTGCCACCAGGTTGGTGCCGATAAAAAGCCCCAGCACGTAGGCCAGCCCGGGGCGAAAGCCATAGGCCGCCCCCAGCCCAGCGGTGGACAGCACGCCCGGTCCCGGCGTGATGATCAGAAAGAAGACGGCCAGCGCAAAGGTCAGCATGGGGCAGGCGCCCGTGTTGCTGTCATGTTCTCCTCCCGGTCAGGCTGATGCCCGGCCTGCTTGCGTGGCGGCCGGTTTGGTATACCATCTGCAATCAAACCAGCCGGGGCGGGAATGTCAACGGCGTGCGGGACGGCGAAAGGCCGTTTGCGGCCAGGTGCCGCCTTGCCCCGTACGCCGTCCCGCCCCGGCGCGCGAAAGAACGGGAGGAAGCGCATGTCTGACAAGGTCAAGGTCGGGTTCATCGGGGTTGGTCTGATGGGCCACGGGATGGCAAAGAACCTGCTGGAAAAAGGCCACCCGCTGGTCATCAAGGGCAACCGCAACCGCGCACCGGTCGAGGATCTGGTGGCGCGCGGTGCGGTCGAGGTGTCGACGCCGCGCGAGATGGCCGCAGTCTGCGACGTGATCCACATCTGCCTGTCCAATGCGCCGCAGGTCGAAAGCGTGTTCCGCGGCGAGGACGGGATTCTTGCCGGAATGCGGGACGGGCTGATCGTGGTGGAATGCTCTACCTCCGATCCCAACGTGACGCTGGCGCTGGCCGCCGAGATGGGCGAACGCGGCGGGCATATGGTGGACGCGCCGCTGGGCCGCACGCCCAAGGAGGCCGAGGCCGGCACGCTGGACGCGATGGTCGGCGCCGAGGACGCCGTTTTCGAGCGTATCCTGCCGGTGCTGGACTGCTGGGCGGGCAACATCAACCATGTCGGCCCCGTCGGCGCGGGCCACAAGATGAAGCTGATCATGAACACCATCGCCATGAGCTATGCCGCGCTCTACGGCGAGGTGACATCGCTGGGGGCCAAGGTGGGCATCCCGCCCGCCACGATCCAGCGCGTCATCGGCTCATCCCGGCTGGGCAACGGGTTCTTCGACACTTTCATGGATTACGCGGTGAATCGGAACCGCGACGCGCACAAGTTCACGGTGGCCAATGCATCGAAGGACGTGCGCTATGCCCTGTCGATGGCCCTGGAAGCGGGGGCACTGTCGCCAATGGCCTCTGCCACGCGGCAGTATTTCGCCCAGGTCGAGGCACAGGGCCATGCCGAGGATTACGTGCCCTGGATTGCCGATCACATCGCGCGGATGAACGGGCTGGACCTGGAAGAAGAGGCAAAGAAGGGGCGCGACTAACCCGTCGCCCGGCGGATCAGCTGGTAACCCAGGTCGATCCGCCTGCCCCGAATGTCCTCGCCGTCGCAGGCGGCGAGGGTCAGGCGCGCGGCCTCGCGTCCGATGGCCGCGCCGTCGATGCGGATGGTCGTCAGGTCCAGCGCGGCGGCCCCCGCCACGTCGATGTCGCCAAAGCCGGTCACGGCCAGCGCGCCGGGCACGTCGATGCCCCGGCGGCGCGCCTCGCAAAGCGCGCCCACCGCCAGCGCATCGCTGACACAGATCACCGCGTCCGTATCGGGCCAGCGTTGCAGGACCTGCGCCAGCCCCTCGGCCCCGTAGTCCGGCCCGCCCTGGTCCTCGCGGGGCGGCACCGAATGGATGCGCGGCGCATGCCCCTCCAGCGCATCCAGATAGCCTTTCTCGCGCATGTCGGCGCGGGTGTCGCTGGTGCGGTCTGTACGCAGAAAGACAGGCGCGCGGCGCCCCGAGGCGATCAGGTGGTGTACCATGTCACGCCCCGCCTGCCGGTTCGAAAAGCCGACAGCGGCATGGATCGGCTTTTCCGGCAGTTCCCAGAGTTCGATCACCGGCAGACCGGCGCCCGCGATCAGTCGGCGGGTGTCCTCGGTATGGTCGCTGCTGGTCAGGACCAGCGCATCCGGGCGGCGGCCCAGCAGGGTCGAGACCATCAACGCCTCTTTCTCTGGCTGGTAGCGCGTGCTGCCCAGCAGCAGTTGCAAGCCGCCCGCGCTCAGACCCTCTTCCAGTCCCCGGATGGTGGAGGCAAAGACCGGCTGTTCCAGCGTCGAAACCAGCGCCCCCACAACCCGGGATCGCTGGGACGACAGGGCGCCCGCGGTCTCGTCGCGGACATAGCCCAGCGCCACCACCGCCTTTTGCACCTTTTCCAGCGTGTCGGCGCTGACCTTGGACGGGGTGCGCAGGGCGCGGCTGACAGTGATCTTGCCGACCCCAGCCGCGCGCGCCACATCGCCCATCGTCACCCACTTGCGGTCCATGTCGATCCCTTCATTTGACAGCACTCAGGATAGGATGGTACCGATACCATGCAAGTGGTGGTATCGATACCATAAGGCGCGCAGCAGGGGAGGACAGGCGATGCTGAGCCGCGAACAAAAGGACTTCTACGCCGATAACGGTTATCTCAAGGTCGACCAGGTGGTGACGCCCGAGGAACTGGCAGAGCTGCAATCCGTCACCGACGGGCTGATCGACGCCTCGCGCGCGGTGACCGAAAGCGACGAGCGTTTCGACCTCGACACCGGCCATTGCGCCGAAACCCCGCGCCTGACCCGGATCAAGCTGCCGCACAAGCAGCACCCCGTTTACGACCGCATCCTGAAGCAGTCGAAGGTGACGGAGGTGCTGAACGACCTCCTCGGCCCGGACACGGTGCTGAACACGGCCAAGCTGAACTGCAAGGCGCCGGGCGGCGGCGCGGCGGTGGAATGGCACCAGGACTGGGCTTTTTACCCGGCGACGAATGACTCTCTGCTGGCCTTCGGGCTGATGCTGGAGGATGTGACCGAGGACAACGGGCCCCTGCTGGTGATTCCGGGATCCCACAGGGGACCGGTGCTGAGCCACCACGCGAATGGCGTGTTCTGCGGGGCCATCGACCCGGACGATCCGCTATTCGAGAAGGAAAAGATCGTGACGTTGACCGGCAAGGCCGGGGACATGACGGTGCATCATGTGCGCCTTCTGCACGGATCGGCACCCAATGTCTCGGACCGGGCGCGCAAGATCCTGTTCTACGAATGCGCCAGCGCCGATGCCTGGCCGCTCTTGGGCGGGTCGAGCTATATTCATTCCCTGGGTCAGCGCAGGTTCTGGGAGGATTTCCAGGACCGGATGATCACCGGCGCGCCGGTCTTCACGCCGCGACTGGCGGATGTTCCGGTGACGCTGCCCTTGCCGCCAGCGCCGGACAATACCTCGATCTTCAAGACCCAGATAAGCGGCGGCGCCAAGAGCGCCTTTGCCTAAGTCCGCAGCGGACCTCCCGCTGTCTTGTTTTTTGAGTATTTCCGGAGAGAAGAAACCCGGGGCGGACCTCCTGTTTCTTCTCTCCGACAAATATCTCCGGGGGTGAAGGCCGCAGGCCGAGGGGGCAGCGCCCCCTTTACCCGATTTCCACCGCAGAACCGTCCGCCAGCATCGCCTCGATATCGAGCGGCGTCTTGAAGCCATCCTTGACCTTGGCCTCCAGCTCGGCCTCGAGGTGCTGGACCTCCTGCACGGCGGCGATGACTGCATCGATCTGCGCGAATGGGATCACCACGACGCCGTTGCGGTCGGCCACGATCATGTCGCCGGTGGCAACTTGGCAGCCGCCAACCACGGCTTTTCCGCCCAGCGTGCCCGGCCCTGAGGTATAGGGCGAATTCGGGTTGAGGCCGGTGCACCAGGCGGGCAGGCCGGCGGCGACGATACCGGCGTAATCGCGCATCGGGCCGTCGGTGACGAAGCCGGCGGCGCCCGCGTTCTTGAGCATGCCGGACAGCTGGTCGCCGATGGTGGCGCGGTCCTGGTTGCCGTGGCCGGCATGGACCACCACGTCGCCGGGCGTCAGCAGGTGGACCGCCGCCAGCGTGGCGATGATGTCCGCCGGGCCGCTGTCGGCCACCAGCGCGGGGCCCACCGCGTGACAGTCGAGGTCACGGCCAAAGCCGATCGGGGCTATCGGTGTGGCCATCGCTCCCATGCCGCCCATCGCGTCACAGAGAAAGGCGGTCTCGACTCCTTTCAGGGCGGCGATCTGGGCCTCGGTGGGGCGGGGGGCGCCCTTGACGATGGTCAGGCGGGGCGGTTCTCCGATCATTTGTCAGTCTCCTTTGCAAGCGGGGTGTCGGGATCGGGCAGGCGCCAGAGCAGGCGGATATAAGCCAGCCCCGAGGCGGTGGCGGTACAGCGGGATTTCTGAAGCTGGATTTCCTCGGCGGGCAGTTCGCGCAGCAGCGCCAGCTCTTCCATCCGGTCGCATTGGACCAGGGCCGACAGCAGGTCGTATTTCACCTCGATCCCGGCGAGCGCGGCGATGCGTTCCGGGGCCTTTTCGCCCAGGTCCGCCATGCGCGCGGCGATGGCGTCGGACCATTCCTGCCGCGTCTCGGCAAAGCACAGGCCGGCCACTGCGGGGGTTTCTGTCGAGACCTGCAGGCAGGGCGCATGTGCGTCGTCGACGCAGGTGGTGGGTTTCCGGCCAAGCTCCGCCGCCGTCTCGACGCAGCTGCGCACAGCGTCCAGATCCAGGCGCGGCTCTGCCTGTGCGGGGGGCGCCAGCACAAGTGCGGCCAGCATCATCGGCGCCGCGCGGTGCGCCGCGGATCGTGTGGTCATGGGTCTTGTCCTCCCGAAACGGGGCGGTTTCCGCCTTCTCTCGCCCGGCCTCCCGCCGAGCGGCTTGCATTTGGTATACCAAATTGGAATGCTCGCACAAGTGAACAGACCTGCCAGAATCGGCAGGCGTGCCAGGGGAGGAAGGATATGTCCGATACACGGGCCAACAAGCGTTTCCGCTCGCAGGAGTGGTTCGACAACCCAAACAATCCGGGCATGACGGCGCTTTATGTCGAGCGCTACCAGAACCAGGCCTTTACCCGCGAGGAACTGCAGGGCGAAAAGCCAATCATCGGCATCGCCAATACCGGCAGCGACCTGGCGCCCTGCAACAAGATCCACGTCTTCCTGATGGACCGGATCAAGGCGGGCATCCGCGAGGCGGGAGGCATTCCGATGGAATTCCCGGTCCACCCGATCCAGGAAACCGGCAAGCGCCCAACGGCGGCGCTGGACCGCAACCTGGCCTATCTGAGCCTCGTCGAGGTTCTGCACGGCTATCCCATCGACGGGGTCGTGCTGACAACGGGCTGTGACAAGACCACGCCCGCCATGCTGATGGGGGCGGCCACGGTCGACATCCCCGCCATCGGGCTGAACGGCGGGCCGATGCTGGACGGCTGGTGGAAGGGCAAGCGCGCGGGCTCTGGCACCATCGTCTGGGAAAGCCGCCGCCTGCTGGCCGAGGGCAAGATCGATTACGAGGAATTCATGGGCCGCGTCTGTTCCAGCGCGCCCAGCCTGGGCCATTGCAACACGATGGGCACGGCGAGCACCATGAACGCCATGTCAGAGGCGCTGGGCATGACCCTGACCGGCTCCAGCGCCATCCCCGCGCCGTTCCGCGAGCGCATGGCCATGGCCTATGAGACCGGGCAGCGCATCGTCGAGATGGTCTACGAGGATCTCAAACCGTCGGATATCCTGACACGCGAGGCCTTTGAAAATGCCATCGTGGTCAATACGGCTATCGGTGGATCCACGAATGCGCCGCCGCACCTGCAGGCCATCGCGCGCCATGCCGGCGTGGAGCTGAACGTGAAGGACTGGGAGACCATCGGCTTTGATGTGCCTTTGCTGGTCAACATGCAGCCCGCGGGCGAATACCTGGGTGAGAGCTTTTTCCGCGCGGGCGGCGTGCCTGCGGTCATGGGGGAACTGATGGCCGCCGGGCGGTTGCACGCCGGGGCGATGACCGCGACGGGCAACAACGTGGGCGTCAACCTTGCCGGGTGCGACAGTCTCGATACCGATGTGATCAAGCGCTACGACGCGCCGATGCGCACAAATGCCGGGTTCAAGGTGCTGTCGGGCAATCTTTTCGACAGCGCCCTGATGAAGACAAGCGTGATCTCGGATGAATTCCAGCAAAGATTCCTGTCGGAGCCGGGCAACGAAGGCGTGTTCGAGGCGAAGGCCGTGGTTTTCGAAGGACCCGAGGATTACCACGACCGCATCAATGATGCCTCGCTGGAAATCGACGAACGCACGGTTCTCTTCATCCGCAACGTGGGATGTGTCGGTTATCCCGGCTCGGCCGAGGTTGTGAACATGCAGCCGCCCGATGCGCTGATCCGGGCGGGGGTGACCCACCTGCCGACGGTGGGGGACGGGCGGCAGTCCGGGACCTCGGAAAGCCCGTCGATCCTCAACGCCTCGCCGGAATCGGTGGTGGGCGGCGGACTGGCCTTTCTGCAGACCGGCGACCGGGTTCGGCTGGACCTGAACGCCAGCCGCATGGATGCGCTTGTCCCTGACGAGGACTGGGCGGCCCGGCAGTCGGCCTGGGAGGCGCCGGAGATCGTCAGCCAGACACCCTGGGAAGAGATCTATCGCACCCATGTCGGACAGTTGGGCGACGGCGGCTGCCTGGAACTGGCGACGGCCTACCAGCGCATCGCCAAGGATCTGCCGAGGGACAACCACTGAGCGCGGGTGCGGGCGGAGGGGCCGGAAGGGGGCATCATGCCAGAGGCATTCTCTTGAAACGCCCCCCGCCGTCTGCGCCTCCCGGGACAATTCTGCCAAGAAGAAACATGGGGGAGGGACACCATGAGCCAGACAATCATCATCACCGGCGGCGCGCGCGGGATCGGCAAGGCCTGCGCAGAGGCCTTTTTGGCGGCGGGCTGGAAGGTCGGGATCGTGGGGCGCACCGAGGCCACGGTGGCCGAGATGGCCGACAGCCACGAGAACGCGCTGGCACTGCCCTGCGACGTGGTGGACGAGGGGCAGGTGGATGCCGCCTTCGACACCGCGCTGGCGGAATGGGGCCGGATCGACGCGCTGTTCAACAATGCCGGGGTCTCGGTCATGGGCGGGACCATCGACGAGACCAGCGTCGAGGATTTTCGCCGCTGCATCGAGATCAACCTGACCGGATCATTCATCTGCGCCCGCGCCGCCTTTGCGCGGATGCGCAGGCAGGACCCGCAGGGTGGGCGGATCATCAACAACGGCTCGGTCTCTGCCCATGTGCCGCGCTGGGGGTCGGCGCCTTACACGGCCTCGAAACATGCGATCACCGGGCTGACGCGGTCGCTGTCGCTGGACGGGCGGCCCTACAACATCGCCTGCGGGCAGATCGACATTGGCAACACGCTGACCGACATGGCCGAGAAGATGACCAAGGGCGTGCCGCAGGCGGATGGGTCCATCGCGGTTGAACCGGTGATGGATGTGTCGAACGTGGCAAAATCGGTGCTGCACATGGCGTCCCTGCCGCTGGAGGCGAATGTGCAGTTCATGACCGTCATGGCAAGCGCGATGCCCTATATCGGGCGCGGCTGATCTCTGGGTGAGGCCCATGTTTCTTTGGGCCTGAAATACCTCCGGGGGTCCGGGGGCAGAGCCCCCGGCGGATCGCCGGACCGCAGGTCCGGCGAAACCCGATAAGGTGTTCTATCTAACGGGTATGCGGCAAAGGACGGCGGACACGACCGCGCAAGGCGCGCTCGCGCTGCCAGATGTAGAGACCCGAGACGATGATGATCGCCCCGCCGCCCAGGGTCCAGACGGTGGGCCAGGTGTCGAAGAGCAGGATGCCCGCGACGGCGGCCAGGAAGATCTGGATGTAGATCACCGGCGCGAGGATCGAGGCGTCGGCCCAGCGGTGGGCGGTGACCGCTGCGATATGGCCCGATGCGCCGAAACAGCCGATCAGGACGAAGGCGATCCAGGCATTGCCTTCGGGCCAGACCCAGTTGCCCAGCACGAAGGGCATCAGGGCGCAACTCGCCACTCCGCTGGACCAGACCTGTTGCGTGGCATTGCCCTCGATGCCCGCCAGCAGGCGCGTCATGATGAAATAGAGCGCCGCCATGCAGAGCGCCGCAATCGACAGGAACATGGCCGGGTGAAAATCGACGCCCCAGGGCTGCATCACCACGATCACGCCCAGAAAGCCGACGCAGACCGCCACGATCCGGCGCAGTCCGACCTTTTCCCCCAGGATCGGGATCGCCAGCAGGGTGACGACGATGGGACCGGCGAACATGATCGTCGTCGTCACGGTGATCGGCAGGTACTTCAGCGCGGTGAAATTGCAGACCGTGCTGCCCAGCAGGAAGAGGCTGCGCAAGAGCTGGCGGAGGGGCGCGTTCGAGACAAAGGCCTGCCGGCCTTCCTGGACGCCGTAAAGGACCACGGCGATGATGAAATGTCCGGCGTAGCGGGCAAAGACCACCTGCAGCGCGGGCAGGCCCGCGAGGATCAGCCACTTGGCCGAGCTGTCGATGCAAGTAAAGCCGAGGACGGCCAGCGCCATCATCAGCACGCCGGAGGCTGTGCGGTCTTCGCGGGGTTTGGCTTCGGACATGGTGCGTTCTTGGGACCTGGACGGGGTGGCGTCAATGGGGGTGTCCACGCGTGGACAGGAGGATGACGCAACAACATCAAGAAGTTACAGGAAAAATTTGCCTTTCGTCAGGACTTGTCGCGTTGCGGCGGGGATCGGGAGCGGCGGGGTGAACCCCGCCCTACGGCGCTCCGTTCGGGCCAGGACTCTGCCCGTTCACGCCTCAACCTCTCCACTGGAGAGGTTGCCGCCTCCGGCGGATCGGCACTTAGCCAACCGCCCAGCCGCCGTCGATCACATGGGCCTGGCCGGTGGTAAAGGCGCTTTCGTCCGAGCCGAGGTAGATCGCCAGATGCGCGATCTCTTCGGGCGTGCCGATGCGGCCCATGGGCTGACGGGCGTTGAAGGCCTTGCGCGCTTCCTCGTAGTCGCCCATCGCCCGCAGCCGGTCGTGCAAAGAGGGACTGTCGACGGTGCCGGGACAGATGCAGTTCACGCGGATGCCTTTGGTGACATAGTCCAGCGCCACGGATTTTGTCAGGCCGATGACCGCCGCCTTGGAGGTGCCATAGATGCAGCGGTTGGGCGCGGCCACGATGGACCCGGCGATAGAGGCGATGTTGACGATGGCGCCGCCGCCGCGCTCGATCATGCCGGGCAGGGCGGCCTGCATGGAATGGAACTGCGACCGGACGTTCAGCATCATGGCGAAGTCGAAATCCTCGTCCGTCGCCTCGAGCAGGGAGCCCGCGTGCACGAAGCCCGCACAGTTGACCAGGATATCGGGCTGCGCGGTTTCGATGGCGCGGGTCAGCACCGGTTTGTCGGTCACGTCCAGCGCGAAGGTGGTGCCGCTCAGACCCTCCAGCAGGTCGGGGTTGAGGTCGGTCGCGGTCACGTCGGCGCCCTCGCGGGCATAGCCCTCGGCGATGGCGCGGCCGATACCCTGGCCCGCAGCGGTGATGAAGGCACGTTTGCCGGCTAGTCTCATGTCAGAACTCCTGTGAAATCTCCGGGCACCTCGCCGTGTTTCACGGGGTGGTGCCTCTGTCCGGAAAGGGCGGTGGCCAGTGTCATTTCCAGGGCGGCGATGCCGTCCCGGGGCTGGCAGAGGATGTCGTCGCTGCCGGTCTCGAGGAAGGCCGCGAAGCGGTCGAGCTGAACCAGCAACGGGTCGACCTTGTCGAATCTCGGCGGGTCAAAGCGTTTGAGCGGTTTCGACCATTCCACCTCTCCCGGGCCTGAGGCGCCCCAGCGGGTGAGCGAAGGAAAGGAAAGTGCACCCAGCGTCCCGGTGATGCGGATGTAGTCTTCGCCGCTGGCGGCGATGGCCGGGTTTTCGGCGCTGGCGGCCTCGAAGGACCAGGGCGATGCGCCCGCGTCGGAAATCAGGAACGACCCCAGCGCGCCGCTGTCGAAGCGGAAGGCCAGGGCGGCGGTGTCCTCGATCACATGGCCGCGCGTGGTGTTGGAGGTCAGCGCCGTGACCTCGACCGGCAGGCCGGCAAAGACGTTCAGCAGGTCGATCTCATGGCTGAGGTTGGTGGCCAGGGGGCCGGCGCCGGGCAGGCGGCGCCAGGGCACGTCATAGTAGGTGTCATGTTTGCGCAGCGACCACAGGCCCTGCAGCCCGACCAGTTGCCCGATTTCTGGCAGGGCGGCGCGGGTGGCCATGACGAAGGGATGGCAGCGGCGGTGGTGGCCGACGACCAGCGGCAGGCCCTTTGCGGCGGCCGTCTCTGCCATGAGCCGCGCGTTGTCGAGCGTGTCGGCGATGGGCTTTTCCACCAGCACCGCCCAGCCCCGCTCCAGCGCGGCGAGGGTCGACGGGCAGTGATCCGGCGTCGGCGTGGCAATGACGCAGGCGCGTGTTTCTGCGGGGGCGTCCTCGATCATGGCGACGGCGGGCAGGCCCTCGGCGGTGAGCGCCGCGCGTGTGACCGGGTCCGGATCCACGATGGCCGTGATCCGGACGGTGGGCGAGGCGCTGGCCACCTCGATATGGCGGCGCCCGATGGAGCCGGCGCCGATGATGCAGAGGGGGAGGGGGACACTCACGCGGAACCTCTCCGCTTGCGCGGGCAAAGCGATTTGGAAATCGCTTTCAAGCCTTTTGGAAAAGGCTTGCCCATCACATCACCGCCCCGATTTGCCAGGGCACGAATTCGTAATCGCCCAGGCCCTGCGCCTCTGACTTGGTCTGTTCGCCGGAGGCCATCCGCAACCACATCCGGTAGATCTCACGGCCCACCTCCTCGACCGATTTGCCCTCGGTCAGGATGGTGCCGGCGTTCACGTCCATGTCCTCGGTCATGCGGGTGTACATCTCGGTGTTGGTGGCGACCTTCATCGAGGGGCTGGGCTTCGCGCCGAAAGCCGATCCGCGCCCGGTGGTGAAACAGACGAGATTGCAGCCGCTTGCGATTTGTCCCGTGACGCTGGCCGGGTCGTAACCGGGGCTGTCCATGAAGGTGAAGCCCTTGGCGGTCACCGGTTCGGCGTATTTGTAGACGCCGGTCAGGGGCGTTGTGCCGCCCTTGGCGGCCGCGCCCAGCGACTTTTCGAGGATCGTGGTCAGCCCGCCCTTCTTGTTGCCGGGCGAGGGATTGTTGTCCATCGAGCCCTTGTTCCGGGCGGTGTAATCCTCCCACCAGCGGATCAGGTCGACCAGTTTCTCGCCGGTGGCGCGGTCCACGGCGCGGGCGGTCAGCAGGTGTTCGGCGCCGTAGATCTCGGGCGTTTCGGCCAGAACGCCAGTGCCGCCCTGCGCCACCAGGAGGTCGCAGGCGTAACCGACGGCGGGGTTGGCGGTGATCCCCGACCAGGCGTCCGAGCCGCCGCATTGCAGGGCGACCATCAGCTCGGAGGCGGGGCATTCGCTGCGCTGCGCCTCGTTCACCAGGGGCAGCATTTTTTCGATCTTCTGGATGCCCAGGTCCACGCACTTGCGCAGCCCGCCCACGTCCTGGATGTTCATCGACTGGAACAGCGGGCCGGGTTTCAGGCCATAGGCCTCGACCAGCCAGTCGATCTGGTTCATCTCGCACCCCAGCCCGGCCATCAGCACGCCGCCCACGTTGGGATTGCGCGCATAGCCCCACATGACCCGCTGCAACGCCTCGAACCCTTCGGAGCCCTGGCCCGCCATGCCGCAGCCGGTGCCGTGGACAAAGGCCACCACGCCATCGACATTGGGATAATCGGCCAGTTTCTCGTCGGTGAAATGCGCCGCGATCTTACGCGCGGCAGTGGCCGAGCAGTTCACGGATGTGAGTACGGCGATGTAATTGCGCGTGCCGACCCGGCCGGTGGCGCGGCGGTAGCCCATGAAGCTGTCGGGCGTCGCGGCCGGGGCGGCGGGGCGAATGTTCGTCGCATATTCGTATTCGGTGTCGACGTTGCGAAATTCGAGGTTGTGGGTGTGCACATGGGCGCCCGGGGCGATGTCCTCGGCGGCATATCCGATCACCTGCGCGTATTTGATGACCGGCGCCCCCTGGGGGATCGCCTGGGTCGCCATCTTGTGCCCGCGCGGGATCAGCTGGCGCGCCCCCTCCTGGCCGATTTCCAGCGGGGTGACGGCGGTGACGACATTGTCGGCGTCGGAAAGGCGGACTGTCTTGTTCATCTCGATCTCTTGGCGGCTTTGGTCCTGCCCCGGTGCCGGGGCCTTGGGTCGCGAGGTCCCGGCGCGGGGGCCGGGACAGGGGGCTGGGGGTGTCAGGCGCAGACCGGGCTGTCGCCCGACCAGCGGTGAATGGGGATATGCGGTTCCGGCGCCAGGCGGGCGCGGGCCTCTTCCCACATGGTCTTCCACTTCTTCCAGTCGCGCAACTCGGCTTCGGGGGCGCTGCGCGAGCGGGCGATGAAGGCGGGGAAATGGGCGCGGCCCGTGGGTTGGCCGGTGACATTGTAGCGGATGTCAAAGCTCCAGCGGAAATCACTGCTGCGGTTTTCCAGCGAGGCATGGGGCGTCAGCGGATGGAAGAGCACCGCGCCGCCCGCCTTGACCGGCAGGGCCAGGGCCTTGTCCTCGTCCAGGTAGCCCGGCGCGATGGCGGTCTGTTTCTGCGGGCAATGCGGGTACATCCGCGGCTTGCCGGGCACCACCTGAAGGCAGCCGTTTTCCTCGGTAGCGTCCGAGATCGCCAGCCAAACGGTGACCATCTGTGTCCGGTCACTCTCTTCATGGGCCACGGCGCGGTCCTGGTGCCAGGCGGTCGCGGTGACATGGGCGCGCGGCTCGTCCGCGTGCAGGTGGGTGGCGGGGGGCTTCAGCCGGACATGCTGGATCGGGTTGGAGGTCAGCTCGGGGCCGATCAGGTCCTCGACCATGTCCAGCAGGCGGGTGTCGGTCAGCATGTCGAAGACGGCAGGGCCGAAGTGAAACGGCGTATCAGCAGCAATCTCGCCCCCGGGCAGCGAGATATCCATCGGCTGGAACCAGTCGCAGCCCGCACTGTAGGAGGTCAGCAGTTTCTGCCAGAAGTCCATCCCTTGGGCGGGAGGCACGCGGCCCTCGTCCTGCCAGAGGGCATAGAGCGCATCCAGCAGCGCGGCATATTCCGCCTTTACCGCCGACAGCCGGTCCTGGGTCAGGACGTCCTCGACCACGAGAAATCCTTGGGTGTCGAACTGCGCGATCTGGTCCTGGGTCAACATCAGCGGCATGGGCTGTCCTTTCGCTCCGGGGCGGGAGGGGGCTTTGCCCCCGCCGCGGCAGGGCCGCGGCCCCCCGGGGTATTTTCGCCAAGAAGAAGCCCGGGGGTCGCAAGGAGACCGGACCGGGGCGCGGGGGCCTCGGTCCGGTCCGGGGTCACAGGAAGATCGTGACGATGGGCGGCCAGGCCAGGAGCACCGCCAGCGCGCAAAGCTGCAGCGCGATGAAGGGCAGGAAGCCGCGGAAGATGTCGGTGAGCGAGATATGCGCCGGGGCCACCGATTTCAGGTAAAAGGCGGCGGGTCCGAAGGGGGGCGAAAGGAAGCTCACCTGCATGTTCATGCAGAAGACCACGCCGAACCAGATCGGCACATAGCGCGCATCCACATGGGCGAACCAGCCGATCTCTTCCGCCGGCAGGCGGACGACGATGGGCAGGAAGACCGGCATGACCAGCAGCACGATGCCGACCCAGTCCATGAACATCCCCATGATGAGAAAGATCAGCATCATAACGAGGATCACGGTCATGGTAGGCATGTCGGCGCCAACGATCATGTTGGCGACATATTGCGGACCGCCCGCCAGCGTGTAGGCGGCGGCCAGCGCCGCGGCGCCGATGGTCACCCAGATGATCGTGCCGGTGGATTTCAGCGTGCGCATCAGGCTGTCATAGACGATGTCCCAGGTCATCTCGCGCCGGATCAGGCCGATGACGAAGACCGCCACCGCGCCCATGCCGGCAGCCTCGGTGATGCCGGTGATGCCGCCGTAGATCGACCCCAGGACAACGCCGATGACGACGATGGGGGCGATCAGGCCCTTGCCCATTTCCCAGCCCGCGGCGGTGCGTTCGCGTCCGACCACGAAGAAGACGATCACGGCAAAGAGCACCAGCGCGCCTACCAGCCAGGGAATGTCCGAAACCATGCCCAGCAGGATCGGATCGACCCCTTCGAGGATCTCGTTGGCTCCGGTCACGGTGAAGAAGAGCGCGCGCAGGATCAGCACACCGGTGATCCAGATGCCGAAACGGGATATGAACCCAAGGAACATCAGTCCCTTTTCGCCCCCTTTCGGCGCGTCCGGGTCCTCGGGCGGCAGCGGCGCCTTTTCGGGCGAAAGCTGCGTCGTCACGATGATGTAGATGATGAAGAAGGACGCCAGCATGAAGCCGGGCAGGAAGGAGGCGGTGAACAGCGCCTTGATCGAGGTCTCGGTCACCAGCCCGTAGAAGATCAGAACGATCGAGGGCGGGATCATGGTGCCGAGGCTGCCGGAGGCGCAGATCGTGCCGATGGCAAGATTCTGGTTGTAGCCCAGCCGCAGCATCTGGGGCAGGGCGATCAGGCCCAAGAGGACAACCTCGCCGCCGATGATACCGGACATGGCGGCCATGATGACGGCCATGACGGAGGTCACGATGGCGATGCCGCCGCGCACCCGGCTGAGCCAGACGTTCAGCGAGGAATACATGTCGCGCGCGATGCCGGATCGTTCCAGCAGCGCCGCCATGAAGATGAAGAGTGGTACTGATATCAGCACGTAGTTCGTCATCTGTCGGTAGACGGCCTGGCCCAGCACGCTGAGCGGCCCCTGTCCCCAGGTGCGGAACAGGATATCGACGTCGAATTTCAGGACCAGCGTGACCACCGCGAGGAAGGCCGAGGCAAAGCCCAGGGGCATCCCGATGGCCAGCAGCGCGAACATCGCCAGCAGAAGGATCAGGGAGAGGGTGCCGATGTCGACCATTACTTCTTGTCCTCTTCCAGGGTGCGGCGCAGGGCCTCGATCTCGTGCTCGTCGATCTCGTCGGCCGGGTTGTGGTGTTCGGGTGCCTTGTTCCAGTCGGCGATCAGGTTCGACAGGGCCTGGATGGCGACCAGCACGATGATGATCAGGATGGCGGGTTTCACGGTGCCGGGGATCGGCGGATCCCAGGCGGTGCCAAAGGTCTCCATCCGCAGCATCCGGCGCATGGCGTCGTTGTAGCCGCCCCAGACAAGGCAGAAGGTGAAGAGCCAGATCAGGAAGACCGAAACGCAATCCGAGGCCTTCTGCATCCAGCGGGGCATCATGTCGTAGATGACGTAGATGCGGATGTGGCTGCGCTGCTGCATCGCGTAGAGCCCGGCCAGCAGGAACAGGAAGCTGGCGATCCAGAGCGACAGTTCATTGGCCCACATGGTCGGCTGGGTGAAGACGTAGCGCGACACGACCTCGTAGAACATGACGATCACGATATAGGCGATCGACATCATGGCCAGTCGGGCGCAGACCAGCGAGAGGATGTCGAAGGGGCCTGTGCGGTCGACTTCGATCGTGCCCTTGTCATCGCTGAGGAACAGCGCGGCGAAAAGCAGCGCAAGCGCCAGGCTGACCAGTGTTACCAAGACGATGGGTTTGCCCTGCGGGCGGATCATGTCGTGCATGCCGATGGCATCGGGCGACATGAACTGGTTGAAGACGAGAAAGATGAAGAGAGCGATGGTCAGGCCCGAAAACCCGATCATGGCCATTTGAACCGGCTTCCTGAGCGGTCCCAGCCAGACGCTGTCCTGTTGCATGCGCGGTCACCCCGTATTGAAGAGTGGCAGTTGGCCTGCCGCCCGTGCGGTTCCCTGGGCCGGTCCGCGTCCCGTGGTCGGGCGCATGGTCCAGAGACGAAAACGGCGAGCCTTGCGAAAGGCTCGCCGCGATGTCACGAGGCGGTCAGCCCGGCGATCACTCGGCGATCAGGCCAAGTGCCGTCAGGTACTCGCGGTGGCTTTTCACCAGGGCGGCCGCTTCGGGGGTCTTTTCGGCCCAGCGGTCCCAGGCGGTCTGCGCCGCCTTGCGGAAGTCCGCACGGTCCTTGGCCGACCAGTTGTGCAGCGTCACGCCCTTGGCCTGCAGCTCTGCCGCGGCTTCGGCGTTCTTCTTCTCGTTCGACAGGGCGGTGTGCAGGGTCAGTTTCTGCATCGCGGTGTCGATGATGCGCTGATGCTGTTCGCTCAGCCCGTCCCAGACGGCCTGGTTGCAGGCCAGGTGGTCCGACGGCATCGAGTGGAAGCCGGGGTAGGTGGCATGGCTGACGATGTCATACAGACCCAGGCCCACGTTGTTGTAGAGACCCGAGGCATCGGCACCGTCGATGATGCCGGTTTCCAACGCGGTGAAGATCTCGGTGAAATCCATCACGATGGGCGTGGCGCCCAGCTCGGTGAAGATCTCGGTTTCCAGGCCCGGGGGCGACCGGAACTTCCAGCCCTTCAGGTCGTCCGGGCCGGCCAGCGGCTTGGAGGACGAGAGCGATTCCTGGCCATACAGCCACCAGCCGATCAGCTGCATGCCCTGCGCATTGTAGAGCTCTTGCGCGGCATCGTAGCCACCGCCGTAATACAGCCACGAGATCTGCTGCCACGGGGTGTCGTAGCCGCCCATGATGTCGCCGACGAACTGGAACGCCGGGTTCTTGCCGGTCTGGTATGCGCCGCCGGTCATGTCGCAGTCGAGGATGCCGTTGATGGCGGCGTCGAAGGTTTCGGTCGTGGCCACGACGGACGAGCTGTAGAACATCTCGATGGCGATTTCGCCGCCGGACATCACCTGCACGTCATCCGCGAACTGCGCTGCCAGAACACCCGAGGGGTGCTCGGACGCATAGTGTGTCTGGATGCGCAGGGTCACGTCCTGCGCGCTGGCCGCGGATGCAGCAATGGCAACGGCCGCGGCCGTCGTCAGGATCTTTTTCATTTGTTCCTCCCTGTGGCGGGCTCCCCCCCGCCGATGGTTATCGGGGTCGGACCCCGTCCCCGGATGGTATACCATCCCGTGAGGGCAAGCTAACCAAAGCCATGTCGACAGGCAAGGATTTTTGGTATACCAAATTTGCTTCATGGGAGGCCGCCCTTCCGGGTGGAAAAAAGGTGCGGATTCAGGGAGGTGAACTGCGCCATGACGGATGAGACTCTGCCCGAACAGATCGCGACTCGGCTGCGCCGGGACATTCTGCGCGGGGTGCTGCCGCCGGGGACCGCGGTCAAGGAACGCGACCATGCCGCCGAACTCGGCGTCAGCCGCACACCCCTGCGAGAGGCGATTCGGATCCTGGCGAAAGAGGGGCTGGTGCAGCTGCGCCCGGCGCGCTCGCCGATCGTGGCCAAGCCCAGCTTCGAGGAAGTGGCGGACAACATCGAGGTCATGTCCGCGCTCGAGGTGCTGTCGGCGCGGTTGACCTGTGAACGGGCCAGCGACGCCGAGATCGAGAGCATCGCCGAGGTCGCGGATCGCATGGCCGAACTGTACGACAGCCTCGACATGCTGGACATCTTCGAGATCGATATGAGCTTTCACCGCGCCATCGCGCGGGCGGCGGGCAACCCCGTGCTGGCAGAGGTTCACCAGTCCTTGCTGGCGCGTCTGTGGCGGGCGCGGTATCTATCGGCCAGCCGCAAACGCTCGCGCGAGCGGGTGCTGCGCCAACATGCCGAGATCGTTGCCGCGCTGCGGGCGCGCGATGCCGAAACCGCCCAGGCCCAGGTCCAGGCGCACCTGGATCACCTGCTGGTCAACGTGGCCGATTTCTTCGAGTCCGTGAAGGACGAGGATGGCGAGGCGCCCGAACCGGTCGAATGAGCGGCCAGACAACACGCAAGACCCTGGAACAAGGATTGGGAAGTCAATGAAACTACTGCGTTTTGGCCCGGCGGGCCAGGAAAAGCCCGGGATGCTGGACAGCGACGGCCAGGTGCGTGACCTGTCGGCCCACGTGGCGGATTTCGCCGGTGCCACGGTCTCGCTGGAGGCGCTGGAGGCGCTGCGCGCCATCGATCCCGCTAGCCTGCCGCTGGTGGCCGAGCCGGGGCGGATCGGGTCCTGCCTGGCCTCGGTGCCCAACTTTTTCTGCATCGGGCTGAACTATGCCAAGCACGCCGCCGAAACCGGGTCGCAGCCGCCGAAAGAGCCGATCCTGTTCTCCAAGGCCTCCTCGGCACTGTCGGGCCCTTATGATCCGGTGGTGATCCCGCGCAATTCGGTGAAATCCGACTGGGAGGTCGAACTGGGCGTGGTGATCGGCAAGGCGGCGTCCTACGTCAGCGAGGCGGATGCGCTGAGCCATGTCGCGGGCTACTGCGTCATCAACGACATGAGCGAGCGGGAATTCCAGATCGAGAAGGGTGGCCAGTGGGTCAAGGGCAAGTCGGCCCCGACCTTCGGCCCCACCGGTCCCTGGCTGGTCACGGCGGACGAGGTGCCGGACCCGCAGGCGCTGAAACTCTCGCTGGATCTGAACGGTGAGACGGTGCAGGACAGCGACACCTCGGACATGATCTTTGGCGTGGCCGAGATCATTTCCTACATGTCGCAGTTCATGATGCTGCAGCCGGGTGACATCATCGCGACGGGTACCCCCTCGGGCGTGGGCATGGGCATGAAGCCGCAGCGCTTCCTGAAGCCGGGTGACGTGATGGAAGTGCGCGTCGAAGGCTTGGGCGAACAGCGCCAGGAAACTGTCGCCGCCGGATGAACCGGGGCAACCAAGCGGCTTTGAAGCCGCTTGGAAACGCTTTTGAAAAAGCGTTGCGAAAGGGCCTTTGAAGGCCCTTTCTTTTTCAGTGGATCAGCGACCCACCGTTCACGTCCACCTCGGAACCCGTGACATAGGCCGACAGGTCCGACGCCAGGAACAGGCAGCAGCCGGCCACGTCGCTGGCCTGACCCGCGCGGCCCATCGGGATGCCCGACAAGATCTGCTCCATCATCTCGTCCGTCAGTGCACTGCCGGTGATGTCCGTTGCGATGAACCCCGGGCAGATCGCGTTCGAGCGGATGCCGTCGGGCGCCAGTTCACGGGCCATCGCCTTGGTCAGCCCGAGGATGCCCGCCTTGGCCGCCGAGTAGTGCGGCCCGCCGAAGATGCCGCCGCCGCGCTGGGCCGACACGGACGAGATATTGACGATGGAGCCGGTCTTGCGGTTGCGCATGTGCGGGATCATGGCCTGGCTCATGTAGAGCGTGCCGCGCAGGTTCACGTCGGTGACGGCCTCGTAGTTCTGCGGCTCGATCTGCATCAGTTTGAGAGGCTGGGTGATGCCGGCGTTGTTGACCAGGATGTCGACCTGGCCCAGTCCGTCGATGGCGGCCTTGGCTGCCGCCTCGCATTGCGGCTTGCTGGTGACGTCGCAGGCCAGACCAACGTGCCCTTCGCCCGGCAGGCCGGCGGCAGCGGCGCGTGCGGCCTCTCCGTCGAGGTCGAGGATGGCGACGCGGGCGCCGTGTTCGGCAAAGAGCTGGGCCGTGGCCTTGCCAAGACCCCGGGGGCTGGCGGCGCCGGTGATGATGGCGGTGCGGTCTTTCAGAAGCATGCGGCGGATCCTTGTTTTGAGACCGGGGAGGGGGCGCTGCCCCCGAGGTGCCAGGGCACCTCCCCCCGGAGGTATTTGAAGGCCCAAAGAAACAGCGGGTCAGAGCCGCGATTTCACCCGGTCCGTGATGGATTTGACGGAGAGCCCGTATTGATCGTGTAAGGTGGGCAGGGCGCCGGCGTCGAGGAACTCGTCCGGAAGCGCGATGCTGTCGAAAGCGGGATGGATGCCGGCACGCATGAGGTCCGCGGCCACTGCCTCGCCCAACCCGCCGGTGATGGTGTGGTTTTCCAGCGTGACGACAAGGCGTCCGGTCTTTGCCGCCTCGGCGCGAATGGTTTCGCTGTCGAGCGGTTTCAGCGTGGGTACATGCAGCACGGCGCAATCGGTGCCCTCGGCCTTCAACGCCTTGGCAGCATCCAGCGCCCGCATGGTCATGAAGCCGGTCGAGATGAAGAGCACGTCGTTGCCGCCGTGGATCACCTGCGCCTTGCCCAGCTGGAACTTGTAGCCGTATTCGCCCAGCACGTCGGGCACCTTTCCGCGCAGCAGGCGCATGTAGACCGGGCCGGGAAAATCGGCGATGGCATGGGTCGCCTGGGTGATCTCTGTCGCGTCGCAGGGATCGACGATGGTCAGGTTGGGCATGCCGCGAAAGATCGCCAGATCCTCTGTCGCCTGGTGGCTGGGGCCGTAGCCGGTGGTCAGGCCGGGCAGGGCGCAGACGATTTTCACCGGCAGGTTTTCCTCGGCAATCGCCATGATGATGAAGTCATAGGCGCGGCGCGAGGCGAAGACCGCGTAGGTGGTGGCGAAAGGCGTGAACCCTTCGCGCGCGAGGCCGGCGGCGGCAGAGATCATCACCTGTTCGGCCATGCCCATCTGGTAGAACCGGTCGGGGTAGGCCTCGGCGAAGACATGCAGGTCGGTGTATTTCGACAGGTCCGCCGTCAGGCCGACGATGTCGTCGCGTTTCCCGGCCAGGTCGCAGAGCGCGTGGCCAAAGGGCGCGGCGACGGTGTCGCGCCCCTCGGCATCCAGCGAGGCGATCATGGCGGAGGTGGTCAGGCGCTCTCGGTCCTCGGAGACGGGGACGGCGCGGGGGGTGTATTTCGATTTGCGGCGCGAGGATGGGCCGATGGGGGCGTCGTGCATGGGTTTGCTCCGTGTCAGGCCGGGCTCAGGCCGGGATGGCGTCGTCGAGGATGGCGATGGCGCGGGCCCATTCGGACGGGTCCACGCGGACGAAATGGGTGATCTCGCGGTCCTCGAGAAAGGGCACGCCCTTGCACATCTGGGTCTTGCAGATGATGACGCGGGGGCGTGGATCGGTCAGGTTGCGGGCGGTGTCGAAGGCTGCCACCAGCGCGTCCAGATCATTGCCGTCCACCTCTTGCGCGTGCCAGCCGAAGGCGGCCCATTTCGGCGCTTCGTCGCCCTTGGCCAAGGCCTGCGTTGTTGGCCCGTCGGCCTGCTGGTCATTGAAGTCGACCACGCAGATCAGGTTGTCGAGGCTGTGGGCGCTGGCCGCCATCACCGCCTCCCAAGTGGATCCCTCGCCCAGTTCGCCGTCCGACATCATGTTGTAGACGAAGGCCGGGTTCTGCTTGCGCTTCAGCCCCAGCGCCGCGCCCACGGCGATGCCAAGGCCATGGCCCAGCGAGCCGCCGGTGATCTCCATCCCCGGGGTATAGGCGGCCATGCCCGACATGGGCATGCGGCTGTCGTCCATGCCATAGGTTTCCAGCTCGTTCTCGGGCAGGATGCCGGCCTCGATCATCGCGGAATAGAGCGCGATCGCGTAGTGGCCGATCGACAGGTAGAACCGGTCGCGCCCTTCCCATTCCGGCTGGCCCGGACGGTAATTCAGCGCGTGGAAATAGCTGACGGCCAGAACGTCGGCCACGCCAAGCGCTTGCCCGATATAGCCCTGTCCCTGCACCTCGGCCATGCGTAGCGCCAGCCGCCGGATGGACCAGGCCCTGCGCGCGAGGCTGACATTGGTGCCCGCGTGTTGCGTTTCGGTGGACATGGTCTCCTCCCTCGTCCGATTTGGTATACCATTTGCCAATGGACGTCGCGTCAAGGCAAGAGGTCTTCGCAGGCTTTGTCGCATTCAGGAGAGGATCGGGCGTTTTCGGTTTGAGGGTCGCGCCAAACTCGACTTGGATGGGGCCAAAGCAGGGAGGGCGCGATGCAGTTCGGATTGAGCGACGAGCAGGAGATGATCGTCTCCACGGTGCGCAGCTTTGTCGAAAAGGAGATTTATCCGCACGAGGCCGAGGTCGAGCGCACAGGCGAGGTGCCGCCGGGTCTGGGCGAAGAGATCAAGCGCAAGGTCATCGACCTTGGCTTTTACGCCTGCAATTTTCCGCAGGAGGTGGGCGGCGCGGGGCTGTCGCATCTGGATTTCACGCTGGTCGAGCGCGAGCTTGGGCGCGGCAGCATGGCGCTGACGCATTTCTTTGGCCGACCGCAGAACATCCTGATGGCCTGCGAGGGCGAGCAGCGCGACCGCTACCTGCTGCCCGCGGTACGTGGCGAGCGAATGGATGCGCTGGCCATGACCGAACCGGAAGCGGGCAGCGATGTGCGCGGCATGAAATGCACTGCGGTGCGGCAGGGCGGCGACTGGGTGGTGAACGGGACGAAACACTTTATCTCGGGCGCCGATCACGCGGATTTCTTTATCGTCTTCATCGCAACGGGGGTGGACGAGACGCCGAAGGGGCCGAAAAAGCGGATCACCTGTTTCCTGGTGGATCGCGGCCATCCGGGGTTCGAGGTGCGCCCGGGCTACACTTCGGTATCGCACCGGGGCTACCAGAACTGCATCCTGGACTTCACCGACTGCCGCCTGCCGGAGGCTCAGGTGCTGGGCGAGGTCGATGGTGGATTCGAGGTGATGAACACCTGGCTTTACGCGACACGCCTGACCGTGGCCGCCTTTAGCGTGGGCCGGGCGCGGCGCTGTTTCGACATGGCGGTGGACTACGCGGCACAGCGCAAGCAGTTCGGGCAGGCGATTGCCAAGTTCCAAGGGGTTTCCTTTCAGGTCGCCGACATGGTGACAGAGATCGACGCGGCGGACTGGCTGACGCTGGCCGCGGCCTGGCGTCTGGACCAGGGCCTGCCGTCGAACCGCGAGATTGCCTCGGCCAAGGTCTATGCGACCGAGATGTTGGCGCGGGTGACGGACACGACCCTGCAGATCTTCGGCGGCATGGGGCTGATGGATGATTTCCCCATCGAACGCTTCTGGCGCGATGCGCGGGTGGAGCGGATCTGGGACGGCACCAGCGAGATCCAGCGCCACATCATCGGGCGGGAGATCTTCCGCCCCCTGGGGGCGTGATGGCGGCGGGGATGGCGGGGTGGAACCCCGCCCTACAGATGCGGACAGGGCAAGCGCATGGCTGACCTGTCCCGCCTTCTGCGCCCGCGCTCCATCGCCGTGATCGGCGGCGGGGCGTGGTGCGCGAATGTCATCCGAGAGTGCCGCAGGATGGGCTTTGACGGGCCGGTCTGGCCGGTGCATCCGACGCGCGCCGAAGTGGGCGGGGTGCCCGCGTTCGCGCGGATCGAGGACCTGCCGCAGGCCCCGGATGCGGTCTATATCGGCATCAACCGGGCGGCCACGGTCGAGGCGGTGCGGGTGCTGTCGGCGGCAGGCGCCGGCGGGGCGATCTGTTTTGCCTCGGGCTTTGCCGAGGCGCAGGCCGAACTGGCGGATGGCGTGGATATGCAGGCGGCGCTTCTGGCGGCGGCGGAGGACATGCCGGTGCTGGGGCCGAATTGCTACGGGATGCTGAACGCATTGGACCGGGTCGCGCTCTGGCCCGACCAGCATGGGCTGGTGCCGGTGACGCGCGGCGTGGCGATCCTCTCGCAAAGCTCCAACGTGGCGCTGAACCTGACGATGCAGCGGCGAGGCCTGCCGATCGGCTTTCTGGGCACTGTGGGCAACCAGGCACAGGTGGACCTGAGCGCGCTGGGCATGGCGCTGTTGGAGGATCCGCGGATCACGGCGCTGGGGCTCTATATCGAGGGGATCGCGGATATTCGCGGCTTCGAGGCGCTGGCGGCGCGGGCGCGGGCGTTGGGCAAGCGCATCGTGGCGCTTAAACTGGGGGCCTCGGAGCAGGCGGGCGCGGCGGCGGTGTCGCACACCGCCTCGCTGACCGGCAGCGATGCGGGCGCGCGGGCCTTTCTGCAGCGGATCGGCGTGGCGCAGGTTTCTTCGTTGTCCGCGCTGCTGGAATGTTTGAAGATTCTCCACGTGGCAGGGCCACTGGCGTCGAACCGGCTGGTCTCGGCCTCTTGTTCGGGGGGCGAGGCGAGCCTGATGGCGGACACCGGGCTGGGATATGACATCTGTTTTCCGCCCTTGGGGGCCGCGCAACGGGAGGCGCTGCGCGCGGCGCTGGGCCCGAAGGTGGCGCTGGCCAACCCGCTGGATTATCACACCTATATCTGGGGAGACGTGCCCGCGATGGCGGCCTGTTTCGCCGGGCTGACGCAAGGCGAGGACCTGGGCGCCGGGGTGGTTGTGCTGGATTTTCCACGCGCCGACCGCTGTTCGGTGGCGGATTGGGAACCGGTGATCGAGGCGGTGGCGCAGGCACGGGGGCCGGTGCCGCTGGCGCTACTGTCGAGCCTTGTCGAGACGCTGCCGGAGGATGTGGCCGCGCGGCTGGTGGCGCTTGGGATTGTGCCGCTCTGCGACCTGCCGGCAGCGCTGGAGGCGCTGGCAGCGGCGGCCTTCCTGGGCCGCACGGTGGACCCGGCGCCGGTGCTTTTGGCGCGGGAAGAGGGGGCGCTGCCCCCGTCGCGTTCCGCGACTCCCCCGGAGTATTTTGGGAAAGAAGAAGCCGGGGGCGTGCTGCAGGAGGCGGAGGCCAAGCGCGCCTTGGCCGCGGCGGGCCTGGTGGTGCCGTCGCAGGCGCGGGCCGCGACTCCGTGTGAGGCGGCGGAGGCCGCTGCCCGGATCGGCTTTCCGGTGGTGCTGAAAGGCGAAGGCTTTGCCCACAAGAGTGAGGCGGGAGCGGTGAAGCTGAACCTGACCTCGGTGGACGAGGTGCGGCGGGCGGCCGAGGCCATGAGCGCGCAGGGCTACCTGGTCGAGGACATGGTCGGCGGTGCAGTGGCGGAACTGCTGGTGGGCGTGATGCGCGATCCGGCGCATGGTTTTGTCCTGACGCTGGGGGCGGGTGGTGTCTGGACCGAGATACTGGGTGACACGCAGGTGCGGCTTTTGCCGGTTTCGGAAAAAGATGTGCGAGAGGCGCTGGCGGGATTGAGGATCGCGCCCCTGCTGGCGGGCTATCGCGGCGCGCCGGGGGCGGATGAGACCGCGGTTGTGGAGGCCGTGCTGGCGGTGCAGGCTTTCGTCGCGGCCCATGCCGACGAGATCGAGGAACTGGAGATCAACCCGCTGATCGTCACGCCTGACCGGGCGGTGGCGGCGGATGCGCTGATCCGCTTGAAAACGGAAGAACAGGAAGGAGAGGGCGATGCCGCTTGAGATGAACAGAGAGGTCTTTATCACCTGCGCGGTGACGGGATCGGGCGGAACGCAAGATCGCAGCCCACATGTGCCACGCGCGCCGAAAGAGATCGCCGACAGCGCCATCGAGGCGGCCAAGGCCGGTGCGGCGGTGGTGCATTGCCATGTGCGCGACCCGGACACCGGGGTGCCGTCGCGCCGTCTGGACCTGTACCGCGAGGTGACGGATCGCATCCGTGATGCGGAGGTGGACGTGGTGCTGAACCTGACGGCGGGCATGGGGGGCGACATAACCTTTGGCTCGACCGAGGCGCCCTTGCCGGTCAACGAGGCCGGGACCGACATGATCGGGGCCGAGGCGCGGGTGGCACATATCGCCGAATGCCTGCCGGAGATCTGCACGCTGGATTGCGGCACGATGAACTTTGCCGAGGCGGATTATGTCATGACCAACACACCCGGCATGTTGCGCGACATGGGGGCGCGGATGACGGCGCTGGGAGTCAAGCCGGAGATCGAGGCCTTTGACACCGGCCACCTGTGGTTCGCCAAGCAGCTGGTCAAGGAAGGCGTGCTGGAGGGCCCGGCGCTGGTGCAGCTGTGCATGGGGGTGCCCTGGGGGGCGCCGGATGATCTCAATACCTTCATGGCGATGGTCAACAACGTCCCCGGGGACTGGAATTTCAGCGCCTTCGGGCTGGGGCGCAACCAGATGCCCTATGTGGCGGCCTCGGTGCTGGCGGGGGGCAATGTGCGCGTCGGGCTGGAGGACAACCTGTTCCTGGACAAGGGGGTGCTGGCCACCAATGCGCAACTGGTGGACCGGGCCGTGGGAGTGATCGAGAACCTCGGCGCAAAGGTGATCGGTCCCTCAGCGGTGAGAGAAAAACTGGGGCTGACCAAGCGCGCGCCACAATAAGTCTTGTTCCGCCCGGGCCGCCCGCGCAGTTTTGTCGGGCGCTAACAGGGGAGGGGTGGCCATGGCACGCATCGGAATCGGCATCGTCGGCGGCGGCTATATGGGCAAGGCCCACGCGGGCGCCTTTGCCGCCGTCGGCACGGTGTTCGAGACCCGGTTGAAGCCGCGGCTGGTGGCGATTGCCGGGTCCTCTCCGGAAAGCGGGGCGCGTTATGCGCAGGCGTTCGGGTTTGATCGTGGCGCGCGGGACTGGCGGGCCTTGGTCGAGGATCCGGAAGTCGAGGCGGTGGTGATCGCCGCGCCGCAGGCGCTGCACCGCGAGATCGCGGAGGCGGCCTTTGCCCAGGGCAAGCCCGTGCTCTGCGAGAAGCCGATGGGGCTGACGCTGGAGGAGGCGCGGGCCATGCTGGCGGCGGCGGAGCGGGCGGGCGTGGCGCATATGGTCGCCTTCAACTACAGCCGCACACCGGCGACGCAACAGGCGCGCAAGATGATCGCCGAGGGCGCGCTGGGGCGCCTGCATCACCTGCGGTTGGAACATACCGAGGATTTCCACCTGACCTCGATCCTGCCGCCCTGGCGGTCGCAGGGCGCGGCCAACGGCTGTCTGGGTGACCTGGCCCCGCATCCGATCAACGCCGCTTTGGCGCTGGGCGGGCCGGTGGCCGAGGTCTTTGCGGTGCTGGACACGGTCTTTCCCGAGCGCAACGGCGTGACGGTGACCAATGACGACCAGGTCGCGATGACGCTGCGCTTTGCCAGCGGCGCAACCGGGCAGCTTTTTGCCAGCCGCGTCGCGCATGGGCGCAAGATGGGCTATGCCTATGATATCATGGGGGAAAGGGGAGCCTTACGGTTCGATCAGGAGGATCAGAACAGCCTGTGGTACTGCGACGGCAGCCTGCCGGCGGAGCGCGCGGGCTTTACCCGGATCCTGACCGGGCCGGCCCATCCCGATTACGCGCCGTTCTGCGCGGGGCCGGGACATGGTACCGGGTTTCAGGACCAGATCATTATCGAGGCCAAGGATTTCCTGACCGCCATCGACGAGGGCCGCGCGGTCTGGCCAAGTTTTGCCGAGGCGGTCGAGGTGCACCGGGTGGTGGCCGCGGCGCGGGCCTCGGCGGTGTCGGGCACCTGGGCGCGGGTAGCGGATTTCTGAGACCGGGAGATTTGGGGATGGGACATCTGAACTGGGGTATGATCGGCGGTGGCGAGGGCAGCCAGATCGGCCCGGCGCACCGCCTAGCCGCCGGGCTGGACGGGGCGTTCGATTTTGTAGCCGGGGCGCTGGACCACCGGGCAGACACCGGTCGTGCCTACGGTCAGCGGCTGGGGCTGACACCGGACCGGGCCTATGGCGACTGGCGCGAGATGCTGGAGGGAGAGAGCGCGCGCGCGGACCGGGTGGATCTGGTGACCGTGGCCACGCCCAATGCCACGCATTTCGAAATCACGAAGGCCTTTCTGGAGGAGGGATTCCACGTTCTGTGCGAAAAGCCCATGACGATGACCGTCGCCGAGGGCGAGGAGATCGTGCGGCTGTCGCAGGAAACGGGATGCATCTGCGCGGTGAACTATGGCTATTCGGGCTATGCGCTTGTGCGGCAGATGCGGGCGATGGTGGCGGCGGGGGATCTGGGCCGCGTGCGCATGGTGGTGGCGGAATTTGCCCACGGCCATCACGCGGATGCGGGCGATGCGGACAATCCGCGCGTGCGCTGGCGCTATGACCCGGCGCAGGCTGGGGTCTCGGCGCAATTCGCCGATTGCGGCATCCACGCGCTGCACATGGCCTCTTTCGTGATCGGACAGGAGGTCGCACGACTGTCGGCGGACACGGTGAGCTGTATCGAGAGCCGGGTGCTGGAGGATGACGCTCAGGTGAACCTGCGCTTTGACGGCGGCGCGGTGGGGCGGCTCTGGACCTCGTCGATCGCGCTGGGGCGGCAGCATGGGCTGACCTTGCAGGTCTTCGGCGAAACGGGCGGGCTGCGCTGGGCGCAGGAACAGCCGAACCAGCTGTACTGGATGCCGCTGGGCGGGCGGTTGGAGGTGATCGAACGTGGCGGGCCGGGCCTGTCGCCCGAAGCGACGCGCGCCAGCCGGGTGACGGTGGGCCACGCCGAGGGGATGCCTCTGGCCTTTGGCAACATCTACGCCGATCTTGCCGAGGCGATCCGGGCGCGCGCCGAGGGCCGCGCGATGGATCCGGCGGCGGATCTTTATCCGCGGTCGGAGGATGGCTTGCGCTCGATGGCGGCGGTCTTTGCGGTGGCGGAGAGCGGCAAGGCCGAGGGCGCCTGGGTGGAGGCGCGCCCGCCGATGATGCGCTGAGGCACGGTGGACGGACGCTGTTCCGCGCCTGCGGCGCGAAAGACGCCCCGCCCACCGTCCCTTTGGGCGTGCCTCTGGCACAGTCTTCCCCTTCGGGTCTCACCAAGGCAAAAAGCCGGGAATGAAAAACCCCGCCGCGGCCGGGCCGGGCGGGGCGGTTTGTCCAACGGGGGAAGGTGGTCAGGCCACCTGTTCCAGGGCCACCTCGGGCGTGACGCCCAATGCGAAACAAACGTCGCGGGTCAGTTCCGGGCGGTTGAGCGTGTAGAAGTGCAACTTGTCCACGCCGCCTTCGAGCAGATCGGTGCAGAGTTCGGTGCAGATCGCCGTGGCCAGCAGATCCTCGCGCCCGTCGCGCTGCGCCTTGTCGAAGGCATCCGAAACCCATTGCGGGATGTAGGTGCCACAGCTTTCGGCAAAACGGCGCGCGCCGTTCCAGTTCTCGATCGGCAGGATGCCGGGCACCAGCTTGTCGCCGTCGATCCCGGCCTTCTGGCAGGCGTCGCGGAAGCGGAAGAAGGTCTCTGCCTCGAAGAAGAACTGGGTCAGCGCCTCGTCCGCGCCGGCGTCCAGCTTGCGCTTGAGCCAGGCAATATTGGCGTCCATGTCTGCGGCCTCGGGGTGGCAGTCGGGGTAGGCGCCGACGCGCTGGGTGAACTTGCCGGTCTCGGCCAGCGCCTCGATCAGCTCGATGGAATTCGCAAACCCGTCGGGATGCCGTTCAAACCCTGCCGCGCCCTTGGGCGGGTCGCCGCGCAGGGCGACGATGTCGGTGACACCCGCCTCGGCAAAGCCCTCGGCGATGGCCAGCGTTTCGGCGCGGGTGGCATTGACGCAGGTCAGATGCGCCGCGGTGCGCAGGCCGGAATGTTTGTGCAGCGTGGCCACCACGTCGCGGGTCAGGTCACGGGTGGTGCCGCCCGCGCCGTAGGTCACCGAGACAAAGCGCGGCGCCAGCGGGGAAAGAACCTGCACCGCGTCCCAGAGGCGAAAGGTGGCCTCGATGTTTTTCGGCGGGAAGAATTCGAAGGAGATTTCGGGGCGCTGCATGATGCGGAGAGTCCTCTATGGCGTTGGAGACCTTGTCGCACGTGCAGCATTGTGAGACAAACTCATAAATCTCAAGATCAACATGAGGCGAATGAGGGAAAACCCCCATGCATATCGAATTCCGGCATCTCCGGACCATCAAGGCGATCCATGACGCGGGCGGCGTGGCGCGGGCGGCGGAGATGCTGAACATCACCCAGTCGGCGCTCAGTCACCAGATCAAGGGGCTTGAGGATCAGGCGGGGGTCGAGCTTTTCGTGCGCCGGTCCAAGCCGATGAAGCTCTCGGCGGCGGGGTTTCGCCTGCTGCGGCTGGCGGAACAGATCCTGCCTCAGGTCGAGGCGGTGCAGGCCGAGTTCGAGGGCCTGCGCGAGGGCAAGTCGGGCCGGCTGCATATCGCCATCGAATGCCACGCCTGTTTCGAATGGCTGTTCCCGGTGCTGGAAGGGTTCCGCAAGAAATTCGGCGACGTGGACGTGGACATCCGCCCGGGGCTGGCCTTCGACGCGCTGCCCGCGCTGATGAAGGAAGAAGTGGACGTGGTCATTTCCTCGGATCCCGAGGACCTGGCCGGTGTCACCTTCGTGCCGCTTTTCGACTATAGCCCGGTCTTCGTGGCCTCTGCCCAGCATCCGCTGGCGGAGAAGGACTATATCGAGGCCGAGGATTTCCGTGGTCAGACGCTGATCACCTACCCGGTGGACCGGGCGCGGCTGGATATCTTCAGCCAGCTCCTGTCGCCCGCCAAGGTGGAACCGGCGGCGATCCGGCAGGTGGAACTGACCGCTGTGATCCTGCTGCTGGTGGCCTCGAACCGCGGTGTCACGGTGCTGCCCGACTGGGTGGTGCGCGAGGTGAAATACAGCTCGGACTATGTCACACGGCCCCTCACGAAAGAGGGGCTGACGCGGCGACTTTACGCGGCAGTGCGGACCGAGGACCTTGAAAAGCCCTACATGCAACTGCTGATCCAGCTGGCAGGTGAGGAGGCGCGCAGGCTGCAGGCGGCGTGACGGGCTTGTCCGGTGACGGGACCTTCTCCTAGGCTTGGGCAAATTGACCTGGAGAAATTGATCATGCGGATTCTTGCAGTCATCGGGTTTTTCCTTTTGCAATCAACTGCCGCCATGGCGGCGACCGTCGAATTGCGACCGGATCTCGCCCCGCGGCTGGAGGCCTTGCGTCCGGTCTATCCGAATGAAACGCCGGTGCTGGAGGTGCGGGAGCTTTGGGGCACGGACGACTGGCAGGGCGGGATCATCCGGATTTCCGGCACGATAGAGGCTGGTGATCTGGACAAGTTGAAGGCGCTTGCGGGATCACCCAACGGCGAAGTCAGGCTGTCCCGGCCCCTGCACGTGGTGCTGGACAGCCCGGGCGGCAGTCTGACCGAGGGCATCGCCATCGGCGAGTACCTCCAGCAATGGCGCGGAGGGAACTTTGCGCCGGGGCTGGGGGGCGTCTTTGTGCTGGAAGGCGACCGTTGCCTTTCGGCCTGCGCGCTGGCCTTTGCGCTCTCGGCACTGCCGCGGGACAAGGGCGCCCAGGAACGGTTTGTTGAGGTCGGGGCAGAGCTTGGCTTTCACATGCCTTTCATCCGGCCCGAATTGGCGACCCGGCTGGCAGAGGCCGGCGAGACGATGGAGCTCGCCTTTGACACGATGGCGCTGTTCCTGTCGCTGATCGCGAACGGGCAGACACCCCCGGCCCTGGCGCAGAATGTGATACATTATCGCGGCGCGGAAAAGATGTTCATCCTGCGCGGCGGACTGGTCACGCGGGTTTTGGGATTTGATCCCGTGGCCACGGGGGCCCTGGTCACCCCGGTGACGCGGGACGGGCTGACCGACGAGGATGTCCGGATCATCTGCGGCTTGCTGGACCAGACCCGGCAAGGCGGATTGCCGACGCGTGACAGCTATGAAACCTGGATGTTCGTCGAGCCTGATTGCCGTGAGCTGGGCGGGTTCGTGGCGGCGCTTGCGGGTGACGGCCCGGCCATCACCGCGGCGGTTCTGGCGGATGTTCTGGGGTGCCACGGCGGCCGCCTGACCACTGAGTATTTCGGCTGGGACTGGGACAACGCGTTCCTCGAAGAGGAATTCCTGGAGGAAAGGCAGTCGCAGATGCAGGCCTACGGCTTTGACTACCCGCGCAGGATCGATTGGCAGCGCGAGACCCTCGCCACCGTCCGGCTGCGCGATGCGCCCGGGCTGGCGGGCGCGACGGTGGGACGCGTTCAGGCAGGCAGCAAGGTCACGGTAACCGAATGTGCGGTGACCGAAGACGCGCAGGGCGTCTGGTTCAAGATCTCGCGCAGCCGGCAGGATGGCTGGGTCAGCGCGCGCTTTGTCAGCCGCCGGGAAAGAGAGGCAAACCTTTTGAACCTGATCCGCCCGATCGGGTTCGAGTGACGTTCAGCACCCCGCGCCGGCCTGCGCGCGCGCAAGATCCCATCGGTTGGCATAGCTCAGCCCTTGCAGGCGTTCATGCGGGGCGCTCATGACCTCGTCGGCCTTTTGTGCGAAACAGCCGCAATTCACGTCGGAAAGGTTGGCCCGGCACCAGGCCGCGGGATCGGCGGGGGCGGAAACCGCGCCAAACGGCGGCGGGCCGCTGCGCGGCAGGCCCCCCTGTGTCAGCGGGGGCAGCTGGTTCACGCCGACGACCAGCAAGGCGACGGTCGCCAGAACGGTGGCAGCGGTGATCCATCTGATCGGCATCACGGGTTCCAAAGGGGTGCAGAGATACGCGGGCATATCGCCCGTGCCGGACCCCGCACCGGCCCCGTGAGGGTACTAGAATTTGTGTCGGCGTCGAAGCGCCAAGTGCCTGGAATTTTACGAGATTTCTTGGAGTTTCCTGCCTTGACCTGGTTGGATTCGACGACAACAAGGAGATGTCCGGGCGTGACCGCCCGGCCGGTTCGGTGTCGATCGGAAAGCCGGTGCCCGTGCCCGGCGTCCAGGTCAGAGGATCTGGAGGTCCGAGGCCATCGTTCGGCCGTCGCGTCCCTCTCGCAACTCGTAGCTGACCTTCTGATTGTCGGCGAGCCCGGTCAAACCCGAGCGTTCGACAGCGGAGATATGAACAAAAACGTCTTTCCCCCCTTCGTCCGGCGCGATGAATCCATAGCCTTTCGTGGTGTTGAACCACTTCACGGTGCCGTTCGGCATAATCCCCGTGCTCCTATTCAAGTCCTAGCGTTCATCCCCGTGCAGATCGGAGAAGGTCACATTCGCCATTCAGAGCCGCAGGACGCCGGGGCGCCAAGCATCCGAAGTACGAACATCACGCAGGGGAGTTTAGCGCAGATAGGCGAAATACAAGAGTCACACCCTCGCATTTCGACGAAAACTTGCCTATCTGACGATCCTGAACCGCAGACTGCCAAGGGATTGTGCATGATCATCTACGGGTTGAAGACCTGCGACACCTGCCGCAAGGCACGCAAGGCGCTGCCGGCGGCAACCTTTGTCGATGTCCGCGAAGAGGGTCTGCCGGGCGAGGTCCTGGACCGCGCGCTGGCGCTGTTCGGGGACAAACTGGTCAACACGCGGTCGACCACTTGGCGGGATTTCGACGAGGACACGCGCGCGATGGATCCCGCCGCGCTGATCGCGGCCCATCCGACGGTGATGAAACGCCCGCTATTCGTCGAGGATCAGCGCATGGTGCTGGGCTGGGACAAGGCGGCGCAGTCCGCCCTGGGCGCGGTATGACAGGGCAGGAGGCAGGACAATGCGCAACGCGGCACTGACACTGGGCATCATCGCCGGTGTGATCGGCATGATCGTTGGGTTCTTCGGCTTCGGCTACACGGAGCTGGTCAAGAACGTGGGCGAGGTCGAAGAGATGTTCGGCATGTTTGACGACCCCGAGACGGTGCGCATCGTCTCGATCCTGGCGCCCCTGCTGGCCATCGCAGGCGGTGCCATGGCCAAGGCGCGCGCGCTTTGGGGCGGGATCCTGCTGCTGCTTTCGGCGGCGGCGATGTTCTATGCCTTCGGCTTTAACGTCTTCACCATGTTCCCCATCGCCTTCGCGGGCCTGGGCGGGGTCCTGGCGCTGGCGGCGGGCAAGCCCGACGAGCCCAAGGCGCATTTCTGATCCGTCAGGCGGGGAGGTGGCGCGCCGCGGGCGCGAGGCCGAACAGCCGGTCCAACGACACGACCCCCGCGCCCCGGATCACGATCACCAGAAGCAGAAGGACCCAGAGCGCCCGCTCGTCGATCAGGTCGTAACGCGTGTCGAACAAGGTGCCCAGCGCGCCGCCATGCCCGGTTACGTCGACCCAGGTCTGCACGGTGACAAAGCCGATCATTCCCAAAGCCGCCAGTCGTGTGAACAGGCCCAGGACGATCAACAGGGGCAAGAGCCATTCCGCGTAGGTCCCGGCCAGGGCGATGATGTCGTAGTGAATCCCCATGTTGGCGGTATTGTAGCCCGCCGCCTCGAAGGCCTTGGGGAACATCTGCGCATAGGTACCGGATTCCAGCGTGAAGAAATCCAGGATCCCCTCTTCGCCCTTGCGGTCCCAGACCTTGGTTCCGGCGGAATTCCAGTAATACCGCAGGAGCGTCGCCGCAAAGACAAGCCGCGCCAGCAGCGGGATCAAGTGATCGCCCAGCCGTTCGACAGGGGCAAAGATCGCATTATGCAAAGAGATGAGACGGTCCATCGGGTCCTCTAATCGGTGAGCAGGTCGGAAAAGGCGCCCTGCCGCAACAGGAGCGAGAGCGTGGCGGAAAGGTCGAAACCGGGGCCTGCGGCCTCGACCGCCGCGCCGAATGTCTCGCCCCGGGTCAAGGCGGCAAGAAAGCCGGCACCGCCCGGCGGCAGAAGATGCGGCACGGGATCGAAATCCGGGCGGGTGATGACAACCGCCTCGGCGCGGGCGGGGGGCTTGGGCCGGCCCGTCTCGATCGTGAAGCGATAGATCGACAGCAGAGGCCAGGAAGAGCACAGCAACCGCAGGGCCGGCGCCGGAACAAGGCGCGCGCCCATCAGCGCAACCTCATCCATCCCGGCCAGTCGCGTGGCGTCCAGCGCAGGCGCGTCGGCGGCGTGATAGCTCTGCCGCAGCGCCAGTTCCAGCCGGGCGACATCGCCTAGGTAGCCGATCCCGCGCAGCGCCTCGATCCCCTCAAGGAACTCGGGGAAACCCGCGCCGTATTCCATCATCACGGGGCTGGTGGGGGGATGGCTGCGCAGGAACATCCCCGCCGCGCGGGCAAAATTCTCGGGTCCGATCAGCCTGGCCACCGCGGGAAAGCCCGTCTCCAGCGCCTCGCGCAGGGCCACGGCCACGTTGTTGCGATAGACGTCATAGCGCCGCCCGGCGGGCCGCCCCGCGCCATCGGTCAGGCCCTCGGGTACGGGCGCATCCCCGCGCAGCAGAGCGCTGCGGAAACCTGTCTCGGCATAGCTGGCCATTACGCGCTCCCTTGTGTTTCTTCCTGGTCCGAATACCCCGGCATGACGCCCCCAGCTTCAGGCCGTCACCCTGTCCAGCGCCCGCGCGGCGCGCGCCGCCTCTGCGGCCAGCACCGGCCAGTTCGGCACGTCATTGTCCCATTCGATCAGCAGGGGCAGTGGCCCGGCGCGGTCCAGCACCAGCTCCAGCAAGGCCCAGACGGGCTCGGCCACCTCGCGCCCGTGGCTGTCGATCAACAGCGGCGCGCCATGATCATCGTGGTCCTCGTCATGGCCCGCCAGGTGGATCTCACCCACCGCCGCCATCGGAAAGCGCGCGATGTACTCCTGCGGGCTGTAGCCGAGGTTGGTGGCCGAAACGAAGACGTTGTTCACGTCCAGCAACAGCCCGCAGCCGGTGCGGCGGACGACTTCGTGCAGAAAGTCCGTCTCTTCCAGCGTGCTTTCGGCAAACGCCAGGTAGCTGGACGGATTTTCCAGCAGCATTTGTCGTCCCAGCGCCTCTTGAACCTCGTCGACATGATCGCAGACACGGGTGAGCGTTGCGGGGGTATAGGGCAGCGGCAGCAGGTCGTTCAGAAAGGCGCTGTCATGGGTCGACCAGGCCAGGTGCTCGGAAAAGCTCGCCGGGTTCAGCCAGCCGACAAGATGTTTCAGCCTTGCAAGGTGGTCCGAGTCCAGCCTGTCCGGGCTGCCGATGGACAGGCCGACACCGTGGACGGAAATCGGAAAGCGTTCGGACAGGGCGCGCAACTGTGCCAGCGGCCTGCCGCCATTGCCCATGTAGTTCTCGGCGTGGACCTCGAACCAGCCAACGGGGGCGGGATCGTCCAGAATGGCCGAATAATGCTGCGGCTTGTAGCCGACGCCGGGCAAGGGGGGGAGGGGGCTGGTCGTGTCGAACATCGCTCTGACTCGGATCGGGACAGGAAAAGGACAGTCGCCACGGGGCGCGCCGGGCGCCCCGTGGCACGACCCTTACGAGTCCATCGGCAGGTCGCGCTCCAGCGCGTC
>Ga0208330_1000089_pt1 | contig 53218 bp, 50 predicted proteins | sample DeeseametaMP1896_FD_184180 | JGI IMG/M metagenome (GOLD analysis project Ga0208330, IMG submission 184180) | Marine microbial communities from the Deep Pacific Ocean - MP1896 (SPAdes) | ecosystem: Environmental > Aquatic > Marine > Oceanic | place: East of Hawaii, North Pacific Ocean | collected... | reverse complement strand
GCACGAAGCGGCAGCCGATGGGCCGAAGCGCCGAGAGCAGTTCATGGGTTTCGACCCGGTGGCGGATCGCTGCGCTCTCGTCGATCTCGAAGCAGATGCGGCTGGCGGGAAGCGCAGCTCCATCGAGCTCCTGGAGCACGAAATCGAGGAACTTCGGATCCCTCAGTGACGCGGTGGACAGGTTCAGCGCGTAGAACTGATTACCGTCAACCACGCCCTGTTCTGCGACATGTTCCAGCAGATGATGCAATACGTAGCGGTCGATCTCGGATGCCATGCCTGCTCGGGCGGCAGCGGGCATAAATGCTGATGGGGATGCCCAGAACCCCTCCTCATCTTCCAGCGAAACGTGGACCTCCACGCCGGACGGCAGGCCGTGCGCCAGCGGTGAGATCTCCTGCGAAAGCAGATGGAATAGCTGTTGGTCCAATCCGGTGCGTAGCCGTTCGATCCATAACGCGTCGGAACTGTTGGCGGTGGCGGATCGGTCTTCGACTCGATAGCGACGGATGACGTTGCCGCCGACGGCTTTGGCGGATTGCACGGCGCTTTCTGCGCGGCGCAGCAATTCCATGGACGTGCCAGCACCGGGATCGACCTTGACCAGGCCCATACTGAATTCGACGCTGACGTTCTGGCCTTCCCAGCGGAAGGGCGAACGTGTCACCGCGCGCCGGATGGCATCGGCCTGAGCCTCGGCCGCGTCCAGGGTCGCATCGCGCAGCAGCACAATCAGCTTGTCGCCGCCCAGCCGATACACGCGTCCGGCGCGGCCGACTTCGTCGGTGTAGACATGGGCGAGATGCCGCAGCAGCTCCGATCCGGCATTTTCACCGTGAATGGCATTGATACGCCGCATTTGATCGATGTCGACCAGAATGATGGCGTGGCGTCCGCCATCGGAGGCCTGTTGCTCGATCAATCCGGAGATGTCGTCGTCGAACGCCGAGCGTGAGAACAGCCCGGTCAGAGCATCGCGCGACAAATCCGCAGCGGGCTTCACCTCGTCGGTGCCGGTCTGCAGATTTTCGTGAATCGCCACCACAGCGCCGATGATTTCGCTGCCCCGACCGCGTACGGGTGCAACTGTCAGCGCCGCATGGCTTTGGCCGCCGGCGGCGTCGCGTACCACCATATCGGTCAGACGCAGGCGCTGTCCGCCGACGAGCGCGCGTTCAACGACGTCGTCTTCATACGCGGCGCCATTGAGATGCGATAGCTGCAGAACCCGGGTGGCCTGCCATCCCTTGACCTCCTGATTGGATCGGCCGATCAGGGTTTCCGCCACCGGGTTGATGTAGTCGACCTGGCCCTGACGATTCGTGGTGATCACACCGTCGGCGATGCACTTGAGCGTCATTTCCGCGCGCTCTCGGGTGGCCGTCAGGTTCTCGACGGCCGTCTTTCGCTCGCCGACCTCCAGCACCAGCTGGGTATTGACCGCCTGTGCCTGTTGCGCGATCTCGGCGACCAGGCGCGATCGCTGGTTCAGCCACGCGGCGAGCTCGCCAACCTCGTTGCGGGCGGCTTCGTCCAGCGTGACATTCAGCGCGTCATCCACGCTGTCCGACTGTTGCAGGGCTGCGATCATGCGCCGGATGGGCGTAAGAACGCGCAGGCGGATCAGGCCGATCAGCAGAATCATGGCGATGATGACCAGGCCCACGGTGACGACCATGGTCTGCGTCACGATGTAGTTGGCCCCGGCAATTTCTTCGCTGGCGTTTTCGATGACGATCAAGCGCCAACCGGTCTCGCCCACGGTGCCGAATCGGGCAAAGCTGTTTTCGCCGAGGGCGGATTCGGGCGGCAGGGTGACGCGTGACCACTCGCCAGCTTGCTGTCCGCGAGTCCACAGAACGGCCAGCAGCGATTCGGCTTCGGCTCGGCCCAGGTCCCGGGTGGCATCGCGCAACGCCGATACGGTTTCGGCCTGATACCGATCCAGATCGATCGACCGCCGGACCCGCCGCTCTTCAGCGCGGTGTAGGGCCAGGGCGAGCGGTGCCAGGCCAGTCATGCCTTGTCCCAGCTCGGCCAGATTGTCGGCGTTGGATGCCTGCGCCTGCAGCTGGTCGCTCACCGCCAGCAGGCGCCCGCTGGCGTCGGAGAGCAGGGCATAGCCGCGCTCGGTTTGGAGTGACTGCTGCAAGGCGGTTTGCAAGCCACTCACCGAATAGTCGACGGAGACCGCTCCGAGATAGCGTCCGTCCTGACGCACCGGCACCGCGCAGGTGACGACAGCCTGGTTGAGCAGCAGATCGGTGCGACGGCCTGTCCACGCGCATTGGCCGGCGGGCGCGTATTGCGCCAGCGTGTACCAGAGTTCGCCCTGGTAAGGAATGCGCGCGCTGTCATTGAAATCGTCACGGCGGGTGATGCCGTCGGGCGTCATCTGCCACTGAAAGGCGGCGCGTTCGCGGTTTCGCGCGAAGCTGTTGGGAGCAGGCCACAGCGCCAGCCCGACGATAAGTCCATCGGAGGATCGGGCGGCGGACTCCAGGAGTCCCACGCCAAGACGGCTGATTGTCGTCTCGTCGCGTATGGACTGCTCCAGCGCGATCGCCAGTGGGCGGGCGAGAGCCGGCGCGTCCCGCAAAGAGCGTGACAATGACGATTCGGTGGCCGAAGTCCGGGCTACGGCGGCTTCCTCCGCTTCGGAGATCAGCTGGGAGCGGACGAGTTGATCACTGAGCCAGACCGCGGCGGCGACCAGCAACAACAGCAGCACAAAGGCCACTGCGATCAACTGGAATTGCAATCCGCTCCACCATGGGTGGCGCGAACGCGTCCGGGTCGAGTCGTGTGTCACATTCGCCAACGAGGCCCCACAATTCGGCAAACTGGCAGAATGACCGAGTGTAGGTGGCTAACGCCCAGATTCCAACAAACTTGAGTCGCGGCGAGCCGTTAGATGACGCGCTAGCTGAGGATTTCAGCCGCAGTTTCAGTTGCGTCTATAAGTTGTTGAATGTCTTGAAAGGAGTTGTAGCAAGCCATTGAGGCACGCACCGTGCCGGGAATTCCGAATCGCGTCATCGTCGGCATGGCGCAATGGTGGCCGGTGCGTACGGCCACACCGGATTGATCGATGAGTGTCGCCAGATCCTGCGGATGCACGCCATCGATGACAAAGGACACGATGGGCGCCTTGACCGGGGCGGTGCCGATGAACCGCAAGCCATGGATGCTTCCTAGCCCCGCGACCGTCGCCGCCAGCAAGGCCTGTTCGTGTTTGAGCAGCGCGGCGTGATCCAGGCCGTCGAACCAGTCGAGCGCGGCGGCCATGCCGATCGCTCCGGCGATGTTCGGCGTGCCGGCTTCAAACTTGTAGGGCACCTCGTTCCAGGTGCTGCCTTCCAGCGTCACGGTCTCGATCATCTCGCCGCCGCCGTGCCAGGGCTGCAGACGCTCCAGCCACGACCTGCGTGCAATCAGTGCGCCGATGCCCGTCGGCCCATAAGCCTTGTGCCCGGACATGGCCACAAAATCGGCGTCCCAGGCCTGCACATCCATGCGTTGGTGCACGGTCGCCTGCGCAGCATCGACGAGGACGGCCGCGCCGACCGCATGCGCGGCATCGGCGATCTCGCGAACCGGATGCATGGTGCCGAGCGCGTTGGAGCATGCGGCGACCGACACGAGGCGGACCCCCTGAAGCAGCGCATCCAGATCACTCAGGTCCAGCGTTCCATCGTCGCGCAGCGGGATCCAGCGCAGCGTCGCGCCAGACCGCTCGCAGGCGAGCTGCCAGGGCACGATATTCGAGTGGTGTTCCAACTCGCTAATCAGCACCGCGTCGCCGGCTTTGAGCTCCGACTGGGCGAAACACTGGGCGACGAGATTAATGGCTTCGGTCGTGCCGCGTGTCCAGATGACTTCGCTGCGATCACGGGCATTGACGAACTCGGCGAGACGGTCCCGCGCGGACTCGTATTGTTCGGTCGCGCGTTCGGCCAAGGTATGCAGGCCGCGGTGCACGTTGGCGTTGTCGTGCTGGTAGTAGCGGACGAGGGCGTCGAGCACGACCTGTGGCTTCTGCGTGGTCGCGGCGTTGTCGAGATAGGCAAGGCGGCGGCCCCGTACCTGCTGATCGAGAATCGGGAACGCCCGGCGGATGGCGTCCACATCGAACAAGGTGCTGGTCGCTGCTTCGGCGGCGCTCATGCGAAATTCTCCATCGCTGCGGCGCCGGGGAGGCGGGTTTCCAGGTGGCGCTTGACGGTGGCGCGAAACGCCGCCGGAATCTGCCGCAATGCCGGACGCACGAAGCTTTGCGTTAACAATGCGCGCGCCTCGTCGCGTGAGAGCCCACGCGAGCGCAGGTAGAACTCCGCGTCATCATCAAGCCGGCCGATGGTCGAACCGTGGGCGCAGGCGACGTCGTCGGCGTAGATTTCCAGCTCCGGCTTCACGTTCGCCTCGGCGCCCGGCGTCAGCAACAGGCTCGCCAGTTGCTGTTCCGAATCGGTGCCGTCCGCGCCCTTGGCCACATGGACGAGAGCATCCAGCACCACCCGGCCGCGATCCTGGGCAAGCGCGCGGCCCTGGGTCCGGCTCACGCAGTTCGGTGCGCGGTGGTCGATGCGAATCTGGTGATCCACGTGGGATTTTCCGATCGCATAGAGCATGGAATTGACCTGCGCGCTGGCGCGTTCTCCGTCCAGCGTGACATGCAGGTCCAGCCGGCCGGGGCGGGCGCCCAGCTCCAGCAGATTGGCGACCAGCTCACCGCCATCGGCAACGGTCGCGTGCAAACGGTCAACCGCCTTGTGGGTTTGGGCGGTGTCCTGCAGGCGGGTGAAATTCAAAGCGGCATCGGCTGCGAGCTCGATGCCCCAGCCCTGCGTCGAGAGTGCCGCGGCCTCATGCGATAAGGACTGGTCGAGCAATGTGGCCGACGCGCCTTGTTCCAGCACGATCTGGTGGCGCACGTGATGCATGCCGCCACCGGCGCCATCGCTGGTCAGATTCAAGATTTCCAGCGGCCGGGGCAGCGCCACGCCAGCAGGTATGTGCAGATACAGGCCGTGACGCGCCAGCGCGATGTTCAGGCCCGACATGGCGTCGACCGGTGCCTGCGCGGGCGCCGTCAGCTTTTCCGGATTCAGCTCAACCCCGGCGGGCAGTTCACCAAGATTCGAGCGCGCGGCGTCGAAAATACCGTTGATGTAAACCACCCGGTCGGTGTCTGGCAGCAGCGCGACGTCGGGCACGGCGTCCTCGCTGACGGTCGCCGTCGTCCATGGGGTTTCGTCCAGATCCGACAGGTCGGTGTACTTCCAGGCTTCCTGACGCTTGGTCGGAAACCCTTCGTGCTGCAGCTTGGCGAGGGCCTGCGCACGCCAGTCGCGTTCGCGGCTGGGCCAGGCACCGGACTCGAAGACGTTCTCAAGCGTGTCTAGGGCAACCGAGTTCACGCTGCCTCACCCGTGACCCAGCCATAGCCACGTTCTTCGAGTTCGCGGGCCAGTTCTTCGCCACCGGATCGCACGATGCGGCCGCCTGCAAGTACATGCACATGATCAGGCTGCACGTAGTCGAGCAGACGCTGATAGTGGGTGATCAGCACAAAGGAGCGCTCGGCGCTGCGCAAGGCGTTAATGCCGTTGCTGACCAGCTTCAGCGCATCGATGTCCAGGCCGGAATCGGTCTCGTCGAGAATCGACAACATAGGCTTGAGCAGTTGCATCTGGACGATTTCGTTGCGCTTTTTCTCACCGCCGGAAAAGCCTTCGTTGACACCGCGATGGATCATGTCAGTCGGCAGTTCCAGCGCCTCCATGGCCTTGCGGATATCCGCCAGAAAGCCCATGGCGTCGATCTCGGGTTCGCCACGCGCCACGCGCCAGGCATTGACGGCGGCCTTCATGAAGTAGGCATTCGAAACGCCGGGGATCTCCACCGGATACTGAAAGCCCAGGAACAGGCCGGCGACGGCGCGCTCTTCAGGCTCCATCTCCAGCAAATCCTTGCCATTGAAGTGCACCGAACCTTCGGTGATCACGTAACCCGGCCGACCGGACAACACGCCACCCAAGGTGGATTTGCCCGAGCCGTTCGGACCCATGACGGCGTGAATCTCGCCGGCACCAATGGTCAGGTCGATGCCCTTGAGAATCGCCTTGTCGTCGACGCTGGCATGTAGGTTCTTGATTTCAAGCATGGATGAAACCGTTATAAAGATGAATGAGGTGAATGGCTTAGCCGACGGCGCCTTCCAGCGTGACGGCCAGCAACTTGCCGGCTTCGACGGCGAATTCCATGGGCAGCTCGCGGAAGACGTCCTTGCAGAAGCCGTTGACGATCATCGACACGGCGTCTTCCTCCGACATGCCGCGTGAACGGCAGTAGAAGAGCTGATCCTCGCCGATGCGCGAGGTGGTCGCTTCGTGTTCAAGAATCGCCGATGGATGCCGGACTTCGGTGTACGGAAACGTGTGAGCGCCGCAGTTCGGGCCGATGAGCAGCGAATCGCATTGCGTGTGATTGCGTGCGCCTTCGGCCTTGGGGCTGATGCGCACCAGCCCGCGATAGGACTGATCCGATTGGCCCGCGGCAATCCCCTTGGAGACGATCGTCGAGCGGGTGTTCTTGCCCAGGTGGATCATCTTGGTGCCGGTATCAGCTTGCTGGTGGTTGTTGGTCACCGCCACCGAGTAGAACTCGCCGATGGAATTGTCGCCACGCAGCACGCAGGAGGGGTACTTCCAGGTAATCGCCGAGCCGGTTTCCACCTGCGTCCAGGCAATGTGGGCATTGCGCCCGCGGCAGTCGCCGCGCTTGGTCACAAAGTTGTAGATGCCGCCACGGCCGTCTTCGTCGCCGGGATACCAGTTCTGCACGGTCGAGTACTTGATCTTGGCGTTATCCAGCGCCACCAACTCCACCACGGCGGCATGCAACTGGTTCTCATCGCGCTGCGGTGCGGTGCAGCCCTCCAGGTACGACACCTCGCTGCCTTCCTCCGCGATGATCAGGGTGCGCTCAAACTGCCCGGTGTTCATTTCATTGATGCGGAAATAGGTCGACAACTCCATCGGGCATTTCACGCCCTTGGGGATGTAGACGAAGCTCCCGTCGGTGAACACGGCCGCATTCAACCCGGCGAAGAAGTTGTCGCGGGCGGGCACCACGGTGCCGAGGTACTTGCGGACCAGTTCGGGATGGGACTGCACCGCCTCGGAGATCGAGCAGAAGATCACCCCGGCGTTGGCCAACTTTTCGCGGAAGGTCGTGTGCACCGACACGCTGTCGAATACGTAGTCCATCGCGACGCCGGCCAGCCGCTTCTGTTCTTCCAGCGGAATGCCCAGCTTTTCGTAGGTTTCCAGCAGCTTCGGGTCTACCTCGTCCAGCGACTTCGGCATGTCCGCCATGGACTTCGGCGCCGAGTAGTAGGAGATCGCCCGGTAGTCGATGTCGGGGATATTGAGATGCGCCCACTGCGGCTCAAGGCGGTCCTGCCAGACCTTGTAGGCATTCAATCGCCATTCCAGCAGCCACTCCGGCTCATTCTTCTTGGCCGAGATGAAGCGAATGACTTCTTCGTCCAGTCCCGGCGGGAGCGTGTCGGATTCCAGATCGGTGACAAAGCCCGCCTCGTATTTGCGGGTCTTGATCCAATCGCGGATTTCTTCAGTACTGGTCGCCATAACAGGTCAGCTTGTGCGTTGAATGGAGTCGGCCGGAATGCTGACCGACGTGGGCGGGGCGAAGCGGCGGGCCAGGGCGGCTATGCGGCCGGAGCCGGGCATCGCCAAATCGGCCAGCGACACCTGATTCAGCGCCATGCGCACGGCGCGGTTGATCAGATGCCAGTTGCCACGGGTGCCGCAGGATTGCTCGATGTCGCAACGATGGTCATGAATCGAGCATTCGGTTAGCGCGATCGGCCCTTCGATCGCCTCGATGATCTGGGTAACGGAGATGTCTGTCGCCGGACGTGCGAGCGCATAGCCGCCATGTGCGCCGCGTTCCGATTGCACGAGCCCGGCCCGTGCCAAGTCCTTGAGCACCTTGCGCGCGGCGTCGGCCGGCAGAGTCGTTGCCGCGGCGAGATCGGTGGCGCTGCGGCGCGTGTCGCTTTGCGCCAGCGTGGTCATGATGACCGTGCCGTAGTCGGTGAGCTTGGCGAGTCGGAGCATGGGCCGAGAACCTCTGCGCAGGTCGATGAATAAAAGAGGACCTAATTGGTCCTAATTATAGAGTTCTGGTGCCGCAGTCTCAACCGGAGGCTCATACGCACCCCGTATACTCCAGGCCATGAACAGTGCGAACGCATACCCGGCGGTCGTCTTTGACGTGCCGTCGCCCTACACCGAGGTTCGAACGGTGCAACCGGGCGACATTGACCGGCTGGGGCATACCAACAACGTGGTCTATCTCGGGTGGCTTGAGGCCGTGGCCTGGGCGCATTCGGTGCATCTGGGTCTGGGCTGGGAGCTGTACCAGCGCATCAACGCGGGGTTTGTCGCGCGGCGGCACACGCTGGACTACCTGCGCGCCACGTTTGTCGATGACGAGCTGCATGTGGCGACCTGGATCACCGACAATCCCGGCCGTGTGACCATGGAACGCGCGTATCAGATCGTGCGCGCCGCAGACGGCGCCACGGTGCTGCGCGGCACGACGCTATGGGCCTGTGTTGATCTGCAAACCGGACGGGCTCGCCGCATGCCGGCCGAGTTCGCCAATGGGTTTGTTGCTGTTGATCCGGGCTAGCGACCGGCCACTACCCGTGCGAGAAATCGCTCGAACAGTGCCTCGATAAGCGGTAACGAGTCGATCAGTCGGTGCGCGTCGTCCAGCAGGTGCAATTCGGCCGGGTGGGTTTGCGCAAAGCGCAGCGCTGAGGCAGGCGGGATGACCGTATCCTGCCGGCCGTGGACCACGGTGCAAATTGGTGGGATGTCCGCTGGTTCCTCCTCGAATCCAGGGTAGTAAAGCGCCGGGGCCAGCAGGAACAGGCCGGCGGGCTTTAGCCCGGCGCAGGCCTGCGCGCTCACATACCCGCCCATGGACGAGCCTGCCAGCACCAGGCAATCCGACTGCGGATTCTGCTTGAGCAGCTGCCCGACGCGCGCATGCGGGTCTTTTGTATGGCTGTAGTCGGGACTGTCGACCGCGAAGCCCATACGCTTGGCAACGTCGGCCAGCGCCAGGATTTTCGTGCCCCAAGGGCCGCTCTCCATGCCATGGGCGAAGACGACGAGGCGGTGGGCGGGGTTGGAAAGAACGGTCATGGCTCGAATCTTTTGGGCTGATGCAGTCTAATCAGGCTGTCATGGCACGAACCAAGCCACAACGAAACCCCGAACGGCTCGACATCCGAATGAGCTTCACCGTGCGATACGGCGAAGAACCGGAGGACGAGCTGGTGGTCATGCGTGAGCGTCCGCTGAAGCTGGTCGGTAACGTGTTCCGCTATCGCGACAAGATCATGCAGGGTTTGGCGACCACGCTGGTGCGCGTTGCGTTGATACAACCGAAGATCGCGCGTCGTGTTGTCGGCGCCAGCCGTTCCGTGCGGCGCGCTCCACCCAAGAAACCCTGATCAAAAAACGCTCATGCGCTATCTGTTCTACCTGAACTGCGCCGTCATGGCGCTGGCCGCCGTGTTGGCGACCGTGTTGGCCGTGGTCTGCCTGATTTATGTCGTATACCTCGACCGGGAGCCGCAACTGGGCGAGGAGCTGGGATTTCTCGTCACCACGACCGTCATCTTCACGGTGACAACGGCAGGCGCTGCGCTGGCCGTGGTCGGGCAGTATCGCAAGCGTCCATGGCACTGGGCGGGGCTGGCCTTATGGCTGGCCTCGATCGGACTGGTCGTCCGCCTGTTTTCACCCAGCTGAGGTCGGTGTGGATCAGGTGCTGATACACCGAGCAAGACAGTGGCGCGCCTTACCGGCGGTGATGGCGGCACTGGTGTGGTGCTGGCTGGCGCTGCATGCGGCGGTTTGGGGCGGCGTGGTGCTGTTGCCGATCGGCTTGGCGCTGGTGGCCGCTTCGATCATGGCCTGGTTGCATCCCGGCGATGCACGTCCACATCAGATGATGGCCTCGTTCGCCGTGGTCGGCGTGCTACTGCTGCCAATTCTCGGTTTCGCGGCGGGCTGGGGCGGCTGGCTGCTGCTGGTGCTCGCCGTGGTGATTTTCGTGACATCCGGCTGGCTGGCCATTGTCGAGCAGGCTCCGGTGGCCGGGATCCCCCTGGCGGAGCCCGAGCCGCGGCTCGCCGCAAAAGTGGCTTTGGATAATGCGCTGCTCGGCTATTTCGTCGCCACCGCGCAGATTCCGGGGCCGCGCAACGCCCAGCGCATCGCACAGGAGATGCTGGAAGCCGATACGGTCATGCAGGCGCAGGGCTGGGTCATGAACCCCGCGCAGTATCACGCCGCGCCGGAGACGCCGCAGGAGGTGACGACGCGCCAACGGCAGGTCTTCGGCCATCCCTTCACGCATCTGCGGTGGACCAGCGCATTCCGGGCGCATGACGAGTTGCCCGGCGCATCGCGCTACGGCGCCCATTTGGCGCCTCGGCATATGGACGCGTGGATGCTGCGCCATGAGGACGGCCCGCGTCCCTGGCTGATCGCGATACACGGCTACCGGATGGGGACGCCGGCCATCGACCTGTCCCTGTTCTCTCCCGATTGGCTGCATCATCAGCTCGGCCTCAATGTGTTGATGCCCGTGCTGCCCCTGCACGGTCCGCGCCGCATCGGACGCCGCAGTGGCGACGGGTATCTGGGCGGGGAGTTTCTCGACCTTGTTCACGCACAGTCACAGGCCTTGTTCGATCTGCGCGCCTGCGTGCGCTGGCTGACCGAGGCGCAGTCGGCGGAGCAGATCGCCGTGCTGGGCTACAGCCTTGGCGGCTACAACGCTTCACTGCTGGCCACTTACGAGGCCGATCTGGATTGCGTCATTGCCGGGATTCCGCTGGCTGATGCCGTCGATGTGTTGTGGCGGCATTTCCCCGTGCTACCGAGGCGGTCCGTGGAGTCGCTCGGTGTCAGTGACGCCATGCTCCGCCGCGTCATGCACCCGCTGTCGCCGCTGGCTCGGGCATCGATGGTGCGGCCGGATCGCTGCGCCGTGTTTGGTGCCCTGGCGGATCAGCTGGTGCCGCCCGCTCAGGTGGCGCGCCTGGCCCGGCATTGGGGGCTTGAGGCGCCGGTCTGGTACCACGGATCGCACCTGAGCGTTCGCCGTGAGCCGGTCGCCCGCTACGTGGTCGAGCGGGCGTTGCTGAACGCGGGGATGATTGACCGCGAAAACACCGCGCCAAGACCTTTGATCCGCTAGACTTTCCTGAAATTCGTCGGAACCCGACATGAGCAAAATCGTGATATCCGGGACGGGCCTGTACACGCCGCCCGAGTCGATCAGCAACGAAGAACTGGTCGAATGCTTCAACACCTGGGCCACCGCGTTCAATACCGAACACGCCGAGGCCATCGCCGCCGGACGCGTTGAACCGAAGCCTCTGTCGAACGCCGAGTTCATCGTCAAGGCCTCGGGCATTCGCAGTCGCCACGTGCTCGACAAAGGCGGGATTCTCGATCCGGAGATCATGCGACCGCAGCTACCTACGCGGAGCAATGATGAACCGTCGCAGATGTGCGAGATGGCCGTCGCTGCCGCGACCCAGGCGCTGGAAGAGGCTGGTCGCAGGCCTGCGGATGTGGACGCCGTGTTGTGTGCTGCATCGAACATGCAGCGCTCGTACCCGGCGGTGGCGGTGGAGGTGCAGCAATACCTTGGCTGCGGCGGATATGCCTACGACATGAATGTCGCCTGCGCCTCGGCAGCCTTCGGCATGCAGGCGGCGGTGGACGCGCTGTCGTCCGGCAATGCCAACTGCGTGCTGATGGTGAACCCAGAAATCTGCTCCGGGCATCTGAACTTCCGCGACCGAGACAGCCACTTCATCTTTGGCGATGCCTGTACGGCTGTCGTGCTGGAGCGCGCGGAGGATGCGAAAGCGGGCGGCTTCGAGGTGATCGGCACACGCTTGAAGACGCAGTTTTCGAGCAACATCCGCAACAACGCCGGGTTTCTCAATCGCTCCGAAGCCACGCCGCGCTCCGATGAGGATCGGCTGTTCATTCAGGAAGGTCGCAAGGTCTTCAAGGATGTCGTGCCGATGGTCGTTGCCCTGATCACCGAACAGCTGGCGGACGAGGGGCTGGAAGCCTCGGCGGTTCGCCGCTTTTGGCTGCATCAGGCCAATCTGAACATGAATCAGCTGATCAGCAAGCGGCTGCTCGGACGCGAACCCAGTGAAGAGGAGGCCCCGGTGGTGCTGGACGAATACGCCAATACCAGCTCCGCGGGTTCCGTGATCGCGTTCCACAAACACAAGTCCGGCCTCGCGCCCGGTGACATCGCCGTGCTCTGCGCCTTTGGCGCCGGCTATTCGGCGGGGTCCGTCATTCTTCGCCAGCGATAGCCGCCGCGGCCATCCTGGCGACTACGCCTGATTTTTATGCGAAATACCACCACCCAAGTCAAATACCTGCGTGACTACGAGTCACCCACCTTTCATGTCGACCGGACCGAGCTGCATTTCGACATCGGCGATGGCGCGACGGTCGTCACGGCAGAACTCACGCTCAGCCGCAGCCAGCCTGGCCAGCCCAGCACGCTGACCCTGGATGGCGACGACCTGACCTTACTCGACCTGGCGGTCGACGGAGCCAGCTGGGCCGACTACGACGTCGGCGAATCCGGGCTCGTCGTGCATAAGCTGCCCGATCGTTGCGTGCTACGGACCCGCGTGCGGATTCATCCAGAGCAGAACACTGCGCTCGAAGGCCTGTACCGATGTGAGCCCTACCTGGTGACCCAATGCGAGGCCACGGGCTTCCGGCGGATCACGTACTACCCGGACCGTCCCGACGTGTTGTCGCGCTTTCGCGTCACCATCGATGCCGACCGCGCCCGCTATCCGACGCTGCTGTCCAACGGCAATTGCGTCGCGAGTGAGGAGCTGGACGATGGCCGCCATCGGGCGGTCTGGGACGACCCCTATCCGAAGCCCTGCTACCTGTTTGCCCTGGTTGCCGGCGAATTCGAAGAGCTGCATGGGGACTACACCACGCAATCCGGCCGACGTGTGTCGTTGGAGTTGTACGCCGACAAGGGGCAGGGCAAGCGACTCGGGTTCGCGCTGGAGTCGCTGATTGAATCCATGCGCTGGGACGAGATCCACTACGGCCGGGAGTACGACCTTGATCGCTATCTCATCGTCGCGGCCGGCGCCTTCAACATGGGAGCCATGGAAAACAAGGGTCTGAACATTTTCAACACCAGCTGCCTGCTGGCGGACCCGGATACGGCTACCGACACCGGCTACCGCGTCGTGCGTGACGTGATCGCCCATGAGTACTTCCACAATTGGACCGGCAACCGCATCACCTGCCGTGACTGGTTTCAGCTAAGCCTCAAGGAAGGCTTGACCGTGTTCCGTGAGCAGCAGTTCTCGGAGACCGTGAATGATCCAGCGGTGGCGCGCGTGGACCAGGTTCGCGGCCTGCGCGCCTATCAGTTTCCGGAAGATGCCGGACCGATGGCCCACCCGGTGCGGCCCGAATCCTATGTGGAGATGAACAACTTCTACACCGCGACGGTGTACGAGAAGGGCTCTGAAGTCATCCGCATGATGCGGACGCTGGTGGGTGAAGACGGTTTTCGCAAAGGCATGGACGTCTACTTCGAGCGCCATGATGGTCAGGCCGTCACCATCGAGGATTTCGTGGCCGCGATTGAGGCGGGGAGCGGGGCGGATCTCTCGGCGTTTCGCATCTGGTATTCCCAGGCTGGCACGCCCAGCGTTCAGATGCGTGATCAGTGGGACGCGGCCAGCGGCAGCTACCGGCTCACCGTGAGTCAGACGCTCGACCCCACGCGCGGGCAGGCGGACAAGCAGCCCGCACCAATCCCGCTCAGCCTCTGTCTGTTCGACCAAAGCGGATCGCGGCTAACGGCCTCGCCCGGCACCGAACTGCTGCAGTCTGCCGAAGGTGTGTTCGTGCTGGATCGGCCCCAGGCCGACCTCATCTGGACTGGGCTGAGCGAGCGTCCGGTCCTGTCGGCCCTGCGTGGATTCTCTGCACCCGTGCGGCTTTACTTCGAACAGCCCGACCTGGATCTCGCGCTGCTGATGCGCTCGGAGGACGATGCCTTTGCCCGCTGGGAGGCGGGTCAACGGCTGCTGCATGCGGCGTTCAATGATTTCCTGCAGGGTGACGACAACCGCGGCCGCGCGCGCATCACGGCCTTCTGTGAGGCTGTCGCGGCGACCGACCCGGCCGAGCCCATTGTTGGCGAATGGCTGGACCTGCCCGCCACGGTGGAGTTCACCGACGCGCTCGGCGCGGTGGATGTCGATGCCGCCCTGGTCGCCGATCGCTGTGTGCGGACCGGTGTGGCCGACGGCTTGGTGACCCAACTTCTGAACTGGTACGACGCGATCGAAACGGTTCGTCCGTACCGATTCGATGCCGAACAGGCGCATCGCCGCCGCCGGGCTGGCGCTTGCCTGAAGCTGCTGAGCCTGGTCGACGCCAAAGGCGCCGTATCGCGCGCGACCGAGTTGCTGGCATCGGCCGACAACCTGACGGATCGGCTCGCCGCGCTGGCCGCGGTCAACGATCTCGACCACCCGCAACGTGCCGTGTTGTTCCAGCAATTCGCAGACGCCTGGTCGCAGGAGCCGCTGACGATGGACAAGTGGTTCCAGTTGCAAGCGGTATCGGCCGTTCAGGGCCAGCCCGCGGGCATTCTGGAACTGGCTGGCCGCGCGGATTATGACCGCGGCGTGCCGAACCGGGTCCGTGCCTTGTTCGGCTCGTTCGGCCAGCGCCAGTTCGCCGGTTTCCACCGACTCGACGGCGAGGGTTATCGCGTGCTCGCGGACGAGGTGCTGGCGATGGATGCACGCAACCCGCAGGTCGCAGCGCGTCTGGTGCGGCCACTGACTCAGGTCGCCCGCATCCTCGGCGAACGGAGCGAGCGCATGCGCGGCGAACTGACGCGCATAGCACAGCAGGACAACCTGTCAGCTGATGTGCGCGAGATCGTCTCTGCGGCGCTTTAGGCGCATCGTCCGGCCAAGCCGTCGTAGCGGTGGCTTGGCGGATGATCACGAGGGTGTCACAGTTTCGTCATCGTCGGGTCATAGGGTTTCCGCGCCGTACAGCGCGGGGGGAGTGCGCAGTCGGTGACAACCCGCTCATCTAAATCGCCATTAATGCAAGGCAAACACATACTTGTCGTCGAGGACGAGGCGCCCATCCGCGACATGGTCCGCTTTGCGCTGGAGCGTAAAGGGCTGACCGTGACGGAGGCTGCTGACGTCCAGGACGCCCGCTTGTCCATCGCCGGTCGGCGGCCGGATCTGATCCTGCTGGACTGGATGCTGCCCGGTGTGTCCGGCATCGAGTTCGCACGTGAGATTCGTGCCGATGCCAACCTCCGCGACCTGCCCATCATCATGCTCACGGCTCGTGCCGAGGAAGAGGATCGGGTGCGCGGCCTGAACACCGGATCGGACGACTACATCGCCAAACCCTTCTCCACGGCGGAGCTCATCGCGCGGATCCAGGCAGTGCTGCGCCGCGTGCTGCCCGGCGGCGCCGAAGAACGCATCGAGGTCCAGGGTCTGGAGGTCGATACAGCCAGCCAGCGCGTGACCGCGAATGGCGAGGCCGTCAAGCTCGGTCCAACCGAATACCGGCTGCTGAACTTCTTCGTGAGTAATCCCGAGCGCGTCTACACCCGTGAGCAGGTGCTCGATCGTGTCTGGGGGCAGAACGTCTATGTCGAGGAGCGCACCGTGGACGTTCACATCCGTCGTCTGCGCAAGGCCCTGACACCGTTCGGGTTTGCCGACTACATCCAGACCGTGCGCGGTACCGGCTACCGCTTCTCGACCAAGGTGTGACCGCCGACCTGGCATGGCAAAGCGAGCTCCGGCGCATCGTCCTGTGGGCGGCGCTGGGCATGGCCGTTGGCGTGTTGCTGGAATCGATGGCCTGGGGTCTGGTCGCCGCCATTGCTCCCTACGCGTTCTGGCATACCGTCCAGGCCTATCGTCTGACCAAGTGGCTTTCGGGTGGTCGTCTGAGCGAAATCCCCGAGGCGACGGGCCTCTGGGGCGCGATCTTCGAAGGGATCTACAGCCTCAAGCGCCGCAACCGTAAGCGTAAACGCCGTCTCGCCGCGATCGTCTCGGAGTTCCAGGCCTCCACGGCAGCATTGCCGGACGCGGCCGTGGTGATCAACCGCGATGACGAGATCGTCTGGTTCAACCACTCGGCCGGGCGCCTGTTGGGTTTCGGCACCCAGCGTGATGTCGGCCAGCGCATCGGTTTTTTGCTCCGCAGCCCGGACTTCAATCGCTACATTGAATCTGGAGAGTACGACGGTGGCGTGGAAATCGCGGCGCCAAACAACGAGCACGTGACGCTCAATGTGCGGCTCGTGCCGTATGGCAACCAGCAGCGCCTGCTGATAGCGCGGGATGTCTCCCACCTGCATCGCCTCGAGCAAACCCGCCGTGACTTTGTGGCGAATGCCTCCCATGAACTGCGCACGCCGTTGACCGTACTCAGCGGGTACATCGACATGATGGAACAGGAAACCGGCGAAGAGCTTGCGGCCTGGCGGATGCCGGTTACGGAAATGCGTAATCAGGCCTTGCGCATGCAGCGCATCATTACCGACCTGCTCAAGCTGGCGCGGCTGGAATCAGCCACCCTGGATGTCGGGTTGGAGCCCATCGATGTCGCCGAAGTAATCAGGGAGCTTGAGGACGAGGCCAGGGAGTTGTCCCAGGGCAAGCATGAGCTGCTGTTCGAGATCGAGCCGGATATTCAACTCACCGGACGCCGCAGCGAGCTGTATAGCTGCCTGTCGAACCTGGTCTTCAACGCGCTTCAATACACACCGAGCGGCGGACGGATCGAGGTGCGCTGGTGGCGCGATGAACGCGGCGCGCATTTCAGTGTCCGAGACACCGGCATCGGCGTCTCGACTCGAGATCTGCCTCGCCTGACCGAGCGGTTCTACCGGGTGGATGTGGCCAGGTCACGCGAAACCGGCGGGACTGGACTGGGGCTTGCCATCGTCAAGCACGCGCTCGAACGGCATCAGGGTGAACTCGAGATCGAGAGCGAAGAGGGCAAGGGCAGTTGCTTCACCTGTCATTTCCCCGCCGAGCGGCTGCAGGAACAAGCAGCCTGATTGTCACAAAACTGTCATTTAAGGTTCATAGCCTTCACACGCCCCGCGACTAGCCTTTGGCTAGTTCACCGATCCAACCCCCCTAGGACATTCCCATGAAATTGAGACATTGCCTGGTCGCTGCCGCAGCGGCCGTCGCGCTGCCGCTCTCCGCATCCGCCGCTGGAGTGGATGAGAAGCTCCCCGTCTATGAAAAGGCGCAGGGGGTCTCCGGCAATCTTTCCAGTGTGGGTTCCGACACCCTGGCCAACCTGATGACGCTGTGGACCGAAGAGTTCAAGCGCCTGTATCCGAATGTGAACATCCAGGTGCAGGCCGCCGGTTCTTCCACCGCGCCGCCAGCACTCACCGAGGGCACGTCCAATCTCGGCCCGATGAGCCGCCAGATGAAGGACGGCGAGATCGAGGCGTTCGAGCGCAAGTTCGGTTACAAGCCCACCCCGGTTGGTGTTGCGATCGACGCGCTGGCCGTGTTCGTGAACAAGGACAACCCGATTGAGGGCATGTCGCTGGAACAGGTCGATGCCGTGTTCTCCTCGACCCAGAAGTGCGGTGCTGATTCCCCGATCAATCGCTGGGGGCAGTTGGACATGAGCGGTGCCTGGAAGAACCGTCCGATTCAGCTCTACGGTCGCAACTCCGTGTCCGGCACTTACGGCTACTTCAAGAAGGTGGCGCTCTGTAAGGGCGATTTCCTGAACAGCGTGAACGAGCAGCCGGGTTCGGCCTCGGTGGTGCAGTCCGTGGCGACCGGTCTGAATGCCATCGGCTACTCCGGGGTCGGCTACAAGACCTCCGGTGTGCGCGCGCTGCCGCTGTCCAAGGACACGGGCGATACCTTCTACGAAGCCTCGTCAGAAAACGCGATCTCCGGCAAGTATCCGCTGGCCCGTGTGCTTTATGTCTACGTCAACAAGCATCCGAACAAGCCGATGTCGCCGCTGGAATCCGAGTTCCTGGCGATGGTGCTGTCCAAGGTCGGACAAGAAGTTGTCGTCAAGGACGGGTATATTCCGCTGCCTGCGGCCCAGGCAGCCAAGGAACTGGCGAAGGTCAAGTAAGGCCCGCAAGTTCCATGCATGACCTGGCGGGAGATCTTGATCCAAGATCTCCCGCTTTCTTTTAGAGCCTGGAGCCCAGTGTTCCTAACAGCGTTCGGAGTCAAGGAAGTGGAAAAATCTATCAAGGGAATGGCGCTCGCACTCTGCGTGGCCGGTCTGGCTGCACAGCCGGCGATGGCAGATGACGTGAGCACCAAGGGTGGTATCAAGGTCACGTCGGACGACGGCAGTTTTGTCGGCGAGTTTGGCGGCCGTCTGATGCTGGACGGCGCCGTGTTCGATAACGATGCGGAAGAGAACACCAGCGGCACGGAATTCCGCCGTATTCGTCTCCATTCGAAAGGCAAGATCTACGGCCTCGACTACAAGGTCGAGTTCGATTTTGCAGACGGCGATACCGTGACGAAGGATGCTTACCTGGCGATGAAAGTACTGGGGGGCAAGCTCACGGTGGGTCAGTTCAAGCAGTACTTCACCATGGAAAACCTCACGAGTTCGCGTTACATCACGTTCATGGAACGCTCGTACCTCACCTCGTTCTCGCCGGACTACAACGTCGGTGTCGGATATTGGGGCAACTACGGCGCGATCGGTTATGGCGTGTCGGCCTACAACGCGTATCAGGATGAAGATGCTGATGGCGATGACGGGCCCAGCGGCGACAATGGCACCACCGAAGGCACGGGTGGAACCGCGCGCGTGATCTTTGCGCCGAAACTCGGTGAGTACGGCCAGATTCACATCGGTGGCTCGATGGCGAAGGAAGGCGGCGTTCAAGGCCGCAACCGCGTGCGTGTCCGGCCGGCGGGTCATCTGTCCGATGCCTCACGTGTCGCCATTGTCGACATCAACACCGGCGAACGTTCGGAATCCACGCTCTACGGTCTGGAATTTGCCGGCCTCGCTGGTCCGCTGTCGGTGCAGGCTGAATACGTCGGCGGCACCTACGAGACGGATACCGTCGAGCAGGATGTTGCAGCGTTCTATGCCTACACCAGCTACTTCTTGACTGGCGAAGTGCGTCCCTACGATGCCAAGTCCGGCAAGTTCGGCCGGGTCAAGCCGCGCAAGAGCCACGGTGCCGTGGAAGTAGCAGTGCGCTACGACTACGTCGAAAATGACAGCATCGATTTCGAGGTTGAATCACTCACGGTTGGCGCCAATTGGTACTGGAACCCGCAGGTTCGCTTCATGCTCAACTACATCGCATCCGATGTGGCCGAGGGTACGGATGAGCCAAATGCGGTGACCGCCCGCATGCAGTTCGACTTTTAAGTCGACTACAAGCAGTCTGACGCCGGTTCCACCAGGGCAGCGGGGGAGCCGGCGTTTGATTATTCGACGCGACGCTGTGTCCATGAACTGCACGGTTCATGGTTCTGTCACTAGCGACCAGTAGACTTCGTTCATGGATCAGACTTCCCGAAGCGCCAATCCGGGCATGGCGCAGACCGATCGAGCGGGTAGTGACCGCCTGATTCGTTGGCGGTACTTCAAGGACCGCATGGCCACCGTCGCCGTTGGCATTGGTGGCGTCGGCGTGCTCGTGGCCATCCTGCTCATCTTTTTCTACCTTGCCTGGGTCGTGATGCCGCTGTTCGCGCCGGCCTCGATTGAGAAGGTGGCGGAGTACCCAGCGCCGATTAGCGAGCCTGCGTTGTTGCTCACGGTCGAAGAGCAGGCGGAGGTCGCCACTCACGTCGGCACGTCCGGCCGGGTGCGTTTTTTCGATGTGCTCACCGGCGAAATGCGCGGCGAATCCCAACTCCCCATTCCTGACGGGGTTGGCCTGGCGCAGTTCGATAGCATTGATCCCAATCGCGGCTTGTTCGGCTTGTTGCTGGAAGATGGGGGGCTGCTGGTCGCCCGTCAGGAGCACAAGATCCGTTTCAGCGACGCCGGACGCACCATCGCATCCAGTCTGTCGTATCCCTACGGCGAAACGCCCATTGACACCGGTCTCACGGACGTCCGAGCTCTCGACGTGCGGGCCAGCGCCGAGTCGCTGCTGATTGCCGCAGCCTTGCCCAATGGCCGCATTGAGCTTGTGCGTTATGAGCAAGAGGTCGGCCTGTTCGGTGGCTCGGGCGAGCTGACCGAAGACGAGCGCGGCACCGTGCTGCTCGAGCTGCCGCCGGAGCGGCGGATCGAACGCCTGTTGCTGGACCCGGCCGAAACCTGGTTGCATGCGCTGACTGATGACGGGGAAGTCATCACCACCAATATTCGCCGGCTCAGCGAACCGGACCGCCTGGGCCCGGTCACCGTCGCGGGCCCCGATGCCCGTGTGATCGATGCGCGTTATCTCAACGGTGGCATCTCGGTGCTGGTCGCCACCTCCGACGGTCGCATCTCACAGTTGTTCCCGGTGCGTGATGCGGGCGCCGGCTGGCGGCTGCAGAAGGTTCGCGAGTTCGAGGCTCCCGGCGACGCGATGATCTCGGCCGTCGACATCGAGCAGCGACGCCGCGGATTCATGGCCGCCGATTCGGCGGGGCGTCTGGCGATCTACTACGCCACGTCGCACCGCGAGCTGCTGAACGAGACCGTCATCGAGGGCGCGATCAAGGACATCGCCCTGGCGCCACGTGCTGATCGCTTGCTGGTACAGAGCCGGGAAGGGCAGATCTCGGTGTTCGATGTCCACAACGAACATCCGGAAGTCTCGCTCACGTCGCTCTGGGGCAAGGTCTGGTACGAGAGCTATCCGGAGCCGGACTACGTTTGGCAGTCGTCGTCGGCCACCAGCGATTTCGAGCCCAAGTTCAGCCTGATGCCGCTGTCGTTCGGCACGCTGAAAGCCGCCTTCTACGCCATGCTGTTCGCGATGCCGCTGGCGATCTTCGGCGCGGTCTATACCGCGTACTTCATGTCGCCGGCGCTGCGGCAGATCGTCAAGCCGACCATCGAGATTATGGAGGCCTTGCCCACGGTTATTCTCGGCTTCCTCGCCGGGCTGTGGCTGGCGCCGGTGCTGGAACTGAACATGCCGGGCGCGTTCCTGCTGATCCTATTCCTGCCGCTGGCGATTCCGCTGGCTGGCTTTCTGTGGACGCGCTTTCCGGCGTCTATCCGGCATCGCGTGCCCGATGGCTGGGTGCCAGCCCTGCTGATCCCGGTCGTTATCGCCGTGACCTGGCTGGCGTTCGCGCTGTCGCGGCCGGTCGAAGCGGCGCTGTTCGGCGGTAGCATGCCGCTGTGGCTGAACAACGAGATGGGCATTACCTACGATCAGCGCAATGCACTGGTCGTGGGCCTTGCCATGGGGTTCGCGGTGATCCCGACCATCTTCTCGATTGCCGAGGATGCCGTGTTCTCGGTGCCCAAGCAGTTGTCGCAGGGTTCGTTGGCGCTGGGGGCCACCCCCTGGCAGACGATGATGCGGGTGGTGCTGCCCACGGCCAGCCCGGGCATGTTCTCGGCGGTCATGATCGGAATGGGTCGCGCCGTGGGTGAGACGATGATTGTGCTCATGGCCACCGGCAACACGCCGATCATGGACATGAGCATCTTCCAGGGCATGCGGACCTTGTCGGCCAATATCGCGGTTGAAATGCCCGAGTCCGAAGTGGGCAGCACGCATTTCCGTTTGCTGTTCCTCGCTGGGCTGGTGCTCTTCATGTTCACGTTCTTCTTCAACACGCTGGCGGAGATCGTGCGCCAGCGTCTCCGTCGCAAGTACAGCACGCTATGAGTCAGTCGACGTCAATCACCCGGACCCGCGCCGGCAGCTTCGGCGAGTGGTATGCCTCTGGTGCGCCCTGGGTCTGGCTCACCGGTGGTGCCGTTGCCCTGTCGGGGTTGCTGGTCGTGGGGTTGCTGACACTGATCGCGATCCGCGGCCTCGGGCACTTCTGGCCCGCGCCGCTGGTGGAGGCGGTGTATGTGCAGCCGGACGAAGAGCCGTATCCCCTGATCGCTCAGTTGGGATACAGCGAGACGGTGAGCGCCGCCAGGTTGCAATCAGCCGGGATCAAGGTCAGCGGGGACGCCGAGTTCTATGAGCGCCGGCTGGTCAAGGTCGCGAACCGCGATATCTACGGTGCCGATTTCCGCTACCTGCTGGATGATTGGATTCAAGAGCGCACGACGCCAGAAGACCTGAGCGTTTTCGAGCGTCTGGAGTGGGGTGATCTCTACGGCTACCTGGTGCAGGTCAGCGAACAGGGCACGCCTGTCGACACCGATGATCTGTGGGCCGAGTTTCAGGCAAGGCAGAACCGCGCCCGTGACCTGTACCACGACATCGAGCGAATCCAGGAAGGTGCCATCGGGGCGATCAACTACGAGCTGGAGCAGTTGCGCCTGCGCGAACGCCGGATGGAGCTCAACGATGGCGCCACGGACAATGCGCTAGCGAAGATCGAACGCGAACGCGAAACGCTCGATGCCAAGTACGCCGAACTCCAGCAGGCCTTGCAGTCGCTCAATGACCAGATCGGTCGCGACAGCATCACGGTGCGGGCCCAGAACGGCCAGACCGTGACCGTGCCCCTGGCTGAAGTCGTCCGCGGCTACCGGCCGAATGCGATGGGCTTGTTCGCCAAGATCCGGTTCTACTTCGCCAAGATCTGGGAGTTCGTCAGCGACGAACCGCGGGAAGCGAACACCGAAGGCGGCGTGTTCCCCGCAATCTTCGGCACCGTGATGATGGTCATGCTGATGTCGGTGTTCGTCACGCCGTTTGGCGTGGTGGCGGCCCTGTACATGCGCGAATACGCCAAGCAGGGCGTGGTCACACGCATCATCCGTATCGCCGTCAACAACCTCGCCGGCGTGCCCTCCATCGTCTACGGCGTGTTCGGGCTGGGCTTTTTCGTCTACGCCCTGGGTGGGTCGATCGACGAACTGTTCTTCCCGGCAGCCTTGCCGTCGCCGACCTTCGGTACCGGCGGCATTTTCTGGGCGTCGCTGACGCTGGCCTTGCTCACGCTGCCCGTGGTGATCGTCTCGACCGAAGAGGGCCTGGCGCGGATTCCGCGCTCACTGCGCGAAGCCAGCCTGGCACTGGGCGCCACCAAGGCCGAAACCCTTTGGAAAATCGTACTGCCGATGTCCAGTCCGGCGATGATGACGGGGCTGATCCTCGCGATCGCGCGTGCTGCGGGCGAGGTTGCACCGTTGATGCTGGTGGGGGTCGTCAAGCTGGCGCCGTCACTGCCGCTGGACGGCAACTTTCCGTTTCTTCACCTGGATCGAAAGTTCATGCATCTGGGTTTTCACATCTACGACGTCGGTTTTCAGAGCCCCAACGTCGAGGCGGCGCGACCGCTGGTCTACGCCACCGCGTTGTTACTGGTTCTGGTGATCGTCATACTGAATCTGGCCGCAGTGCGGATTCGCAACCGGTTGCGGGAACGCTACCGGGCGCTTGAACACTAATCCCGAGCCATTCCCGTTACCGCATTGCACTAGCCGGAAGATTTATGGAGCACCCCATGCAAAGCAAGGACAAGGACGCGTACATCGAGCACATCGATGTCGAGGGCTTTGGTGCCAAGGCATCAACCACGTCCGATATCTCGATGACCGTGGACGGCCTCAATCTCTTCTATGGAGAGAAGCAGGCGCTCAAGGACATCAACCTTGACATCAAGAAAGGCGAGGTCACGGCGTTCATCGGGCCCAGTGGCTGCGGCAAGTCCACATTGCTGCGCTGCTTCAACCGGATGAACGATCTGGTCGATACCGTGCGCACCACCGGCGAGATCCGCCTGGGCGACAAAAACATCTTTGACAAGGATGTCGATGTCGCTCGGCTGCGGCGGCAGGTTGGCATGGTGTTCCAGAAGCCGAACCCGTTTCCGAAGTCGATTTACGAAAATGTCGCCTACGGACTGCGGCTGGCCGGCGTGAAGAAGAAGCGCGTTCTGGATGAGACGGTCGAGTGGGCGCTCAAGGGCGCCGCGCTGTGGGAGGAGGTGAAGGACCGGCTCAACGAGTCCGCGCTGGGCATGTCCGGCGGTCAGCAGCAGCGTTTGGTGATCGCTCGCTCGATCGCCATCCAGCCCGATGTATTGTTGCTGGACGAGCCCTGTTCGGCGCTCGATCCGATTTCAACACTCAAGGTCGAGGAGTTGATTGCGGAACTTAAGAAGGAATTCACGATTCTGATCGTGACGCACAACATGCAGCAGGCCGCTCGCGTGTCCGACTACACCGCCTTCATGTATCTGGGCGAGATGGTTGAATTCGGCGAAACGGACCGGCTGTTCACGAACCCGGAAAAGAAGCAGACCGAGGACTACATCACCGGTCGCTACGGATAACAACATACGCCTTTGGTGCCCACGATGAGCCACGCTGACCTGCATCTGAACACGCATATTTCCAAGCAATTCAACGCCGAGTTGGATGATATTCGCCAGCGCGTACTGACCATGGGTGGTCTGGTCGAGCAGCAGGTTTCAGAGGCGGTGCGGGCGCTGACGGAAGCAGACGGCGAGCTTGGCGAACAGGTCGCTAACCGCGACTACAAGGTCAATGCCATGGAAGTCGGCATCGACGAGGAATGCACGCGCGTGCTGGCGCGGCGGCAGCCGGCCGCCACCGACCTGCGCCTGATCATCGCGGTGGTGAAAACCATCACCGATCTGGAACGGATTGGTGACGAGGCCGAGAAGATCGGCCGCATGGCTGCGCGCCTGGCCTCCAATCCGCCACCGAACGGCTCACTGCCGGCCGTCGAGGCGATGGGACGCCGGGTATCGATGATGGTTCATCGCGTGCTGGACGCCTTCGCGCGCCTGGACGCGGAAGAAGCCCTGGAGATCGCCAAGGAAGATCGCCGGGTGGACTCGGAGTATGAGTCGATCTCGCGCCAGTGCCTGACCTTCATGCTGGAAGATCCCCGCACGATCCGGCCGGTGATGGACTTGCAATGGGCCATCCGTGCGCTGGAGCGAATCGGAGACCACGCCCGCAATATCAGCGAGTACGTGATCTATCTGATTCAGGGCAAGGACGTTCGCCACACCAGTCTGGCCCAGGTCCAGGCGGAGCTGGAAGGCAACGGCTAAGCCCCGCCAGGGACGGGGGCTCAGACCCGCCGTCTGGTATGATTCCGGCCGTTTTCTGGCCGAAATTTCCGCAACTTGATGCGCCAACGATTGCTTGTCGCCGGGCTGGTGTTTGTCTGCCTGGCAGCGTCTGCACTGGCGCTTTATACCTTCCGGCTCGACGCTGAACTGCGCGCCCGCTTCGACGGCGTGCGCTGGGCATTGCCTGCGCAAATCTACGCAGCCCCGCTGGACATTTACGCCGGCCGTCGCCTGAGCCCCAACGACGTGGTGCACGAATTGCGGCGGCTCGGCTACCGAGCACGCGATACCGTCGAACGTCCTGGCACCTATGCGTTACGCGGTGATTCGCTGGAACTGGCCTCCCGCGGTTTTCAGTTCTGGGACGGCACCGAGCCCGCGCGCCAGGTGTCCATTGGTTTTGGTGATGGTGGCATCCGCGGTATCACCGGGCCGGCGGGCAACCAGGTTCCGATCATGCGTCTGGACCCGATGCTCATCGGCAGCATCTTCCCCAAGCACGGAGAGGACCGCGTACTGGTGCGTCTGGAAGACGTTCCGCCATTACTGCTCGATACCCTCATCGCGGTCGAGGACGGCGATTTCTATTCGCACTACGGCATCGACTGGAGCGGGATCGCCCGCGCAGCCTGGGCCAATCTGCAAGCTGGCGGGGTTGTCCAGGGTGGCAGCACGATCACCCAGCAGCTGATCAAGAACTTCTTTCTCAGCAGCGAGCGCACCTGGATACGCAAGGCCAAGGAAGCACTCATGGCCGTGCTGCTGGAAATCCACTACAGCAAGGAAGAGATTCTCGAGGCGTACCTGAACGAGGTTTATCTCGGGCAGGACGGGCCGCGCGCGGTGCACGGCTTTGGCCTCGCCAGCGTGTTTTACTTCGGCAAGCCGCTGGGCGAGTTACTGCCGGAGGAAGTCGCCCTGCTGGTGGGTATCGTCAAGGGTCCGTCGTACTACAACCCGCGCCGGAACCCGCAGCGTGCGCTATCGCGCCGAAACCTGGTGATCGAGCGCATGGCCGGGGACGGGCTGATCTCGGAGCCGGAAGCAAGCCAGGCGGCGGACGCCAGCCTCGGCGTGCGTGCCCGCGGCGACCGTGGCACCTCGCAGTATCCGGCCTATGTCGATCTGGTTCGCCGACAATTGCAGGCCCAGTATCGTGAAGAGGACCTCACCAGCGAAGGGCTGAGGATTTTCACCGCCTTCGACCCGCGGGTGCAGGCGGCAGCCGAGCGCGCGATCCGCGAAGGGCTGGATGCAATCGAGCAGGGCCGGAAGATCGAGGCGGGCACCCTGGAGGCCGCTGCGGTGGTGACATCCGTGGAGACGGGGGAAATCCTCGCTCTGGTCGGTGGCCGCCAGGCCGGCTATGCAGGCTTTAACCGATCGCTGGATGCCAAGCGGCCGATCGGATCGCTGGCCAAGCCGCTGGTCTATCTCGCGGCTCTGTCCAAACCAGACCGCTACCGTCTCACAACCTTGCTGCCGGATGCGCCCGTGCGTCTGGAAATGCCGAACGGCACGGTGTGGATGCCGGAAAACTACGATCGCGAACTGCACGGCGACGTACCGATCTTCGAGGCGCTGTCCAAGAGCTACAACCTCGCCACCGTTCAGCTGGCGCTGGGCGTCGGCATGCAGGATGTGGCGCGGCAGTACGTTCTGCTGGGCGATGACACCAAGCCGGCACCGTTGCCGTCGCTGGCCCTGGGGGCCGTCGAGCGCTCGCCGCTGGAGGTGGCCCAGCTTTACAACTCGATTGGCGCCGGTGGCTTCGTGACGCCGCTGCAGGCCATTCGAGACGTGCAGGATCGAATGGGGCAGCCGCTGGAGCGTTACGGCCGCAAGCTGCGTGGCGGGCCTGATGCCGGCGCCATCGCATTGCTGCAATGGGCCATGAACCGCGTCATGATCGACGGCACGGCGCGCAGTGCCGCACGCTATCTGCAACCTGGCGCCTTGGCGGGTAAGACGGGCACCACCGACGAGCTGCGCGATAGCTGGTTCGCCGGTTTCGGCAGCGATGTTCAGGCCACGGTCTGGGTCGGTCGCGACGACAACAAGCCAGCCGGCTTGACCGGTGCATCGGGCGCCCTGCAGCTGTGGGCGCGATTGATGGCCTCACTCGACCCGCGGCCGCTCGATCTCTACGGTGCGGGCGCCGAACCCGCCTGGGTGGTGCCGGCCGCCGATGCCCTGGCTGACACCGCCTGCATGGACCGTCTGCTGGTACCGTATTTGCCGGGTTCGGCCCCCGTGGAATGGGCGCCCTGCGCGCGGCAGTCAGAGCAGGGGCAGGACAACAGTTTTTGGGAACGGCTATTCGGATCATGAAGTATTTCGTCACAAGCCTGCTGCTCGGCCTGCTGCTCAGCGGCTGCGGCAGCCTGCGCCAGCAAGGTCAGAACGAACCGGTTTGGCCTTATCCGGAACCCCCGGTGGTCGAGGACGACGGTCGTTATCACCGTGGCAGCCGGTCGCGTGAGCAAACGGCGCCGGATACCGCCACCAGCGACACCAAGCCGTTTGGCACCAGGCCCTGGGGCGGTCCGGCACAACCGCTGCCCGAGGAGCCCGAGGCGGTTCCCAGCTTCAGCGGGCCGAAGAATCTGCGCGACGACGCAGGCCCGGCCGCGATTGCGTTGGCCGATCAAGCAGCGGCATTACGCAATCAGGGTGATTTGCAGGGCGCCGCCGCGCAGCTCGAACGTGCGCTGCGCATCGAGCCACGCAACGCTTTCCTGTGGTTGCTTCTGGGGCAGATTCACCTCGAACAGGCCGACACCGACCAGGCCCGCCAAATGGCTCACCGCGCCCGGTCGCTGGCCTCTGGCAACCCCTATGTGCTCGGCCCGGCCTGGCGCATTGCGGAAGCGGCCTGGCGTGCCGAGGGCGATGCGGCACAGGCCGAGGATGCGGCCAGGTCCGCCGAGCAGGCGGAGCTTTCACAGACGTGATCCGTCGCCCGCCGGCGTTGCAGCAATGAGTGCGGCTGTCTCGCGTGCCTTCGCGGCCGACGGACCGTTATCGCTTGCGTTTCCCGGCTACACGCCGCGCTCGCAGCAATCGGCCATGGCCCAGGCCGTCGCCCAGGCCATTGAGACACGCGAACCCCTGGTCGTTGAAGCCGCCACCGGAACCGGCAAGACATTGGCGTATCTGGTTCCGGCCTTGCTCAGTGGTCAGCGCACCTTGATCTCGACCGGAACGCGCGCCTTGCAAGACCAGCTGTTCGAGCGCGACCTGCCGGCCACGCGCGATGCGTTGGAAATCGGTGGTCGTATCGCCCGACTCAAGGGGCGCTCCAATTATCTCTGCCTGTACCGGATGGATCAGGCGCTGGACGACGGCAGTCTGTCGCCATATCTGCGCCGTGATCTGCAACGGGTGCGCCGCTGGGCGGGCCATACCCGCGATGGCGATCTGGCCGGTGTCGAGGGCTTGCAGGAAGACGCGCCCGTGCGGATGCAGGTGTCATCCACCGCCGAGAACTGCCTGGGACAGCGTTGTCCGCGCTACGAGGATTGCTGGGTCATGGATGCACGCCGCAAGGCGCAGGCGGCGGATGTCGTCGTGGTCAACCATCATCTGCTGTTCGCCGATCTCGCATTGAAAGACACCGGCTTTGCGGAACTGCTGCCGGGTGCCGATATCGTGATCGTCGACGAGGCCCACCAGGTCCCGGAGATCGCCGGACAATTCTTCGGCTACGCGATTTCCGCGCGGCAGCTGCGCGAACTGGCCGGCGACAGCCAACGCGAAGCCGAGGACGCGGGACTGGCCGATGCCGAACTCGTGGATGCGTTGCAGGCCATGTCCGAAGCGGTGGATCAGCTGTTTCGGCAGCTTCCTCATGTCGGTGGCCGGCAGGCCTGGGAATCCGCGTTCGCCAGCGCGCCGGCACTGGCCGCGCTGGAGGCCCTGGGCGCGGCACAGACCACGGTTTGCACGCGGCTGGACCCGCTGGAGCAGGCCTCCGATGGCTTGGCAACCTGCAGCCAGCGCGCGATCGTGCTGAACGCTCGCCTCAAGACCCTGATCAGCGGCGAGGACATCGAGCATGTGCGCTGGGCCGAGGTCAGCCGCACGAACTTCGCGCTGCGCTCCACACCGCTGGTGATTGCCGACCGCTTCCAGGCCAGTCGCGCGCGGGAACCCGCAGCATGGATCTTTTCATCGGCGACCCTGGCGGTGGACGGGCGATTCGATCATTTCAAGCGCGAGATCGGCGCCGAAACCGCGCGCGAGGCCGAGTTCGACAGCCCCTTCGATTTCGACCGCCAGGCACGCTTGTTCCTGCCGGCGATGCCTGATCCACGCGCCCCGGACTATCGCGCCGCGGTGATCGAGCAGGCCGCCGAGCTGATCGACGCCAGCGCCGGCGGGGCATTCCTGCTGTGCACCAGCCACGCGGCCGTGCGCGAGTATGGGCAAGCGCTGCGCGAGCGCGTCGATGTACCGGTGTTGCAGCAGGGCGAACAATCCAAGCATGCGCTGCTGCATGCGTTTCGCACCGACGGCAATGCTGTGCTTGTGGGCACGCAATCATTCTGGGAGGGGGTGGACGTACCCGGACGCGCACTGCGGCTGGTCATGATCGACCGCCTGCCGTTTCTGGCGCCCAGCGACCCTTTGCTGCGGGCACGGGTCGAGCATCTCAAGGCCCAGGGTCTGGAGCCGTTCCGGGATTATCAGATTCCGCATGCCGCCATGACCTTGAAGCAGGGCGCGGGCCGGCTCATCCGCGGCACCGAGGACCGCGGCGTGCTGGTGATCTTCGACCCGCGCATCCATCGGACCGGCTATGGCAAGGCATTTCTGAACAGCCTGCCGCCTTTCCCGGTGGAAACTGATCGCCTGCCGATCCTGTCATTTCTGCGGGAGGTCTCGGCATGAACGTTCTAGCCATCGACACGGCCACCGAGGCCTGCTCGGTCGCCGCGTCCATCGGCGGCGTCTGGGCCGAGCGTTTCGTTGAACTGGGTCGCGGCCACACCGATGCGCTCATGCCGATGATTCATGCCGTCATGGCCGAACTGAAGGCGGATCTCGGGGTGCTGGACTGCATCGCCGTAGGCCGCGGACCCGGCGCCTTCACGGGTGTTCGCATTGGTGTGGCCTGCGTGCAAGGGCTTGCGCATGGCCTGAACGTGCCGGTAGTGCCTGTCTCAAACCTGGCGGCGATGGCCTGGGAGGCCGCAAGCGAGCAGGGCGCTTGGGTTGCGGTGGCCATTGATGCACGAGCCGGTGGCGTCTATTTCGGCGCTTATGCGGTGACACCAAGCGCGCTGCCAGAGTGTGTTGTCGCCGAGCGTGTCTGCCCGCCCGACGCGGTACCGGCGCTGGATCAGAGGTCGGTGCTCACCGCAGGAACCGGCTGGGCGCGCCATCCCGAGGTTTTGGGTGCCGCTGTGGGCTGCGAACAGGTGGATAGCGGTGTTCGACTGCCCTCGGCACGCGCCATCGCCGAATTGGCGCTGCTAGGCGCAGCGCAGCTGCCGGCAAGCGAGCTGGAACCGGTTTACCTGCGTGACCAGGTGGTTCACTCATCCGCGCGCAAGGCATGATCAAACAATTCGGACATCAAGCAAGGAGAAACGGATGCTCTACGCCCTAGGAGACGACACCCCGACGCTGATTGGCGAAGGCCATTTCGTGGCCGACAACGCGACCGTCATCGGCCGGGTGCGGCTCGAGACACAGACCAGCATCTGGTTTGGCTGCGTGGTCCGAGGGGACTGCGACGACATCATCATCGGCGCGCGCAGCAACATTCAGGATGGTGCGGTGCTGCACACCGATGTCGGCATCAAGCTGACGATCGGCGAGGGCGTGACGGTGGGTCATCAGGCCATGCTGCACGGTTGCACCATCGGTGATAGCACGTTGATCGGCATCAATTCCGTGATTCTCAATCGTGCCGTGATCGGCCGAAACTGCATCATCGGCGCCAATGCTCTGATCCCTGAAGGCAAGGAGATCCCTGACAACTCCTTGGTCATGGGCTCACCGGGGCGTGTCGTGAAAGAGCTGGGGCCGAACGTGGCCCAGATGCTCAAGGCATCGGCCGATCACTACGTCCACAACGCCGACCGGTTCGCGACCGAACTGCGGGCCGTGGGCTAAAGGCCAAGACCCAGTCGGTTACCGCGCAGCTACAGGGCGCGGATCGCGAGGCTATCCGCGCATGTCCTCGTGGCCCTTCGGAGTCGCGAACTCGACGAATCGAGCCTGCGCTTTGGGCAGATGCTCCGGCCAGGCGGACAGATTCAGTGCGCAGCGCATCCAGCTACAGGTGGGCAGCGGCGGGATGTCCATCGGCACCAGGGCCGCAGCCAGTTCGCTGATCCCCTCGTTATGCCCGACCACCCAGAGTTCCCGCCCTCTGGCATGCGCGTGAATCACGCGCCAGATCATGTCGGCTGACGCGAGATAAAGCGCCGCCTGATACTCGATCTGCTCGGTCGGAAGATCCAGCTCCAGCAGCAGGCCGCGAGCCGTCGTCGCGGCGCGGACCGCCGGGCTGGCGATCACCTGATCCGGCAGCGGATGGTGGTCGCGCCATCGGGCGGCCATGGTCGGAAGATCGCCTCGGCCACGGGCGTTGAGCGGCCGGTCGAAGTCCGGAATGCCGGGTTCATTCCAGTCGGACTTGCCGTGTCGAATCAATGTCAGATGCATCATGAGCGCACGTAAATGTCGTAGCGGACGCGGTTGGATTTCAGAACGTAAGACACCTTGCGGTCCAGCAGCACCGGCGCCTTGGGTGCACGTTTGATGACCACGCGCCGGCGCGCGTGTTCCCAGGCCAGGTTGGCGAGGTGATCGGCATCGGGATCGCCGTCGGTCAGATGCCGCAGCGTCTCCAAAGGTGCCTTTGCACGGGCTCGTTGGCCCGGCGCGGCATACATGGGGTCCAGGTAGATCACGTCGAAAGCCGCGGAGGTCTGTGGCAGCCAGTCGATTGCATCCTGCGGTTCGATACGCATACGCGCGGCGATGTCGGCAACTGCGGCGGATTCCAGCGCCCGTTGATGGGCCTGTTGCAGTGCATTGGCCAGCATGGGCAGACGTTCGCACAGAGTCACCTCCGCGCCCAAGGCCGCCAGCACGAAGGCGTCGCGCCCGTAGCCACCCGTGGCATCGAGCAGGCGCAATGGGTTGATGCTGCCCACCCCGCAGGCCCGCGCCAACGGTTGACGCCGGCCGCCGGCCACGCGTCTGGCCACATCGGCTGATTGCCAATCGATCTCGGGCAGGCGTTCAGTCACGGCGTCGGACAAGAAAAAGGCACGCGGGGCGAACCCCGCGTGCCTGGTTTGGCTGCTATGTCGGCTCAGCTCAACTGGCCGGCATCGAACATCGACGACAGCTTCTGCGCCAGCATCAGATCACCTTCAAGCTGGAGTTTGCCGGTCATGAACGCGGTCATGCCGTTCAGTTCACCGGTCATCAGCGCGACGAAATCATCGTCATCCAGCGTCAGGGTCACGTCGGCATCATCCGTCACGCCGTCGTGGACGGTGAGGTTACCGTTGTCGATCACGCAGTACTTCGGGTCGCTGACCTTGTACTGCACGGTCGCCGACAGGTCACCGGCTTCCTCGCCGTTGAAGGCTTCCGGCATCTTCTTGAAGATTGTCTCCATGTCCATCGTCTGTCTCCTGGATTGCCGCAATTCGCAGCAAGGATAAAAAGTAGAGATCGCATGCTAACTGCGGGCTTCATGCGGTGGCAACGAATGGATGACTTCGGCGTATAGTGAATGCTTGGATTGCGAGCAAATACTTCAATGGGTATGAAACAACTCCTTGAGCAGTGGCAACAGGATGCCGCCGCTCCGCGAGCTGCGAAACTGTACGAAATCCGCCTTCCGCTGTTCGATGCCGCCAAGCTCGCTGCGCTCAGCGAACTGTTCCCCGGCCGCAGCGAAGAACAAATTCTCACCGACCTGCTGTCTGCTGCGCTGGACCAGATCGAAGCGGAGTTCCCCTACGAGCGAGGCCCGGTTGCCGAGGTCGACGAGGAGGGTGATCCGATCTACGCCGATGCGGGTCTCACGCCGCGTTATCGCATGCTGGTCGAAACCTACGTTGAGCGGCTGAAACAGGCGAATACGGATGGCGGAGGGAAATAGTCCTCTGGAGAGCGCCGCGTTGAACCCGCTGGATCAGGTGCGCCAGGCGTTGCTAGGAACCACCGCGGATGCTCCGCGGCCGGTGACACGCCTCGGTTTGCCGCTGGGCATCGATCGTCTCCTCGGCCCGCATTGGCAGCGGTCGTTGCGACCGGCGGCCGTGCTGGTGCCGATTATCGACCGTGCCGATGGTCCGCGCGTGCTGCTCACGCAGCGCTCGCACAGCCTGCGTGATCATGCCGGGCAGATCAGTTTTCCCGGCGGGCGTGTCGAATCGTCGGATACCTCAATTGCGCACGCCGCGTTACGCGAGGCCGAAGAGGAAATCAGCCTCGATCCCGGAGCCTCCGAGATTCTTGGCTATCTTCACGATTACCCCACGATCTCGCGCTTCTGCGTCACGCCCGTCGTGGCGCGTGTCGACGCCGGCGTGAGCTACGAGCCCGATGGTGTAGAGGTCGATTCCGTGTTCGAAATACCGCTGGAGCATGCGCTGGATCTCGGCGCCTATGCGCGCAAGTCCATCGGACGGATGGGCATTGACCTGCCATTCATGGAACTGATGTGGCAGGACTGGCGAATCTGGGGTGCGACGGCCGGCATGCTGCACGACCTCGCCAGCCTGGTGGCCGGTGATGCTTGATGCACTGAGCAAGGCGGCGCAGCTTCAGCGTCAGGCGGCGGCCAAGGGCTTCGACTGGCCGGAGCTGGACGGTGTCTGGGCAAAGGTGCGAGAGGAACTGAACGAACTCGAGCAGGCCGGGGACGACACGGCCGCTCGATACGAGGAACTGGGCGACCTGCTGTTCGCGATCGTCAATCTCGCCCGGCATCTGAAGGTAGAACCCACCGATGCGATGATCGCCGCCAATGCGAAATTCGAGCGTCGGTTTGCCTATGTGGAAGACGCCATGGCAGCGGCGGGCAAGACTCTTTGCGCGGAGAACCTGGCTGCGATGGATGCCGCGTGGGATCAAGCCAAGGCCGAGGAACGCGAACGCGCGTGACGCGCCCGGCCTGAGCGCGTCACCTCGGCACGCCCACGGCCAATCCCTCGCGACGGGCGAGGGTAACCCTCTACACCAGCGCTATCGGCTTCTGGCGCCTTAGTCGCGGCGCCCGTCGTCGTAAAGGCGTCGTCCGGGTTGCACCCGGTCCCGCGCTTCCGATCGCGCCAGTGCCTTTCGCTCGACTTGCAGATGCGTATAGGCGTTGGCGGGTTCCGCCTGATACGCCACGCCGTTCACGTAGACGATGCCGGGGCCGCCCACCCAATCGGTGGCCCACAGGTAATAGAGATTGCCCTCGCGGCCCGGATCACCGATCACGTGGACGCCGTCATTGCGTGAGCTGAAATAAATATAAGAGCCCGGCTCGAAACTCACCGCGAGCCAATCGTTGCCGCTGCCGACCGCGATACCTGGCGTACCGGCCTTGATCAGGATCTCATCGACCACGCGAGCATTGCGTTCGACCAGTATGCCGCCGCCCACCGAGCGGTTGCCCGATTGCACGGCTCTGCGCAAATGGATGTCGTCGGAAACGTAGTATTGCAATGCGCGCAGCTCGCGCTCACTGAGCTCGTAACCGGCCCGCAGGTACTCGCCGAAGGCCAGTCGATCGACGCCTCGTGTTGAGGCGCAGGCCGTCAGAGTCAACGTGACAGCAACAGCGAGAAGAGTGGCGTAACGCATTGATCCCCCAATTCGGCCCTGTGGCAACGAAATCAGAGCATAGCAGCCGGGACGGTGCTTGCCTTGGACAGGTCCGCTCTGATTGAATCGTCGCCGCATCGGTGTTCCCGGCTCCATCGCCGTTGGTCCCATGGAGCGCTTTCGCCACTGGGCCGATCAGGGCACACCACAATCATTACAGGAGCAGGGGTATGCGGGCGGTTTTATCGGGCATTGGCTTGATCAGCTATTTCGTGTTGTGCGTGGCTCTGTTCCTCGTGTGGGCGCCTCGCTTCTTTTATCTGAACATCGACATGCCGCCGCAGTTCACGCTGGAATACGCGTCGGTTAGCGGGCTGGTGTTCGCGTTTTTTCTGGTGTCGGTAATCGCCGCGCAAGCTGTCGCGCCCAAGTTCTCTGCATGGCTGGTGCTGCAGGTGCTGATTGTGGGCACCAGCTTCTGGTTCTGCCTTTACACCTTCGATTTCAAGGCGCAGTCCGATCTGTTCGCGTTCATACACATCGTCACCTGCGGGTTGTTTCTGTTCCTGAACATGCGCAGCTACAGCCGTCTGAGCAACAGCGACGACGCCTGAGCCCCATCCTCACTCCAGCAAGGCGTTCGAATTGCCCGCACCGCAACGTAGTCGCAGCGAGTACCGTTTCTGGTATCCATTGCAAATCCGATGGGGCGACATGGACAGCCTCGGCCATGTCAACAATGCCCGCTATTTCACCTTCTCCGAAACGGCGCGGCTGGCCTATCGCGATGCGCATTTTTCCGGTGTGGAGCTGCCGCCGAATCAGGATCTGATTCTTGCCCGAACCGGTTGCGACTTCATTCAGCAGCTCAAATATCCAGACGATCTGGACCTGGGTTGCCGCGTCATGAAGCTCGGCCGCAGCAGCATCGTATTCGACGTTGCAATGTTTCGGACGAACAGCGATCAGCTGGTCGCCGTGAGCGAAGCCATCACCGTCTGGTTCGACTATGGCGCGCAAGCCACGGTGCCTGTGCCGGATGCGTTGCGCGACGCGCTGACCGCGTTCGAGCCGGGCCTGGGGCAGGCGTCCTAGGGAAGCCCTAGAGTCTCAGCGCCGCCAGTTCGCGGCTCGGCGCACCGTGTGCCCAGTAGGTCTCAAATTGCGCCAGCAGCGCGGCTGCACGGCCGGGGTCGTCGCGACGGGCCACGGCATGGTCGTCGGTGAATTCGTGGCGCAGCAGGTAGCCCTGGCGGTCGGCGATGATCCATTCCGCCCGCAGCGTGTCCGCCGGCGGCGTGGCCGCTCGTATCTGGATTCTGCTGGGGATGGTCCGCGCCAGCTCAACCAGTCGATGGGCGCCGTCGGATAGTACTTGCTCGGGACGCCGCACCAGGATGCGGACGCGGTGTTTGGCATGCCCGGTCACCAGGCTGCGCAGTGTTGCAGCCAGTTCGGTGGAACCGTAAATCCGAGGCGTCAGCGATTCCGAAAACAGCGCCAGCTCCCGCTCGGCACCCGCAGCGATGTGCCAGAGTCGCTGCTCCAGATCATCGTGTGCACCCTCCATCACCTTTGCCAGCTCGCTAGCAGGCCAGCGCCTGCTCCGCCGCGTTACCCACGTAGCTGGCGGGTGTCATGTCCAGCAGCCGGGCCTTCACGTCGTCCGGCAGGGCAAGGCCGTTGATGAACTCGGCCATGCGCGCCTGATTCACGCGCTGGCCGCGCGTGAGCTTCTTGAGCTGTTCGTAGGGCTTTTCGATGCCGTAGCGGCGCATCACTGTCTGGATGGCCTCGCCGAGCACTTCCCAGTTGGCGTCCAGATCGGCAGCCATCGTGTCCGGGCTCGCTTCCAGCTTGCCGATGCCCCGGTTGAGCGACTGCAGGGAAATCATCACGTGGCCCATGCCCACGCCGAGGTTGCGCAAGGTCGTGGAGTCCGACAGATCACGCTGCCAGCGCGACACCGGCAGCTTGTCGGCCAGATGCGCCATCATGGCGTTGGCGACTCCCAGGTTGCCCTCGGCATTTTCGAAATCGATCGGGTTCACCTTGTGCGGCATGGTTGACGAGCCCACCTCGGTTTCGACCATGCGCTGCTTGAAATAGCCCAGCGAGATATAGCCCCAGATATCGCGCGAAAAATCGACCAGGATGGTGTTGACCCGCATCACCGCGTGAAAATACTCGGCGATGTAGTCGTGGGGTTCGATCTGCGTCGTCGCCGGCGCCGGTGCGATCTCCAGCCGATCGAGTACCGACTGCGAAAGCGCGGGCCAGTCGACTTCCGGGTAGGCCGCCATGTGAGCGTTGAAGTTGCCGACCGCGCCATTGATCTTGCCCTGGATCACCACGGCGGCCAGCGTGTCGCGTTGCCGGCGCAGGCGATGCACGAACACGGCGATTTCCTTGCCCAAGGTCGTCGGCGAAGCCGGTTGCCCATGGGTGCGGGACAACATCGGTTGCCGGGCCAGCTCGTGCGCCATGCTGCGAAGCCGTTCGATCAGATCATCCAGTGCCGGCAGCATGAATCGCTTGCGAGCGTCGTTCAGCATTTGCGCATGCGCGAGGTTGTTGATGTCTTCCGACGTGCAGGCGAAATGAAGAAACTCCATCACGGCCGCCAGCTCAGGTTTCGCCGCGAAGCGTTCCTTGAGGAAGTATTCCACGGCCTTGACGTCGTGATTCGTCGTGTCCTCGATGGTCTTGACGCGCTGCGCGGCGGTCAGGTCGAAGCTCTGATCAATGTCGTCCAGCAGGGTTTCGGCATCCGCCGAAAACGCGGGCACTTCCGGGATATCCGGCTGTGCGGCCAGTGCGCGCAGCCACGAGATCTCGACCCGGAGCCGGTAGTGCATGAGGCCGTATTCGGAGAATATCTCGCGCAGGTCCCATGTTTTATCGGCATAACGACCATCAATCGGGGACAGAGCGGACAGCGATGTGAGCTTCATGCGGCAGCACATGGGGTGAAGGGGGGCGCGTATTCTAACGGAGCCATGACGATCCTGGGCGCAGCCAAGCTGTTCGCGTTTGGGTCTGGATGGCAGACGCGTTAGCCTGCGGTCCACCGTTTTTGAACCCAGCTCACGGGCGGAGTGGTAGGTAGCACATGAGCAAGACCCGAATCGAGCGCGACAGCCTGGGTGAACTTGAAGTGCCCGCGGATGCGCTTTGGGGCGCTCAGACGCAACGAGCCGTCGAGAACTTTCCGATCAGCGACCGGCGAATGCCGCGGCTGATGATCCGGTCGCTGGGTCTGATCAAATCCGCCGCCGCCCGCGCCAACCGGGCTTTGGACCTGATGCACGGTTCGATCGCCGCTTCGATCATCACGGCCGCCGAGCAAGTGGCCGATGGCGAATACGATGCCGAGTTTCCGGTCGATATCTTCCAGACCGGGTCAGGCACCTCCAGCAACATGAACGCCAATGAGGTCATCGCGGCGCTGGCAAAGCAGGCGGGTGCCGACGTGCATCCCAATGATCACGTCAACATGAGCCAGTCCTCGAACGACGTGATCCCCACGGCCATTCACGTGGCCTGTGCGCTGGGGATCGCCGAATCGCTGGTGCCCAACGTCAAGCACCTGATCGATGTGCTGGAAGCCCGTGCCGACGAACTGGATGGCGTCGCCAAAACCGGGCGCACGCACCTCATGGATGCCATGCCCATCACGTTCGGCCAGGAGTTGCGCGCATGGTCGTCGCAGCTCGACGCCGGGCTCGATCGATTCACTGATGTGCGCAAGCGGCTCTATGCCTTGCCACAGGGGGGCACCGCGGTGGGTTCGGGTATCAATGCCCACCAGAACTTCGGCTCGGTATTCGCCGGGGAGCTGTCCGACCTCACGGGGCTGCCGTTTTCACAGGCGCTGGACCATTTCGCAGCCCAGGCCAGTCTGGATACCTTGTTGGAAGTCTCCAGCCACCTGCGCAGCCTGGCGGTGACATACACCAAGATCGCCAATGACCTGCGCTGGATGAACTCCGGTCCGCTGGCCGGGCTGGGGGAGATCGAACTGCCGACCCTGCAACCGGGTTCATCGATCATGCCGGGCAAGGTCAATCCGGTGATCCCGGAAGCGGTGGCGATGGTGGCCGTGCAGGTCATCGGCAACGATGCCGCTGTGGCCGCAGCCGCACAGTCTGGCAACTTCCAGCTCAACGTGATGCTGCCGGTGGTCGCATCGAACCTGGTCGAATCCATCGAGCTGCTGGCGAGTTCGGCGCGGGTGCTGGCCGACAAGGCCATTCAGGGGTTTACGGTGAATCACGACAACGTGGATGCGGCCCTGGCGCGTAACCCGATTCTCGTCACCGCGCTCAACCGCGAGATCGGCTACGACCTGGGTTCGAAGATCGCCAAGGAAGCGTACAAGACGGGCCGGCCCGTGCTGGATGTCGCGATGGAGCACACCGACCTGGGCGAAGAACGTCTAAAGGCGCTGCTGGACCCGATGGCCCTGACGCGCGGCGGCCTTCCCGGCGAGCAATAAAAAGCCGCCGCGGCGAGTGCCACGGCGGCCTTGGCGGTTCAGGGCGCGATCAGCGGACCAGCGACACCGATTCCGGCTTGGTCACCGCAATCTGCGCATCTGCGGCCACGTTGTTCTGCCCCGAGAGGTTCAGCACATCGTTGTAGCGGAGTACCAGATCATTGGACTTCTCCGCGATGTACGCGGCGTTCCCGTCAAAGCTCAGATCCACCGGGTTGCCCAGGCTGGTCTGGTCGCCACCGATTTGCGCACGCACGTTGACCATGCCATTGGCGCCGGAGGCATTGTCGATCACGAATAGCTGTCCGTCCGTGGCATCGGCAGCGTCGCCCACGTCGGTCACGATCAGCTGGTTACTGGCCGCGACGTGAACAATGCCGTGCAGGTTCATGGAGATCTGCGTGCCGCCCGATGCCGGCACAATCGTGCGCGACACGGTAGCGCCGGCCTCGGTTGCGGCGCGCGCCCCGAAGTTGTCATACACCAATACCGAGCCATCGGTGCCGGCGACGAACAGCCGGTCGGCGGCCAGGTCGTAGTCCAGATCCCAGATTGACGCGACGCCGACATCGGTCACGTTGATCACCGGAGTCGTGTTGCCATCGGCTTCCAGGCTGAAGCCCTTGATGCCGGGCTCGCCGTTGTCGGCGATCAGCACCAAACCTTGCGCCTGCACGATCTCCACGCCTTTGGGACTGTTCAGCGTCGAACCGGCGCCGGCGATCAGTCGGTCGGTGTTGGCGTCGTCAACCGCGGCATCACCGCGAGCACCGACCTTGTTGATGACCAGCATGCCGGCATTGGCGGCGCCAGCCGATCCGTTGTCATACGAGACATAGGCATGGCCGCGCGCATCGACCTGAATGCTCTCCAGCTGTCGCGCCGGGGTGCCGACCGTACCGCCGGCACTGGCGTCCACGCGGCCCATCTCGGCTGACAGATCCGTTTCGAGCAAAACGATCTGCCCGGTGTCGCCCACGCCGCCAAACAGCCCGCCTGGCGGCGCCGGGTTTGTTGACACGACCAAGGCCATCACGCTGTCAGGTGTCGTGATATCCGACGTATCCACCGGCAGGTTGGTGCTGCGGCGCAGTACCGCAACGGATTCCGGCGCGGCGGACGGACGGGCATAGTCGGGATCAATGTCGCCGGAGGCCGACGTGACGCCCCGGAAGCTCAGGACCAGTCCGTTGGCTTTTTCGGCAACAACGGCCGTGTCGCCGACCAGCACGACATCCACCGGATTGCCCAGGCGCGTGCGCGGCCCGCCGATACGCGCATCGGCGCTGATGCCGCCGGCCACCGTTCCGTCGTCGGTGAGCGTGAAGATCTGCCCGTCGTCGGCCACCGCGGCATCACCGACATCGGTGACGACCAGTTGATTGTCCAGGATTGCGATGCCGTGCAGGTTGACAGACAACTGCGCGCCATCCCCATCCGCGGGAAAGATGCTGCGATCCGCCACGGCATTCAGATCGGTGGAGAAATCATCGAAGATCTCGACCGTGCCGTTGGTCAGCGCGGCGTAAAGCCGATCGCTGGATTCGTCGTAGGCGATATCCCAGGGCGCAGCCACGGTGGTGATGGTGTTCAGCGGCGCGGCGCCGTCGCCAGCGGTGCTGGAAAACACCTTGATGTCGGCGGCGGCATTGTCCGCCACCACCACGCGGCCGAGCGCATCGATGACCACGATGCCCTTGCCGGCGAAGCCGCCGGCCAGCGCGGCAGAGCCGTCCAGCTGACGGTCGAATCCGGTCACGAACTCGCTGCCATCGGCCCGTGAAGCGAAGTTTGCGAACACGCGCAGCCCGGTGAAGTCGCCGCTGTCGCCAGCCTGATAAAGCGTGCCGGTTTCATCGAAGGCGATGCCTTCGTTGCTGCCGGAGTTGAACTGGCTGGCCAGGGTATCGAGATCCGGGGAGTAAACATCCAGTGAGGCGGAGGCATCCGCCGCGTTCGTCGCAACCACGATGGACGCATCCGGCGGTGAACTGCCGTTGCCGCCATCGCTGTCACCACAGGCGGCGAGCGACAGTGCAATCGCGCCTCCGAGCAAACAATTTGGGACAATGGTGGTCTTCATGACGTGCCTCCATGCAGGCGCATACGAGCGGGGTGTCAATCCCATGCAAACAGATACGAACGTGGTCCTCAAACACTGACCACCGCAGAGAAGGGGAGTTGCCGATGTTGATGACGTTCCGTCCGATGATGGCGGCGGGTGCGCTGATTGCGTTTGGCGCGTTGGGCTTTGCGCTGGTGCTGCAGTACGCCTTCGAAATGGAGCCATGCCCGATGTGCATCTTCCAGCGTGTGGCGATGGTCGGCGTCGGCGTGGTGATGCTGGTGGCGGCGCTGCACGGTCCGCGCGGGTTCGGACGCTGGGTTTATGCGGGGCTGTCGATCGTCGCCGCCGGGATGGGGATTGCCATCGCCGGGCGGCATGTCTGGCTGCAAAGCCTTCCGCCGGATCAGGTCCCGGCCTGCGGCCCGTCGCTGGACTACATGCTGGACATCATGCCGGCCTGGGATGTGATCCAAACGGTGCTGGCCGGCGACGGCAACTGCGCCATCATCGATGCCAGCTTTCTCGGTCTCTCGCTGCCGGGTTGGACGCTGGTGGGCTTCGTTGCGCTGGCGATCTGGGGCATCATCGCGGCTTCGCGTCCAACCAAACCAGCCGGAGTCATGGAATGAGCTACGCCGTCACCGATCTTTGCGATGCCCACAGCGACAAAATTCAGGTCGCCGAGCCGATGTTCGCCGATTTCGGCGGTGTGCTGGCGTTCTCCGGCCCGATTCGCACGCTCAAGTGTTTTGAGGACAACAGCTTCGTCCGTAGCGAACTCGAAAAGCCGGGCGAGGGCCGCGTGCTGGTCGTCGACGGCGGTGGGTCGCTGCGTTGCGCACTGCTGGGCGGCAACCTGGCCGAGCTCGCCGAGGACAACAACTGGGCCGGCGTGGTGGTCAACGGTTGCGTGCGTGACTGCGAAGAAATCGAAGGCTGCTCGGTCGGCGTCAAGGCAGTGGCGGCCCACCCGCTCAAGAGCCGCAAGCAGAACATCGGCGAACTCGGCCTGCCGGTGAAGTTCGGTGGCGTGGAGTTCCGCGAAGGCGACTACCTCTACGCTGATGTCGACGGCCTCATCACGGCTGCTGAAGCGCTGGAACTGTAAACGCCTATAGCGGAAATGCTGGCGAATTCAGTAGCCTGCGGAAATAAGCTCACGCTACTGAGAATGTCGCCCGGCCTGTTTTCAGGCAGCCGCTTGGCGGCGTGAACAGACCCGCGATTCCCTAGGTGCCTGCCGTCGCTATAATGCGCGCCCTGTCGGGCTCCTGCGCAATTCCCCCGCCGGGCAGTACCGCTGTGCATTCAGGTCAACCACGACTTACATGACGGAAACGGTCACCACGGTAGGCAATGTCGACATTCTCGGCCCGTTCGAACCCGGTTTTGAACGGGTCCTGACGGAAGAGGCTGTTGCGTTCACCCGCCAGCTGGTCAGCCGGTTCAGGCCAACCGTGCGGGCCTGTCTGGCCACACGTTCGGCCAAGCAGGCGCTGTTCGACCGGGGCGTAACACCCGAATTTCTGCCGGACACCCAGCACATTCGCGAGGCGAGCTGGCGCGTCCGCGGCATTCCACGAGATTTGCGAGACCGCCGCGTGGAGATCACCGGCCCGGTTAATCGCAAGATGGTCATCAACGCCCTGAACGCGCCGGTGCAGTGTTGCATGGCCGATTTCGAGGACAGCCAGGCGCCCACCTGGTCTGGCCTGATGCATGGTCAGCTCAACCTGATGGATGCCGTCGCCGGCACCATCGAATACACCGACCCAAGCAGCGACAAGACGTACCGCCTGAACGAATCACGGGCCACGCTCATCGTGCGGCCCCGTGGCTGGCACATGGTCGAACGCCACCTGCGCATCGACGGTGCCCCGGCCACGGCCGCCATTGTCGATTTCGCGCTGTTCTTCTTCCATAACGCCAAGGCGCTGCTCTCGCACGGCTCCGGGCCGTATTTCTATCTGCCCAAGATCGAATCCCACCTGGAAGCGCGGCTCTGGAACGACATTTTCAACGCGGCGCAGGACGAGCTTGGCATCAACCGCGGCACCATCAAGGCCACGGTACTCATCGAGACGCTGCCCGCAGCCTTCGAGATGGACGAGATCCTCTACGAACTGCGCGACCATGTGGTTGGCCTCAACTGCGGCCGCTGGGACTACATCTTCAGCATGATCAAGACGCTCAAGCTGCAGCCGGGCCGGGTGATGGCCGACCGCTTCGTGGTCGACATGGCGCAGCACTGCATGGACAGCTACTCCAAGCTGCTGTGCCAGACCTGCCACCAGCGCGGCGCGATGGCGATGGGTGGCATGTCCGCGTTCATCCCGGTCAAGAACGACGAGGCCGCGAACGAAAAGGTCTTTGCCAGGGTGCGCGCCGACAAGCAACGCGAAGTCGCCAACGGCCACGATGGCACCTGGGTGGCACATCCGGGTCTGGCGCCGGTGGCGCGGGCGGTGTTCGACGAACACATGCCCACCCCCAACCAGATCGACAAGCCGCTGGACTGGCGCATCTTCACCGACGACTTGTTGCGGCAACCCGAAGGTCCGATCACCGAGGTCGGCCTTCGCAACAACATCAGTGTGGCGGTGCAGTACATCGAAGCCTGGATTTCCGGCAACGGCTGCGTGCCGCTGTACAACCTGATGGAAGATGCCGCCACCGCCGAGATCTCACGCACGCAGGTCTGGCAGTGGATTCATCATCCCGAAGGGCAGCTCGAGGACGGCCGCGAGGTCACCGTCGAGCTGTTTGAACAGCTTCTCTCGGAAGAGATGGAAAACATCAGAGCCGAAGTGGGGGAGGCGCGTTTCGAATCAGGACGCTTCACCGCCGCGCGAGACCTGATGCACCGGCTGTGCATTGCTGACGAATTGGCAGACTTTCTGACCTTGCCGGCCTACGAGCTGCTGCCGTGAGTGGCCATCACGGTATGCGCGAGATCGCGTCATCACCCGCCGGCTTGTTCCGCTAGTCGGCTAGTCCGCTAGTCCAGTTCGCTGGCAACCCTGGCGATCAGCCCGCGCAGCCATTGGTGCGCCGGGTTGTGTTGCAACAACGAACTCCACGCCATCTTCAGCTCGGTTTCGGGTATCTCGAACGGCGGCGGCAGAATCACCACATCGGGATTGTCTTTCTGTAGCTTGGCCGACTTGCTGGGCAGGGTGATCACCAGGTCATCCAGTTCGGCCAGCTGCATGGCGGCCTGATAATGGCGGGTGTACACGCGGATTTTGCGCCGCTTGCCCAAGCGGGCGAGGGCATCATCCACCCAACCCAGCTGCTGCATGGTGCCGGGTTCTACACCCACGCCGATGCCCATGCCGGTTTTGCTCACCCAAACATGGCTGGCGTCCAGATAACTGCTCAGATCGAAGTGGTCGCGAATCGGGTTGTGCCGGCTGACCATGCACGAAAAGCTGTCGCGCCAGATGGTCTGATGGTGAAACGACTGCGGCAGGTCATCAAAACGATTGATGACCAGGTCGACCTTGCCACCCTCTACGTCACTGTGGCTGACGTCGCTGGGCGTTAAGATATCGAGCGTGATGTTTGGCGCGATGTTGTGCATGGCGCGGAGCAAGGGCGGCAGCAAGGTGCACTCGCTGTAATCGCTCACCGACAACCTGAATACACGCTCGGCGTTTGCGGGCTCGAAGCCCTTGTCGGGTTCCACGGCCAGTTCGACATCGGCAACGATTTTCCGAACCAGTGGCTGCAAGGCCCTTGCGCGCTCGGTGGGTGCCATGCCGTCCTTGGTGCGAATCAGCAGCGGGTCGGAGAACAACTCGCGCAACCGCCGCAGGCCATTGCTCATGGCCGGCTGGCTGATGCCCATACTCTCGGCGGCCTGGGTGACGCTGCAGGTTTGCAGCAACACATCCAGATACACCAGTAGATTCAGGTCAATGTGCTTGAGGTTCATACCGGTTCATCATTGAGATAGCCTGCGCGACCGCGGACGCCATTCGGTGCAACTCGCGAGCGCTTCATCTATTCATTGCATGAATAGTGAGAATAATAGCCATTTATTAGAATTATTATCCAAGGGTCGCTAGAATGCGGCCGCGTTTCAGGAGCCCCGGCGACCAACACCACGACTTGCGGCTCTTGTCTTTTGATCAATCAACAGGTTTTCAATATGACACAGTACAAGGACGACATCGCCTCACTGCAGCGCGTCAAAGAAGCTGCAGGCAGCTCTTGGGATGAGATCGATGCCGAATCTGCAGCCCGCATGCGTGCGCAGAACAAGTTCAAGACCGGCCTGGAGATCGCCCAGTACACGGCCGACATCATGCGTCGTGACATGGCCGAGTTCGACAAGGACAAGACCAAGTACACCCAGTCGCTGGGTTGCTGGCACGGTTTCGTGGGCCAGCAGAAGCTGATTTCCATCAAGAAGCACTTCGGCAGCACCGACAAGAAGTACCTGTATCTGTCGGGCTGGATGGTCGCTGCGCTGCGCTCTGAATTTGGCCCGCTGCCTGACCAGTCTATGCACGAAAAGACGACGGTCGCTTCGCTGGTCAAAGAGCTCTACACCTTCCTGCGCCAGGCTGATGCCCGCGAGCTGGGCATGCTGTTCCGCGAGCTGGATGCAGCGCGCGAAGCCGGCGATTCGGCCAAGGAAGCCGAAGTGCAGAACGCCATCGACAACCACGAAACCCACGTGGTGCCGATCATTGCCGACATCGATGCTGGCTTTGGTAACGCCGAAGCCACCTACCTGATGGCCAAGCAGATGATCGAAGCCGGCGCCTGTGCGCTGCAGATCGAAAACCAGGTGGCCGACGAGAAGCAGTGCGGTCATCAGGACGGCAAGGTCACCGTGCCGCACGCCGACTTCCACGCCAAGATTCGCGCGCTGCGCTACGCCTTCCTGGAACTGGGCATCGACAACGGCATCATCGTTGCGCGCACCGACTCCGAGGGCGCTGGCCTGACCAAGGAAATTGCCGTGGTCAACGAGCCGGGCGACCAGGGCGACCGCTACAACTCCTACCTCGACGTTGAAGAAGTTGCACCGGAAGACACCGCCCCAGGCGATGTGCTGATCAGCCGCGATGGCAAGCTGGTGCGCCCCAAGCGCCTGCCGTCTGGCCTGTACCAGTTCCGTTCGGGCACCGGCCCAGAGCGTTGCGTGTTCGACTCGATTGAGGCCATCCGTGCCGGCGCCGATCTGATCTGGATCGAAACCGCCACGCCGAGCGTTGCCGACATCACCGCGATGATGAACGGCGTGCGCGAGGAAATCCCGGACGCCAAGCTGGTCTACAACAACAGCCCGTCGTTCAACTGGACGCTGAATTTCCGTCAGCAGGCTTACGACCGCTGGGTTGAAGCAGGCAAGGACGTGTCGGCATACGACCGCGCCGACCTGATGAACGCCAAGTACGACGACTCCGAACTGGCTGCCGATGCCGACGACAAGGTGCGTAGCTTCCAGGCCGATTGTTCACGTGATGCGAATATCTTCCATCACCTGATCACCCTGCCGACGTACCACACCACGGCATTGTCGGTGGACAACCTGGCCAAGGAATACTTTGGCGACCAGGGCATGCTGGGCTACGTGGCCGGCGTGCAGCGCAAGGAAATCCGCCAGGGCATCGCCTGTGTGAAGCACCAGAACATGTCGGGCTCCGACATCGGTGACGACCACAAGGAATACTTCGCAGGCGACCGTGCCCTCAAGGCCGGCGGCGCGAACAACACCTCGAACCAGTTCAGCTGATCCGAGAGCCTTGAAAGCCCCGGTGCCCGATGCGCCGGGGCCATCTTGAGCGAAAAGGCGGTTCCTGCTGGGGCCGCCTTTTTTTATGACCCGGAGTGCCATCCACCATGCCTGATTCGACACTGCCTCCCGACCACCTGAAAGACAGCCACGCACTGCTGAGCGAGCATGGCTATGCCACCAGCAACACTTGGTATCACGGCACATCATCCGCATTGGCCGAATCGATTGCTCGGCACGGCATCAAGCGCTCCGGCGACCGCGACATGCAAGCGGCCACCGAAAAGACCATGGCGACCATCGGCAACAGCTTTCAGGCCACAACCGAGCCGGTTTACCTCACCCCCAGCAAGGAACTCGCGTACTACTGGGCGCAGCAGATCGTGCAAAAGCGCAGCAGCCGCTTTGGCGGCCACGAGCAACCCGTGGTGTTTGCCGCCACCTTGCCCGAGAGCCTCAACGCCCAGGTCAAACCGGATGTCGGCGCCGCCACCTTGCTGCTGCATGACGCAGGCGAGGCGTACATGGCCTACCTTGCGGGCATCTACCAGGCGAATAATCTGAACGTGCCCGATATCGACCTGATGAAGGCCGATCGCCTCGAGTACCTGCACACCCTGGGCATGGCCTATATCAACGCCGATATCGATGCGGCACACGTGGCAGTGGTAACGGCGGGCCCCGAGTAACGCCGCGTGTAAGCACCAACGGCAACATCAACAAACAACCCGCAGGTGGCGACGCCTGCGGTTTTTTTGTGCCCGGAAACAGCATCGTGCAAATCCGATGTCCGGAAAAGCAGGGCATTCTCGTTAATCACTGAGAGCCCCTTGCCGACACCGGCACCCAGCATCCATGCAAACGCGACTCACCCTGCGACCGGACGACCCCGGCACCAAGAAACTGCTCGCCGAACACGGCGATCGGCTGCTGCGGGTGCGCTACGTCTACGATGCAGATGCCCGCAAGCGCTACAAGACGATCGAACTCATCGTCGAGGAACGCTTCTGGATGCCATCCGTACCAACATCCATACAGCAGAATGCCTCACCCCATCCCCAGCAGGCTGGAACATGCGCCGTACAAATCGGCTATGACGAGAAAGACCTCCAACGAAAAGCTCGAGAGGCAGGCGGACGATGGAACCCGCAGCGGCGCTGGTGGGAGATCTCGAAATCAGACGTGCAGAGGCTTGGCTTGTCCGGCCGCGTGATTCAGGGCAATACTGCGCCTTGGCCGGGAGCAGGGGATATATAGATATGGATGGAACCGGGCGTGGATATCTAGATGTGGATAGTTCTATCTATATCTGGATGTTGGATAGTTCGCCTAATAGGCGTTAGAACCCAATGGAAAAGCACATCGAATTCCATGAAATCTCTGTTGAGATTGAAAGCCGCCATTACACCGGGCTGCGTATCGTGGAAGGCACGCAATCTCTAGATCAATTCGTCGTCTACCGTGGCCTTTGTCTTTCCGAGTTGAAAGGTGACCACCCAAGCAGCATAGACGGTGCCATGCTGGCAAACGCCGAGCAAATGCTGAAACAACTGGTTTCGGGCCGGCTAATCGCATCAACCCGCCTCCCCGCCCGCTTCAGGCAATTGGTTATCGAGCATGGTTACCATCAGTAGCGGCCCAAGCCTGCGGACTCGAAGTTGGCTAAATCGGCCCATTGCTCCCTCAGTCAGCTCCGCCAACAGGCAATGGCATGCCCAACGTGGGCGGTGGTCCAACATCAAAAACAGTCGCCTCTGTCCAGGCTTAAGTAGCAAGCATCGAAATACCACTCGAAGCAGGCGTATTGAGGTTCTTCCCGTTCGTCTGCTGCCGAGAAACACCGATTTGAACGTGTGCTCTTCAAACCGTATGCCCGCATCGACCATATGCTTGAGTACCGGCAAATTGTTAGGGTCCGTGTACATCGCTAGTCGTAGCAGCAGTGCAAAATGTTCAGAGCTGTTTTGGCTATCAAAAATAATCGGCTCGTCCGTGTTGTGTTCTAACAACGCCGTCGAGAGGGACGCTTGTTCCGCTACGCCCTGCGGGCTGCGCTTCACAAGCGCCCCTCACGGCGGGCGTTGGGCCGCACTGAAGCGTCTTGCCATATTGGAAGTAAGGGGTTGGTAGTATGCTGATCGCACTTCGTAAACCTACGGCACATTAGAAATGCGAGTAATGCTTATCACTGGGAATGGGCTTTCGTTATCGCTATTGAACCGCCATGCCGTTGAAGGTGTTGATTTAAGCAACCTATTTAGTCGGGGAAGTGACGTCTCATGGCCAGCTGATGACACACCAGGATTCCTAAGTTTTGAGCATTGCCCAAACCTATGGGCGCTAGGAGCCCGCCCTCATGTTGACCGCGATTTTGGATATCAAGTAATTGAAAAGGTTATTACCGCTGTTAATGCGTGTTGCATGGCGGATCAGAAATCTTTGCAGCCTGGAATTTACATCAAAGCCTACAAAGAGTTAGTCGCATACCTACGCTACTTGTTCGTCCATTACGACAACTTACTTCAGGGTGGGACATTTTTAGATTCTGCGATTGAAGCCGAGGTTTTTGGCTGGCTACAAGGACTCGACACGAAGGTCGAAATCGAAAGCGTAGATGTAGTAACGTTCAACTATGATGTGATTTTTGAGAGATGCCTTCAAAAGCTAGGGTTTGATTTTGACATCCCCCGTCTCGACGATAGTGGCAAGAAAATAAAGCTTTATAAGCCCCATGGCTCGATAAGCTTTTGTAGCAAAGCAGTGGCCGAAAAATCAGCGTTTTCTATTCGCTATGATACTCAGTTCGCAGAAGGTGGGTTAGCCGATCTAGGAGTTCGGTACGGTGCGCTAGATCTTAACTATCCTATCGTTGGAATTTTGCCACCTGCAGGGGAATCCGACCGCTACCAGCACAGATGGATACGCGAGATTTGGGATTCCGCTCGAAGGGCTGTTGATCAAATCGAGGCAGGTGATCTTGTCGTCCTTTATGGCTTGAGTTATTGGCATGTTGACCGTAGAGAATTAGATTCGCTTCTCGCTAAAGTGGACCGAGGTGCGAAGGTGATCTCAATAAACCCATACCCTAATGAGCATTTTGACGCCGTGTGCTGCAGTTTATTCAGCCACTACCAGAGCTATTCCGATGCCCGGCATCTTGCAAGGATTTTGTCATGAGCAGTTCAGTTCTCGAACGTGATAACACAACCATTTCTATTGCGACATTTCATGAGCAAAATCAAATAAATAAGTTTAATTATGAGCCGCCCTATCAGAGGCATTCTGTTTGGTCTGATGAGAAGCAGAGCTATTTCATAGACAGCATCTTGAGGAACTTTCCCATTCCGCCAATTTTTCTTCATAGAAAAATCGATGACGATACGGGCGCAACTACTTTCGATGTTATCGATGGCAAGCAAAGATTGACTTCTATATCACGCTTCATCGCTGGTCAGATATGCGCCTCAAATGAATACGGGGAGGAAAGTCAGGAAGATGAACTGAGTGGAGTCTTTTTCGAAGATCTTGGCCAAAGTAATTCGTTATCGGGAGTGAAGTCGAGGTTTTGGAAATACAACCTACCTATTGAGTATATCGATCCATCAGATGAAGGCTTAATCGAAATGGTGTTTGATAGGCTCAATCGTAATGGGGAGCCATTGAAGGGCCAAGAGCTGCGAAACTCTCAATACCACAACCGTTCAATCTACAAGGCAATTACGGAGTTCATTGAACACCCATACTGGAATGCAAGACTCTCAGTTACTGATCGGGCCAGGATGGAAGATTATGAATTTGTGTCAGAGTGTCTACTCACGGTCACCGAAGCTCGTATTATCGGATCTAGCCAGTCTGTTCTGGATGACCTCTACTTGAAGCACGCAGATCGAGACTTCAGCGATGATCTTGCAACTGCTTACAGTATCGCTGATGCGTTGAATGAGCTAACGATCGACTATGAAGGACGAAGAGTAACCGGCGTTTCGCATTTGTACGGTTTCTGGGGCCTAGCGTACGCACTGAACGAGATTGGAGAGAATGTTACTGCGTTCGACGCTGATCTTAATAATTTCTTTGAGATTCTTCGTGATAGTGATGTTAACTCAGACATCAAAGATGAATATCGCAAGAGCATGAACTCCCGGACAAAGGAAAGGTTTATGCGCAAGAAGAGAGTGGAAGCCCTTTTGCAAGTGTGCAGCCACGATGACCTTCCTGTTCCATAGTGGGAGTGGCGCCGGCATCAGTGCGGGTGCGGCCCAACAAGGCGCTGCAGGTGACGATTGACCCGCTGCCCATTTTTGCTACCGCAAAAACAGGCATCGCCTCAAACGCACCTGAGCTTAGGCGTTGGGCGGTCTTTTCCGATTTGGATCCGAGTAATTGTGAATAAATGATGTATCAGTTGTAGGGGCAGTTTTACGACTGGAGTAGGATGAGCAATGGAGCGCAGGGGAAGCATTTCTACGCTTTACAGTGTTAATCAAAACAGGGGGAGAAACAATGAGAGCACTCAAACGTATTCAGGCCGGCATTTCTGTTTTGGCGTTATTTGGCGTGAGCATGACTTCTGCGTATGCCGTGATCGGAGATGATGCATGTGTCAAAGAAATTAATGCGACAAATGAGTATTTCACCGGCTTCTCTACCCAGCTCGCCGGAAAAACGTCGCTCGTGTCTTCTGAGCTGGTTCGCGGGTTTACACCGTTTACTAAGCGAAAGAGTGGCTACTACTTTGGGTTGCCGAAAGCATTGGGAGTTCGTGCCACCGCATCGGTGCCTGTCACCACATCAACCAAGGAGGACTACGCCAATGCGGCGTTACAGTTGCGAGATGGTGCTCTGTTTGGTTTGCACCTTAGTTTGATGGCTAGCCCCTACTGGCCGCACTGGTATGCTGGGCAATGCGGTGCACCCCCTTCTCCCAGTGGCTGGGTTCGTAATTTCAATGCTGATCGCACCTACTTGTTCGACGCCTATCCAGTTGACCCCTGGGGGCGGCTGTACTTCACGCATGGCTTGACTCTCAAAGCGATTCGTAAAGGGTTGGAGGACGACGACGATGATAGCGGCGCTTCAATTGCAGGCGCGGGAACGGTTTATTTCGGTCTCGGTTATGACGGGCCAGTATCGTTACTTGGAGCCGAGCGCGACGACGCATCAGCTGCAGGAACCTTCGACATTCAATTCGGTTATCAGTACACCCGTGTAAGCGCTAGCACGTTGCAAGCTATCTATGACGACTCGACGCTTGATGCCGATGAGATTGAGGGCGTTTTCGCGTCGGTAAAGCTCATCATTACCGACAGCGTTTACGTCGATGTTGAGTATGCAGCACCACGCGGGCGAGCGCGTGAGTTTATGGATGACGTGACTACTTTCAAGATCGGGTACAGCCTGGTTGGGGGCAATGATGACTGAGCCGGTTGCTAGGTTGAAAGGCGTCCTAAGTAGAAAACAGTTGCCGGATGAGCACTAAGCGACTAGTTCCACGTGTCTACGCGCCGCCCAACAAATCGTATATGGACTCCTCCCGAAACCGAGCAGTTGAAGACGCATAGATCAAGGCGATAGAGGTGCGGTTGCGGTCGTATATTCGGCCTGTTGATGGGCTCGTCGGCCCTGGCCTTCAGAGACACAGAGACAATAGGGGACCAGAGACAATAGGGGACAGACCACGTTTTATGGTTACTCGCGAGGGAAGTGGGGCGAATCAGGGAAGGGGGTAAGCGATAAATAGAGTGTGTTGCTCAAAAC
>Ga0208330_1000088_pt1 | contig 53302 bp, 41 predicted proteins | sample DeeseametaMP1896_FD_184180 | JGI IMG/M metagenome (GOLD analysis project Ga0208330, IMG submission 184180) | Marine microbial communities from the Deep Pacific Ocean - MP1896 (SPAdes) | ecosystem: Environmental > Aquatic > Marine > Oceanic | place: East of Hawaii, North Pacific Ocean | collected... | reverse complement strand
AGAGGCGGCCATCGCGCACCGTTCCATTAAACGGGTCGCTGTTCCAGGCGCCTTCGTCGTAGGGCACGGTGTCCAGATGTCCGGCCAGCACCAAGCCGCCGGAGCCCTGCCCCAGCGTGGCGACAAGATTGCACTTGTCCGGCTGTCGCGGCAGCGGCAGCAGTTCACAGCGAAAACCCAGCGGTTGCAGCCAGGTGGCCAGTTGCTCGGCCACCGCGCGGTTGCTTTGGTCGATGGACGGCTGGGCGCTGGAGATGCTGGGCAGCGCGATGAGCGACTGCATCATCGCGACGGGATCGGGGAGGCGGTTCACAAAGCCCTTCATGGGGAGGAGACCGCGTTATCATAACGGGTCTTTCTTACGGCCCTCGCCATGACCGACATTGACTATGACAGCCTGGAAGGCGCGCTCTCCGGGCTGGGAATCCACCAACCCGGCGCGGAATACCACGGCACCCTGGCCGGCATGATTGCTGCCGGTATCGAGCCGCCCGTAGACCTCGGCATCGCTGCTGACCTGAGTCGCGGCGAGGCGGCTGATGCCGCACGCACCGTGCTGGAACAGCTGCGCGGTGACACCGCCCACGATTTTGTCGATGCCGACATGGGGTTCGCCCCGATGCTGCCGGACGACACCGCCACGCTGCCCGATCGCGTGCAGTCACTGGCGCTCTGGTGCCAGGGTTTTCTCTTCGGCGCTGCATCGCTGCCGGGCTTTTCCATCGAATCGCTGTCCAGCGATGCCCAGGAAGTCGTGCGCGACTTTGGTGAGATTGCCCGCGCCGGGAATATCGAGGAAAGCGAGTCGGAGGAAACCGCCTACGCCGAATTGATCGAGTACGTGCGCGTGGGCGCGCAGATGCTGTTTTTCGAGTTGCACGAACAGGCCGAGTCGCAGGACCGGCAGGAGTCGATTCACTGATGAGTCCCCTCGACACGAACGCCGTACCGGTTGGTCCCGCGATCGAGCCGGCTGAATTTTCCGCCCGCCGTCGCCAGCTAATGGAGGCCATCGGGAACGACGGCGTCGCCATCATCCCGTCGTCCATCGAGCAGACGCGCAACAGCGATGTGCACTATCCGTTTCGTCAGGACAGCGACTTCCGCTACCTGACCGGATTCAACGAACCCGATGCCTTGGCGGTACTGGCGCCGGGTCACGCCGATGGCGAATTCCACCTGTTCTGCCGGCCGCGTGACCGGGAACGGGAGATCTGGGACGGCCTGCGCGCCGGTCCGGAAGGCGTGGTTTCCAATTATGGGGCCGACCAGGGACACACGCTGGATGCCATCGATACCGTGCTGCCCAAGCTGCTGCGTGGCCGCTCGAAGGTCGTCCACACGCTGGGTCTGTCCTCCGCCTGGGACCAGCGGGTGCTGGGCTGGGTCAACAACTTGCGTGCTGCCAGCCGCCGCGGTCCGGCCGCGCCCGAGGCCATCGTCAGCCTGGGCGCGACCCTGCACGAGCAGCGCCTGATCAAGTCGGCCGGTGAGCTGGAGATGATGGCGCATGCAGGCCGGGTTTCGGCCGAAGCTCATTGCCGGGCCATGCGGGTTTGTCAGCCCGGCATGACCGAGTACCAGATCGCCGCAGAGATTCACCACAGTTTCGCGATGGCCAGGATGGAGCCGGCCTACGGCACCATCGTTGGGGGCGGCGCCAACGCCTGCATCCTGCATTACGTGGAAAACAGCGCGGTGCTGGCTGACGGCGACCTGCTGCTAATCGATGCCGGCGCCGAATACGATGGCTACTGCGCCGATATCACCCGCAGCTTCCCGGTCAACGGTCGCTTCAGCGGTGAGCAGCGCGCGATTTACGACCTGGTGCTCGCGGCGCAGCTGGCCTCCATCGACGCGGCGCGTGCCGGCCAGCGGCATCAGGACGATGTGCATATGGCCTCGGTGAAGACCCTGACCCGTGGCCTGGTTGACCTCGGCCTGCTCACCGGCGATGTGGACGCGCTGATCGAGGATGAGGCCTACAAGACCTATTTCATGCACGGCACCGGCCACTGGCTGGGCATGGACGTGCATGACGTGGGCGCCTACTACGACGACGGCAACTCCCGCCAGCTGGAGCCCGGCATGGTGCTCACGGTGGAGCCGGGGCTTTACGTGGCCGAAGGCACGCCAGGCGCGGACGAACGCTTCTGGAACATCGGTGTGCGCATCGAGGATGACGTGGTCGTCACCGATGGCGAACCCCGCGTGCTGACGGCCGATGTGCCCAAGCACGCGGACGAGATCGAAGCCCTGATGGCGGGCTAGCGTCGCAGGTGTCAAACACTTATGACGTGATCATCGCCGGCGGTGGCATGGTCGGCGCCAGCCTTGCGGTGGCGCTGGCTGATCTGCCGCTGCGCATCGCCGTCATTGAGCCGCTGCCGCTGGGCAGCGAGGCACAGCCGAGTTTCGATGAGCGCACCATCGCGCTGAACGCGGCCTCGCGGGTGATATTCCAGACCTTGGGTGTATGGCCCGGCATGGCGGCGGATGCCGCGGTGATGCGCTCCATCCATATTTCCGACCAGGGCCGTTTCGGTATCACCCGGATGCAGGCGGCCGACTACGGCCTGCCGGGCCTGGGTTATGTCATTCCCACGCGCAGCGTCGGCCAGGCCTTGTTCCAGCGAATCGAGGCCAGCAATCGGATCGACTTCATCTGTCCGGCGAGCCTGTCCGAGCTGGCATGGACCGGCGATGACTCGGTGGACGTCACGCTGGACGATGGCCGCAGTCTGCGAGCGAGGCTGCTCGTGGGTGCGGATGGTGCGCGCTCCCAGGTGCGCACGGCCATGGGTGTCGAGGCGGATCTGCATGACTATGGTGCCAAGGCGATCGTCAGCAGTGTCGCCACGTCCAGGGCCATCGACGGCCGGGCTTTCGAACGTTTCACCGCCACCGGGCCGATTGCGTTGCTGCCGGGGCCGCATGAGCGCTGCGTGCTGGTGTGGACGCGTCCGGTCGAGGACGCCGATGAACTCGTCAGCCAGGACGAGGCTGAATTTCTGACCCGGCTCAATGCCGATTTCGGTCGGCGGCTCGGGCGTTTGCACGCGCTGGGTCGGCGCCAGGCCTATCCGCTTTACCGGGTCATGGCACGGCGTCTGGTCGGGCCGCGTTCCGTGCTGATCGGCAACGCCGCGAACAATCTGCATCCGGTGGCCGGGCAGGGCTTCAACCTGGGCTTGCGCGATGCCGCGACACTGGCTGAAATTATTGCGGACGCCTGCGCCGAAGGTCAGGACATGGGCGATGCCGCGCGGCTGGCAGGCTACGCGCGCCGTCGCGAAGCCGATCGCCGCGCCGTGGCGGGCATGACCCACGGCCTGATCCAGCTGTTCTCGAATCACACGCCGGGCCTGCGCAGCGGCCGCAACCTGGGGCTGCTGACCACCGATTTGCTGCCGGGCCTGAAGCGGCGCATGGCCGTCCGTTCCACGGGCTTCGCCGGCCAGCCCCCACGGCTGGCGCGGGGCCTGCCGATCTCCACCCACGAGCCTCAGGTCGTTTCATGAGCAGCGCTCCGCAGCACTGCGATGTCATGGTCATCGGCGCCGGGGCGGTGGGGGCCGTCGCAGCCCTCGCGCTGCGCAGCCAGGGGCATCAGGTCACCGTGCTGGACGCCGGCCGGCCCGTCGACTCACCGCAGGGTGCGCAGGTCGATGCGCGCGTGTTCGCGCTATCACCGGCGTCCATCGATTTGCTCGAGAGCCTGGGGCTTTGGAACGACGTCGCCACCCGCGCACAACCCTATGCCGGCATGACCGTGTGGGACGCGGTGTCCGGTTCGGACATCCGCTTCCGCGCTGCGGAATTCGGCCTGCGCAGCCTCGGCGCCATTGTCGAGAACTCGGCGCTGGTTTCGGCGGCGCAGGCCGCGCTGGCCAACATCGCTTTCGGCCATGCCGTCACCGCGGTGTCCGACCAGACGGACGCCGTTGCGGTGACGACGGACTCCGGCGCTCAGTGGCTGGCCAAAACGCTCATCCTCGCCGACGGCGCAGGGTCGCCGGGCCGGCAGGCGCTGGGCATTCCGGTCGCCGGTCGCGATTACGGCGGCCAGGCCATCGTCTGTCATCTCGCTTGTGAACACGGGCATGACGTCACGGCCTGGCAACGGTTTCTGCCGACCGGTCCGGTGGCACTGCTGCCCCTGTCCGATGGCCGCGTGTCGCTGGTCTGGTCCACCGAGGCCGCGCAGGCGCAGCGGTTGCTGGCGATGGATGACGAGCCGTTTGCCCACGCGGTTACCGAGGCAACCGGCGGGCGTCTAGGGCGCCTGTACGCACCGACGCGGCGCTTCGCCTTCGCGCTGCGCCGGCAAACCGCAGCACGGTTCACGACGAATCGCTGTGTCCTGCTGGGCGATGCCGCACATGTCGTGCATCCGCTGGCCGGTCAGGGGGTCAATCTTGGTTTCGACGACGTGCGGGCATTGCGCGTTGCGATGTCCGACCCCGCCACGGGCCTGCGCCCCGTGGCCCGCCGCCGTTACGAGCGTGAGCGCCGCGCCGAGATTGCGCGCATGAGCCAGGGCATCGATGGTCTGGATCGTCTGTTCGCGACGGCCAATCCGGTGGTCAGCACGGCGCGCGGCATCGGCCTGCACCTGGCCGATGTGTTGCCGCCACTCAAGCGGCAATTTGCCGAGGCGGCGCTGGGCGTGAAGCCGGGGTTCGCAGCACCGCCGGGCTGAGAGCGGTGGTGCGCAACTCAGATCAGCATTGGCCATCGGGCGCGGTCACGGTACACTCCGCCCTCGACTAAGACCCTGCGGGAGAGCGTCACCCTCGTGTGACCGCCGACGACGCAACCCGCCCGGAAACGCTCAGGCCAAAGGACCGCGGGGATTCAGTCGACTCTGGAGAGCGCTGGCACCGACCAGCCACCGAAGGGGCAGGAGCCGCGCAAGGCGCTCCAATCTCTCAGGTATCAGGACAGAGGGGCATCGCATCGACACAACCGTGTCGAGATGCCTGTCTTGAAACTTGGAGTACGTATGTCCCAGAGGACCGCATTGTTTGCCCAGCACGAGGCCGCCGGCGCGAAGTTCGTCGACTTTGCCGGCTGGGATATGCCCATTCATTACGGCTCCCAGCTTGAGGAGCATCACGCCGTGCGCCAGGGCGCCGGCATGTTCGACGTGTCGCACATGACCCCGGTTGATGTGCGTGGCGACGGCGCGACCGCCTGGCTGCGGCATCTGCTTGCCAATGATGTCGCCAAGCTGAAGACGCCGGGCAAGGCGCTTTATTCCTGCATGCTGACCGAGCAGGGCACGGTCATCGATGACCTGATCTGCTATCGCATGCGTGACGACTGGTACCGCATCGTGGTCAATGCCGGCACCACCGCCAAGGATGTGGCCTGGATGCAGCAGCAGGCGCCGGCCGGCGTCAGCGTCGAGCCGCGCCACGAGCTATGCATTCTGGCCGTGCAGGGTCCCGAGGCCGTTGCCAAAGCCGCGCCGTTGCTGGGCGAAGCCGGCGCCGCCGCGGCCGCGCTGAAGCCGTTTAACGCCGCCGCTGCAGGCGACTGGTTTGTCGGCCGCACCGGGTACACCGGCGAGGATGGCTTCGAGATCATTGGCCCGGCCCAGGCCATCCAGATCCTTTGGGATGGACTGCTGCAGGCCGGCGTTCGCCCCTGTGGGCTGGGCGCGCGCGACACCCTGCGCCTGGAGGCCGGCATGAATCTCTACGGCCAGGACATGGACGAAACCGTGACGCCGCTGGCCTCCGGTCTGAGCTGGACCGTGTCTTTCGACGACGCCGAGCGCGACTTCATCGGCCGCGCTGCGCTGCAGGCGCAACGCGACGCCGGCGATCTGCCGCGTTTTGTCGGCGTGCTGCTGGAAGGCCGCGGCGTGTTGCGTGCTCACATGGCCGTGCAGACGGCCCACGGCGAAGGCGAACTGACCAGCGGGGGCTTCTCGCCCACGATGGCGCGCAGCATCGGTCTGGCGCGGATTCCGGCCGGCGATGCCGACACGATGGACGTGATCATCCGCGGCAAGCCTGTCCCGGCGCGGATCGTGAATCCGCCTTTTGTTCGTCTGGGCAAGGTCCGCGTGCCGGGCCTGGACGCGACCACTTGATATTCATTCCACGACTTATCGTGCACCCGGAGAGCATCTGATGAGCGACATCCCACAAGATCTGAAATTTGCCGAATCCCACGAATGGGTGCGTGAAGAAGGCGGCGGTCTCGTGACCGTTGGCATTTCCGACCACGCCCAGGAAGCCCTCGGGGATCTGGTCTATGTCGAGGTGCCCGACGTCGGCGCCGCCGTGACCGTGGGTGATGCCTGCGCCGTGGTGGAATCCGTCAAGGCGGCATCCGATGTCTACAGCCCGGTCGATGGCGAAGTGGTCGCCGTGAACGAGGCGCTGGCGGATGCCCCCGAGCTGATCAACAGCGAGCCGTACGGCGAGGGCTGGATCATGCAGGTGCGACTGGCAGACGCCAACGCCCTGGATGACCTGCTCGATGCCGAAGGCTACGCCAACGCCATCGCCGACGAATAATCCTCCCGCCGGCGCGGCATCGCCGCCCGGCGTACTGAAAGGACGGACCCGCGCAGGCGGGCCGTCCCCGCTTGATTCCGGACCCCGCCATGCCGTTTATCCCGCATACCGAATCCGACGTCGAACAAATGCTTGGCGCCATTGACGCACCCAGCATCGAAGCCCTGTTCGATGAAATCCCTGCCGAGCTGCGCTGCGGCCGTCTCGACCGAGTGCCCGAGGGCATGACCGAGATGGAAATCACCCGGCTCATGCACGAGCGTGCCGATGCCGATGGCCGACCGCTGAACTTCATCGGTGCCGGCGCCTACGAGCATCACGTGCCGGCGGCGGTATGGGAGATCGTCTCGCGTGGGGAGTTCTACTCCGCCTACACCCCGTATCAGGCAGAGGCCAGCCAGGGCACGTTGCAGGTCATCTACGAGTTTCAGACCATGATGTGCGGCCTGACCGGCCTGGATGTGTCCAATGCGTCGCTGTACGACGGCGCGACCGCGCTGGCCGAGGCGCTGTTGATGGCCGTGCGCGCGAACCGCAAATCCAAGAGCCGTCGCATTCTGATGCCGCGGTCGGTGGCGCCGGTCTACCGGCAGGTCGTCGAAACCATCTGCTCCACCCAGGGCCTGCAACTGGTCGAGCTGGCCTACGATCCGGCGACCGGCACCACGCCGGAAGCCGCATTGGCCGAACACGCCGGCGGCGACATCACCGCTGTGGTGATCCCGCACCCGAATTTCTTCGGCTGCTTCGAGGCCGTGGATCAATTGACCGACTGGGCGCATGCCAACGGCGCGCTCGCCGTCGCGCTGGTCAATCCGGTTGCGCTGGCGCTGACCCGTGCGCCGGGCGAGTGGGGCGCGCAGGGCGTGGACATCTGCTGTGGCGAAGGTCAGCCGCTGGGCTCGCCGCTGTCTTCGGGTGGACCGTACTTCGGTTTCATGACCTGCAAGCAGGCGCTGGTGCGGCAGCTGCCGGGCCGCATTGTCGGCCGTACGCTGGATCTCGATGGCAAGCCCGGCTTCGCGCTGACGCTGCAGGCACGCGAGCAGCACATCCGCCGCGGCAAGGCGACCTCGAACATCTGCACCAACCAGGGCTTGCTGGTCACCGCGGCGACGATTCACATGTCGATTCTCGGTCCGGCCGGGTTGCAGCAGGTGGCCAGAGCGTCGATGGCGAACACCCGCAAGCTCGTCGATGCGCTGGTCGAACTGCCGGGCGTCGAGCCGGTGTTTTCGGGAACCCGTTTCCACGAGGCCGTGCTGCGGTTCGACCAGCCGGTGCGCCCGCTGATCGATGCGCTGGGCGGCCGCGGCATCGTCGGCGGTTATGCGCTGGAGCCGGTGTATCCGGAGCTGAAGCACTGCCTGCTGGTCTGCGCCACCGAGACCAAGACCGATGCCGATATCGATACTTATGTTCAGACCCTGGCCGCGCTGATGCGCCCCGCCAGCGCTGCCTGAGGCTCACGCCATGACCGAACCCCTGATCTTTGAACATTCCCGTCCCGGTCGCACGGCCGCGGCGCAGTTTCCTGCTGGCGACATCGATGCCGCTGTGCCCGCTGAACTGGCGCGGACCTCCGGACTTGGCCTGCCCGAAGTCTCCGAGTTGCAGGCGGTGCGTCACTTCACCCGGTTGTCGCAGCGCAATTTCTCCATCGATACGCATTTCTACCCGCTGGGTTCCTGCACGATGAAGTACAACCCGCGCGCCTGTAATCGGCTGGCGATGTTGCCGGAGTTTCTGTCCCGGCATCCGCTGGCGCCGGTCTCGGCGAGCCAGGGCTTTCTCGCCTGCATGTTCGATCTGCAGGAAATCCTCAAGGAAGTCACCGGGATGAAGGGCGTGTCGCTGACGCCGATGGCCGGCGCCCAGGGCGAATTCGCCGGCGTGGCCATGATCCGGGCCTATCACGAGGCGCGCGGCGACACCGAGCGCACGGAGATTCTCGTACCGGACGCCGCGCACGGCACCAACCCGGCGACCGCGACCATGTGCGGCTACGTCGCCCGCGAGATTCCCACCGACGCCAACGGTGATGTCGACGTCGAGGCGCTCAAGGCGGCACTGGGGCCGAAGACCGCCGGCATCATGCTCACCAATCCCTCCACGCTGGGCGTGTTCGAGCGCAAGATCTCGGAAATCTCCAAGCTCGTGCACCAGGCCGGTGGCCTGCTGTACTACGACGGCGCCAACCTCAATGCGATTCTCGGCAAGGTGCGCCCCGGCGACATGGGCTTCGACGTGATCCACATGAACCTGCACAAGACCTTCTCCACGCCGCATGGCGGTGGTGGGCCGGGTTCGGGTGCGGTGGGTGTGTCCGAGCGCCTGCTGCCGTTCATGCCGATTCCGGTCGTCGGCAAGGCCGCCGACGACAGCTATCGCTGGCTGGACGAGGACGACCTGCCGCAGTCCATCGGCCGTTTGTCCGGCTTCATGGGCAATGCAGGGGTGCTGCTGCGGGCCTATGTCTATGCCCGCATGCTGGGCCGTGACGGCATGCATCGCGTCGCCGAGTTCGCCGCGCTGAACGCCAACTACCTGATGGCCCGGCTGCGGGAAGCCGGCTTTGATCCGGCATTCCCGGATCGCCGCGCCAGCCACGAGTTCATCATTACGCTCAAGCGCCAGAACAAGTCCGTGGGCGTGACCGCGACCGACGTTGCCAAGCGTCTGCTGGACCACGGCTTCCACGCGCCGACCGTTTATTTTCCGCTGCTGGTGCCGGAATGCCTGCTGATCGAGCCGACCGAAACCGAAAGCAAGGAAGCCCTCGATGGATTCATCGACGCGATGATTGCCATCGCCGAGGAAGCCGAGGCCGACATCGAACAGCTACGCGGCGCGCCGTACACCATGCCGGTGCGCCGGCTTGATGATGTCCGCGCTGCGCGTCAGCTGGATGTGCGCTATCAGCCCGAGGCGGCTGCGTAGGTCGACCTTTCTACCCGGTCTGCTCCTTGCCGACGGCCAGGGGCAGACCGGCGATCGCCCGCGATGATGATCTGATCGTGGCATTTCCAAGAACCGTTCAAAGATTCAAGGAGCACCATTCATGACCGCCATCATCTGCGGCTCGCTGGCCTACGACAACATCATGGTCTTTCCGGGCCGCTTCAGTGAAGAGATTCTGCCGGAACGCGTGCATGCGCTGAACGTGGCCTTCCTCGTGCCGGAGATGCGCAAGCAGTTCGGTGGCTGTGCCGCCAACATTGCTTACGCGCTGGGACAACTCGGTGGTGACGGCAAGCCCATGGGCACTGTAGGCGTGGATTTCGGGCCGTACACCGAACGCCTCACCACGCTGGGTATCGACCAGACCTATGTGAAATCGGTGCCGGATGCGTTCACGGCCCAGGCCTTTATTACCACCGACCTGGATGACAACCAGATCACCGCCTTTCATCCCGGGGCGATGAACTTTGCCCACGAACAGGCGATTCCGGCCGAGGCTACGCTGGGTATCGTCGCGCCGGATGGCCGCGACGGCATGATCCAGCACGCCACCCAGTTCGCCGAGGCCGGCGTGCCGTTCATCTTCGATCCGGGCCAGGGTCTGCCGATGTTTGATGGCGATGACCTCAAGCGTTTCATCGAACAGGCGACCCATGTCGCCGTCAACGACTACGAGCAGGCGGTGATGACCGAGCGCACGGGCTGGCAGCCGGCCGAGATCGCCGAGCATGTCGAGGCGCTGATCGTGACCCGCGGCGCCGAGGGCTCTGAGATCTACACCGGCGGACAGATGCTGCACATTCCCTGTGCGCAGGCGGATGCGGTCGTCGATCCCACCGGATGCGGCGATGCCTACCGGGGCGGGCTGCTTTATGGTCTGCAAAAGGGCTATGACTGGCCGACGACCGGGCGGATCGCATCGCTGATGGGCGCCATCAAGATCGCGCAAAACGGTCCGCAGAACTACCAGATCGACGCGGCCGACTTTGCCGCCCGCTACGAGCAGAATTTCGGTCAGGCCTTTCCTGGCTGAGTGACCGGGCGAAGCTGCGGACACCAGGTTCGCACCAGATCCATCGGGTCCGGGCAGCGGCTTAACCAGTCCGCAGCTTCGTCGGCATGGCAGACGCCGGGAAAGTCGCCGGCATGGTCGCCGATGTCTGCGATGATCTGAAAATGAAGGTGCGGCGGCCAGCCGACATTCTCGTCCGGCGAGCCCAGCCAGCCGATGAGCTGCCCAGCTTCGACGGGTTGGCCCGGCTGCGTCAGCTGTAGCGATGGTCGGGCCAGGTGTCCGTACAGGCTGTACATGGAGTCGCCGTCGGCCTCATGCCCAAGGATGATGGTCGGGCCGTAATCGCCGAACCGCGCGTTGTCGCCGGTGCTGTGGACCACGCCTCCTCGCGCCGCGTAGACCTCGGTGCCGGCGGGTAGCCAGAAATCCACGCCGAGATGGATCGAGCGCGTGGCGTCACCGTCGGCGAACACCGGGCTCATCGAGTAAATCGCACGATCCTCCGCGTAGCCGCCCAGGGCCCAGTCGCAGCCCGAGGCCGCCACCTGTGCCCGAATCCACTGACCAAAGGTCACCGGATCGTCCACCGGGACTCGTTTCAGCGCCGGATTAGTCTCGGACAGATCCAGGTGGAGTACAGGTCGGGCCAGCGGCGACGCTGGCAGCGGTGGGGTCCAGTTCAGCGTGTCGATTTTCATCAGGCGCTCTACCCGGGCGATTCATCGAATTCTGTGGTGCCCATGGCGGGCATTTGATCACGGTTCCCGACTTCGCTGCGCTCGTGGCGAACTCCGTCAGACCTCACAGGGTCCGACTTGTACGGGACTCGCAAGATGCGATACCCATTGATTCCGCGACGACAACGGCGGGTATGGATGACCCAACGCAGAACAGGATGGCTGATGGCCGTCGCGGCGCTCATCGTCGCGGTGATCGCCCTGCGCGCTTATCTGCCCGTTTGGGTGACGCGCGCCATCAATCAGCAACTCGCGGAACTGGGTGGCTACCACGGCCATGTTCGGGATGTGGACCTCGCGTTGTGGCGTGGCGCGTATCGAATCAACGGACTGGTCATTCGTCAGACCGATGCCGGTGATGAACAGGTGCCGCTGGTTTCCGCTCCGCGGATTGACCTCGCCGTCTCCTGGGCCGCGCTGTTCAAGGGTGCTGTGGCCGCCGAGGTCGAGTTTCAAAGCCCGCAAATCAATTTCGTGCATGCGCCGTCGTCGGATCAGGACCAGGCCGGGCAGGGCGTGGACTGGCGCGAGCAGCTACAGGCCTTATTGCCAATCCGCCTGAATGCCGTTCGGGTATACGAGGGCTCGGTGCATTTTCGCAACTTCGAGGCCGACCCTGAAGTGGATGTCTACCTGACGGACCTGGCTGCGACGGTCACCAATCTCTCGAACGCGGACCGCCGCGACGGTATCCAGGTTGCGAATCTGGATGCGACGGCCCGGGTGCTGGACGGTGCGCCGCTTGAACTGGCGATGCAGTTTGATCCGTTGGGCGAGATGGCCGCGTTTGAATTGGACCTGCGCGTGCGTGACGCCGCGCTCGTCCGACTGGATGACCTGTTGCGAGCCTATGCGGGTATTGATGTTGAAAAAGGGCAGGCCGATCTCGTCGTTGAGCTGGCTGCCCGCGATCGGGTTCTGGATGGCTACGGAAAGCTGCTGCTCCGCGATCTTGATGTGGTGAGCTGGACCCAGGACGTGGAGCGGGACGACGATAACCCGGTGTTGCTCGGCTGGGAGGGGGTGCTAACCGGTGTGCTGACGCTGTTGACCAACCAGCAGGAAGATCAGTTCGCATTGCGGGCCCCCATCACTGGAAAGATCGATGCGCCCCGAGGACGCGCCTTGGCGGCCGTGATCTCGATCGTCCGCAATGCTTTTGTCGAAGCGCTCAAGGCGGATTTCGAAAGCGCGGATGAAGAGGCGCCGTTCCCCGAATCTGATCGGCAACCGGCGCAGGATGGGCCTCGGGAGCGGCATGGACCTCCGGGGCGCCGGCCCGGTTGATCGGGCGCCAGCTTGCCGGCTCGCGGAACCCTGTCGCCTGGAGGCCGTCCAAGCGACATAGCGGAACGGTGCTGCCGTCAAAATCGAAACCATGGCAGGCCGCGGGAGGGTTCACGTCGGAGGAACGACCATGAACAAACTCACGCTGACGCTTACCCTGGCGGCCTTCGCAGGCGGCGCATCCGCCCTCACCGTCTCCGGCGTGGATGTCCCCGAAACCGCAGATGTTTCCGGGCAGGAGCTGGTGCTCAACGGCGCCGGACTGCGCACCAAATACGTGCTCGCGAACGTTTATGTCGCCGGACTTTATCTGCCGGAAAGGTCCAGCAGCGCGGATTCGATCATCGACTCGGATCAAACCCGCCGTATCAGCCTGTTCATGAAACGCGACCTCGATGCGGACACCTTCATGGAGGCGTTTCATGAGGGCCTGGAGAACAACCTGGATAACGAGGACATGCAAAGCCTCGGACCGAAAATCGATGAACTCGACCAACTGTTCGCCGAAGTCGGCTCTCTGAGCAAAGGGGACCGGCTGGACCTCAGCTTCACCGACGACCAGACCGAAGTATCGCTGGACGGCGAACTGCTGGACACGGTGGACGGCGCGCAGATGCAGTCTGCATTGATCAAGATCTGGCTCGGCGAGCAGCCGGCGCAGGATGATTTGAAATCGGCCATGCTCGGCCAGTAGCCCAACGGGCGGAACGCAGGACACGCGCCTCAGCGATCTGGCTGGGGCGTATTCATATGCCGTTGCCGATGATGTCACGCCAGTGCCGCGCCACAGTGGCAGAATCGTCGCCCTTAATTCGGCGCGGGTGCGAGCGTGACAGGCATTATCGAAGTCAACGGGTTGAACAAGGTTTATCGCGGCGGCTTCGAGGCGCTGCGCAACGTCGATCTGAGTATTCGACAGGGTGAGATCTTTGCGCTGCTCGGCCCCAACGGCGCGGGCAAGACGACGCTGATCAGCATCGTCTGCGGCATTGTCACGCCCAGTTCGGGTCAGGTGTTGGCCGATGGGCACGACATCATCACGGACTACCGTGCGGCGCGCGCGAAGATCGGCCTGGTGCCGCAGGAACTGACCACCGATGCGTTCGAATCGGTCTGGAACACCGTGAGCTTCAGTCGCGGCCTGTTTGGCAAGCCTCGCAACGACGCCCATATCGAAAAAGTCCTGCGTGATCTGTCGCTTTGGGATAAGCGCGACAGTCGCATCCTGGAGCTGTCCGGCGGCATGAAGCGGCGAGTGATGATCGCCAAGGCGCTGTCACACGAGCCGCAGATTCTGTTCCTCGATGAGCCGACCGCCGGGGTCGACGTGGAGCTTCGTCGCGACATGTGGGCGATGGTCAGCGGTCTGCGCGAAGCGGGGGTGACCATCATCCTGACCACGCACTACATCGAGGAAGCCGAGGCCATGGCCGACCGCATCGGCGTGATTCGCAGGGGTGAGTTGATCCTGGTTGAGGACAAGACCGCGCTCATGGACAAGCTGGGGCAGAAGGAATTGCGACTGCAACTGAGCGGGCGGCTAGCGACCCTGCCGGCGGCCATCGCGCAGCCCGGTCTGGTGCTGTCGGACGATGGCTACCGCCTGACCTACACCTACGATTCGCACAGCGAACAGGGCAGCGTCGCGGCCTTGCTGCGTCAGCTCGGCGAGCACGGGATCGAGTTCACCGACCTGCAGTCCCGGCAGTCCTCGCTGGAGGATATCTTCGTCAGCCTCGTGCACGAGGAGGCCGCATGAACTGGCATGCGATACGGGCGATCTACGGTTTCGAGATGGCGCGTACCCGCCGCACGCTGATGCAATCCATCGCCTCGCCGGTGATCTCGACCTCGCTTTACTTTGTGGTTTTCGGGTCGGCGATTGGCTCGCGCATGGTCGAGATCGACGGCATCAGCTACGGCGCGTTCATCATTCCGGGTCTGATCATGCTGTCGCTTTTGAACGAGAGTATTTCCAATGCCTCGTTCGGGATCTATTTTCCCCGCTTCTCCGGGACGATCTACGAAGTGCTGTCGGCGCCCGTTTCACCGATGGAGATCGTCATGGGCTATGTCGGTGCGGCGGCCTCCAAATCGGTGATTCTCGGCGTGCTAATCCTGCTCACCGCACGGCTGTTCGTCGACTATCACATCGCCCACCCGGTCTGGATGCTCACGTTTCTGGTCACTACGGCGCTCACGTTCAGCCTGTTCGGGTTCATCATCGGCATCTGGGCCGACGGCTTCGAGAAACTGCAGATCGTGCCGATGATGCTGGTCACTCCGCTCACCTTTCTGGGCGGCAGTTTCTACTCCATCAACATGCTGCCGCCGCTCTGGCAGACCATCACGCTGTTCAATCCCGTGGTTTACCTGATCAGCGCGTTTCGGTGGAGTTTCTACGGCGTTGCAGATGTTGCCGTTGAGGTCAGCATCATCGCGATTCTCGGCTTCTTGCTGGCCTGCCTGGTCGGAATCTACTGGATCTTCCGGACCGGCTATCGCCTCAAGGAGTGAGGCCTAGCGCCGAAAAATAGGCGGTGGAGTTGGGGTGCGCCGCATACGCGCCATCGGCCGGCCCGATCCAGGCATAGGCAGCGTGCTGATCCGGCGGCAGCGAATGCAGTGCATCCGGGGTCACTAGCCCGGTCGGGAGCTTGTACGCCAGCACGACGTAATGGGTGCTGATGCCCGGTTCGGCGGCAAAATTCGTGTCGTAGAGGTGTGTGAACGCCCCGACCAGTCGAGCCTGTTCCAGTTGGCCTCGCACGCCGAGTTCTGCATCGCATAGGCGTGCATAGGCGGTCTCCAGGGTCTCGTCCTTGTTGATCCGACCACCGGGCACGAACCAGGTGCCGCGCGCCGGCTCGTTGACCCGCTGACCCATCAGCAACCGCCCGTTGTGTTCGATCAGCAGGTCGATGGACACCAGGGGCGTGTGGCGAACCACATGAAGAAAATCGTCACGGCTGAGCATGGGCAAACTTGGTTCGAAAACGGGGTCTGCCAGAATACAGGCCACCAGCGCTCGACCGGACCGTGCTGGCGACCGGGAAGGGGAGAACACGCGCCATGAGTGAACCACGCATTCCGAACACGATCGGGACTTTCAACATCGTGCGTGTGTTGGGTGAAGGGGCCATGGGGCGGGTGTACCTCGCACAGCAACAAGCATCCGATCGGCTTGTGGCGCTGAAGGTGCTCAAATCCACCGTGCCCGAGTTTGGTCGGCGCTTCTCGCGGGAGATCCGGGTGCTCGGCGCGCTGGAGCACCCTGGCATTGCCAGGCTTTACGATGCCGGAGTCTCTGATGGGCCGGCGGGCTCCATCGCCTATTTCGCGATGGAATATGTCGCTGGCCGAGATCTGCGTGAGGCCGCAGGTGACATGACCCTGCCGCAACAGGTCCGCCTAATCGTGACCATTGCCCGTGCGGTGCATGCGGCGCATCTCAAGGGTGTGGTCCATCGCGATCTCAAGCCGGCCAACATCCTGGTGGGGAAAGACGGCACTCCGAAGGTGCTGGATTTTGGCGTCGCGCATGTGGCCGATGACGGAGGCACCCAAATGACACGGGTCGGCGAGGTGCTCGGCACCCTGCCGTACATGAGTTTCGAGCAGATGGTCGGAGACGACCATGCCATCGACGCGCGCTGCGATGTCTACGCCCTCGGCGTGATCGCCTACGAGCTCTTCGCTGGCGCACTGCCTTACCCCGACCTGCCGAGCCATAGCCTCGCGGGGGCGCTGGAGCGCTTGCAACGCGGCTCACCCCAGCGGCTGTCGTCGCACTGTGAGGCGGCACGTGGCGATCTCGAAACCGTTGTCATGAAGGCCATGGGCTTCGATGCCGATCAGCGCTATGCATCCGCTGACGAGTTCGCCAATGACCTGGAACGGTATCTGACGCACCAGCCGATCACCGCGCGCCCGCCGACGATTCGCTATGTCGTCGGGCGGTTTGTGCGGCGACACCGGGCCTTGTCAACAATCGCCATCGCTGCCATTGCCGCCGTTATCGTGGCGGGGCTGGTGGCCGCCCAGTTTGCCGTTTCCGAAGCTCGCGCCAGGGCTTTGGCCGATACACGTGCCTCGGAAACCGCGGCCATCAATGCATTTCTTAGCGACATGCTGGTGGCCGTCGATCCGGCGAATGCGCTGGGCAAGGATGTGCGCGTGCTGGATGTGATCGATGCAGCTGAGCTGGACCTGCAAGCGCGATCTGCATTGCCGGAACGGGTGCGTTGGTCGCTGCAGCGACTGATCGGGCGAACACGCGCGCGTCTCGGGGAACCGGGCCGGGGCGTGGACTTGTTGCGCTCGGTGCTTGAGTCCATTGAGACCGCTGATGGCCCTGGCAGTGATGCAGCGTTGGATGCACGCATCGATTTAGCAAGTGCGCTGGAGGCCGCTGGGGAATACCGCTCGGCGCGTGATGCCCTGCAGCATCCCTTGCTCGGCGCCGACCAGAATTCACGCCAGGCGATCAGCGCTGCGGTGCTCCGGACGCGTGCGCTCACCGGCGAAGGTCAACTCGACGAAGCGGTCGCGTTAGGCGTGGCAACGCAACGACGTGCGACGGCCCTGCTCGGTGAATCCGATGAGCTGACCATGGATGCCAGCTACTCACTGGCGGTGGCCTGGCGCGATGCCGGCGAGTACGCCGACGGCATCGCTTTGCTGGAACAGCTGGTCGAGGTGATCAAGGCCAAGCTCGGCGCGCTACACCCCGAGACCCAGACAGCCTTCAATCTGCTCGGGACATTTCTGGAACTCGACGGGCAGCTTGATGCGGCCGAGTCGGTGCTGCGGCAACAGCTGGCCGTTGCGGAATCGGTTTATCCGCCCGGCCACTACGCAATTGCAGACAATCAACTCAATCTGTCGGCGGTTCTTGGCAAGAAGAAGCAGTACGAGGAGTCCCTCGCATTGGCCACGGCGGCGCGCAAGGCCTACGAAGCAGAACTGGGCCTGGCGAATATCCGGACCCTGGCGGCATTGAACTCACAGGCCTACAGCCTGGAAGAGCTTGGTCAGGTCGACGAAGCCGAGGCCACGCTACGCACGATTATTCGTCTGCAACCGGAGATCGGAGCGGCGCACGTCCAGGTTCTGGCGCCGATCAACAATCTGGCCTATCTGCTGATGGGCGCGGGCCGCTATGACGACGCCAACCAGGCTTTTGCCGAATTGATGGAACGCGCCGTGGGCGAAATTGGCGAGTCACATCCTCTGTTTGGGGTTTTCGAGGGCAATCAGGGTTGGTGTCTGGTGCGGTCGGGGCGCGAGGCGGAAGGGCTGCAGGTGCTGGAACGCGCAGCGGGACGGTTGGATGCCACGCTGGGACCGGAGCATGCCCGTACCGTGCTCACACGTGAGCGCATTGAAACCACGCGCGCGAAGCTCGGGAAGCGCTGATGAAAGCAGAGCTTCCCAAGGCGAATCCGAACTGGATGCGGGCGTTCTGTGGATGGTGTTGGCCCTGATCTGACGCTAACGCAGAAACCGAATCGACGGTGCCGGTATGATCCGCGGTCACTCTCCGAGCGGCGCAGCCGAGTACCCACGATGTCCCAACCACCAAGTCTGCGCCTCAAACCGCATACCGATCGCCGTCTGCGGATCGGACACCTCTGGGTGTTCGCCAACGAAGTTGACGTTGCACGCACGCCGCTGACCGGCTTCAAGCCCGGTTCGCTGGCGAGGCTGGAGGATGCGCGCGGCAAGCCGTTGGGGTTGGTGTACGTCAACCCGGCGTCGTTGATCTGCGCGCGCGTGTTGACGCGCAATGCCAAGGCGACCATCGATCAGTCCTGGTTTGCCGAACGGTTTCGGCAGGCCCTGCGCCTGCGCGAGCGCGTCTATCCGGGGGGCTACTACCGGCTGCTGTTCGGCGAGTCCGACGGTGTTCCCGGGCTGGTGGTCGACCGCTATGGCGATGTGCTGGTGGCGCAGAGCACGACCGCCGGGATCGATGCCCTGCGCGATGCCGTCGAGGCGGCGTTGCAGGAGACGTTGTCGCCCGCAGGAATCTACTGGCGCTGCGATGCGCCGGTGCGCGCCTTGGAAGGACTGGAGCCCGAGACCCGCGAGGTCGGCGTAATTCCGGACGAGATCATCGTGCCGGAAGCCGGGCGGACCTTCGCCGCATCGCTGAAATCTGGCCAGAAGACCGGCTGGTACTTTGACCAGCGCGACAATCGCCAACTGGTTGCACAGCTGGCACCGGGCCAGCGAGTGCTGGATGTGTTCAGTTACATCGGTGGCTTTGGTGTCACCGCGGCCGTCGCCGGCGCGCAATCCGTGACCTGCGTGGATGCCTCTGAAGCAGCTCTGGAGCTGGCGCAAGCGAACGCCCAGCGCAACGGTGTTGCCGTGGAGACCCGAGCCGGGGATGCGAAAGCGGTGCTGCAGCAACTGCAGACCGAACAGGCGCGCTTCGATCTGGCCATCGTCGATCCGCCGGCGCTGATCAAACGCAAGAAAGACATCGCGGCGGGTACGCACCACTACCAGCAACTCAACAGCCTGGCGATGCAGGTGCTGGCGCCCGGCGGTCTGTTGCTGGCGGCGTCCTGCTCGCACCATTTATCGGCCGACGCGATGCGTGGCGCCCTGCGCAAGGCCGCCGCGGAAGCCGGGCGCAAATTGGTGGTTCTGGCTCAGCGCGGCGCCGGGATGGATCATCCCGTGCATCCGGCCATACCGGAAACCGAGTACCTCAAAGCGTTTTTGTGTGCGGTCGAGGGGTAGAACTCCGCCACGGTCCTGTCACGCGGGGCACTACAATGTCCGAACATTACAGGGAAGCCCATCATGCTCGTTCATCCCAATTTTGATCCGGTCGCCATAGCGCTCGGGCCGATCAAGGTGCACTGGTACGGTCTGTCGTACCTGGTCGGATTCACGCTGGCCTGGGCCCTGGGGCGGTACCGCGCGCGCCAGGCAGACTGGCCGTGGAACAAGGATCAGATCTCGGACCTGCTGTTCTACGCGGTGCTGGGGATCATTCTCGGCGGGCGCCTCGGCAGCGTGTTCTTCTACAACTTCGAAGCATTTCTGGCCGATCCCACCATGATCTACAAGGTCTGGCAGGGCGGCATGAGTTTCCATGGCGGCCTGATCGGGGTGATCGTCTGCCTGATGTTTTTCGCCCGAAAAACACAGAAAGCCTTTTGGGAAGTGGGCGACATGGTCGTGGTACTCGCTCCGGCCGGGTTGTTCTGCGGACGGATCGGCAACTTCATCAATGGCGAGCTATGGGGCGGGCCAACGGATCTGCCCTGGGGCATGGTCTTTCACAGCCCGGCGGCCGGCGACATTCCCCGGCATCCGTCACAGCTTTACGAAGCCGGACTGGAAGGCCTGCTGCTGCTCGCGATTCTCTGGTTCTTCACGGCGCGCCCGAAACCCCGCATGGCGGCATCTGGGCTGTTCCTGCTGCTGTACGCGTTGTTCCGCTCGCTGGTGGAGTTCGTCCGCGAGCCGGATGCACATATCGGCTACCTCGCCTGGGGCTGGTTGACCATGGGGCAGGTGCTGTCGGCGCCGATGGCCGTCGCCGGCATCGTTTTGCTGGTTATCGCCTATACCCGCAAAATCTACGATCGACCGCTCGCCAAAACCTGATGAAGCAATACCTCGACCTGATGCAGCACGTGCTGGACCACGGCACCGAAAAGAGTGATCGCACCGGCACGGGCACCCGCTCGGTGTTCGGGTATCAGATGCGCTTCGATTTGTCGCAGGGCTTTCCCATGCTGACGACCAAGAAGCTGCATCTGCGCTCGATCATCCACGAGTTGCTGTGGTTCATCGCCGGCGAGACCAACACGGCCTATCTCAAGGCCAACGGCGTGTCGATCTGGGACGAATGGGCGACCGAATCCGGTGATCTTGGCCCGGTTTACGGCAAGCAGTGGCGGGCCTGGGAGGGGCCCAACGGTGTCGTCGTCGATCAGCTCGCCGAGCTGGTGCAGAACCTCAAGACCAACCCCGACTCGCGGCGGCATGTGCTGTCGGCGTGGAACCCGACCGTGCTACCGGACCCGAGCAAGTCACCGGTGGAGAACGCCGAGGCCGGGTTGCAGGCGCTGCCACCCTGCCACTGCCTGTTCCAGTTCTATGTGGCCGACGGCAAGCTCTCCTGCCAGCTCTACCAGCGCAGCGCGGACATATTCCTCGGCGTGCCGTTCAACATCGCCTCCTATGCGCTGCTGACGCTGATGCTGGCCCAGGTCTGCGGCTACGAGCCGGGGGATTTCGTCCACACGCTGGGGGATGCCCACCTGTATCTCAATCACCTGGATCAGGCCCAGCTACAATTGACCCGTGAGCCGTACCCGCTGCCGACGATGCGCCTTGAGCCTTCGATTTCGAACATCGAAGACTTCCGCTTCGAGCACTTCACGCTAGAGGGTTACCAAAGCCATCCGCACATCAAGGCGCAGGTCTCGATTTGAAGCTCGTGGCGGTGGTCCGGGTTAGACCTACACTGGTCGGAGGTCGCGCAACCGACATGTGACGTCATTTTTCGAATGACGGGGGCCTCGTTGACGAGAAGCAGAAGCTGTAGCGTTGGTATGGCGTCTCCTGATCCTGTACGAAGTTAGCCCACTCGTCGGTTTCGGTCACGGGATGCGTTCTTCCGGGGATTTGCGCCCGGCACTCGACTGATGCGGATTCCAGATTACTGTCAGGTGCCACGCTGTCCTTGCAGGTCGCAGTCACCTGCACCGGCCGCTCGCTGTCATCGTAATAGAGTGTTGCGTAAAGCGCGGAGGTGTCAGAACTGACCAACGCGCAAAGGTCGGACGCCGAGTAGTCCGCGAGTCCGTCCCCGCGGATTTCTCCATACACGAGATGAACCAGCGTGACGCTGTCACCCTCCGCATCGAACACGATCTCGTCGTAGCACTGAACATCCAACCCTGCTGGTAACTGCTCGTTGATCGCGATTGTCGTAGCGGGCGGAGCGGAGCCGGTGAATGGTTCTTTGTCGGTAGAACCACATTGGGGGAAACGGCTCACGTCCGGGCTGGGCACGTGGCCAGCTTGCGGCTCTCCATCTGAGCAGCCAGAAATTCCGAAAAGCGCAACCATGGAAAGTAACGCCCGAGACAAAAATCGACCTGTTATTTGGTATGACATGATCATCTCCTAAGTTGCCATCCAGTATGGCTCGGAGATGTCTAGTAATGCCATGGCGATTCATGGCGATTCAGACGGCCGGCCCTCGCGAACGCGATCCCAGGCTTTGAACTCGGCTGCTCCGGCTTTCGTTCGTGACAGTGATCGGATAGTGCTTTGCCATAGATTGGAGGCCGGGTGGGGTTGCGGCAGGCGTCCAGTTCCATGAGAGTCGCATGCTCACAACCGGAGAAATTAAATGGTGGCGTCACTGTTCAGGGCGCAGGTCTCGATTTGAAGCTGGTCGCGGTGGTTGCGGCCGACGAGAACAACGTCATCGGCGTCGACGGCGATCTGCCCTGGCGCTTGCCGAATGATCTGAAGCATTTCAAGGCGGTGACGCTGGGCCATCCCATCCTGATGGGACGCAAGACCTACGAGTCCATCGGTCGTCCGCTACCGGGGCGTCAGAATCTCGTGCTGACCCGGCAGCCGGACTGGCGCGTCGAGGGTGTCACCGTTGTGCAGACGGTTGACGCCGCGTTGTCCGCGGCCGCCGATGCTTCGGCCTTGATGCTCGTCGGCGGCGGTGAGGTTTACCGGTTGTTCTGGCCGCAGATCTCGGTCATTGAGTTCACCCGTGTGCACACCCGCGTTGTCGGTGACACCCGGTTCCCGGCATTTGGTGAGCCGGATTGGCGGTGCGTACAACGCGATCACCACGCGCCGGACGCGCGTCATGTCCACGCCTACAGCTTCGAGACCTGGGAGCGGTGCGGGGCGGTTCTTCCTGCCGGGGGTTGAGCGCAATGCGAGCGGGTCCGGTGATGGTTTGCGCGTGGGCGAGGCGTTTGCGGGGTTGGCGTTCGGGCCTGTTGTGTCTGCCGCTGCTCGCCGCCTGCCTGGGCCCGCCTTATGAAACGGGTCGGGTACAAGATTTGGTGCCGGGTGCTCGCGAGCAGGCCGTGCGGGTCGATGGCCGCAGCATCCATTGGGTCGAGGTCGGTGATGAGGCAGCTTCGCCGGTGCTGTTCATTCACGGCACGCCCGGCAACTGGCAGGCCTACGCCGACTATTTGAATGCGCCGGAACTGGCCGGGTTGCATCGCATTGCGGTGGATCGTCCCGGCTTTGGTGAATCGGCCGAAGGGGGCGTGGAGCCCAGCCTGTCCAGGCAGGCGGAATTACTCGCCGAAGCGTTCGCCGATCTGCCGCCGATGATTCTCGTGGGCCATAGCCTGGGTGGGTCGCTCGCGATGCAACTGGCGCGTGATGCCCCGGATCGCATCGCCGGGATTGTGCTGGTCGCCGCCTCGTTGGACCCCGCGGTGGAAGCGCCGCGCTGGTTTAACCGCGTGGCGTCATGGCCCGTTATCCGTGCTGTCGTTCCTGATCCGCTGGCCAAGGCCAATGTCGAGGTGCTGGTATTGCAGCAACAGTTGCAGGCATTGTGGTCAGGCTGGACGGTGCCCCGGCTTCCCATTGTGCTGATTCAGGGCATGGAAGATTCGCTGGTGCGCCCTTCGACGGCCGATTTCGCGGAATCCAGGCTGGCGGCTGAATCCGTCACCATTCATCGCATCGAGAACGCAGGACACTTTGTGTTGTGGGAGCAACCGAGCTGGACCATCGAAGCCATCTTGCGACTGGCGGAGCCGTGAAGTGGCTGATCGGGCTGGTGCTCGTCTTGAGTCCGCTGCTCGGGTGCGCCGAAGCTGTGGAGCCGGTCCAGCCCGCCGAACTGGAGCCGCTGCCTGAACGTTATCCGATCGTTCGCGAGATCCTGTTCAAGGGCAACACCGTCACCAAGCGCAAGGTCATGGACCGCGAAATGCGCATCGAGGTCGGCGACCCCGCCCGCCCCAACGACATCAAGGACAGCCGTCAGGCGATCCAGAATATCGGCCTGTTCAAGCAGGTGATTGTCGACCAGGTGCCCGTCGATGGTGGTGTGGCGCTGGTGTTCACCGTGGTCGAGAAGTGGTACCTGCTGCCGTATCCGCGGCTGGACTACAACAGCGATCGCGAGTTCGCCTTCGGCTTCAAGCTCGACTGGTCGAACCTGGGCGGGCTCAACCACCAACTCGAAGCGCTGGTCTCCCGCCAGGAGAACGCTGAGGATGACCGCGGCGATGCCACTGAGTTCGAGTTCGACTATTTCGCGCCGTACGCCTGGGACTCTGCAATCGATGTTGGCCTGGGTGTCTCCCACGACATCACGCCGATAGAGGAAGAGGACGCTGCCGGGGAGATCATCAACTACAAGGAAGACTACTCGCGCTTCAGCGTGCTGGCGTTACGCCGGCTGACGCCTGGCCACGGCAGCCAGGGCTGGCGTATTGGCGGTGGCTTGTTATGGCAGAACGAGACGCTGCGAGGCACCGAAGCGCCGTTGGAGAACGGCATGGCGACGGCGGCGGTGATCCAGGGGCGTTACGAGCAGATCGACGATCGGCTCTACAGCCAGGCAGGCTGGCAGTTCGGCTGGCGTGTCGAGGCTGCCAGCGAAGACATTGCGTCGGACTACGATTACATCGACCTGCGGCTAAGCTATTTCCGCGCCATACCGCTGTGGGATGTGCCGCACCAGACATTGCGGATACTCGCGGATGTCGGTTCCTACCACGGCGGCCCCCGCGACTTTGATGCTTACGGGCTGGGTGGGGGCAGCAATTTGCGAGGCTTCGACAAGGAAGAGTTTGAAGGCGACGCCTACTGGCGCTTGAGTCTGGAATACCAGCGCCCACTGTTCGGCTACAAGCCGGTGCGCGGCCTGGTTGTCATGGATCTGGGACGGACCTACGAGGATTTCGACGACCTGACGCTCAGCCACACCCAGGCCGATGCCGGCATCGGCCTGCGTTGGCGGATCCAGACCTTCGTCGATCTTACGCTGGAACTGGGCTACGCCTGGCCGCTGACCCGTGGCGGCTCGGAACCGTTTTTCGGCAAGCTTTAGCCAGGCAGAACCGTCGAGTGCGGCACGGCGGTCAGTGTTCCGGGCAGGCGGCTATGCGATGATCGGCGGCCAATCTTTTTCACGGGACACCCCATTTCCATGTCTGATCTAAACGCCGCGTTTGAACAAGCTCAGAAAGACGTCAAGACGCTGACCGAGCGTCCCAGCAACGATGACCTGCTCGAACTCTACGCCTTGTTCAAGCAGGGTTCGGCCGGGGACGTGTCCGGCAAGCGCCCCGGCATGCTGGACATGGTGGGGCGTGCGAAATACGACGCCTGGGCGAAGAAGAAGGGCACCGACAGCGACACCGCCAAGCAGCAGTACATCGACAAGGTCGAGGGCATGCTCGGCTGATGCCGGCCGCTTTCGACTGGAGTGATCCGCTCAGGCTGGAGGACCAGCTGGAGGCGGATGAACGGGCCATGCGCGACGCGGTTCGGGCTTACGCCCGCGATCAGTTGATGCCGCGTGTGGTCCAGGCATTTCGCCACGCCGAGTTCGACCGCGAGATCCTGCGCGAGATGGGCGGGCTGGGCATGTTGGGTTTATCGCTTGATGGCCCCGGATGTCCTGGCGGTTCGCATGTGGCGTATGGCCTCGCGGCCCGCGAGATCGAGGCGGTGGATTCCGGCTATCGATCGGCCTTGTCGGTGCAGAGCAGTCTGGTGATGTACCCGATCCACGCCTTCGGTTCGGAGTCGCAGCGCCAGCACTGGTTGCCGCGATTGGCGAGCGGCGAGGCGGTCGGCTGTTTCGGGCTGACCGAGCCGGATCACGGCTCCGACCCCGGAGGCATGACCACCCGCGCAAGACCGGATGGTGACGGCTGGCGGCTTAGCGGCGCTAAGACCTGGATCACCAATGCGCCGATTGCCGACGTGCTGCTGGTCTGGGCCAAAGATGCGGACGACCGCATTCGCGGATTCCTGATCGAGCGCGGTGCTGCCGGCCTGAGCACCCCGACCATCGAAGGCAAGTTCAGCATGCGTGCCTCCATCACCGGCCAGATCGTGCTGGATGATGTTCGCGTCGGTGCCGAATCCGTCCTGCCGGGCGTGAGCGGGCTCAAGGGGCCCTTCTCCTGTCTCAACAAGGCCCGCTACGGCATTAGCTGGGGCGCCATGGGTGCGGCGGAAGCCTGTTGGCATGCAGCACGGCAGTACGCGCTGGACCGCAGGCAGTTCGGCAAACCACTGGCCGGCACGCAGCTGGTGCAGAAAAAGCTCGCCGACATGCAGACCGAGATCGCACTGGGGCTGCAACTGTCGTTGCGTCTGGGCCGGTTGCTCGACGCCGGTCAGGCTGCCGCGGAGATGATCTCGCTGGCCAAGCGCAATGCCACCGGCAAGGCCTTGGACATTGCCCGTCTGGCCCGGGACATCCACGGCGGTAACGGCATCGTCGACGAGTATCACGTGATCCGGCATTTGATGAACCTGGAGACCGTGAACACCTACGAAGGCACGCATGATGTACACGCGCTGATTCTCGGGCGCGCGCAGACCGGGATCCAAGCCTTTTACTGATCGATGGGCGTAAGCAAAAAAACCCGCTGCCGGCGGTCGCGAGGGATGCCCCCCTTTATCGGCGTCCACCCAGAGTGACCCGGCACTCAACGTAGTTTGAGCCTTGTGGTACGGCATTTGCTATGCCCCTGCCGTTCTCTATTTTCTGACGCCAAGGATTGCACGGTTGCCCAAGGACAGGGCGAAACGCGTATTGCTGGACGTCAACATGATCAAACTGCACCAACTGAATCTGGCCTTCCTGGGGATGGTCACCTGGCTGCTCGCCGCAGCATCGGTCTCTGCTTTCGAAACCACGCCTGCCGCCGGCACCCTGTCGCTGGACACGCCGGTGCTGGAGTTCAGTGGCACCACCGACGCCGCCGCCAACGTCACCGGCGTGTGCATCACCGGCACGGTGGACTGCGACGAGTTCGCGCTCACGGTCGACCTGCCTTCGGATGTGCTCGCGACCTACCCGAATCTCAAGATCCGGGTATCGATCGTGGCGGAATTCGACGATATGACCGGCGACTACGATTTGTATGTGAATGATGCCAGCGGCACGGAGGTCGGTGCTTCGGCCACGGCCTCCGGTTCCGAATCCACGGAGATTCCTGCACTGGCCGGCACCAACGACTACACGGTCGTGATCCTGCCGTACACGGTGTTGCTCAATAGCTATGCGGGTACGGTCGAGCTGATCGGGCTTGGCGGCGGAGGCTCCGGCGGGGGGGCCGGAGACGGTCCCAACGCATCCGGGACGGGCTACCCGGATGATCTGCCGCTAACCGACGTGCCGCGCACGGTCGTCAGTGTTATCGACTCCGGGGTGAATCCCTACCACGCGTTCTACCACGCAGGCAGCCCGATCTACCCGATTGGCGCCGAGCCGACGGCGGTCAGCCTGCCGGTACTTCAGGATTTTGGTATCGAGCCGGACTGCGCCATCAACCTCAAGCGGACCGGCGACTTCGCGGCTGACTACCAGGCCGATGTCGACAGCGGATTGTGGGAGCAGGCCTCGATATGCGACATGGTGTGGTTTGTCGGCACCAATGTGCTTGCCAAGACGTTCGGTCCCGGCAGCCGTCCGTATCTTCCGGATACCGAGAGCGACACCCACGGAGTCGGCACCTCGGCGGCCGTGCTGTTCGCCAACCCGGAAGCCGTGCTCGTCTTTGTCGAGGGCATCTCGGATGCCAGCGAAACCTTCGCGATGACACATCCGGCGATCGACTTCGTGTCCACCAGCTATGGCGCCATCGGCAGTATCCCGAGCACCGATCATCTAACCGACAGCTTCGTGGGGACCTACGACTGGGGCAAGCTGCACTTCGGCGCCTGTGACAACTCGCCGTCACCGGCCATCCAGGATTCGACCTGCGGGCCGTGGTGGAGTGTCGGCATCGCCGGTTTTGAGGAGACGCAGGCCAACGAGCCGGGCGACTCCTCCAACGGCCGCCAGATCGTCTCCGGCACCTTCCCGGACTTCATTGCCGACTTCACGCAAACCCTGCCGTACTGCGCCGAGTGCGAGGATGGCTACGATGACGGCGTCGGTGGCACCAGTTTCGCGACGCCGCGTTCGGCCGGCACCGCGTCGAAGATACTGCTGGAGGCGCGCCGCGCGCTGAACTACCTGGGTGGTGCCTACATCGGCAACGGTCGTCCCTTGATGGCCGCCGGTATTCTCGACGGGCAGCCGCTCACGATCACCAACTGGCAGCTACGCCGTGCCCTCGAAGAGGCGGCCTGGGTGCCGGGCGCCGCGGACTACGATCCCGCGCTGGGTGTGGGCGAGTTGGCCGCGCCGATCCTCGATCCGGCGGCTTGGGTCCAGGTCGGCTGGGGAGTGATTTCCCCGGCTGATGAGGCCGAGGTGATCAGCAAGACGCTCAGCCTGCTGGGCATTACCGACGGCGACGTCACCGGCAAGGACGCCGGCTTCTGCGAGTTCCAGAATGGCCTGATCGCCACCCGCAAGCTGTATTGGGACACGGTGACGGTCGACAGTCAGACCTTCCTCAACGCCCCCAGCCCGGACCCGTACATTTATTGCGATTCCACTGCGGCACTCACCGCCGATACGGGCGATGGCAGCCCGCAGGACAGCGATGGTGACACCGTGACGGACGATGTCGACAACTGCCCCGTCACACCCAACACCGATCAGGCCGATGCCGACGCGGATGGTTCTGGCGATGCCTGCGAGAAGGGCGCCGTCGGCGGCGGTGAGCCGGAAGAACCCGAGGATCCGGAAGAGCCAGAGGAGCCTGTGGGCGACACCGGGGATGACGAGGTTCAGTCACCCACGGGATCTGCTGGCGCCATGCCCTGGCTGGCGATGCTGTGGCTGTTGACCGCCGTGGGTCTGCGGCGACGCGGCAACGCGGGCTGAACTGCGATCTAGAGCATGGCGGCAGACCAACCTCTGCCGCTATGCTCCGCGTTTGCACCCACCTTTTGCCCGTTAGGAAAGCCATGAATCGTTTACTCACAGTCGCACTGCTGGGCCTCGCGCTCGTATTCGCAAGCGCGTTGACGCCACTTCAGGCACAGGACAAGCCCGCGGCGGTGCTGTTTCATGCCGACTGGTGTTTGAACTGCAAGCTGATGAAACCGAAGCTGGCTGCGTTGCAGGCCGATTACGGCGACCGCATCGAGTTCATGCGGGTGGATTACACGACGGATGCCGCGCGGGTGGAGGGCAAGGCGATCGCCAAGGCGCGTGGATTCTCAGCGCTTTATGCCGAAAACCGCTCCACCGGCTGGGTTGTGCTGCTACAGCCCGATGGCACGGAGACCGGCACCCTGACGGTGACGATGGAAGACGAGGAAATGCGTCAGGCGCTGGATGCCTTGCTCGCTGCCTCGTCCGGCGCGTAGAGGTAGTTTCGCGTCAGCGGCAGGCGCTCCAAATCATGCGTGAGCTGCAAGTGAAACACCATCATGTCGCCTGCTTCAAAGCTGGCCTGCGAGCCGCATAGATAGAACTCCCACATCCGGCAGAATGCCTCGTCGTAGGTCTCGACCCATTGCGGTCGTACGGCGGCGAACCGCTCGCGCCAGGCCGCCAGTGTCTTGGCGTAGTGCAGGCGCCAGATCTCGATGTCGTTGCTTAGCAGGCCATGCGGTTCCAGCGCCTCGGCGGTTTCCGATAGGGCGGGGATATAGCCGCCTGGGAAGATGTACTTCGCGATCCAGGGGTTGGTCCGCCCTGGTGGCGAGAATCGCCCGATGCTGTGAATCAGCGCCGTGCCATGGGGCTTCAGGCACCGGCGAACCTGGTCGAAATACGTGCGGAACTGCGGCCGTCCGACATGCTCAAACATGCCGATGCTGACGATGGCATCGAAGTCGCGATCCAGGGTCCGGTAGTCCAGCAACTCGAACTGCACCCGCTGGTCGAGTCCGCGCTCCCGGGCGCGTTCACGGGCAACGGCGAGTTGCGCCTGAGACAGGGTGATGCCGGTGACGCGAGCGTTGTACTGCTCGGCAAGAAACAAGGCCATGCTGCCGAAGCCGCAACCGATATCCAGCACCTCGGCACCCGGTTCAAGGTCCAGCTTGCGGGCGATGTGGGCGCACTTGGCCTGCTGGGCCGCTTCCAGCGACATGTCGGGCTCGGAAAAATAGGCGCAGGAATAATGCAGGTCCGCATCGAGAAAGCTGGCATAAAACGCTGGCGGGCGATCGTAGTGGTGGCTGACATTGCGCCGGCTGAGCTGGCCGTAGTCCCATTGCCGCAGGTTGCCCTGCAGCTTGGTGATCTCGCGTCCCACGCGGCCAGGTTCCAGGTCTTGCTGGATGAGCGCGGCCACGCGGAGCACATCGATCAGCGCGCAGTCGGCAGGCTCCCAGAGCCCCGCCACATAGGCCTCGCCAAAGCGCATCTTCGGGTCCAGCGCAACGCGCCGGAGCACCGAGGCATCACGCGCGCGAATGCCCGCCTGCTGCGCGCCATCGCCCAGCACGTAGCGCGCGCCATCATCGAGCTCGATCGTTAGAGCAGCCCGATGAATCTTGCGTCCCAGCATGTCCAGCAACCACTGCATGGCCTGAACAATTACTGCCGTCGTGTTCACCCTGTCAAGCGGCTGGCGGCCCGCCGCTGCTGGTTGCTAGAGGGCCGAGATCGCCGCGTCCAGACGTTTTTCGGAGACCTTGATCGCCGTTCCCAGAGGTTGGGCGAACACCTGAACCCGGAACTCCTCGACCATCCAGCGCAGCTGCACCAGCGTTTCCGTCGGTTCTCCGCGGCGGGCGGCCCGAGCGGCCAGTTCCTTGTAGCGATTCCAGTACCGCTGCACCGGGCGGGCGCGCTCCTTGTCGCGGTTGATGTCTTCCTGCGCGAGCTTGTCCAGCCGCATTTCCACCGCTTTCAGATAGCGGTCGAGGTGCCTGGGGTCCGGCAGGCATCGTAGACAGCCCGTGAACACCAGGTGGTCGAGCTGATCCTGAATGTCGTTGACGGCAGGCATCCAGGGCAGGGGGATGTTGCGGCTCAGGCGCTTCTTCAGCGCGACCCAGCGGCGCAAGGCCGGCGCGGCGCGTGCCCAGATCGCCAGGCCGTCCGCCACCGCCTGTGCGCGGACGGTCTCGACCAGCGACTGATACTCGGACTGGCTGCGTGGCACGGCATCCAGACGTTGGTGGATCAGCGTTTCCAGCAGGTCGGCGAACAGCACGGGTTCCGGGTCGCGCTGCAGCCGATCGCTCAGGCCGGCCGGCGCCAATGCTGCGGGTGGCGGCTCTGGCAGCCGGGCTGCAGCCAGCAGTTTCAGATCGTCCAGCTCGCGTTTCAGAAACCGGGTCTGCTGCGGTATGGCCAGGCGGACCAAGCGGATCACCCCCTGGCGATGCCAGCGTGCGGCCTTGTCGGCATCGTCGACCAGTTCCAAATCCACTGACTGGCCGCGGTCGACCAATGTCGGCACGGCGGAAAAACGCACGCCGCCATGGTCCAGGTCCACTGTCTCCGGCAGGTCGTCAACATCCCAGTCGGTCAGGCCGGTGCGGGCGAAGCCATCGTCCGGCAGGGTTTGCACGGCCTCGCGCGCCTGGGCGCCGAGCTGGTCCCGCAACGCGTCGATATCCCGGCCAGATGCAAGCAGTTCGCCACCATCTCCCACCACTTCGAAGCGCATTCGAAGATGGGGCGAGGCCTCGAAATCCTCCCAGACCGTGGCCGGCAAGGGCGCACCGGTCATCCGGTGCAATGCGTCGCGCAGCACGGCTTCCAGCCGGCCTTCGGCGAACGGGAGCGTCTCGCGCAGCCGCCGCGCCGTGTCAGGCACCGGGACAATCTGCCGGCGCAGCGACTTGGGCAAGGCCTTGAGTCGCTCGGTGATGGCATCCTCCAGCATCCCGGGCACGAGCCAGTTGGCGCGTGCGGCATCAAACTGATTGAGCAGCGGCAGCGGCACCACGGCCGTGATGCCATCTTCCGGATGGCCGGGTTCGAAGTGGTAGCGCAGTGCGATCCGGGTAGAGCCCATGCCCAGCGTTTCCGGGTAGTCCTGCTCGGGCAGGCTGAGGCCGGCATGCCGGAGCAATGTTGCCTCGTCAAAACGCAGGCCGGTGTCCGGATTGGATTTCAGCCACTGCTGCAGCGACACGCGGTCGCGGATATCGGCCGGCAGGCGCTCGTCATAAAACGCGAACTGTGTGACCTCATCCACCAGCAGATCACGGCGTCGGAACCGCGCTTCCTGTTCGGCGATGGATTCGACCAGCGTTCTGTTGTGCGCGAGAAACGCCGGTTCCGTGCGCCCCTCCCGGACCAGCCGCTGCGGTATCAATGCTTCGCGAATGAAGAGCTCGCGGGCCGCCTCGGGGTCGATACGGCCGAAATCGACCTTGCGGCTGTCGGCCAGTGGAAGCCCGAACAGGCGAATCCGTTCGCTGGCCTCAACCCGGCCACTTTTGACCGACCAGCGCGGGTCGTACTGCTCGCGTGTCAGCAGGTGGGCGCCGGCGCTTTCGATCCATTCCGGCTCAACCTTGCCGATCTGGTGCGCATAAAGCCGGGAGGTTTCGAGAATTTCGCCGGCGACGATCCACCGTGGCGACGCCTTGGCCACGCCGGAACCGGGAAAGATTCGGAACTTGCGGTTGCGCGCGCCGATGTATTCGCCGCGCTCGTCGTGCACGCCGATCTGATCGATGAAGCCGGCCAGCACGACCTCATGCAGCGCGCGCAGGTCAGTGCCGGCCAGCTCGCCGCGCGGTGGTTCGGCGGGCCATTGCAGGTCGCGTTCGATCTGCCGCAGCTGGCGTGCCAGGTCTTCCCATTCGCGCATGCGCATGAAGTGGATGAAATGCCGGTGGCACCAGCGCCGCAGGCCGTTGGTGGACTCATCGCGCTTGGCGGACTGAAACGCGTCCCAAAGCTTGAGCAGGCTGATGAAGTCGGATTGCTTGTCGGTGAACTCACGCTGCGCCTCGTCGGCCGCCTGGCGCTTGTCGGCCGGTCGCTCGCGCGGATCCTGAATGGTCAGGCCGGCGCAGAGCACGCGGACGGCCGGCGCGATCTGCGCCGCCTGACCGGCGATCAGCGCGCGACCTATCCGCGGATCCAGCGGCAGGCGAGCCAGTTGCTGGCCGAGCCGGGTGATGCGCCCGCGCTCGTCCATCGCCTTGAGCATCTGCAACAGGCGCATGCCATCGCGGATATAGCGCCCCTCAGGCGGGTCGATGAACGGAAAGGCCTCGATCTCGCCGAGCTGCAAATCGGCCATGGTCAGCAGCACGCTGGCGAGATTCGTGCGGCGGATCTCCGGATCCGTGAACGGCGGGCGGTTGTCGAAGTCGTCCTCGTCGAACAGGCGGACACAAATACCTTCGGCGACCCGCCCGCAGCGGCCCATGCGCTGCTTGCAACTGGCCTGCGACACCGGCTCGATGGGCAGACGCTGCACGCGTGAGGCGGTGGAGTAACGGCTGATGCGCGCCAGCCCGCTGTCGATCACGTAGCGAATGCCGGGCACTGTCAGCGACGTTTCTGCCACATTGGTGGCGAGTACGATGCGGCGGCCGCGGCTGGGCTTGAAGATCGCATCCTGTGCGCTGCGGGTTAGCCGCGAGTAAAGCGGCAGCACCTCGGCGCCGCTGAAGCGGCTGTGGGCCAGCGCCCGACCCAGATGCTGATCGGCATCGCGAATGTCGCGCTCCCCTGGCAGAAAGACCAGCACGTCGCCCGCCGCCTCGCGCCACAGTGTCTGCACCGAGCGCCAGATCGCCTCGGGCAGGTCATCGCTGTCGGTGGGTGGCGCGTAGCGGACCTCCACCGGATAGGTTCGCCCTTCCACCGCGACAATCGGGGCGTGATCGAAGAACGTGCTGAGCCGCTCCGGGTCGATGGTGGCCGAGGTGATCACCAGCTTGAGATCGGGGCGCTTCGGCAGCATCCGCTTCAGGTAGCCGAGCAGGAAATCGATGTTCAGACTGCGCTCGTGGGCCTCGTCGACGATGATGGCTTCGTAGCGATTCAGAAAGCGGTCGCGCCGCGTCTCGGCGAGCAGAATGCCGTCGGTCATCAGCTTGATCTGGGTGTGCTCGGACACCGAATCGTCGAACCGGGTCTGGAACCCGACCAGTCCGCCCGGCGTCTGTCCCAGTTCATCGGCGATGCGCTGGGCCACGCTGCGCGCGGCCAGACGCCGCGGCTGGGTGTGGCCGATCAGGCCGGCGGCGCCGTAACCCATATCCAGCAGAATCTTGGGCAGCTGCGTCGTCTTGCCGGATCCGGTGTCGCCGGTGACGACAATCACCTGATGGTCGCGGATCGCCGCGGCGATGTCCTCGGCGCGCTGCGTGACCGGCAGCTCGGGCATTAACTGCACCGCTGGCTGTGCGGCGCGTCGTGTGGCGACGCGGGTCGCCGACGCCTGGATCTGGCCGAGCAGCTGGTCGCGGTCGGCCGGTTGCGACGCGCGTTTGAATTCGCGCTTCAGGCGGTGCCGGAGGCGGGATTCGACCTGCGACCAGTCGGGGGGAGTGGGGAAGTCGGGCATCGGGGGGACGCAGCTGGCGTCGAATTGAATCGCCGAAGTTTACTGCCTTGTACTTGGTGGTGGTGCGTGTCCCCTGAAAAGGGTTCTGCGGACAGGCGCAAACCCAGCCAGGTTCAAGCGAAGCCGATTGCGAACACCATCCGTGAAAAAGCGGTCACGCATAAAAAAGGACCGCATCCTGCGATGCGGTCCCAGCGACCTGCCCACGCGCGGGGGGAGGGGGGAACGTAGGGGGTCGCGTACTGGGGCTAGCTAAACGCTAACCTTCAGTTCAGTTTGGAAGCGATCTCATCCAGTTTCTGGTCGATCGATTCCTTTGTATCGCCATACTTTTCCTTGATGCGGCCAACGAGTTCCTCGCGGTCACCCTTGGCGCCTTCAAGTTCGTCATCCGAAAGGTCGCCGTAGGCTTGGCGAAGCTTTCCCTTCATCTGGTCCCACTTACCTTCCCATTGGTTTTCGTTCATTTCGGACTCCTTAGACTTAAAGCCAGTTTCAAACTCGATCCTGTTTGCCCCTGCTGCGACGTGTGCGTGTCGTCGTGCTCAGCAGGTGGAGCCACGATAGGGAGCAGCCCAGGGGTCGTCTACTGTCTCAGAAGGGCGACAGAGGACGTTTATTCCGGGTGGGATCTTTGCTTTTAACTGCTTGAAAAGTCGATAAAAACACCCCGTTCTAAGGGTGTCGCCGGATTGGCGACAGGCTGGAACTGGGTGGTCGCCTATCGCTGCGGTGGCCAGCGAGGAGTTCAGGATTTTTCGATGTTCTTCGCCCTTTGCAAACCTGTCGGCGATCGACAAATCGGGGGGTGAAAAAAAGTTGAAAATTTTCTTGAATCGACGGTTCCAGGCTCCTCCTGATGCGCGACGTTGCGCATCAGGAGGGTGAAAAGCGACCGTGGGAGCCGTCGCGGGCGGGACAAGCGGCTCAGATGCGCTGTGATCCGACCCAGTGCCGGGCGAATTGGTGGGCCGTGCGGCCGGAACGGGATCCACGCGCGAGCGCCCATTGCAATGCAGCCTTGCGGGATTCGTCGGTCATGGCGGTGCCGCCGCCCAGGCGAGCGATGTGAGCGGTGACGATCTCCAGGTATTGCGTCTGGTTGAACGGGTAAAAGGACAGCCAGAGGCCGAACCGGTCCGACAAGGAGATTTTCTCTTCCACCGCTTCGCCGGGATGGATCTCGCCGTCCAGATTGTGTGCATCCAGGTTATCGGCTTTGGGTTCCGGCAATAGATGGCGGCGATTGGATGTCGCGTACAGCAGCACGTTGTCTGGTGGCGCCTCGATGCTTCCATCCAAGGCTGCCTTGAGCGCGGTGAGCGCCGGGCCGCTGTCCGTGACCGAGAAATCATCGACGTAGAGCAGAAAGCGGCAGGCGGATCCACGCAGTGGTTCGACGATACGGGGCAACTCCGTGAGTGCTTCCGGGGCGATCTCCACCAGACGCAGCCCCTCGGCGCCGAACGGGTTGAGCAGAGCCTTGACCAGCGAGGATTTGCCGGTGCCACGTGCACCGGTTAACAGCACATGGTTCGCTGGCGCGCCCGCGACGAACTGCCGCGTGTTCTGCAGCAGCCGCGCTTTTTGTGTGTCCACGCCAAGTATGTCGTCGAGCGCGACCCGTTGCGGATACTCGACCGCGTTGAGCCGGTCATCGCGCCAGCGCCAGGCTAGCGGGGTGGAATCAAGCATGAGAGGGGAATTGCGCAGGCTTGGCGCAGTTTAACCGGCTGGCAGATGAGGCGCTTCGGCCCAGCGCGTGGCTTGCGGCGTTGGTGTGCGCTCGCAACACGTGTTCTGGACAGCGGCTAAGGCTGCTCCCGCCAATGGCCAAGCGCAGACCGCTGCTGGCCGCCGAAGCCCGGTTTCTGCGGTTCCTGCGCAGCCGCTGATCGTGGCGGCCGCGCAGGGCCGGGTTTTAGGAGATCTTGCGCCGAGTGGCCTTCACATCGACGCCGACTTCCTTGCCATGGCGGCGCTTGTAGTCGGCCGCGTAGTCCTGGTAGTTGCCTTCGATGAATTCCACGGTGTCATCCTCGAACGCGAGAATGTGGGTGGAGATGCGGTCGAGGAACCAGCGATCATGGCTGATCACCAGGACGCAGCCCGGATAGGCGAGCAGGGCGTCTTCCAGCGCGCGTAGCGTTTCCACGTCCAGGTCGTTGGTGGGCTCATCGAGCAGCAACACGTTGCCGCCGGCGGCCAGCAGCTTGGCCAGATGTACGCGGTTGCGTTCCCCGCCCGATAGCTTGCCGACGCGCTTTTGCTGGTCCGTGCCCTTGAAGTTGAAGCGACCGACATAGGCGCGCGACGGCACCTCGTAGTTGCCGACCTTCATGATGTCGTGACCACCGGAAATCTCTTCCCAGATGGTCTTGTCGTCGTCGAGATGATCGCGTGACTGGTCGACATAGGCGGCGTCCACCGTATCGCCGATGCGAATCGTGCCGCTGTCCGGCTGTTCCTGGCCGGTGAGCAGCTTGAAGAAGGTGGACTTGCCGGCGCCGTTCGGGCCGATGATTCCGACGATGGCGCCCCGCGGAACGGTCATGCTCAGGTTGTCGTAGAGCTGGCGATCACCGAAGGACTTGCTCACGCCCTCCAGCTCGTAAACCAGCTCGCCCAGGCGCGGGCCAGGCGGAATGTAGATCTCGTTGGTCTCGGACCGTTTCTGCGTGGTCGGATTCTGCAAGTCCTCGAACTGGCGCAGGCGAGCCTTCGATTTCGCCTGACGACCCTTCGGGTTGGAGCGCACCCATTCGAGTTCCTGGCTCATGGCCTTGGTGCGTGCGGCTTCGGTCTTGGCTTCCTGCGCGAGACGCTTCTCCTTCTGTTCCAGCCAGTTGGAGTAATTGCCTTCGTAGGGGATGCCGTGGCCGCGGTCGAGTTCGAGAATCCAGCCGGCGACATTGTCGAGGAAGTAGCGGTCATGGGTGACCGCCACGACCGTGCCGGGAAAATCGTCCAGGAACCGTTCCAGCCAGGCCACCGACTGCGCGTCGAGATGGTTGGTCGGCTCATCCAGCAGGATCATGTCGGGCGCGGACAGCAGCAGCCGGCAAAGCGCCACACGCCGGCGTTCACCGCCCGATAGCTTGGTCACGTCGGAGTCCCAGGGCGGCAGGTTCAGCGCGGTGGCGGCCTTGTCCAGCTTCTGGTCCAGGTTATGCGCGTCACCAGCCTGCAGAATCGCCTCCAGCTTGGCCTGCTCGGCGGCCAGGGCATCGAAGTCCGCATCCGGCTCGGCATAGGCCGCGTAGACCTCGTTCAACCGGTCCTGCGCGTTCTTGATCTCGCCCAGGCCGTCCTCGACGTTGCCGCGCACGTCCTTGGCGGGGTCCAGGTCCGGCTCCTGCGGCAGATAGCCGATGTTGATGCCGGGCTGCGGGCGCGCCTCGCCCTGAATGTCGGTGTCGATGCCCGCCATGATGCGCATCAGCGTCGACTTGCCCGAACCGTTGTAGCCCAGCACCCCGATCTTCGCGCCCGGAAAAAAGGACAGCGATATGTCTCGCAGAATCTGTTTGTCCGGCGGCACGAGCTTGCCGACGCGATTCATGGTGTAGACGTACTGGGCCATGGTGTTGAGCTTGTTGGCGGGAAGGGCGCGGATTATTGCTGATTGCGCCGGGGTGATGCGAATGCGCGGTGGCCGGATCGGAGCCGGGCCGCGCTTTGACCCGGTTAGACCAGCCAGGTTTCGACGCGGTTGCGACCGTGGCGTTTGGCTTTGTAGAGCGCCTTGTCGGCCCGTTCCAGCAGGCTGGGCAGGTCCGGCGCCTCGCGGCTCAGCGTGGCCACGCCGATGCTCGCGGAGATCTGCAGCGGACCGGCCGGCGAATCCACCCGAGAACGGTAGAGCGCAATGCGCGTTCGGCCGCAGAACTCGATCGCCGGCTGGGTGTTCGCCCTTGGCAATACCATGGCGAATTCTTCGCCGCCAAGCCTGCCGATGATGTCGATCTTGCGTGCGCTCTGGCGCAATACTTCCGCCACATGCTGCAAGGCGATATCGCCGACGTGGTGGCCGTAGTTGTCATTCACCGCCTTGAAGTGGTCGACATCCAACATGGCGACCGAGAGCGGATCACCGTAGCGCCGGGCACGTTCGATTTCCTGCTCGGCCTTTTCGGTGAAGTGGCCGCGGTTCGGCAGGCCAGTCAAGGTGTCGGTCGTGGCTTGCGTGTACAGCGCCTTCTCACGTTTGCGGTCGGCGGTGATGTCGCGAACGACCTCGACGAACCCGGTGTGGGTGCCCTGCGTATCGCACACGATGTCCAAGGTTGCGAGTGCCTGGAAACGGCCATCGGCGCCACGGCGGCGCCAGTGCTCGTCGCTGTAGTGGCCGTGATACTTGGCAAAACCGAGAATCTGGCCCGGCAGGCCGGCGGCGCGGCTGGCGTCATCGAACAGCGCGGCATAGGGCTGGCGCACGATCTCATCATGCGTCAAACCGGTCTGTAGTTCCGCGCCGTGGTTCCAGGTGAGGATGTTGCCTCGCGCGTCGATCAGGTAGACGCCAAAGCCAGAGATGCTCTGCACCATCGCGGCGTAGGCCAACGGAGATTCGGCCAACAGACCCGTGAAACGGCGCGGGTCCACCGCCCGCAAATCGCCCCCTGCAGCGCTGCTTGTCATGATCTTACGATGTGTCCCTCACCGGGATCATGATCCCACATTCGGCAGCGGGCTAAGGCGCTTGCCAGGTCTGCGCGGCTATTCGGTAGCGATCCGCTGGGTCAGCGGACTCTAGAGGCTACGGGAACCCGGCCAACGAGCGATAAGATGGGACGCGGCCGGTGGATGCGACATGTGTCCGGTTGCCAGGGGGGGTGTGATGACACGTAGCTTGAACGAGGCGCATGAGGCCACGGCGACGCTGACGTCGTTACTCCAGACCCAGGAGCTTGTTCGGCGCATCGTTGCGCGTCTGCTTCATGTGGATGTGATGGCCGTGGATGCGGCCATCGACGCCGGGCTCGCCGAGCTGGGCGAACATCTGAGGGTGGATCGCGCCTACGTGTTCGTGATCAACGGCAGCACCATGCGCAACACGCACGAGTGGTGCGCGTCTGGCATCCGGCCGGAGATCGAGAACCTTCAGGCCTTGCCGAACTCCGCGTTCTCATTCTGGATGGACGAACTCGGGCAGGGCAATGCGGTCCTGATCTCCGATGTTGCTGCATTGCCGGATCACCGGGAGTCAGAGCGGGAGATTCTTGCAGCGCAGGACATCCTGTCGCTGGTTGTCGTGCCGATGTTCTCGCTGGGTGTCCTGGTCGGCTTCGTTGGCTTTGACGCGGTGCGGACACACCGCACATTCAACACCGGAGAGGTCAATTTGCTCCGCTCCATGGCCGATGGCGTCACCGCCGTCCTGGTCAGCCGCAAGGCCGAAGCCAATGCGCTGCGCTCCGAGGCCAAGCTCGCGGCATTGACGCGTCACGCTTCGGACTACGTGATCGTGTTCGGCGAGCGTGGCGTCCCCGACTACGTGAGTCCCTCTCTGCACCGCTTTGGGGTCGAGCAGGTGGTGGCTGAGCACGGCTGGCAGGCGCTGCTGCATCCGGACGACCGGGCGAATGTCCAAAGCCGGATCGACGAGTTGCTGCGTAACAAGCCCGGTGGTGTGGCCCGGCTACCCGACTGTCGTCTGCAAAATGCGCAGCAGGGCTGGCGCTGGATCGCCGGTACCCTGAGCGACTTTCGAGCCGATCCGGCGATCCGTGGCTTGCTGCTCAATGCCCACGACATCACCGAGCGAAAGATCATTGAGGGTCGTTTGGTCGAACAAACGCTGCAGGATCCGCTCACCGAGTTGGGCAATCGACTGCTGTTGGCTGACCGGCTGGGTCACGCCTGCGACCGAATCCAGGTCAATGGCGGCACTCTGGCAGTATTTTTTCTCGACATCGACGGATTCAAGCTCGTCAACGATGGCCTCGGGCATCGTGCCGGCGACGAGTTGCTGGTTTCGATTGCCGAGAGGCTCAAAGCCTTCGCCGGGCCATCGGACACCGTCGCTCGGTTTGGTGGAGACGAGTTCGTCTACGTGAGCGAATCACTGCAGAGCGCCGACCACATGGACGCTATGGCGCAGCGCCTGCTCACTGAACTTAAAAAGCCCATTCCGCTGGGTGGTCAGTCGTTTCAGATCACCGCATCCATCGGTTTGGTCTGGGTGGCCGGCGAGGATGGCCCGGTGGACGCCGAGCGGCTGCTGGCGGATGCCGATACCGCGATGTACGAGGCCAAGCGTGATGGTCGGAACCGGGTCGCCCGCTTTGACCCGGCGCAGCGGCAACGCGTGATCCGCGCCACGACGGTCCAGCAAAGGCTGGTGCAGGCGGTTCGTAACGGCGAGCTGGCGATTCATTACCAGCCGCTGGTGGAGCTGCAGGGCGGGCGCACCGTGGGTGTCGAGGCGTTGCTCCGTTGGGACGATCCGACACTGGGCTCGGTGTCGCCGGAGGAGTTCATCCCCATGGCCGAGGAATCCGGGCTGATTGGCGAGCTGACCGACTACGCGGTCGACCTTTGCCTGGCCGATTTGCCGACGTTGCCCGATTCGCTATATCTGTCGTTGAACCTGTCGGCGCCGGCTGTGCCGCGGCCGGAAACCGCGCAGTGGTTGATCGACCGCATTGAGCGGGCCGGCGTTGCGCCGGAGCGCATCTGCGTCGAGGTCACCGAAACTGCGGTCATGCAGCACGCCGCGGCCGCCGCGAGCACGCTCTGGAAGTTGCGCGCGTGCGGCATTCGCACGGCCTTGGACGATTTCGGGACCGGCGCCTCCTCGCTGGCGGTGCTGCGCGAATTGCCGGTCGACGTGCTGAAGATCGATCGCAGTTTTGTCAGCCGTATCGCCTCCGACCCGCGTGATCTCAGCCTGATCCGGGCGGTGATCGGCCTGGCCGCAGACTTTGGCATGCAGGTGTTGGCCGAAGGCGTGGAAACCGATGCACAGCGCCAGCTATTGCTTGAGCAGGGCTGCCGTCTGGGGCAGGGCTTCCTGTTCAGTCCAGCGCTTCCGCTGGGCGAGATCGTAAACAAACTATCGGATTAGACCGCGCGCATGGGCCAACGAACTCCTCGCGGCGGACGACCACCCGCGCGCGGGCTCAGCCGCGATTGACGCCGTCGCGCTCCTCGGCCAGATCGCGCACCACGGTGACCGCCTGCCCGGGTTGCAGGCGTTCGGCTCCGCGCACGGCCACGACATCGCCCACCGCCAGTTGGCCCTGAACCGAGATCCAGCTGCCGCGGCCCTGGCCCAGTGTCACGGGCACATGTTCGGCCAGCCCCTGTGCGTTGATTCGCACGACGCGAGTTCCGTTCTGCCGCAGCACCAGTGCATCGCGCGGCACGGCCAGACTGCTCTGTTCGCTGCTAATCGGTACGCGCACGCGGGTGATCTGGCCCACCGCGAGGCGGCGGGCATCGTCCGTGGGCAGGTCGACCCGAATCTCGAAGGTTTGCGATTGCGGATTACCGGCGGGCACAACGGTGCGGATTCGTCCGACCAGTTCTTCTCCTTCAACCATCACGCTGAGCACGTCGCCCGGACGCGTGCGGCCGAGCAGACGTAGCGGCACGCCTGCACGTACCTCCAGATGCGCCGTATCGATCAGGCGGCTGAGGCTCGCCCCGCGAACCACTTCTTCGCCGACGAAATGGGTTTGCTCCACGACTACGCCGGTGAAGGGCGCGGTGACGGTTGCGCGCAGAATCTGGTCTTCGAGTTGGGCAATGCGAGCCTGGGCGACCTCGATATCGCTGGCGGCCATGTCCCGTTGCGAACGCGCCTGCTCCAGATCGATGACCGAGACATAGTTGCTGGACGACAGGCGCTCCTGACGCTCGACCTCGCGTTCCAGATAGTTGTGGTTGACCGATTCCCGTTCGATCAGCGCGCGCTGTTCGGTGAGCTGCAGACGCAAGGGCCGGGCATCGATGCGCGCCACGGCTTCGCCTTGCTGCACCGTGCTGCCCGGTTCGGCCAGCCACTCCAGCCGACCGGCGACGCTGGCGGTGATCTGCATCTCATTGCGGCTGTGCACGGTGCCGGACACCGGCATGGCCTTGACCATGCGTTCGGAGCGAACGTGGTCGACCACCACGGGCGTGGCCTGTGGGGCTGGCTGGGCGTGCAGTGCGCAGATGGGCAGCAGCAAGGCGGTGAAGAGCAGCGGTCGCATATCAGCCTCCGGAACGTGCGGGGTCGGCGTCGGGCGCCGGGATGTTCGTGGCAATGCCGTGCCGGTCCTCTCCGAATCGGAGCAGGCTGGGCAGCAGCACCAAGGTGAAGATCGCCGACGACACCATGCCGCCCACGATGATGGCCGCCAGGCCTCGATAGATCTCCGACCCGGTCCCCGGCATCAGCATCAGCGGCAGCATGCCGAAGATACTCGTCAGCGCGCTCATGTAGATCGGCCGCGCCCGCTGGCGCACGGCGCTGGCGACCGCGTCGCGCCGGGTCAGTCCCTCCGCCTCGGCACGGCGGGTTCGGTCGACGAGCAGGATGGCGTTGTTCACGACCAGGCCCAGCAGAATGATGAATCCGCTCATGGTCAGCAGATCCATCGATTGGAAGGTGAACAGGTTCATCAGCCAGAGCGACAGCACACCGCCGGCAAAGGCCAGCGGCATGACCGACAGGACGATCAGCGCACTGATGGCGGATCGGTACATCGCGGCCAGGATCAGCAGCAGAATCACCAGGGCGTACAGCAGGTTGCGGCCCATGGAGGCCAGCGCCTCATCGAGTCCATCGGCGCTGCCGCGATAGCGAATCGAACCCTCGGCACCCAACACCGCGAGTATGGCCGGCTCCACCTCGGATTCGATCGTGTCGATGGCCTCTTCGAGGGTGGTGTCTTCCGGCGGAAACACGCGTAGCGTGACGGTGCGCTGACCGTTAATGCGGCGCAGCTCCGACGGGCCGACATGGCGTTCCAGCCAGGCCAGCTCACCCAGCATCTGAATGCCGCCCTGCGGTGTCGCCAGTGGCAACTCGGCCAGGCCGTCGGGCGTATCCCAGGGATCGGCCCGCACGACGATGTTGTGCCGCCGGTTGCCGTCGAAGTATTCGCCGACGTACAGGCCGTCGGTATAGGCCCGAACGGCCTGGCCGATATCGCTGCGGGTCAGACCTGTCTGGGCGATACGGGTGTCATCCGGAACCACGCGCAGCTCCGGCTCGGCCAGCTCCAGGCTGGGGCGAGGTTGTACCGGTACGCCTGGCATCGTCTGCGCGAATGCAGCCATGCCGGCCTGGGCGGCGGCCAGCAGCTGCTGCAGATCCGCGCCGTGGATATCGACATCGATTTGCCGATTGCCACCGCCAGAGAAGTTCAGCAGCGACCCCATGGTGACGAAGCTGCTGATATCCGGCAGATCGCGGGTGATCTCGCTGCGCAGCACGTCCATCAGCGCATCGGCATCCTCGGGGTCGGCCGGGTAGATCGCCATGCCGCTCCAGCGGCCCCAGGAGGACAGGTTGTAGTAAGCGACCTGCGGGGCCTTTTCGCCGGTCATGTAAGGCTTAAGGCGATCGACAATCGTCGTCCCCAGATCCGCCTGCAAGGCGTTCTGGGAGGCGCCGGCCGGTACCGAGAAATTAACCCAGGCATTGTCCGAGCGGGCGCGCGGCAGATAGTCGGCCGACGGCAGCAGGCTCCAGGCCAGCGCGCCGGCTCCCAGCGTCAGGGCAACGACCCATCCGGCCCGCAGGGCGGGGCGGTCGGTCAGCCGCAGCACCCATGCGGTCAGGCGATCCCAGATAGTGCCCAGCGTGTCCTGCGCATTGACCCGCCCCAGCCATTTCGCGCTGGCGGTCGGCAGCACGGTGAGTGCGGCAACCAGCGACACAATCACCGCGATTGACAGGGTCAGCGCCAAGTCCGAAAACAATTGGCCTTCCGGGCCGGACATGAACAGAATCGGCAGGAAGATGGCCACGCTGGTCGCGGTGCTGGCAAACAGGGCCGGAGCGACCTCGGTGGCGCCGCGCAGCACGGCGTCCGCCACGGTCCGGCCCTCCTGACGCAGCCGCACGATGTTTTCCTGCGCGATGATTGCGGCGTCCACGACCAGGCCCACGGCGAACGCCAGTCCGGCCAGCGAGATCACGTTGAGGCTGCGGCCAAAGGCGTCCAGCGCCGCAAACGCGGCGAACAGGCAGACCGGAATGGTCAGGCCCACCAGTAGCGTCGACCGGATGTCTCGCAGGAACGCGAACAGCACGAGCGTGGCCAGCAGTCCGCCCAGAAGCAGGTTGCCCTGCACCAGACGAATCGCCCGGCGGATGTGCACCGAGGCGTCGTAGGACAGCTCCATGGCCAGCCCCGCGTCCGGCAGCGGCCCCGCATTGAGCTCGTCGATCACCGTGTTGATCTGATCGAGAATCTCCACCGTGTTTGAGCCGGCTTCGCGCGCCACCGTGATGTAGTAGGCCGGGTACCCGTTGCGCAGCGTGAAGCCCCCTTGTTCCACACGCTGGAGCTGCACGGTTGCCAGATCACCCAGGTAGATCGGCTGGCCACCCTGGTAGGCCACAATGAGCTGATCCAGCTCGTCCATCGGCGCCTTGCCCATGAAGCGCACGGTGTATTGCCGCCTGCCCACGTCCGCAAAGCCTCCCGAGACATCGGCAGCGCCGCTGACTGCCCGCACGACATCGGTGATCCGCACGCCCAGCGCCGCGGCACGGGATGCATCGAGCACAACACGGACTTCCTCCGGCCGCGCGCTCTGCAGGTTGACCTGCGCCACACCGGGAATCCCGGCCAGCGCCGGTTCGACGTAGCGTTCGACGATGGGGTGGAATTCACCCGGATTGCGAGGGTCTTGCGCGTCGATGGCGCGGACCAGCAGCGAGGCGGCATTGCCGCTGGTGAAATTGTCGCCCGACAGGTTCACCCAGGGTCCGTTTGCATCGCGGGGCAGGGTCGGCACCTGTTGCAGCCGGTTAATCACGTCCAGATAGGCGCGCTGCATGTCGTGGTGCATCTCGAACGTCAGATTGACGTTGCCGTTGCTCTGACCGATGTTCGACTGGATATGCGTGAGGCCGGGCAGGTTGCGCAGCACGCGCTCCTGTTGCTCGATGATCACCGATTCCATATCGGCCGGCGCGGCGCCACGCCAGAACGTGGACACCGAGATCTGCGGCTGATCGATCGGGGGCAGCAGTTGTATCGGCAGCTGGAACAGCGATGCGGTGCCGACGCCGACCAACAACAGTACGATGACGACCAGCGCCGCCGGATTCGCCAATGACAGGCGTGTCAGATTCATGCCCGCTCCCCTCGCGTGGTCTCACCGCGGGGCGGCAGACCTGCATAGTCGTTCGATCCGTTCTTGTTGTTGGCCTGATTGTAGAGGCCAGGGCAGACCGGTTTCAGCATCTAGATGTCAGGACTCACCGAAAGGGTCGCAGGTGGGGTGAGATGGCTCGGCTTATAGTGGCGGGGGATTCCAACGAGCGGCGAAAGATGCTATAAAGCGCGCCCCATTTTGGCCGTGCGGATGCCGCCGCCGGCAGCAACCCGACGTCGACACGCCATGAAAGCAGATATTCACCCGAACTACCGCCCGGTCGTGTTCAAGGACACGTCCAGCGACTTCGCCTTTCTTTGCCGATCCACGGTCGCCTCCAAGGAGAGCATCACCTGGGAAGATGGCAATGAATACCCGCTGATCAAGCTGGATGTATCCAGCAAGTCGCACCCGTTCTTCACCGGCAAGCAGTCCACCTCGGACACCACCGGCAAGATCGACAAGTTCCGCCAGCGTTACGGCATCTCGAAGTAAGCCGACGCCGCAGGAACAAAAAAGGCCCGCTCGAAGCGGGCCTTTTTTATGCGCTAATGTTTGCCGCGAAGACCGCTTCGGCGTCGCCACCACCCGGCGAGCAGCAACGGCGCAAGCCACGTGAGGAGCAGCGAGCCGCTGGACCCGCCGCCGATCGCGCCGCCGTTATCACCGCCTCCGTCCGCTCGGTAGCAGGCGTCAGATAGCGGTAGCGTGGTGCCGCCGGCCTCATTGAGGTCGTAGCCGGCGATGCTGGTGGGCGCCCCGGTGCCGTTCGGGTCGAGATGCGGCGACAGACTGGAGCAGGGATTGCTGCCATCGTTGGACCAGCTCACGGCCAGTTTTCCGTACCAGTCGGATTCGTCATTGCCGCAGGCCGCGCCGCCGCCTTCCAGTTGTCCGATGATTCGCTTGTTCTGGTCCCAGAGTGCTGAGCCGGACGAGCCTCGCTCGGTTGTACCGACGTCCCAGTCGATGATGCGCCAATGAGTGCCTGCGGCCGTGGTCCCCGTGCTGCTGTAATTCGTTGAAGCCGGTGCCGCGTATTCGAAGCTGATCGCTTTTTCATCACCCAGGGGATGATGAATCGCGGTGCCCTGCGTGGGCGCTGAACTCGTGGCATTCCATCCAGAATAGTAGGTATCGAATGCGGTGTTCGGGCGCGCATCAAGCTCGACCAAGGCGAAATCCGTGGTCGCGCTGGCGGCCAGCAGCGATGCGCCTGATTGGCTGTCGGTTCGTGATCCGTTAGGCGTGCCGCCGCAGGTGGAGGTTTCAAAGTTCCAGTACAGCGTCATGCTGTTCGCGAGTGATTCACTGGAGATGCAGTGGTTCGCGGTCAGAAAAAGCGGGCGGCCGTCGCCACTGGTGTTGGCGAGCAGCGTGCCGGTACAACTGAAAGTGCCGGCTCCGCTGCTGGCGGCGTAAGAGGCTACGGAGCGAATTTCGTCGCGCCATGCATCGCCTTCGGGACAGACGGTATCGACATTGCAGCTCCCGGACTTGTGCTGAGTCGAGGGGTTGGCCGGGTCGGAGAACCCGTAGTCCAGGCGTGAAATCGTGAATCGGGGATGGCTGTCTGCCGCGGCGGTCACGATTTCCAGTATCAGCGTGTCGCCACCGACCAGTGGGCTGTGAACACGCTCTTGTGTCTGGGTGCGCAGGGGGTAAATGCTTGAGCCTTGCGGCGAATAGACATGGCCGGTTGAACGGCCGAGCGCAGGCGAGGCATCCAGCGTGACCCCGACGGACAAAGCGTCCCGCGCGTGGATCACGGCACGCCAAACCCACCGTCGATCCGGGAGCTGATCCCAGACGCCGGTGGTCTCGCTACTGGCGCGAAACTCGACGGCGCGCGCAATGTACAGCGGGGTGCCGGGTTCGGGTGCAGCGAAGGCGGTCTGCGGCGCCAGAACAACCGGATTGATTGCCTCGGCCCGCGTCAGTGAATCGTTTGAGCCCAGACCCACCGGGGCCGCCAAGGCCGACATCGGGAACGCCACTGATAGCAGCCACCAACTCCATTTCATCATCAATCTCACCGTTCGGGATGCGACGCACTATAGCCTGCGGCGGTTGTGGCAGCAGGTGGTTGTAGAACACTGGCAGTCGCTAAAGAATCGGCGACTCTAGATCCAACGCTCGCGTGCTCGGGTCTGGCTCACGCACGATCGGCGGCTTGGCCTTGGGTGGATCGCGCGGCGCGTCGGCTTCGTCCTGGGCGCCGAAGATCCAGTTGAGAATGTCGTAATAGGTGCGGATGTTACCCACGTAGTTCACGGCTTCGTGGCCGCGTGCATAGCCATGCTGTGTCTTGGTATGCCATTTCGCCTGGGTGAGTAGGGGCAGGGTATTGCGGACATCTACCCAGCGATTGGGGTCGCCGCCCAGTTCAGCGGTGATCTCGCGGGCATCCAGCAAGTGGCCGCGGCCGAGGTTATAGGCGGCCAGCGCCATCCAGGTGCGATCGGGCTCGGAAATGCCGCTGGGCATGCGGTCGATTTGCTGCCTCAGATAAAGCGCGCCGCCGAAGATGCTTTGCTTCGGGTCGCGCCGGTCCGAAATCTTCAGGTGGTTGGCGGTGTCGCGCGTCAGCATCATGATGCCGCGAACCCCGGTGGGACTGCGTGCGTCGGCCTCCCAGTGCGACTCCTGGTAGCCCACGGCGGCGAGCAATCGCCAGTCGAGTCCGTGCTGCTGGGCAGCTTGCTCGAAATGCGCCCGATACTTCGGAAGCAGGCGGTCGACATCCCGCGAGAATTCGCGGCTGCCGACATAGTCCAGACGGCCCAGCTGGCCAAAGTAGCGGTCACGAATGCGGTCGAGTTCGCGGGACTGCTTCAGGGCGACGATGAACTGCACGACCGCGTTGTATAGGGAATGGTCCTCGTTGCGCTGAAACGCCCAGGCGACCGGCATCGCTTCGTCCAGATCGAAGGCGACCGTCAGGCGAGGGTAGAAACGGCGGCTTATCGATATGACATCTGAGCTGGCTGCGGCCAATGGCTGCTCGCCTTCGGCGACCTGGTAGAGCAGGGTGTCGTCATCGGCGTCCGGCACGGTGGTCCACGCGAGTTCCGGATAGCCTTCAGCCAGGCGATTGACGACGTCGTTCACCGGCGAATCGGCAGCAATGCGCAACGGATCACGCAGATCTGCCAGCTGGCGAGGACGGCGGGAGCCACGCCGGTAAACCACCTGCGGCTTCACCTCACGCAGCGTCGGGCCGTAGCGGAATCGGGTCCGGCGTGCCTGCGTGGCCATGGAGCCCGTGGCGGCAATCTCGGCTTCGCCACGTTCGACGGCCGCCAGCGCGTCGGCTTCGAAATCGTAGATCTGTAGGTCCAACGCCAGGCCCAGCTGATCCGCGAGCAAGGTCAGCAGGTCATGGTCAAAACCCGCCGGATGACCTTCGGCATCTACGTAGTAGGTCGTCGCCCGGTTGATGGTCGCCACCCGCAGGCTGCCGCGAACCTGCAGGGCATCCATCTGCGTCCCCGGCGTGGAACACGTCACCGCGCTCCCCAGTGTGATGACGAGCACCAGCAGTAAGCCGCTCCAGCGGGTCCAGCGGTTGATGGTCAAGTTGACGCAATCCTGTCTTCCTCGGCGCCAATGATCCCACCGGCATGCGCTGGCGTCATCCCGTTGTCATCCGGGCTCGCGTTTCTCGGAGAAGACGGTAAAATGCGCGCCCTGCTGCGCTCGGCCTGGTCCGAAAGCGCGGCAGCCTGGAGAGGTACCGAAGCGGTCATAACGGCACCGATTCGAAATCGGTTGGGGGCGATCGCCCCACGTGGGTTCGAATCCCACCCTCTCCGCCAATTTCTCGTGACCTATGATCTCGGCTTCGAGTGTCGATTGCATCGCAATATCAATAATTTAAACGGCAATCCGGGCTCTGCGCTCTGTGCCCGTGCCGCAGGCGATTAGGCACAAAACGTCACCAGATTAGGCACGAAATAGGCACAACGTCGGATGATGGCCCCGGCGCAAGCCTCGGCCCATGTCTGCGCCATGCAATTCATTGACGCCCAGTCCCGGATGCGGTGATTCGAACTGGTGCCGGTCTATATTTGGCGCGGCGAGCCTGTTCCGGGCCGTTGATCCCCTTGCTCCAACTCAGCACAGGCAGTCGCGCTCCCTGAATCGTGAGCCCGGTATTCTCCGCTTGGATCTCGCAAGATGGGGAAATCGGTGACCGATCGGGCACTGTCGAGCAGGTCCCGAGACGAGCTTTATGAACTGGTATGGGCAATGCCGATGACGCGCCTTGCCACGGCGTTCGGACTGTCCGACTAAGGGCTGCGCAAGCGCTGTTTGCAACAGCAGAGTCCTCTGCCCAAGGCCGGTCATTGGGCTAATGCCGCTGTCGGACGAGCACCCAAGCCGCCGAAGCTACCCGCGTACTCAACGAGCACGGCCGAACAGCGCCGCAAGCGAAACGTCCGAAGAGGCGTTTGCTCCTGTCGAGCAGAAATCGTCGCGAAAGGACTAGCCCTATGCGATGCGGCGGCGAGGGTATGTGCGTCCTATGATCTCGTAGCCATGGTTGGAGGGACGTGACACGTAGCGACGTAGTTATACAGGGCGGCGAAGCTCAGGAGCGCCGCGGCGCGTCTGGTTTTCGGGTCAGCGAGACAGATGCTCGACGTACCTCTGGTAGCTGTAGACCCGGTTTTTCTTCTGGCCGGTGATTTCGATGACGATGTCGAGATTCTCGAGCAGGCGGACCGCGGCAGTGGCGGTGGGGAACGTCGTGTCGAGGTGCTTGCGAACCTGTTCGATGCTGAACCGCGGCATGACCGGCAGCAGCTCGAACAGCCGAATGCTGATCGGTCCAGCCTTCGGCGAGGCCAGGAGGCGTTTGCGGTCGGCTGTGATCAGGGATGCCGCGTCGATGATGCCGCGCTCGGCTTCTCCGGCGGCCTCGGCCACGCCTTCGAGGAAAAAGGCGATCCAGCCCTCCCAGTCACCTTCGGTCCGGATGCTGGTCAGGCGGCGGTAGTATTCCCCTTGGTGCTGCTTGAGATACCCGCTGAGGTACATCAGGGGCTCGTCGAGCAAGCCCCAGGCCTCGAGTAGCGCGGCGATCAGCAGACGCCCGATGCGTCCGTTGCCGTCGAGGAACGGGTGGACGGTTTCGAACTGGGCGTGGGTCAGGGCGATGCGGACCAGCAGCGGCAGGTCGGTGGCCTCGTCGTGGATGAATCGTTCGAGGGCGGCCAGCAACTCGGGCACTTGCGTGGGGGGCGGGGGCACGAAGGCAGCGTTACCCGGGCGCGTGCCGCCAATCCAGTTCTGGGAGCGGCGCAGTTCGCCGGGCTGCTTTCCTGCGCCGCGTGCGCCGTTGAGCAGGCGAACATGGGCCTCGCACAGCATGCGAACGCTGATCGGCAGCCCATTCGGATCGCGCAGCTGGTCCTGAACCCACCGAAATGCAACCAAGTAATTGGTCACCTCCTCGACGTCGGCTTCGTTGCGGACCGCCAGACCGGCTTCGTCGTCGAACAGGTCCGTCAGGGTGGCCTGGGTGCCCTCGATTTGCGACGTCAGCAAGGCCTCCTTGCGGATGGCGCTGTAGAGCAGCCAGTCCACTGACGCCACCAGGCCGGACACGCCGTCCAGCCGCGCCACGGCGAGCTCGGCGCGTTGGTTCAACGCCGCGTACGACGCCGGAGCGAGCGGTGGGTCGACGGGTGGCAGGGCGTGCGGAACGAATGCGTCGACCGTTTCGCCGAACGTGCTCGTCGAAACATGGGTGCCCGTGACCCTGACCATACGAAAGCCTGCTTTAATATTGGAATTGTTATTAAAGCAGGCTTTACTAGCGGTTGCCAGAGTGGAAGTGGGCTTTAATGCCGCGTGCCGCGCCGTTGAGGTGGCTTCGGCTAACCGGCGCACCGCGTCGGGTTACCGCCCGTCCTCACGGGCCCCCCACAAGAGAGGTACGTGAGGTCATAGGGCCGGGTCCGGACAACGCGTCCGGTGCGCCGCTCACGGGGCCAGAAAAACGCCACGATTCGTGACATAACTCAGGCGCCAATTAGGCACGAGCTACGGCGAATGGACCATAACGCATTGTATTTATTGAGGTAAATGGAGCGGATTTTCGGGTTCGAATCCCGCCCTCTCTGCCATCTTCAAAAACCCCGCGACGGCGGGGTTTTTTGTGTCTGCGGATGGTTGGCTGGCGGCAGACCGGGAACGCCAAGCCTATCCGGCAGCGGCCTTGCGTTTGACCCGAGTAGCTGCGTCCGCCGTGCCCTGCGGGGAGTCGATACGGCCTTCGTCACGCAGAGACTGGAACGCGTCCGAGATCACCCTGAACATGTGAATGCCCATCGAGTTCTCTTCGACACTCATGCGGTCGGTCGCCAGCTTGACGAATGCGCTCGCGTTGTCGGCCATCTGCTTGTAGTAGCGCTGGCCCGCGGGGGTGACGGTCACCAGCTTTTCGCGACCGGATTCGGGGTCTTCTGAAATCACGATGAAGTTGTAGGGCGGCTTCGCCAGCGCACGCAAGGCTTTCGAGACGGTGCTGCTGGTGATGTCATACCAGCTGGTCAGGCAGCGTTCGATCTCTTTCCGCTTCAGGCTCTTGCTGCCGCGTTGCATGCCCTCCGAACGCAGCAACCACATGATCACGGTCTGATGCCGGTCCAACCCCTGGTTGCCCCGCAGGGCGTCTTCGACCTGCATGCCGATGGAGTAATGGATTGGGTAAAACAATTCCATGAAGTGTTCCGCGGCCCTTTCGTGGCTCACCTCTTTGATATCAGCTTTCGGTCTCAACGGCGTGGTTTCCTGTGCATGGTGGGCGAGTGCCCCGTCACGTCCATGCTATTTCGCACCTTCTGCCTCAGCAAGTATGTCGAATTGACAATATTTTGTAATGACAATAAATTCGCGGCAAACAATGAGGATGCGAGGTGCGAGATGACGGCTGAACTGAGACCCGAAGTGGATGACGAGGCCGGCCAGGCGCAGGCACTCCGCCAAACCCTGGAGACGCTGCAACACGGTTTCCGTGCCGAACGCTATCCCTCGGTGGCGACGCGTATCGACCGGCTGGATCGTCTATGGAACGCACTTGACCGGTTCTCGGACCAGCTCTGCGAGGCCTTGAATGACGATTTCGGCTATCGCTCTTCCCGGCAATCGTACTTCGCGGATGTGGCGACCACGGGCAAGTCCATCCGTTTGACGAAGAAGGGCGTCCGCAAATGGATGAAGGCCGAGCGACGCAAGGCGGATATGCCGTTTTCGCTGTTTGGTGCCAAGGCGGCGGTGCACTACCAGCCCTTGGGCGTGGTGGGGATCATCAGTCCCTGGAACGTGCCGGTGAATCTGACGCTGACTCCATTGGCCGGAGCGCTTGGGGCCGGCAACCGGGCGCTGGTCAAACCCTCCGAGCACACGCCCAGCACCTCGGAGGTCATGGTCGAACTGATCGCTTCGGCCTTCTCGGCCGATGAGGTCAGTACGGCGACCGGCGACGCGAGCATGGGGCAGATGTTCAGTGCATTGCCCTTCGACCACCTGGTCTTCACCGGTGGAACCTCGATCGCCAAACACATCATGCGAGCCGCCTCGGAGAACCTCACGCCGCTGACGCTGGAACTTGGGGGCAAGTCCCCGGTGCTGGTCGGCACGGGGGCCAACCTCAAGTCGGCGGCGTCACGCATCGTCTTCGGCAAGGTTTTCAATGCCGGCCAGGTCTGCCTTGCACCGGACTACGTGCTGGTGCCGCGAGACAAACGCGATGAACTCGTGGCCTGTATTCAGGACGAGATTCGCCGCGCCTTGCCGGCCGGTGCGCAGAGCGACGACTAC
>Ga0208330_1000087_pt1 | contig 54625 bp, 57 predicted proteins | sample DeeseametaMP1896_FD_184180 | JGI IMG/M metagenome (GOLD analysis project Ga0208330, IMG submission 184180) | Marine microbial communities from the Deep Pacific Ocean - MP1896 (SPAdes) | ecosystem: Environmental > Aquatic > Marine > Oceanic | place: East of Hawaii, North Pacific Ocean | collected... | reverse complement strand
GGTTGACAAGAGTCAAGAGCGTCGCGAGAGCAAACATGCGGCCGGACGTTAACAGAGGTCTCTAAAACGTCCAAAATCTGTGACGGCGAGCACAATACGGACGTCGATTTCACCAAAGTCACGAAAAATCGTCCAAAGAAGTTGCGCACAAGGCATATTCGCGGGTCAACGCACTGCCTGTCGCCAACGGCCAAAAGCATTGCTGGTCAGCCAGTTTCGTTGAGACACGGCGGGGTCACAACGTGATATCCGTCCGGAGTCGGCGCCCAGCGCCCGATTCGCGGCCGCACGACCACCAGCAGACCTCAGCGACTGCCCAACAGCAGCGGGATCTTCTGTTCAGCGTCGGTGAGTGAGCCGTGCTGACCTATCAGCGAAGATTCAACCGGTTCGGCTGAGCGTCGCAGGAATCCCGCGGTGGCGCGTGCCGCCACCACCACGTCGCCGATCCTGGCGCGCACCGGATCGGTGACGCGTTCCCCGAACCAGCCCGCGGCCACCGCATCGTCACCGCTGGTGACCCACGCCCGCTCATCGACCACCTCATGCCAGGTGGCCAGCACGTCCTCGAGCGCGCCGTCGCGGACATAGAGGTGGCGCGCGCGGACCTCACCGCCGATCGCCGCGACACCTTCGGTCAGGGACTCGGTGGCGTCGATGTCGATGACCGCGGATTCCTCCACCGCCACCATGCCGTGGTCGGCCACCACCGCGAGCAGCCCGCCGGGAGGCATACCGTCGAGGATCGATTCGACCAGGGTGTCGACCTGCCGCAACTGCATCCGCCACGCGTCAGAGCCGGGACCGTGCACGTGTCCGACGAGGTCGAGGTCAGCGTGATAGGCGTAGCAGAAGCCGCGGTCGATGAGCACCGACCGGACCGTCGCGGCGAGATCGCCCAGCGCGTGGACCCCGCGGTAGCGTCCGCCGCGCAGCACCGCCCTGGTGAGGCCTGAGCCGTCGAACTGCGCGCCGGAGATCACGCTGACCTGCACACCGCCGGCCTCGGCGCGCTCGAACACCGTCGGCCGCGGCTGCACGGCTTCGGGCACGACGTCCTCGCGCAGGTCGGCACCCCACGGGTGGGGCCGCCAGCGCAGCGCATTGATGACCCCGACGCCGGGCAGCCGGAATGTCATACCGACCATCCCGTGCTCGCCCGAGCGACAGCCGGTACCCACCGCGGCCAGGCCCGCGGCGGTGGTCGACGGGAAACCGACCTGCAGGGTCTGGCGGGACAGTCCGGCGAGTACCGGCGCGTCGGCGGCGTAGCGGTCCAGCAGATCCGCACCGAGACCGTCGACGAGCAGCACACAGGCACCCGCCGCCTGGTAGGGCACGGCGATCCGGGGTTGGAACCCTGGCGCACCCATCGCCGCCAGCACCGACGGGGTCACGTCGGCCAGGTGCGGCACCCGCGGATCGGGGCGGGGCAGGTCCTGCGCCTGGTGCACCGGGGTCAGTGTTGCGGCAGCCGGACCACTTGCACGAAGAACTCGTCGATCTGGCGCACCGCGTTCATGAACTGGTCGAGGTCGACCGGCTTGGTCACGTAGGCGTTGGCGTGCAGCTTGTAGCTGCGCAGGATGTCCTCTTCCGCCGAGGACGTCGTCAGCACGACCACCGGGATGAGGCTCAGATCGGGGTCGGACTTGATGGTCTCCAGCAGTTGCCGCCCGTCGTACTTGGGCAGGTTCAGGTCCAGCAACACCAGATCCGGCCGCGGCGCCCCTTCGTACGGGCCGCGGCGGTACAGGAAGTCCAGCCCCTCCTCGCCGTCGCGAGCGACATGCAAGGTGTTCTTGATCTTGTTGTGCTCGAACGCCTCCCGGGTGATCAGTTCGTCTCCCGGGTCGTCCTCGATGAGCAGCACGTCGATGGCGCGTTCAGCCGATGTCATGTCGCCGATCCTTCCAGCAGGGGTGAAGCCGTGTCATCCGCCCGGACGGGCAGAGTGAACTCGAAGCGGGTGCCGTCGGTGTAGGAGTTGTCGATCCAGATCGACCCGCCGTGATGTTCGATGATCTTCTTGCACAGCGCCAGGCCGATGCCGGTGCCGGTGTAGGCGTCGCGCCCGTGCAACCGCTGGAAGATGACGAAGACTTTGTCGCTGAACTCCGGGGCGATCCCGATACCGTTGTCGGACAACGAGAACATCCAGTACGACGACTCGTCGTCCCCGGCGCCCTCGAGGTGGCAGTCGATGCTGATCCGTGGGGCCGTGTCCGCGCGCCGGAACTTCACCGCGTTACCGATCAGGTTCTGCCAGAGCATCGCCAGCAACGTGGGATCGCCCTTGACCGTCGGCAGCCCCGACACGGGGCGCTCGATCACGGCGCCGGATTCCTCGATCGAGGTCGACAGATTGCCCAGCGCGCTGTCCAAGGTGGCGTCGAGGCTGACCTCGATCTCGGTGGCGTTGAGGCGACCGACCCGGGAGAAGGTCAACAGATCGTTGATGAGCACCTGCATGCGCTTGGCGCCGTCGACGGCGAACGCGATGTACTCCACACCCCGCTCGTCGAGCTTGTCCCCGTACCGCTTCTCCAACAGTTGGCAGAACGACGTCACCTTGCGCAGCGGCTCCTGCAGGTCGTGGGAGGCGACGTAGGCGAACTGCTCGAGTTCGGCGTTGGACCGCCGCAACTCCTCGGCGTGCGAATCCAGCGCGTCGGTGGCTGCCCGGGACGCCTCGAGTTCGTCGACGATGCGTTGACGCATGTTGTCCACGTCCGCTGCGATGGCGCGGATGTCCCTGGGTCCCCGGGGCACGATCCGCTCCCCGAAGTTGCCTTCGGCGACCCTCCTGCACGCCTCGGCCAGGGCTGTGAGCGGGCGGACCAGCGCCCGGCGTAACAACACCGCCAGCAACAGCACCGTCACCGCGAACGCGACGAGCATCGCCGCCAGGACGGCGTTGCGCCAGGAGCGGATCTGGTTCAACTCGGCGATACCGTCGGTGCGGGCCTGCTCCAGCCGTTCGTTCTGCACGTCGAAAAGGCCGCGCAGACGGTCGAACTCGACCTTGCCCCGTTCGGCGGCTGCCGGCGCGAAGGTCTGCGGCGCGCCCGGGTCGACCGCTGCGATGACCGGTTCGGCGTAGTTGGTGCGCCACGAGCCGGCGGCCAGTTCGATCGCGTCGAGGTCGTCGAGCAGGTCCGGGCGGTCCTGTTCGAGCTGGCGCAGTTCGGCCGACGCCTGTTGCTCGGTGCGCCGTCCCGCGAAATAGGGTTCGAGGAACCGGGGGTCCGCGGCGATGACGTAGCCACGCACGGCGGTCTCCTGGTCGCGCAGCGCAGCCTGCATCTGGTAGGCCGCGACGCGCGACGGTTGGATCTTGCCGATGAGTTCTCCCGACACCGCGTCGGTGCGGTTCAGAAGTACGGCGACGGTGACGCCGGCGATCAGGACGACCACACCCATCACCGACAGCACCAGGAACTGCCAGCCCTGCACGGTGAGGTGGCGCGGTCCGCGCCGCTGCGGGTCGGTCACGCGTTCACCGTCCGCTCCACCCGGACGACGGCGATGTCGTCGGCGATTCCGCCGTGGGCCTGCGCCCTGGACTCGACCGCGTCAATGAGCGCGTCGACGAACTCGGGGCCGGGCAACGCGGCCAGCGAACGCGCGATCTCGAGCAGCCCGGCTTCGCCGAGACGCTCGTTGCCGCGGCCGCTGTGCCCCTCGAACAAACCGTCGGTCAGCAGCACCAGTCCGCAGCCCGCACGCAGGTCGATCTGCTGTGGTGGCCAGTCGCCGGCGCGCAGCCCGAGCGCGGGCCCGCCGGGCGGCTCCACCCATTCCACCGAACCCTCGCCGTGCATCAACATGCCGGGGTGCCCGGCCCGGACCGCCGTGATCGTGGTGCCCTCGGGGGGAATCGCCAGGCTCAGCACTGTCGCGAAGATACCCTTGCCGGCCCGTTCGGCCCGCAGGATCCGCTCCAACTGCCGCATCCGGTCAGCACCGCGCAGGCCGGCGAAAGTCAGCGTCCGCCAGGCGATTCGCAACGCGACGCCCAGCGCCGCCTCGTCCGGACCGTGTCCGGCCACATCGCCGATCATGACGTGCACAGTGCGGTCGGGGGTCTGCACGAAGTCGTAGAAGTCGCCGCCGAGCAAGGCATTCTCCCGGCTCGGCCGGTACTGGGTGACGATGTTCACGCCGGGCTCATCCAGCAACAACGGCGACGGGAGCAGACCGCGCTCCAGCCGCGCGTTCTCCCGTGCCCGCATCTCGCTGGCATGCAGGTCGACCGCTGTGAGCTCGGCGCGTTTGCGTTCGATCGCGTACAGCACCGCGCGGCGCAGCATCTCCGGGTCGACCCGCCCCTTGACCAGATAGTCCTGCGCGCCGGAGGCGACGGCCGAGACCCCGAAGTGCTCGTCGTTGAGACCGGTCAGCACCACCACGGGAATTCCCGGGTCCTGTCGGCCGATCCGGGCCAGTCCGTCGATCCCGTCGGTGTCGTGCAGATGCAGGTCCAACAGGATGCAGTCGGGTCGGGCGGCCGAGATCTCACGCTCGGCGTCGGCCATGGACGGCGCCCAGGTCACGTCCATGTCGACGCCGGCGTCGGCGATCAACTCCTCGACGATGATCGCGTCGGCGCGGTCGTCTTCGACCAGCAACAACGTCAACGGGTCGCCGCCGTGCGGGACGCGGCCGGGTCCCGGCGCTTCGGTGGGTCCGCTCATGTCACGAACCGGTGTGCGATTGGCAATTCACCGAGGATACCCGGGCGCCGGGGCCGTCGAGACGGTGTGTCGGCCACGGCGTTGCGCACCATGCGGGCGCCGCTGCCGCTGGTAATCTGCGAGCGGTCGCCGGTGTGATCGGGGGAGCCGGCCGGAGCCATCCGATCGGGCGGTGATGCCCGCCGAACATCGCCCAGCAAGCCTGAATTGCCGACCCCGCAGAATCGCCGACACCGCAGAGTCCTGAACCGAAATGAGTCGTGTGCGCACCGGAGAGATCAGAGCGTTGTCCGGCCTGCGCATCGTCGCAGCGCTGTGGGTGGTGCTCTTCCACTTCCGGCCCCTGCTCGAGCAGGCGTCGCCACCCTGGAGTGACGCGCTGGCACCGGTGCTCGACGCCGGCGCACAGGGCGTGGACCTGTTCTTCATCCTCAGCGGTTTCGTGTTGACGTGGAATTACCTGGACCGGATGGGGGAGTCCTGGTCGACGCGCAGCACGCTGCGGTTCCTGTGGCTGCGCCTCGCACGGGTGTGGCCGGTCTACCTCGTGACGATGCACCTGGCTGCCGCCTGGATCGTCTTCACGCTCTACGTGGGCGACTTCCCGTCCCCGGCCGCCGAGGACCTCACCGCCATCAGCTGGATCCGACAGGTGCTGCTGGTGCAGCTGTGGTTCGAGCCGTTCTTCGACGGGTCGAGCTGGGACGGCCCGGCATGGTCGATCAGCGCCGAATGGCTGGCCTATCTGCTGTTCGGTGCACTGGTGCTGGTGGTGTTCCGGATCGCGGCGGCCACCCGTGCGCGCGGGCTTCTGGTGCTGGCCGTGCTGGCATCCCTGCCGCCGACGCTGTTCCTGCTCGCCAGCGGTGTCTTCTACACCCCGTGGAGCTGGCTGCCGCGGATCGTCATGCAGTTCCTCGCCGGCGCCCTGGCCTGTGCAGCCGTGCGCAAGCTGCACGTGTCCGACAGTTCCCGGCAGACCGCGGGGGTGGCGGCGCTGCTGCTGGGCGGGGCGATCATCGGCGGGTTGTATCTGCTCGACGGTGTCCCGCCGGAGTTGATCTACGACGCAGGCGGCCTGGTCGATGTGCTGTTCGTCCCGCTGGTCGTCGCACTGGCGCTCGGCGCAGGCACGCTGCCGGCGGCGCTGTCCACCCGCACCATGGTCTATCTGGGCCACATCTCGTTCAGCCTGTACATGGTCCACGAGATCGTGCACACCGCGTGGAATTGGGTTGCCGCTCAGTACGAGATCACCCTGTCGCCCAGCTGGGGGGCCAAGCTCGTCTTCGTCGGGCTGATCGCGCTCTCGGGGCTCTTGGCGGCAGCGCTCTACCACCTGGTCGAGGAGCCGGCGCGGCACTGGATGAGACGCATGTTGGACTCCGGGCCCAAGGAAGCGGACCGTCCCGCCGAGCCACCACAGAGCCGTCTGCACCCGGTCGAGGCGCGCGCGGGGTGACGTTTCGAACACACGGCGCGTCGACGAACCGGACCTGCGCGGCTGCCGCCTAGCATGGTCCGGTGAGTCGGCTTCTGACCTTCGCGCTCTGCGTCGCCGTCGTCCTCGGCGCCTTCACCGCCCATACCGCGGACGCCGGACGCCTCCGGCACCTCGACGTCCAGCCGCTGGACTATGCGGTGAATCGGATTGCGGTGATCGGCGATTCCTACACCACCGGAAGCGACCAGGGCGGCAACGGACCTCAGGGGTGGGCGCCGCAGGCGTGGCGGGCGCTGACAGAGCACGGCATCGCGGTCACGCCGACGGTCGCCGCCGAAGGTGGTGCGGGCTTCTGCACCAGGGGCAACCGCGGGGGCGTGTTCGAAGACCTGACCGTGCGCGCGGTCAAGCCCACCGACGTCCTCGTGGTGTTCTACGGCTCGCGCAACGACATGGACGTCGAGCCGACCCGGCTGTCGGTGGCGATGTACGGCACGCTGAGCCTGGCTCGCCAGATCGCGCGGTCGGCGCAGCTGCTGGTGATCGGGCCGCCGTGGCCGACGGCCGATCCACCGGCAAAGATCTTGCGCGTGCGGGATGTGCTCAGCTATCAGGCTGAGCTCGCCGGTGCGACGTTCGTCGACCCCATCGCGGCTGGGTGGTTCGTCGGACGGCCCGAGCTGATCGGCGCTGACGGGGTCCACCCCACCGACGCCGGCCACACCTACATGGCCGAGAAGATCGCGCCGCTGATCGCTGCCGAGTTGCATCCGTACTGAGCCGATATCGAACAGGGCACCCGGGCTGGCGTGGCCAGCACCGGATGCCCTGTCCGACTGAGCGGGATCGCCGTGACTAGCGCACGTCGAAGCGGTCGGCGTCCATCACCTTCGTCCACGCCGCGACGAAGTCCTTGACGAACTTCTCCTTCGAGTCGTCCTCGGCGTAGACCTCGGCCAGCGCCCGCAGTTGCGAGTTCGACCCGAACAGCAGGTCGACGCGGCTGGCGGTGTACTTCTGTTCGCCGGTGGCGCGGTCGGTGCCCACGTAGGTGCCGTCGTCAGCCGGGGCCGGAGCCCACTTGGTGCTCATGTCGAGCAGGTTGACGAAGAAATCGGTCGACAGCACACCGGGCTTGTCGGTGAACACGCCCAGCTTCGTCCCGCCGTAGTTGGTGTCCAGCGACCGCATGCCGCCGATCAGCACCGTCATCTCCGGTGCCGACAGACCCAACAGGTTGGCCTTATCGATGAGCTGGTACTCCGCAGGCAGCGGTAACCCCTTGCCGGCGTAGTTGCGGAAGCCGTCGGCCTTGGGCTCCAGGTAGGAGAACGACTCGACGTCGGTCTGCTCCTGGGTGGCGTCGCCCCGGCCGGGAGTGAACGGCACCTCGACGTCGACGCCGCCGGCCTTGGCGGCCTTCTCGACACCGACGTTGCCGGCCAGCACCACCAGGTCGGCGAACGACACCGACGTGCCTGACGATCCCTGGATCTCCTCGAGCTTGCGGATCACCAGCGACAGCTCGTCGGTTTCGTTGGCCTCCCAGCCCAGCTGCGGCTGCAGCCGGATCCGGCCGCCGTTGGCACCGCCGCGCATGTCGCTGCTGCGGTACGACGAGGCAGCTTTCCACGCGGTCGACACCAGCTGTTGCACGGTCAGATCCGAGTCGGCGATCGCACTCTTGAGCTTGGCGACGTCGTCGGCCGACAGGTCGCTTCCGGCCGGGATGGGGTCCTGCCACAGCCAGGTCTGCTGCGGCACCAGCGGCCCCAGGTAACGAACCACCGGCCCCATGTCGCGGTGCAGCAGCTTGAACCATGCCTTGGCGAACTCCTCGGCGAGTTCCTCCGGGTGGTCCAGCCAGCGGCGGGTGATCTTCTCGAACCCGGGATCCATCCGCATCGACAGGTCGGTGGTCAGCATCGACGGGTGGGTCTTCTTGTCACCCTGGGCCATCGGCACGGTGTTGGCCCAGCCGCCGTCCTTGGGCTTCCACTGGTAAGCGCCGGCGGGGCTCTTGGTCAGCTCCCACTCGTTGCCGTAGAGGATCTCAAGGAAGCTGTTGTCCCACTTGGTGGGTGTGTGGGTCCAGATCACCTCGAGACCGGAGCTGACGGTGTCGTTGCCGAGACCCGAGTTCGCCCAGCCGAGTCCCTGCATCTCCAGGGGTGCAGCCTCGGGCTCCGGCCCGTTCTCCACCTCGGTGGCGCCGTGGGTCTTGCCGAAGGTGTGCCCGCCGATGATCAGTGCGGCGGTCTCGACGTCGTTCATCGCCATCCGGCCGAACGTCTCGCGGATGTCGACGGCCGCCGCCACCGGATCCGGTTTGCCCTCGGGGCCTTCGGGGTTGACGTAGATCAGGCCCATGTGGGTGGCGGCCAGCGGGTTCTCCAGCTTGGTGCGCTCGGAGTTGTCACCGGGGTAGCGGTGGAACGTCTCCAGCCACTCGTGCTCGGCACCCCAGTAGACGTCCTCTTCGGGCTCCCAGTAGTCCGGGCGGCCGAACGCGAATCCGGCGGTCTTGAACCCCATGTGCTCGAGCGCGCGATTGCCGGCGAAGATGATCAGGTCCGACCACGACAGGTCCTTGCCGTACTTCTTCTTCACGGGCCACAGCAGGCGGCGGGCCTTGTCCAGGCTCACGTTGTCGGGCCAGCTGTTCAACGGAGCGAAGCGCTGCATGCCCCGACCCCCGCCGCCGCGGCCGTCCTGGACGCGGTAGGTGCCCGCGGCATGCCAGGTCATCCGGATGAAAAACGGTCCGTAGTGGCCGAAGTCGGCGGGCCACCAGTCCTGGGAGTCGGTCATGACCGCGTCCACGTCGCGGGTCAGCGCGTCGACGTCGAGGTTCTGGACCCGCTGGCGGTAGTCGTAGCCGTCGTCCATCGGGTCGATGACGTCGGGATTCTTCTGCAGGATCTTCAGATTGACCGCGTTGGGCCACCAGTCCCGGTTGCTGCCGCCCTCCACGGGCGGCTTGATCACCATCGGGCAACCGCCTTCGACGGGATCACTCTGCGCTTCGCCGATAGGCGGAGTCTCTTCGATGGTGCGACCGTCGTCAGGCACGGTATTTCCTTTCGGGAGTGGTGAATCGGACTGTGATCACGGTTGTGATCCCACGTTGTGGGCGGTGCAGGCCGGACAGATGCCCCAGTAGACGACCTCGGCTTCGTCGACGACGAAACCGTCCAGTGCGCCGTCCGGGTCTGAGGGAATGAGACAGGGCGCCTCGCCGACGGCGCAATCCACGTCGGCGATGACGCCGCAGGAGCGGCACACCATGTGGTGGTGGTTGTCGCCGACCCGGGATTCGTACCGCGCCGGCGAGCCGCTCGGCTGGATCTTGCGGAGCAGACCGACGCCGGTCAACGCCGCCAGAACGTCGTACACGGCCTGCCGGGACACCTCGGGCAGAGCCTGCCGGACCACCCCGACAATGGTGTCGGTGTCGGCGTGCGGATGCTCTGCGACGGCAGCCAGGACAGCCAGCCTCGGACGGGTCACCCGCAGCTCCGCGTTGCGAAGCAGGCCGGCCGCGTCCGAGGTCACACGAAAGTTGTACGACCTTTTTTGGACTCAGTCAAGTATTTACTCGAATTGCTTACCAGTCGGCCTGTTAGGGTGCGCCGGTGATTCGCAACGTGGTGCTGGCCAAGCTGACAGCGGGGTACGACCGTGCGGAGGTCGAGCAGATCCAACAGTGCCTGGCCGAGTTGAACCTCCCGGGAACGCGGTATTTCACGATCGGAACCGACATCGGTCTACGCGATGGAAACTGGGATTTCGTGATCGTCGCGGACTTCGACGACGTCGCGGCGTACCGGAGCTACGACGAGGACGCCGAACACAACCGACTGCGGGCGCGACTGGCCCCGTGGATCGAGCAGATCGCGCGCGCCCAGTTCGAGATTCCCGACGCCTGAGCCGCAACATCATCGCGGCCGGGCCCCTGCCTTCGCATGTGGACAAGCTCTATGTCGGCCGGGCGTAGCGTTGCGCGAAGCGGCTCATGATGACCGTCGGATGCCGTACATCGCGCTGCCGCGCATCGGCTTTGAGTGACTCTGCGGTCTCCGGGGCGAAGTAGCCGTGGTCCTTGTACACGTCGATGCGGGTGCAGATGCCCTCGACGTCGAGTTCCGGGTGGAACTGGGTGGCGTAGACGTTGGCACCGACCCGGAACGCCTGCACCGGGCACGCCGGGGAACTCGCGAGACGGATGACATGGCGGGGCAGCTGCGACGCCGCCTCCTTGTGCCCACCGAACGCCTCGAACGAGTCCGGCAGCCCGGCGAACAGCGCATCGTCGCGGCCGGCGTCGGTCAGCTCGACGGTGACCGCCCCGACGGGCTCGCTGTGCGCGCGGTCCACGACCGCACCGACCGCTCTTCCCACGGTGCCGACGCCGTAACAGCAGCCCAGGAACGGAAAGTCATCGGCGATCACTTCCGCCAGCAGCCGGGCCAGCTCGGTTTCGACCCGACGTTGGGTTTCTGACTTGGTCTCGGGGTCGTCGCTGACGTTGTACGGCCCGCCGCCGAGGATGATGCCCGACCAGTGCCCCAGCTCGACCTCGCCGAGCGGGCGGTGGGTCAGCCGAACGCGGCGCAGGCCGGCTTCGTCCAGACCGGTGAACCGCATCATCGCCTGGTACTCGTCGTCGGCGGCCTCGTCTTCACCGCGGATCGACAACAGGAGGAACGGGGCGTCGGCCACCGGCCAAGAGTAGCCACGGGCTAGCTTGTCGGTCAGTGAGAACACTCATCGATTTCGACGACGCCCCGGTGATCGCGGTGCCGACCGCGGCCGGCCCGCGCTACGCCGTGCTGGTCGAAGGGCCCCAGGGCTGGGGTGAGTTCAGCCCGCCGCCCGACGCCGACGACGCTCTCGCGGCGCGGTGGTTGACCGCGGCGATGGAGCCCAGCACTGTCGGCTGGCCCGACGCGGTGCGCGGCCGGGTTCCCGTCGACGACGGGGCGAGGCGGCTCTCCGTCGCAGCCGGCGACGTCGACGCGGCGGTCGCCCGCATCGGCGATCTGCGCGCCGGCGCCATCGAGGTCGTGCTGCTGGAGTGCCGAGATCCCGCCGATGCCAGGTCCGTTCGACACCGGGTCGACGTCCCGATCGCGGTGGACGCGGCGCTGTTGCTTGCCGATCCGCAGTGCGCCGACATCGCCATCTTGCGCTGCGGCCCGTCCGGCGGGGTCCGCCGGGCGATGCGCCGCGCGGAGCGCCTGGACCTGCCCGCGCTGGTGGACTTCACCGGCACCACCAGCATCGGATTGGCTGCCGATGTGGCGTTGGCCGCGGCGCTGCCCCAGCTGCCGTTCGCGTGCGGCCCCGTGCCCGGTTGGCTCGCTGACGCCGACGTGGTGTCCGAGGCGAGGTCGCTGATTCCCAGAGACGGTCATCTGCCCGCCGCACCGATGCCGGCAGGACCCGATCCGGTGCGGCTGCAACGGTTCGCCGTCACCGATGCGGAGACTGTCGCACACTGGCGGGCGCTTCTGCGGCGAGCCGCAGCAATGCTGTAGCGGCGAGCCGCAGCAATGCTGTAGCGGCGAGCCGCGACGCTCTGGCCCGGCCCCGGTCCCTGCTCAGTCCTCCTTGCGGATCAACCGGTTGAGCGCCTCGCGGTCCGGCGCGACCAGTTCGTCGATGCGCGGTTGGTTCACGTCGGCGACGATGATCTCGCCGACCTCCTGGTAGACGTCGCTGAAGATGCCGTGCGACTTCATCTTGTCCGTTTGGTAGATGTTGTCCTCGGTGGGGGTGACGTAGTAGACGATCTCGGCCTTGAAGCGGTGGATGAGCCACACGTGGATCACATCCATCAACCGCTTCTTGCGCAGTTGTTCAGCGAAGGTGTTCTGGTCGCGGACGGTCAGGATGCTGCGACCGTGCCGGTCCTTGATCGGATCGACGACCACATTGGCCAGCGGCTCCGCGCCGTCTTCGGAACCGTCGCTGACGATCTGCAGGTCGAGCACGTCGGAGCCGGCGCGACGCGGCCGCAGGTGCACGCGCAGCTTCTCGGGCAGCTGGTAGTGCTCACTCCACAGGGCCAGCCACTCCTCCAGCAGCTTCTTGGGCACCTCGGTCTGCACCAGATGCTGGTGCTGCGTCGAGCCCTTGCCCATCGCCTTGGTCGTCGCGGTGCGACCCGAGGAGGCGGCCAGCGCGGCATCGCTGCGCGGCCCGCCCACCAGGGTCTGCGGAGTGCGGTAGGGCGACTCGACCAGGCGCATCTTGCGCTGCAGCCGGGCCAACGCCAACATGCCTTCCTGACGCAGCGACGTGGCGAACTCCTCGGACGCGACACCGTCGACCTGGTGCCCGCCGTAGGTGATGAAGTTGAAGACGAACCCCATCTTGCCGAGTTCCTCGGGGAACGCCCGCATCTCCTCGTCGCTCATGCCCGTGGTGTCCCAGTTGAACGACGGCGACAGGTTGTAGGCCAGCATCTGGTCGGGGTAGACCGCGTGGACCGCGTCGGCGAACTGTTTGGCATCGGCCAGATCGGCGGTCTTGGTCTCCATCCACAGGATGTCGGCGAACGGTGCGGCCGCCAGTGACTTGGCGATGGCGTAGGGGATGCCGCCGCGCACCTGGTAGTAGCCCTCGGGTGTCTTGGCCCGCTCGCAGTCCCAGGCCGCGTCGGCGCCGAGTTCCTTGGCCTTCTCCCGTGCCGAGTACAGCGACGCCGACTCGGCGAAGGCGCGCCACTCGCTCGAGCTCATCGCCGGGGCCTCGCCCTCGCGCTGGCGGAAGTCGAGCAGATCGGCCACCGCGTCGGCGTAGGTGCCCACCCCGGCGTCGTCCTGCCACACCTCGACGAACCGGGACTCCACCGCGTCGTAGGCGGCGTCGACCGACGAGAGCGACGGATCCGTGCCGTCCTGCTGCCAGGCGGCGGCGGTGTCGTCGATCAGCTGAGTCAGCCCGTGGCGCTGCAGCCACGCATCGGCCGCGGCGTACTCGGCGTCGGGGATGGCGTAGAGCAGGTGGCCGTTGATCTCGGTCATGCCCTGCTCGTAGAACCGCCGCATCATCGCCAGGAAGCACGCCTTGTACGGCGGGATCTTGAGATTGGTGACGCCGAGCAGGAAGGGTTGATCACGTTCGTCGGCGCGGCTGTCGATGAGGTTGGCGGCCTCGGCGTCGGTGCGCGCGACGATGATCCCCGGCACCCGCATGACGTCGAGCTGGAACCGTGCGGTGTTGAGCCGTTTGAGTTGTTCGTCGGAGGGCACCAGCACCTTGCCGCCCTGGTGACCGCATTTCTTGGTGCCGGGCCGCTGATCTTCGATGTGGTATCCGGGCACCCCGGCTTCGACGAAGCGCCGGATCAGGTTGCGCACGTGCGGATCGCCGCCGTGGCCGGTGTCGGCATCGGCGATGATGAACGGACGATAGTCGTAGGGCGGCGTCGCTGCCCGCTGCTCGTCGGTCATCTGCAACCGCAGATAGTTCTGGTTGCGGTCGGCAGTGAGCAGTGCGCGCACCAGCCCCGCAGCTTCCTCGGGGACCTGGCTGAGCGGGTAGCTCGCCAAGTCTGGTCCGGGGTCCTCGGAGATCGAGCCTTTCGCCGAGGTCGCCCACCCGCCCAGGTAGATTCCCTCGATTCCCATCCGCTTCATCACAACGGCCTGGCCGGGGGAGTAGGGGCCGAACGTCGTGATGCTGCGGCCCTGGGCGAACAACTCGCGCAGGTGCGGATAGAACGCGGCGGCAGCCTCTCGGGCGACCGGATAGTCGGACGGGATGGTGCCGCGCTGCTCGGCGACCTGCCGGGCGGTGTAGAGGCGGATGATGCCCTCAAACCGGGGACTGTCGAAGTACGCCTGCGTGTCGGCGACGTCGCGTTCGAATGACGTCTTTGGCTGAAGGTCAGCTTCGATGATGGCCATAATTCACAGTACGGCGCGAGGCGGGCCCCTGGGGCCGGGTGTGCGCTATTTGGTGCCGAAGATCCGGTCGCCGGCGTCACCCAGGCCGGGAAGGATGTAGCCGTGCTCGTCGAGTTGGCGGTCGATCGCGGCGGTGTAGACAGGTACGTCGGGGTGCGCCCGGGCCAGCGCGGCCAGCCCTTCCGGACAGCTCACCAGGCAGACGAACTTCAACGACTTCGGCCGGTGCTCGGCAATGCGGTCCAGCGCGGCCACCGCCGAGTGCCCGGTGGCCAGCATCGGGTCGACGACGATCACGTCGCGATCTGGCAGATCCGCCGGCATCTTGAAGTAATACTCCACCACGACAAGGGTTTTCGGGTCACGGTAGAGACCGATGTGCCCGACCCGGGCCGACGGCACCACCTCGAGCATTCCGTCGAGGATGCCGGTTCCCGCACGCAGGATCGACGCGAAGACGAGCTTCTTGCCGTCGATGACCCTGCCGGTGGTGCGTTCCAGTGGCGTGTCCACGTCGACCTCATGCGTTGCGACGTCGCGCAGGACCTCGTAGGCCATCAGTGCCGAGACCTCGTGCACCAGCCGGCGGAAGGTGTTGGTGGAGGCGTCTTTCCGGCGCATCAATGTGATCTTGTGCTGGACCAGTGGATGTTCGACGAGGTGCACCGTCGAGTTGTCGGAAGCCATCGTCAGAACACCGTGCCGTCACTGACGATCGACAGCGGCGGCCGGCCTCCGCGCAACCGTTGCGCCGACGCCCGTCCGGCGGCCCATGTGCCACCCTCGAGCACACAGCCCAGCGGTGTCCGGGCCGGATCCAGTCCCAGGCGGGCGCACACCAGGGGAGCCAGCTCGTCGAGGAGCGCAACGGTCAGCGCCCGCCATTCCACCACCAGTTCGTCCGCCGGACGCCAGGTGCGCAGGGCGTCGTCGCGGTCCCGCAACCCCAGGACCCCGGTGTCGATCAGCAGCCCACCGTTGCGGTATTCGGCGAGACCGGTCAGCCGGTCGAGCCCGGTCACCGTGACGCCACCGGCCGCGAAGGGCTCGACCAACGAGTAGGTCAACCACTGCGACAGCTTGTGCAGCGGCATCCACCCGTTGCTCAGCCCGGGTCCGGCCACGGCCTCGTGGCGCCAGCAGTCGCCAACCGGCCGGTCGCCGATGACGTTGTCGGACGGCCAGATCGGTGACAGTGCGGTCAGCAGCGCGCTGAGCAGGTCGTGGGCGTCGACGCCCCGATCCGTGCGGGGCAGCGCGTCGAACAACCCACCCGGGCGGGACTGCTCACCGAACATCTCCGGGTGGCCGCGCAGCGCAGCGCCGAGACGGTGCAACAACTCGACGCGACCCGCGAGACCCACCAGCGGGTTGGCGGGACCGACCTGGAAGACGGCGCTCAGATCATCGTCGGTCAACGCAGCCAGCGTCGTCGCATCGACCCGCAGGGGTCGTGCCGGGTCGGCGGAGAACCGGCCGCGGACGAAGCCGTGCCAGCTGGCGACGGCCAGGCCCTCGGAACGCCCGTAGCGAGACCGTGTGCCGTCACGCTCCTCGACGAAACTCCAGTCCGGACCCGCCCCAGCGTCGAGCAGCACGCTGATCAGCGTGAGATCGATCATCGCGCGGCTGCGCTCGGCGAGGTCACTGTCGGCGAGCAGCGCGTCGAGGTCGCCGCGCCGGTCGTATCCACCGGCCTGGAAGTGGTTCCAGCGGCTGTGTACCGGGACATCGAGGTCGGGGAAGCGGATGCGGGTGATCTCGGCGACGTCGGCGGCCGTGGTGTCCAGGGCGTGGTCGTGGACGACGAACCATCGGGACTCCCCGGCGCGGGCGCGCTCGAGCAGGCGGTGCGCGCGGGTGCGCACCGCGCCGGCGGTCTGCAGCTCGGCTACCGCCTGATCGACCGCCTCATCGGTGTCCCGGACAGCAGGACCAGAGCGGAGCGCGCCGTGGTCGGCGCTCATTCGTCCAGCCCCCGGCCCCGAACCTTCTTGAGCTCCTCGGTTCCGGGCGCGGCCCCGGGGGTGAAGTAGCCCGCGGCCATCTTCGCGTCGATCTCGACGCGGGCGTCGGCCGGGATGAGCTCCTCGGGGATCGAGATCCGCTCGCCGACTTCGATACCCGAACCGGTGATCGCGTCGTATTTCATGTTGCTCATCGAGACCAGTCGGTGGATCTTCGTGATGCCCAGCCAGTGCAACACGTCGGGCATCAGCTCCTGGAACCGCATGTCCTGGACCCCGGCGACACATTCGGTCCGGGCGAAGTACTGGTCGGCGGTGTCGCCACCGGCCTGGCGCTTGCGGGCGTTGTACACCAGGAACTTCGTCACCTCGCCGAGCGCCCGACCCTCTTTGCGTGAGTAGGCCACCAGACCGACCCCACCGCGTTGAGCGCCGCGGATGCACTCCTCGATCGCGTGCGTCAGATAGGGGCGGCAGGTACAGATGTCCGACCCGAACACGTCCGAGCCGTTGCATTCGTCGTGTACCCGCGCGGTCAACTCGATGCTCGGATCGGCCAGATCGCCTGCCGCACCGAAGATGTAGACCGTCTGCCCACCGATCGGCGGCAGGAACACCTCGAGGTCCGGGCGCGTCACGAGTTCGGGGTACATGCCCCCGGTCTCTTCGAAAAGAGCCCGGCGTAGGTCGTTTTCGCTGCATCCGAAGCGCTGCGCGACCCCGGGCAGATGCCACACGGGTTCGACGGCGGCCTTGGTGACCTGCGCAGCGCCGGTGTCGAGCAGCACCCGGCCGTCCGGGGCGAGACGGCCCGCGCGAAGGGCGTCGCCGATCTCGGGGAGGATCACCTGGGCCTTTGTCACCGCGATCGTGGGTCGGATGTCGAGCCCGTGCGCCAGCTGATCGGCGAACACGTCGGCGACCACGGCGCCCCAGGGGTCGAGGCTGACGATGGCGCCGGGCTGCCCCCACTGTGGGTAGGGGCCGATCAGGTCGGTCGGTGAGGTGTCGGTCAGGTCAGCGCGGTGCTCGCGGGACAGCGCCCCGGCCGCCACTGCGAGGGCGCGGTAGACGCCGTAGGCGCCGCTGTGCGTGCCGATGACATTGCGATGGGTGCGTTTGATGGTGCCCACCACCGGGCCCCGCTCGGCAGCCGTCGCGGCGCCCCAGGACAGCGCGGGCGCCTCGGCGCCGGCGCTGTGCGAGGTCAGTCTGATGTGGCCGCCGGCGGACGTGGCCGCGGGCGGCACGTTCGCCGATGGACTGGCCTGCGCCGACATCTGTCCTTCGATTCTCCTGAGCCGTCTCCTCTTCTCGAGGAGAGCCGCAAGCATAGCCAGTCGACCACCGAGTTGCCCGGCTCGTGGCACGCCTGGGCGGGACGCGCCCTACAGCGGCCAGCATTCGCGCCGGTGCGCGGCGTCGAAGAACATCCACTCGTAGCGCGCGGTGGCAGCGAAGTGTGCTCGGGCCACGCTTTCCTGCCCGGCCGTCAACGTCGGTCCGGTGCGGTCGGCCATCGCGAGCACCTCGCCGACCGTCGCGGCGAAGTCCTCACCGCCGTAGCTGTCGATCCACCGCTGGTACCGCGGCTCGGTGGAGCCGCGCGACAGCAACTCGGCACCCACCTCGGCGTAGATCCAGTAGCAGGGCAGCACCGCGGCCAGGCCGTCGGCGAAGCTGCCGTCGTACGCGGTGGCCAGCAGATAACTGGTGTAGGCCTGGGTGGTCGGGGTCGCCGGGAGCGCGTCGAGCGCCTGTGCGGACAACCCCAGGGCGGGCAGCAGCTCGTCGTGCAGTTCCAGCTCGACGTCGAAGATCTCGGCGGCGTGGCGGGTGAACATGGCGGTGTCGCCCAGGGTGGGGGCCTTGGCCGCCACGACCGCCAGCGCGCGGGCGTAGGCGCGCAGATAGTGCACGTCCTGGGCGACGTACTGCGCGAACGCCGCGGGATCGAGGCTGCCGTCGGTCAGCCCGGTGAGGAAGGGATGGCCGACGATGGCGTCGTAGGTCGGCGTGATCTCGGCCCACAGTCGCGTCGACCACGATCCGGGCCGGTCCGTGCTCAGGCGCGGGGCAGCGCTGGTGTTCATGCCGCCATCCTGTCAGCGATGAGTATCGCGGCCCGGTCCGGTCGATATGGGCAGCACGATTATGTGACAGAACTGAGCGTATCCGCCGGAGAGGGGAGCCCCGATGACCGAATCCACCGCCCTGCCACCCGTCGTCGATGCCGAAACCTGGCGTTCGGCCCTCGACGCGTTGCGTGAGCGGGAGAAAGCCGCCACCCGCGAGCTGGACGCGATCGCCGCGCAACGGCGCCGGCTGCCGATGGTGCGGATGCCCGACTACACCCTGATCGGGCCCGACGGACCGGTGCCGCTGGTCGACGTCTTCGACGGACGCTCACAGCTGATCGTCTACAACCACATGTGGAACGACGGGGCGGACTGGCAGTGCGGCGGCTGTACCGGCTACACCTCGCAGTTCACCCGACTGGAGTTCCTGGACAGCTACGACGCGAAGTTCGTCATCGTCACCGCCGGTCCCATCGACGAGGCACTGGCCTACCGGGACCGGGTCGGCAACTCGATGGAGTGGTACTCGTCGTCGGAGAGCGCGTTCGCCGCCGACGTCGACGCCGCTCCCGGTACCGGGTTCGCGGTCAACGTGTTCCTGCGCGACGGCGACGCGGTCTATCGCACCTGGCACACCAACGGCCGGGGTACCGAGCAGTTGAGCCACACCTTCGGACTCATCGACGTACTGCCCTGGGGCAGGCAGGAGAGCTGGCAGGATTCGCCCGACGGCTGGCCGCAGCGTCCCACCTACTCGGGTTGGCTGGACTCGCCCGACATCGCCCGCCTGTACGGGCCGCCACCGGGCCGCGACTGAGTGGCACACCGTCCGGACCCGGGCGCGACGACCGGCGCTGCGCTTGGCAGACTGGGCGCATGGCACAGATAACCTTGCGTGGAAACCCGATCAACACCGTCGGAGAACTGCCCGCGGTCGGCTCGTCGGCACCCAGCTTCACCCTGACCGGAACGGATCTGGGCGAGGTCAGTGCCGAGCAGTTCCGCGACAAGCCGGTGCTGCTGAACATCTTCCCCTCGGTCGACACCCCCGTGTGTGCCGCCAGCGTGCGGACCTTCAACGAGCGCGCCGCGGCCAGCGGGGTTTCGGTGCTGTGTGTGTCGAAGGACCTGCCGTTCGCCCAGAAGCGGTTCTGTGGGGCGGAGGACATCGAGAACGTCACCACGGCGTCGGCCTTCCGCGACAGCTTCGGCGAGGACTTCGGTATCACGATCGCCGACGGACCGATGGCCGGTCTGCTGGCGCGCGCCGTCGTGGTGGTGGGCGCGGACGGGAAGGTCACCTACACCGAACTGGTGCCCGAGATCGGTCAGGAGCCGGATTACGACGCCGCGCTGGCAGCGCTGGGCTGAGTGACGGCGGTCACCCTAACGGGTGAGCCGCGCCCGTAGATCACCGTTCGGTTCCGGTACCGCATCGACTTCGTTCACCGTCCTGCGATGACGCTCAACCACTGAATGTGGTGGTGTAGAAGTGGTCATAGTGACAGTTGTTAATCGATGTTCCCGGCACCGCACGGTGCCGGCGTGCGGAAAGCGGTGAACTGCGATGGCACGCGTGTGCGCGCTCGTGATGGGGCTTGTGTTGCTGATGGCGACACCGGGTCTGGCGTCTGCCGACACCCGGTCGGCGACGAACCAGAAGGCGGTCGAGACCGTCATCGCCCGCGCGATGTCCCAGCGGGGTGTGCCGTTCGCCTACGGCGGGGGCGGCGCGTCGGGACCGAGCGCGGGCACCGTCGCGGTATCCGAGCCCGATGAGGCCGAAACCGACGCCGCCGCTTTGGGTCTGGTTCCCGGACTGAACCTCCCGGCCGCCACCCCCAACGTCGCCAGTCCTGCGCCGGCGCCCCGCGTCGAGGTGGTCGGTTTCGACGCGTCGGGGCTCATGGTCTACGCGTACGCGGGAGTCGGGGTCAAGCTGCCCCGCTCGTCGGGCCAGCAGTACAAGGTCGGCCAGAAGGTGACCCCGGCTCAAGCGCTGCCGGGCGACCTCATCTTCTACGGTCCGGAAGGCACGCAGAGCGTCGCGTTGTTCATCGGCAACGGCCAGATGGTCGAAACGACCGACAAGGGTGTCGCCGTCTCGGCAGTGCGCACCAACGACATGACGCCGTATTTGGTGCGCATTATCGCCTGAAACCACCCGATCCGCGCAGCAAAGCACTCTATACTCCGGTTCGGCCCCATCTGGTGAACAGCGCCTGAAGTACAGCCGAATCGTGCGATTGCTGGCATGATTCCGATCACACGGTGGGCCTCTTCGTGGTGCGACTGCCGCTTCGATCCACTCGCCTTTTCAACCACTCGGTCAAAAGCCCTCTGAACTGGAATGACAGCTATCTCTTGAGGAATTGACGCGTGTGGATTAATGTCCATTTCTGTCTTCGATGGCCCCAGCCGAGCTGGCAGATACGGACAAGGACTCCCTGTGCGCGGACTCTTCGCGGTTGCTGCGGCCTCTTCAATCGCTGCTTCCAGCGCTTTTGTATCGCCGAACGTCAATTTGGCAGCAAATGTCCTGACGGTCACCGGTTACACCTCGCTCGGCTCGTTGGAGTGGGACATGGCCGACATGCTGCAGGGTGGGTTCTGTTCGCAGGCCTCCGGAAACACCTGTGACGAGGTCGAATACCTCTCGGGTGTACCGAACATCGGAGAGTCCAGCGGGCTGTGGGCGCTGCGCGCGGCGCTCGCCACCACGGCGCCGCCGACCATGGTGGTGGGCTTCTCCCAAGGGGCGATGATCGCCACCGAATGGATGCTGGAGTACGGCGAAACCGCGTGGGCGCCGACCCCGGCCGACCTGTCGTTCGTCCTGATGGCGAACCCCCAACGCAAGTACGGCGGAGTCCGGCCGGTCTACGACATCGAGGACCCCACTCCCTCCGACAACGCCTACCGGGTGCTCGACATCGCCATGGAGTACGACGGTGCGGCCGACGTCCCGGACAACCTGTTCAATCTGCTGGCCGTCGCCAACGCGATCGCCGGCTTCCAGCACATCCACATCGACGGCTACGACGACGTCGACCTCGACAGCTCCGAGAAGCTGGTGTGGATCGACGGCAACACGACCTACGTGTTGATCCGCTCGCAGAACATCCCGTTGCTCCAGCCACTGCGCAACATCGGTCTCGACGCGTTGGCCGACGCCCTCAACGATCCGCTCAAGCGGATCATCGACTCGGCCTACGACCGCGACTACGTGGGACTGGTCGACGAGGATCTGCATGACGACGTTCTCGCGGAGTTTCCGCACGCCTCCAGCGCGACGCCGGCCGCGACCGCCGCCAGGTCGGTCGCACCGCAGACACTCGACGTTGCCGACGCCGCGGCCGGTGACGGTGCAGGCACGACCGCCGAGAGCGCGCCCGTCGAGGAGCCGGCCGGAGACGAGATCGACGCCGGCGAGAGTGAAAGCGACTCTGCCGTCGGCGATGTGGACGGCGGCGAAGGCGAGTCCGCCGAGCAGGATGCCGAATCGAATGTGGACCTCGAGGACGAGGATGTCGACTCGTCACCGACCGCCGACGGGGCCGTCGACGAATCGAAGGACGACGACGATGTCGCACTCTCCGAGGCCGAACCGGACACCGAGGACGACAACAAGGACAGCACCGCTGGGACATCGGCATCGGCATCGGAGACCGGGGACACGTCCGCCTCTGGTGACGCGGCTGCCTCCCGTGATGATTCAGGGTCCGGTGGCGACTCCGCGGGGGAGTAGCCGTTGAGATCCTTTGCTGCGCGGTAGGTTACGTAACGCTCCACTGCGGTGGGGTGACCTGTGTGATGGATCACTGCGTTCCCGCTCCAGAGCGCGCCCCAGGCAGCGGAAGCATTGCCGGACAGCGATATTGCCAGGCGACGACATTGCCAGACGGCGACATCGCCACGCCGACTGACCCTGTGCCCACGCCGACCCGGTCAGCCGACAACGAGCACGAGCAGCGCGCCTAGACTGCGATCATGCGCGACGGTGTGGATCATGACATCGGAGAGGGCCTGCTTCAGATCGAGGACTGCCTCGACGCCGACGGAGGCATCGCGCTGCCGCCGGACGTCACGCTGATCTCTCTGATCCAACGCAACATCGCCAATGTCGCCGATGCGGTGGCGTACCGGTTCCTCGATTACGCTGGCGGGGCCGGCCCGGTGGTGGACGAGATCACCTGGCGCGCTTTGGGGGTGCGGATGCGAGCGGTCGGCCACCACGTGCAGTGCGTCGCCGCCCGCGGCGAGCGGGTTGCGGTCATGTCACCCCAGGGCTTGGACTACATCGCCGGCTTCTTCGCCGCGCTCAACGCCGGAACGATCGCGGTGCCCCTGTTCGCGCCGGAGTTGCCCGGGCACGCGGAGCGTCTCGACACCGCGCTGCGGGACGCCCGGCCCACGGCGGTGCTGACCACCTCACGGGCGCGCGAGGCGATCGAATCCTTCCTGGACTCCACGGTGCTCCCCGAGCGCCCGGCGGTCATCGCCATCGACGAGGTTCCCGATGCTGCGGCAGACGATTTCCGGCCCACGCTCATCGGCGTCGACGACGTGTCCCACCTGCAGTACACCGGTGGTGCCACCCGTGCGCCGGTCGGGGGTGGAGATCACTCACCGCGCGGTGGGGACGAACCTCCTGCAGATGATCCTGTCGATCGACCTGCTCGACCGAAACACCCACGGCGTCAGTTGGCTTCCGCTCTACCACGACATGGGCTTGTCGATGATCGGGTTTCCCGCTGTGTACGGCGGTCACTCGACGCTGATGGCGCCGACCGCCTTCATCCGGCGGCCCTTGCGGTGGATCGAGGCGCTGTCGGCGGGCTCGCGCATCGGCCGCGTCGTGACGGCCGCCCCGAACTTCGCCTACGAATGGACTGCTCAGCGGGGGGTGCCAGGCGACGCCGGCGACGTCGACCTGAGCAATGTCGTGATGATCATCGGCTCCGAACCGGTGAGCATCTCGGCGATCGACACTTTCCGCGCAGCCTTCGCCCCCTTCGGATTGTCACCGTCGGCGTTCAAGCCGTCCTACGGCCTCGCCGAGGCCACGTTGTTCGTCGCGACCATCGACCCCGGCGCCGAGGTGAGTGTGGTTCACCTCGACCGGGGCTGCCTTTCCGAGGGGCGCGCGGTACCCGTGGCGGCTGGCGACCCGGCGGCGCTCCCCGTGGTGTCGTGCGGGCACATCGCGCGCAGCCTGTCCTGCGTGATCGTCGACCCGCCGTCGCGATCCGAACAACCCGATGGCTTCGTCGGAGAGATCTGGTTGCAGGGAGACAACGTCGGACGGGGCTACTGGGGTCGCGCTGAGGAAACCGCGCACACGTTCGGCGGCCGCCTCGCCGCGACCAACGAGGCCGGCGGCCACGCGTCGGGAGCCACTCTGGATCGCGCATGGTTGCGTTCCGGCGACCTCGGGTTCTACCTGGAGGGTGAACTCTACGTCGTAGGCCGGCTCGCCGACCTGGTGGTCGTCTCTGGGCGCAGCCACTATCCGCATGACATCGAGGCCACCGCCGCGTCTGCATCGCCGCTGGTGCGGCGCGGCTACATCGCGGCGTTCACCGTGCCGGGAGAGCCGCTCGAGCGACTGGTGATCGTCGCCGAACGCGCTACCGGCACGGCGCGTGCCGATCCGGCCGCGGCCGTCGCCGAGATCCGGACAGCGGTCGAAGACCGGCACGGGTTGCCCGTGGCCGACGTCCGCGTGGTGCCCGCGGGCTCGATTCCCCGCACCACGAGCGGAAAACTGGCTCGCCTGGCCTGCCGCGACGCCTATGTGGCCGGCGCGTTCGGCTGAGTCGGGCGACTCAGGCGGCAGGTATCGAGCCGGCCACACTGAACATGAGCGCCAGACCCGGCAGAAGATTGGTCACCTGGTGCGCGACGATGCTGGCGCTGAGATTCGCGGTGTACAGCCGCGCCAGCCCGATCGGGATCGCGACCACCAACAACAGGGGCACCCGGGTCAACTCGAGGTGCGCGACGGCGAACACCACGGTGGTGACGGCGAATGCGGTCCAGCGTCCCCACCGTTGATCCACCGCGCCCCAGAGCAGGCCGCGGTAGACGATCTCTTCGCAGACCGGCGCGACGAACACGACGGCGGCGAACACGACGAGGGCCCACGCCCAGGTGCTCTGCATGTCACCGAACACCTCGCCGGCTGCACTGTTGGCGCCCTCACCGACCACCCACACCCACAGGGACGCGGCGGGAATCGTGACCAACAGCCCCAGCCCACCGAACAGCAACCCGAGACCCGCAGCGCGCCAGGACCACTGCAGCGCGAGGTCCGTTCGCGGTCCGTTCCCCCTCACCACGGTGACCGTGACGGCCACCGTCGCGGCCAGCAGCGACGGCACCAGAGTCGCCGCTACGGCCGTGGGCACCGGATCCAGGCTCGTGCCGACCAGGAAGACAGCGAATCCGATCGCCGTTGCCAGGTAGACCAGTTCGACGAGCACGAAGGCACCCAGCCCCCATCGGTGCCTGCGCTGCGGCGGTTGTGTGTCCACACCGGCGACGCTAACGCGCTAGGTGATGGTGATGAACGGGCTGATGACGTCGCGCACGAGTTGGGCGATGTTGGTCGACGGGTCGCCGTCGGGAAAACTGACGGTGGCCAGCACGTTTGCGCCTGCGTCGGCGAAGTTGCCGTCGGCGCGGTTCTGGTGCGTCGACGAAGTCACCAGGATGATTCCCGTGGTGCCCGCCCGTTCGGCGAGCGGAACCGAGAACGCCGCGTTCTGCACGGTGCTGTTGGCCCGGTCCTCGACGATGATGCGCTCCTCCGGAAAGCCCAGCACGCGCAGCATCTTTCGCATCTGCCCGGCTTCGGTGTTGCCGCCGCGGGGGTTGCCGCCCGTGACGATCACGGGGGACTGGGGGAAGAACTGCGCGACAGTCAGACCGGTCAGTACGCGCCTGCGCAGGATCGCGCGCATGGTGCCGTTGTCGTTGAGCCCGTAGCCGAGGATGACCACGGCGGGCCGGGAGAAGTCTTTGGTGGGAGGGGGTGCCGCATCCGCCACACGCGGGGAGAACCCTTCGACGAGGAGGCCGGCGCAGAGCAGGAGCGCGGCGAGCGCTGCTGCAGGCCGACCGAGTCGCTGTCGCTTCATCGTTGTTTTCATCGTCACCGCGCGCCGGGTCATTACAGCCCGGTCTCGAAACCCCAACGATGTGGCGATCGGTGCGGCCTGCGCTTCGCACGCCCGATGCGGGCCGTGTACTGCTGGAGGTGATGTCTGCTCACCGCGCAACCACCGCAACGGCGGCGCTGACCGCCGCCTGCTTGTCGCTGCTCGTCACGGTGGTACCGGCTGCACACGCGGCACCCGACGCCGACAGTCAGGGCTATGTCGACTCGACCGCACGCTGCGCGCCACCGGCCGGCGTGGTCGTGTTCGGCAGTACGGCCAGCTCCCGGGTCGCGATCTGTCGCGATTCCGACGGCGAGTACCAATACCGGGGCGTACGCGTGCGCGACGGGGCGCGGCTCATCCTGCCCGCGCAGAGCTCCGGCGATGGTGAGTACACCGCCGACAACGACGGCATCGAGTATTCGGTGACGTCGAGCGCGCTGGTCATCAGCTCCGGCGGCGAGGTCATCCGCAGAGAGCCGATGCTGGACTTCCATTCTTCCGGGGTGGCCTCGTCTCCGAGGTCGCCTGGGGCGGGCCCGCAGCAAGCGACGCCCACGCCGACGACACCGCTTCCACCGCCGCTGCCCGCGGAAGCGGGAGCCGACGACGGGTCCGCCGGCAGCTGACCCGATCAGCTCGGCGCGACGGCCACGTCGTCGCCGAGCTGAATCCGTCCGGAGCTCAGGACCCGTAACACCGAGCCGGCCCGGCCCCGGAGGGCGGCGGCCGCACCCGCACCGATGCCGTCGTCGAGCAGCCGGCAGGGGGCCGACACGCGCACGACCTCGAGTTCGACCTCGCCGACGCGCAAGCGTGTGCCCGGTGCGGTCGGGATCACGCCGGCGTCCACCGTGAGGTTGCGCCGCGTCAGTCCGGCGTCGATGGGCCCGCCCAGCTGGTCGGCGGCCGCGACGAGCAACTCCTGAGACTGGATGGTGACGTGGCGATGCCGGGTGCCGTGGTAGCGATCTCCGATCAAGCCCTTGCCGGCCTCGGCGTCGACGGCGTCGACGGCGCGCATCGGAATTCGACGGCCCGGTGAGATGTGGATGGCGACGACTCGCACGACGGGGCAGTCTATTGCCGACCGCCGAAACCGGCCAATTCTTTGCTGCACACGACTCGCGGATTAACTGACGCACTCGTCAGCAAATGAACTGATGACGAGAATTTCATTCATTGGGCTGGACATCAGGTCACGATACGGATACGTTTCGAGCGGTCGGGGACTCGGACAGCAACACGGAAGGGTCCGTCATGCCCACAGCACGTTCCTATGTCACAGCCGGCGCCGCACTGGTCGGAGCCGGCGTCATCACCGCGACACCGATCACCACACCGACCCTCGGCGAGAGCACTGCCCGGTGGGATGTGGCGCTGGCCGCCGCCACCCAGAGCTGTGCCGGGGAGAATCCCAGCGCGCTGTGCACGCAGCCCGAAGAGCCCATCGCGCCGACTCCGTTCGCCGCAACCCAGGACGCCACCAACGTCTTCAATATCCCCGCGAATCTGTTTATCGCCCTTGCCAATACGCCGTTCAACTTCTTCACCGCACTGGGCGAGGGAAACGTTCAACTCGGATCGGACCCCGAGGGCGACTTCGACTTCCAGCCCACCTACGAAGGGGTGACACTCACCCAGCCCGACGGCAGCGTGCCCGGTCTGGGACGCAACCTGCGCTACACCGGTAGCTGGTGGCTCTACAGCCAGACCAACATCCTCGGCACCGATCCCGCAGATCCCTCGCGCTACCAGGCGATCACCAACATACTGATCCCGTTCCCCGAGCTCGCCGTGCCGCTGGGCAACATCGTGGCAACCGTCGCCGCCTCCCAACTTCCCATGGCCACCGGATGCACCGGAACCGGCCCCGGCGCGTGTGACGACCCGGCCGACATTCTCAGCAAAATGTTCAATGTTAGTGCCATCCCCGCGTTGTTTTCGCCGGAGGGCTACACGTTCCCGGAGACGCGCGCGGGCATCACCTGTGACGAGAGCGGCCAGTGCTACGTCAAGGACGAGGATGGGCCCGAGGTGCCCTGGTCGGGTCAGACCGTCAAACTCGACGCCACCGAGCCGTTCACCAACTTCTACGACAGCCTCACCGGCACACCGGACTACTCGGCCATCAAGCCGTTGACCGCTGAATTGGTGGTCAGCAGCCTGATCAGCCTCGGCACCGGGCTGAACACCGCATTCAATCCCTTCGTCCTCGGGACGCAGTGCACCGTGTGTGCGCCGTTCGTGCCCAATCCCGACAACGAGCCCGTGCCGGGTCCTGTGTTCGAAGATCCCGATGTCGACGAGCCGGCCAACGACGGCGCGGTCGCGGAGTCCGTGGCAGCTGCCCCGCAGGATGTCATCGACGAGGTCGCGACGCCGTCGGCTCCAGCACCGACCACCGAAACCGACGACACCGTTGAGGATGCTGACGTCGTCGAGGAGCCGGAGGTGACCGAGGACGTCGACGAGCCCGCGGCGAGCGGGCCGAAGCATCGCAAGCCCAGCTCAGCAGGCCAGACGCTGCGGCAGGTGCGGGACAGCATCAGCTCGTCGTTCTCGAAAGTCACCGACAGCTTCGGCAAGCGCGATGCAGAGGCGGGCGATTCGGACAGCTCAGCCGGAACGTCGTCCGACAGCGACGCCGGTTCCGGCAAGGACTCCGGCTCTCGCAGCGACTCCGCTTCCGGCAAGAACTCCGGCAGCGACTCCGGTTCCGGCAAGGACGACTGACGGCTGGCGGCCGCTCACAGATAGGGGTCGGCCCAGGCACTGATGATCCGCGCAGCGCGCGCCGCCTGGTTCTTGCCGGTCAGCAGATGGTCCGCGCCCTCCAGCGAGATGAAGCTGCGAGGGTGGCGGGCAGTCTGGAAGATGTGGCTGGCATTGTCGATGCCGACGGTGTTGTCGGTCGGGGAGTGCATGACCAGCAGGGGCCGGCGCAGGGTTTCGATGCGGTCGCGCAGATCGGCGGTGCGGACGTCCTCGACGAAATGGCGGCGCAGTGTCAAAGCCTTGCCTCCGATCGTCAGCTCTGCTTCGCCCTCGGATTCGACGCGATGGACCAGCGTGTCGTAGATGTGCTCGATGTGCGACGGCTGACACGGTGCACCGACGCTGACCACTGCGGCGACGGTGGGGCACTCGTGCGCGGCCGCCAGCACCGCCGACCCGCCGAACGAGTGACCGACCAGCAGTCGGACCTCACGTCCGGATTCGTTCATGAACTGCACGGCTCGCACCGTGTCGGCGACCTTGTGTGAGAACGAACCGTCACCCCAGTCGCCGGCGGACTGCCCGAGGCCCAACGCGTCGAAGCGCAGCATTCCGATGCCCTCGCTGGCCAGTTGCTTGCAGATTCGGCTTGCCGCGGGACTGTCCTTGCCCAGCGTGAACCCGTGTACGAAGACCCCCCACCCGCGGCACTCGCCCTCGGGTTGGTCGATCAGGCCCGCCAGGGCGGGTCCGCTGCTGCTGGGGAACGTGATGCGCTCTGCCACGCGCACCATCCTGTCATCGCCCCCGCGGGCACAGCACGCATACGCCGCATCGCTACCGTGGATGGTCGTGAAGATCCGCTTCGGAGTGGGGCTGGGGCCCGAGACCGCCACGCAGGACCTACCCCGCATCGTCGACCGCCTCGAGGCAGCGGGAGTGGACTCACTGTGGTTCTCCGAGATCGTCTACTCGCAGGCGGTCGACCCCTTCATCGGGATGGCGTTCGCGCTCTCGCGCACAACGGAACTGAAGGTCGGCACGTCGGTGGCGGTGCTGCCGGGCCGCCAGCCGGTCCTGGTGGCCAAGCAGCTGGACTCACTGGCCGCGCTCGCGCCCAAGCGGGTGCTCCCGGTGTTCGGCCTTCGCTCGGCCCTGCCTGCTGAACGCGGGCTGTTCCCCGTTCCCACCGGCCGTCGCGGCGCGGTGTTCGACGAGGCGTTGACCGTGCTCCGCGCCGCACTCGACCCGGACGTCGAGGAGCCTCTCACCTTCCGCGGCACCTATCACGATGTACGTGACGTGCAGATTCTCCCCAAACCCGCCGCACCGCTGGACATCTGGCTCGGCGGCGCATCAGCCGCAGGGTATCGCCGAGTCGGGACGCACGGTGACGGGTGGCTGGGCAGCTTCCTCACCCCCGACGAAACCGCTGCCGCGCGCAACCAGATCGTCGCTGCGGCCGGCGAGGCGGGCCGCAGCATCGATGCCGATCACTACGGCATCAACCTCGCCGTGGGCACCGGTACGTTGCCGGCGGCCGTTGCGGACTCGGTGCGCAGACGACGCCCCGACCTGCACCCGACAGACCTGGTCGCTGAGGACTGGCCCGCCCTGCATGCCCAACTCGACGGCTACCTCGCAGCGGGGCTGACGAAATTCGTGATCAGACCGGCCGGCCCGGTCGACATGCCGCGCTTCCTCGACAAGTTCGTCCGCGAGCTACTTCCCCGACAGAACTGAGCTGACCACCCAGTCCCGCAACGCTTTTCGGTCCAACTTACCGCTGGGCAGCGTGGGTATCTGCGCGCTGGACACCGGGATCCACCGAGTGGGCACCTTGTAGGGGGACAACACGTCACGGGCACGACGGGCCAGGGCTTGGAGGTCCAGCTGGTCAGTGCCGCCGACCACGACCGCGCACACCTCCTCGCCTCGCTCGTGATGTTGCACCCCGACCACCACGCACTGCACCACCTCGTCGAATTCCCCGATCACGGCCTCGACTTCGAGCGGCGAGACATTGGCCCCCGAGGTCTTGATGAGCTCGGTGCTACGCCCGACATAGAACAGGCGCGGATCGCCGGTGCGGCGATAGACCCGGTCTCCGGTGTGGTACCACCCGTCGGCGTCGAAGGTCTCCCACCGCTCTTTCTTGTTGTATCCGGCCATCACGCCGATGCCGCGAACCAGCAGTTCCCCGACCACACCGTCGGCGACCGGGGTACCCCCGTCGTCGACGACCGCGATGTCTGTGTAGGCGAAGCCACCTGCTGTCTCGGACATGGTGCGGTGCACCGGATATCCGTCGGGCACATCGGTCATCGCGATGTCGAGTGGCCCGTGGCGCAGCATGGGCGCCGACGACAGATCACGGCCGGCGAAGCTGGGATGCTCCCGCATCCGCTGGGTGAACGCCGGCCAACCCACGATGCCGGTGGCCCGCTCGGCCTCAGCGAGATCGAGGGCGACGCCCGCATCGAGTCGTGGCATCAGCAGCAACGTCACCGCGTCGTGCATCGCACCCATGACGGCCAACACCCCACCGATCCAGAACAGCGGCATGGCAGAGACGATCACCGGTTCCTCCTGCGACCCGGTGACGGCCCGGATCGCGGCCGGCCACGTCGAGGTCTGTCGCACCAGGGTTCCGTGGGTGTGCAGCACGCCCTTCGGGTCCGCGGTCGATCCCGACGTGTGCACCATGATGGCCAGATCGGCGGCGGACACCTCGGCCTCGGCCGCGGCCAGCACATCAGCGCCGACCCGGTCGTCGGTGTCGTCGGCGCACCGGGTCGCCCAGGCGACGCCGGCGCCGGAGGTGAGCGCGATGCGCCGCAGAAACGGTGCGACCGGCAGCGACAGCCGGTCCGCCCGCTGATCGGCGAGGCCGGGGAATGCCGCCTCCACACGCGCGGCGACGTCGATGTCCAGCACCCGGGCCGGCGCCACGAGCAGCCCGACGTCGGCCAGCCTGACCACCTTGGCCAGCTCGGCGGGCCGGTACATGGTGCTCAGCGGGACCGCGACCGCGCCGATGCGCGATGCCGCCAGCCACCAGATGATCCACTCGATGCCGTTGGCGAAGAACAACCCCACCCGGGTCCCCTTACCGACGCCGACAGCCAACATCCACCGGGCCAGTTCTGCAGAACGCTGTTCGGCCTGACCGTAGGTCAGTCGACCGGTCGGGGTGACCGCATAGATCCGGTCACCATGGTCGGCGACGGCGCGGGCGAGCAGAGCCGGAATGGTCAACGGTGTATCGGGCACGGCTCCGATCATCTCCGATGACTCCCTTCATCTGAAGCAGCTCCGGAAGCGGCTGTGCTCGCATCCGAAGGCCGCGCTCGTCTGGAACGGTTGCGCTCGTCCGGAATCGGGTCCCTCATCTCGAACGGCCTTGCGAACGGGTCAGAACAGGGTGCGATGATCGCGGCCATGGAGATCGGCGAGCGCGAGACACCACCGTTCAACGGCGACGAACGCACCACATTGGCAGCGTGGTTGGATTTCCAGCGCCACACGCTGGTGCTCAAGTGCGAGGGCCTGGACGACACGACGTTGCGCACCGCGTCGGCGCCACCGTCATCGTTGACGTTGCAGGGACTGGTGCAGCACCTGGCCGAGGTGGAACGGAATTGGTTCCAGCGGGTGCTGGGCCGGCGGGACGCGCCGTCGATCTACGGCCCGGCGCCGGCCCCCGGCGAGCATGACGGCGGCTTTGAGCTGTCCGAGCAGGTGTCGTTCGCGGATGCGTTGGACAGATGGCGGGCTGAGGTCGACGCGGCGCACACCATCTGTGCGGATCACGAACTCGACGACGTGGTTCCGTTCATGGGCACCGAGGTCTCCGCGCGCTGGATCTACCTCCACATGATCGGTGAGTACGCACGACACAACGGTCACGCCGACATCCTGCGTGAGCGTCTCGACGGTGCGACCGGGGTCTGACCGACGGGTTCAGCGCCGCGGGACTGGCGCAGGCTCGAGGAAGTCGAGCAGGCCACCGCGCCGAGGGCGGGCTGACATCCACCCACGCTGATTTCACTACGGGGCACAGACACCCTCGGTAGGGTTCGCAGCATGGCGGTGGACGGTGCGGCGTTGGCCGCGGGCGCAATTCGCTTGGCGTCGGGAGTGTCGTTCCTCGTCGATCCGCTACGGGCGAACCGGTGGTGGGGCGACCCAGACGAACCGCCACCCACGGCGCGGCTGCTGCTGCGATCGATGGGCTACCGCGACGCGTTGATCGGCGCCATGTTGCTCTCGAGCGCGCTGCGCGGACGTGACACGCGCGGCTGGTTTCTGGCTTCGGGCGGTGCGGATGCGTCGGACCTGCTGGGCGGGTGGAGTGTGCACGACCAGATGAGGCCCTCGCAGAAACTCATCGGGCTCGGTGGCGCGGTCCTCGGGATCGGGGTGGGACTGTGGGGCGCGACCCGGCCGCGTGCCGCGCGATCCTCACCGGCGGGCGAGTAACCAGGCCTGTCCCTGTGTTTCGGCGCTCGCGATCACCTCGAGCGCACCGAACGCGTCGGTGAGTTCGCCGGCGTGAGCGCGAAACGGTCCCGGTGCGGCGCCGACCTCGCTCAACGCACTGACCGCGAGAAGGCCGCCGGGCGCAAGCCGCGAGACCAGAGCCACGTCCAGCCGTCGGTCGCGGAACATGCTGCACAACAGCACATCGACGAGCCCTCCGGGGGGCAGTCCGGCGTCGAGGTCCATGGCGTCGAAGCGACAGCGCGCGGCGACGCCGCAGCGACCGGCGAGGTCGCGTGCGGCTCGCACCGCGACGGGCGACACGTCAACGCCGTGGACCGTCATGCCGCGCAGCGCGAGCCAGACCGCGCCGGTGCCGCGGCCACATGCCACGTCGAGTGCGTTCCCGGCCCGCGGAAACACGTCGGCATACGGGCGGAAGGCCGCGGGCAGGTCGACGTCGGCCTTGTCGGGTGGCTCCCGGTCTGCATGGCGCTGGTCCCAGCGGACCCGGTCTTGCTCGGACATGTCTGCGCGTTCAGCCGACGATCCGGATCCGGATCGGCCCGTGCCAGTCGTCGTTCGGGTCGACGACGCTGCCGCGCTGTGTGATCTCGACGACGCCGGCGGCCGCGAGCCGCCGGGCGGTCGCACGGGTGTCGTCCATGAGCTCGCGCCACCGGTCCCCGCCGACACTGCGGGCCACGTCCGACGGGCAGGTGCTGCTGGTCCGCCCGCGATGGGTTGCCAGCGCCCTCATCGCCGCCTCGAGCCGCTCACGCATCGGGCCGTCGGACAGGGCGACCAGCGCATCCTCGGCCACGGTTCCAGGGGAGTCCGCGGCCCGGCGCAGCTCGGCACGCAATGTCTGGCTCACCGTTTCAGTAGACGCCATCGCACTGTTACGCGCATCACCGTTGGCCGGCGACGGGTTTACCCGATCGTGATTTGGGCTAGAACTCCGCACGTACGCACCCGACAGCGGGTCAGACCGAACCCAGGAATGGAGTTCACGACGATGAAGTTCACCAAGGTTCTCGCAAGCGCAGCTGTTCTGGGCGGCCTCACCGCAGGCGCCGTCGGCGGAATCGCCACCGCGACCGCCGAGCCCGCCCCGTGGCCGAACATGCCCGCCCAGCCTGCTCCTCCGATGCCGCCGCCGGGCCCCAACACCGGTGAGCCGCCGGCGTGGGCGCCGCCGATGCCGGTTCCGCCCGCTTGGGCCGCGGGTAACCCGCAGGTCTGGGACGAGGGCTGGCAGCACTGGGGCGTGTGGATGAACGGCGTGTTCATCCCGACCTACTGATTCTGCGGTTGACACGAGACCGGGGCGCGATCACCGATCGCGCCCCGGTTTCGTGTCGGTCAGACACCCAGCGTGCGCTGGATGTCCGGTTTCATCGCGACCAGCTGCGACCCCCAGTACCCCCAGCCGTGGGTGCCGTTGGCGGGGAAGTTGAACACCGCGTTGCTGCCGCCGGCGGCCAGGTATTGCGCCTGGAAGTTCTTGTTGCTGTCCAGTGTGATGGCCTCCAGCAGCTGTCCGGGCACGTCTCCGCCGCCGCCCAGCTCTCCGGGCCGGCCGGTTCCGCAGTACACCCAGACCCGGGTGCCGTTGGCCACCAGACGACCGACGTTCACCGTCGGATCGTTGCGGACCCACGCCGGGCCTCCGCCGGGGCCCCACATCGCGGTCGAACTGAAACCGCCCGCGTCCCGCATCGCAATGCTGACCAGCAGCGGCCACACGCCGTCGGACAGGTTGAGATAACCCGACAGCGATGCGGCGTATCGGAACTGGCCGGGGTGATAGGCGGCCAGGATCAGCGCCGCGCTGCCTGACATCGAAAGGCCGACGACCGCGTTGCCGGTCGGGGACACCCCTTTGTTCGCCGCGAGATAGGCCGGCAGCTCCGAGGTCAGGAACGTCTCCCACTGATAGGAGTAGGTCTGCCCGTTGCCCACCGCAGGGCTCTGCCAGTTGGTGTAGAAGCTCGACATGCCGCCGACCGGCATCACCACCGACAGACCGGACTCGAAGTAGTTCTCGAAGGCGGCGGTCTCGATGTCCCAGCCGCTGTTGTCGTCACGGGCACGCAGCCCGTCGAGCAGGTAGACCGCGTGCGGGCCACCGAACTGGAATTTGACCGGGATGTCTCGGCCCATCGCCGCCGACGGCACCATCAGTGTCTCGACCGGCAGCCCCGCGCGGGAGTACGCCCCCGCAGTGGCCGAGCCGCCCACGACGGAGATCAGACCGGGCAGCAGAAGCGCTGCCAGAGCGCCGGTGAGCAGCCGGCGCCACGAGTTGTACCAGAACGTCATTCGCAATTGTCATCCTCGTCAGGCGTGCCGTTGGCACGCCACTGGGAAAGGGAGCAGGTCCGGCCGCCGATCAAGGCCGCCGGGCGGGATGCCGACTGCTTCGCATCCATCGCATCGGTTACTTCGTCATGTGACGATTCGTCGTTACCGGTGTGCCGAAACTGCGGCCCGATAGCCTCCTGACCGTGAGCGACGAGCGCACCAAGGTCCTGATCATCGGCGGCGGATTCGGCGGATTGTTCTGCGCGCGACGGCTCGGCCGCGCCGATGTCGACGTGACCCTGCTCGACAAGTCGGCAGGCCACCTGTTCCAGCCGCTGCTGTACCAGTGCGCCACCGGCATGCTGAGCATCGGCCACATCAGCCGTCCACTGCGGGAGGAGATGGCTCGCCACCGCAACGTCACGGTTCTTCTCGGCGAGGCCGTCGACCTGGATCCCGGCGCCCGCCGGGTGACCGTTCGCCGCCCCGACGGTTCGACGTTCCCGATCGGCTACGACGTGTTGGTCGTCGCGGCGGGTATGCAGCAGTCCTACTTCGGCAACGAACACTTCGCGCAATGGGCGCCCGGCATGAAGACCCTCGACGACGCGCTGTGCATCCGCCAGCGGCTGTTCGCCGCGTTCGAGATCGCAGAGACGCTGCCGCCGGGTCCCGACCGGGACGCCTGGCTGACCTTCGCCGTGTCGGGCGGCGGCCCGACAGGTGTCGAGCTGGCCGGACAGATCCGCGAGGTCGCAACCCGCACGTTGGCGCACGAGTTCCACAGCATCGACCCCGAAGACGCCCGCGTGCTGCTGTTCGACGGTGGGGACCGGGTGCTCAAGAGCTTCGCTCCGTCATTGTCGGCCAAGGCCACCGAGACGCTCACCTCGTTGGGCGTCCAGCTCCATCTCGGAGTGCATGTCACCGACGTCGACGGCGACGGGGTGACCGTCACCCCGAAGGGCGGCGGAACAGTGCAGCGGTACCGGGCTCGCACCGTGCTGTGGACCGCCGGGGTCGAGGCGGTGCCGTTCGCACACCACGTCGCCGCGGCCCTCGGGGCGAGCGCCGACCGTTGTGGACGGATCGCGGTCGAACCCGACCTGTCGGTACCCGGACACCCGGAGGTGTTCGTCATCGGGGACCTCGTCGGTCGCGACGGCCTTCCCGGCGTGGCTGAGAACGCCATGCAGGGTGGCCTGCACGCCGCCGCCTGCATCCGCGCTGACCTGATCGGTCGTCCCCGACGGCCTTACCGGTACCGCGACCTGGGGTCAGCGGCGTACATCAGCCGGGGCAACGCGCTGCTCCAGGTAGGGCCGATCAGGTTGGCGGGCTTGGCCGGCTGGCTGGCGTGGGGACTCATCCACATCGCGGTGCTGACCGGGGTGAGCAACCGCGTCAGTACCGTCGCCACCTGGCTGGCGACGATCGCGCGCGCCAGCCGCTACCACCGGGCCTTCATGCTCGAAGGCGACAGAGCGCAGAGCGGCCGCTTCACCTGGTCTCGCCCGGACGAGACCTCCTGAGCGCGGCACGCGCACCCCGATGAACGACGAGCGCACCGCGGGTCTACCGGGCGATAGATCGACAACCGAAAGGAGCCTTCGATGCTCATCGTCGCAGGACACCTCACCGTCGCAGCGACCCAGCGGGAGGCCTACCTGGCCGGCTGCGAGCGTGTCGTCGAACAGGCCCGCCGGATGCCCGGCTGCCTGGACTTCGCGATCAGCGCCGACCGGGTCGACCCGCAGCGGATCAACGTCTTCGAACGGTGGCGCAGCCGGACCGAACTCGAGGCCTTCCGCGGCGACGGGCCCGACGACGCTGCGAGCGGGGCGCTACTGGGGGCTGCTGTTGCCGAATACGACGTCGCTGCGGAGCGGTCGCTGACCGGAGCTGATCTTGAATGACGCCAGTACCGATTAATGTGGATGTCCGCACGGAAGTTCAGTCGTCGACGAGGGGACACATTTGGCGGGCGCTCATCCTGATCGCGCGGTGCTCGAAGCCGTCCTGGATCTGGCGGCCCGCGCACCCTCCCCACAGAACAGTCAACCGTGGCGGTGGCAGGTCGACGATGCAGGCCTGCATCTACACGCGGACTGGAGTCGCGCCGTCGCCGATTCCGGCGCCGGCCGGCGCGACGTCCTGATCAGCTGCGGCGCCGTACTGGACCACTGCGCCGTCGCGCTCGCCGCGGAAGGTTGGCGCCCTCATGTGCGCCGCTTTCCCATGCCGGACGACCCCGGACACATCGCCCTGTTCGACGTGATCGAACACCCCGCGCAGCCCGGTCATCGCGAGTTGGCCGCCGCGATCGGCAGCCGGCGTTCCGACCGACGCGAGTTTCCCGAAGCCCGGCTACCCGCGGGCACGCTGGAGTTGCTGAGCGTCCACGCGGCGCGTCGTGGCGTCGACTTCGCCGTCGTTCCGCGCACCCGGTGGGTGCGGGATGAGCACGGGCACGTCGCGCTTCGGTTCCCCGGTGGGGCCGTCGGCGGCCGGAACGCCAGTGCTGACGGTGCGCTGCTGCTCACGTTGGGCACCGCAGGTGACGACGAGATCGACCGGGTGCGTGCGGGTGAGACCCTGAGCCACCTGCTGCTGGCAGCCACCGCGCTGGGGTTGGCGAGCTGCGCCCTGACCGACCCGCTGCACGACGGACGGAATCGACTGGCCCTCGGCTGTGAAGTGTTCGACGGCGAGTCCTACCCTCAGGCCCTCATCCGTGTCGGCACGCCCCCCGACACCCCCCAGCCCCCGGGCGGGTCTGATCGTCGGACGCTGCAGCAAACCACCACGTGGGCCTCCAACTGACCGTTAAGGTGCCCGTACGGGGGCGGTATCGAACCCTGCACGAGTGACGAACGCATCGGCTTTCGAGCCCGAACCACGCCCCGTGCCGCTCCGCCCGGACGCCCACGATCGAAGGGGACGCCGTGAGCCAGCCGTCCGCGATGCCTGACGCCGAACGCACCTGGATGATCGACACCTTGCTGGCGCTGTTGCAGACACCGAGCCCCACGGGACGCACCGATGCGGTGATGCAGCTCATCGGCGAGGTGTTCGACGATCTGGGCGTTCCGTTCGCACTGACGAGGCGGGGTGCCCTGATCGCGGAGCTGCCGGGGGAGTCGCCCTCGGTCGACCGCGCGATCGTGGTTCACGCCGACACGGTCGGCGCCATGGTCAGTCGACTCAAAGACAACGGGCGGCTGCAGCTGATCTCGGTGGGCACGTTCTCCGCGCGGTTCGCTGCGGGTGCGCGGGTGCGAATCCTGTGCGACGAGTCGACCGAGTTCATCACCGGAACGATTCTGCCGCTGAAGGCCAGCGGGCATGCTTTCGGCGACGCGGTCGACACCCAGCCGACCGATTGGGACCACATCGAGGTGCGCGTCGATCGCCGGGTCTCTTCACCCGACGATCTGCGTCAGCTGGGAATCCAGGTCGGCGACTTCGTCGCTCTGATGGCCGGCCCCGAGCTCACCCACGACGGCTTCGTCGTTTCCCGCCATCTCGACGACCAGGCCGGCGTCGCGGTGGCCCTCACCCTGGCCAAGCACGTCGCCGACCACGGTCTGAGATTGCCGCACCGGACTGCGGTGATGGTCACCATCGCCGAAGAAGTCGGATACGGAGCCAGCACCGGCCTGCCCGCCGGCATCGCGGAGATGATCACCGTGGACAACGCCGTCTGTGCCCCCGGCCTGCAGTCACGTGAAGACGCCGTCACCGTTCTGATGGCCGACCTGCACGGCCCCTACGACTACCACCTGTCCCGACAGCTGTGCCGACTGGCCGATGAGCACGGTATCCGCAGTGTCCGAGACGTTTTCCGGTTCTACCGATCTGACGCCGCCGCGGCCATCGAGGCGGGGGCCGGCACGCGCGCCGCACTGGTCGGTCCCGGCGTCGACGGCAGCCACGGCTGGGAGCGCACACACCTGGATTCGCTGGCGGCGACCTACGCGTTGTTGCGGGAGTGGCTTCTCACGCCGCTGACGTTCGGCGACTGGGACGCCCACCCGTCCGGCGAGCTGCGCGACTTCCCCTCCTCCCACCAGCCCGCCCCGAGCGAGCAGTGGGTGCCGCTGTCACGAGGCAGTGACACCGCACCCGGCCCGGCGTCGCCCGGCCGCTCCTGGCCGTCGGGGCCCGACGGCACGCACTGAGCGCTCAGGAGAAACGTCGGCGCCCGCCGATCAGGAGAATTCGTCGGCGACCGCCGATCCCGAGAATTCGTCGGCGACCGCCGATCCCGAGAATTCGTCGGCGACCGCCGACGCCGCTTCGTCGATGATCGCGCGCATCGCGAGTTCGGCTGCCGCCTCGTCGCCGGTCCTGATCGCACGGGCGACTTCGTCGTGCAACGCGATCGCCGCAGGATTCGGTGAAGAGGGCATCATCCCGTGGTGCGTGCGGCCGCTGAGCACCTCGTCCACCACACCGGTCAGCGCCCGGAACATCTCGTTGCCGCTCGCCGCCAACAGCGTCTGATGGAACAGCCGGTCGGCGAGCAGGTACGCCTCGAGGTCGCCGGAGCGTCCGTGCATGACCATGTCGGACGCCGCGGCCGCCATCGTGCGGCACTGATCCGGGGTGGCCCGCCGAGCTGCCAGCGCCGCCGCCGCGGGCTCGAATCCGCGCCGCAACTCGGACAGGGACACCAGCTGGGCTGCCCGGTCTCCGGAGTCGACACGCCACCGAATGAGCCGGGGATCGAACACATTCCAATTCTCGACCGGCAGGATGGTGATTCCGACGCGGCGGCGGGATTCGACCATGCGCATCGACTCGAGCACCCGCACCGCTTCGCGCGCGACGCTTCGGGAGACCCGGTACCGAGCGCTCACAGCTTCCAGGGTGAAGACCTGACCCGGTGGGTACTCACCCGACACGATCGCCGATCCCAACGCAGCCAGCAAACTGCCGTGAAGGGCGCCGGCGGGCTGGTCGACCATACACAGATCCTGTCATACGTTGCCCATCGACAGTTAAAACCCGCTTAATTCGGTCAAGGGGGTTGATTTGATATGACTATTGCGGCAAGCTGCGTGATGCTGGCCACAATCGGGTAGGTGGAGGACATGTCATCACCAATCGTCGTCATGGGCGTGTCGGGTTCGGGGAAGTCGACAGTCGGTGCCGCGCTGGCGCAACGGCTGCGCGTCCCCTTCGCCGACGCCGACGACTTCCATCCGCCGGCCAATGTCGCGAAGATGAGCTCCGGCGAACCGCTCGATGACGACGACCGCTACCCCTGGCTGGAGGCGATCGGGGAGTGGTTGGCCGCGCACCCCGGCGGCGGCGTGATGAGCTGTTCAGCGCTCAAACGTAAGTACCGCGACCAACTTCGCGAGCATTGCGGTGAAATCGAATTCCTCCACCTGTACGGCTCCACCGAGGTGATCGGCAAGCGTCAGGCCAGCCGGCCTGGCCATTTCATGCCGCCGTCACTGTTGGCCTCGCAGTTCAAGACCCTCGAGCCGTTGGAACCCGACGAGCGCGGCGTGACGATCGACGTCGACCAGAACATCGACGGAATCGTCGACAGCTACGTCGACGGCACCGATCAGGCCGCGCCATGATCTCCCGGGCCCTGGGCGAGGGCGTGACCGTAGGAACACAGCAAGGCCCGGGGCCAACCCGGCACTGACAGTACGGAGGAATTGTGGAAGCAATCGAGCCGGCTTACGGAGCAACCACCCTGCTCCTGATAGCCGCTGGGGCAGTGGCGCTTCTGCTGTTCCTCATCATCAGGGTGAAGCTGCACGCGTTCGTCGCCCTCGTGCTGGTCAGCCTGCTCACGGCGCTGGCGGCCGGAATTCCCGTCGCCGATGTTCCTGAGGCGCTGTCCTACGGATTCTCCAACACTCTGGGGTCGGTGGCCCTCCTCGTGGGCTTCGGCGTCATGATCGGCCGGCTCCTCGAAATCACCGGCGGGGCACAAGTTCTGGCGGACACCCTGATCGGGCGGTTCGGCGAGAAGCGCGCGCCGCTGGCCATCGGGGTGGCCGCACTGTTGTTCGGTTTCCCGATCTTCTTCGACGCCGGGCTCGTGGTGTTCCTGCCGATCATCATCACCGTCGCACGGCGATTCGGTGGTTCCCTGATCTTGTACGCGTTTCCCACCGCCGGCGCCTTCGCCGCGATGCACGCGCTGGTGCCGCCGCACCCCGGACCCGTCGCCGCCGCCGAGGTGATGGGCGGCAACATCGGTCTGGCGTTGCTGGTCGGTGTGCCCGTCGCGGTGTTGTCCTGGTTCGTCGGCTCCTTCCTGGTCTCCCAGTTCATCGGCCGCCGAGTGTGGGTCGACGTTCCGACCGCGCTGTTCGGCGAGATGAACGGCGGCCGCGACGACGACAACGGCAAGGGCCGGGGCGCAGACAACGGCGGCCAGGGCCGGGACGCGGACAACGGCGGCGCTGCCGGTGCCGCAGGCTCCGGCGGGGGCACGGCCACCGCCACCCGCACGGTCCCCGCGTTCGGCACGGTCATGGGCATCCTGCTCCTGCCGTTCGTGCTGATCTCCTTCAACACCGTTCTCGACACCCTCATGGCGGCCGGCGTCCTCGAGGAAGACGCCACCTGGGCGCGGTATCTGATGCTGCTGGGCAACACCAGCGTGGCGCTGCTGATCACCGTCATCGTGGCCACGCTGGTGCTCGGGCTGCGTAACCATTCGATGGCCGACGTGAGCGGCATCTTCGACAAGGCGTTGGCACCCATCTGTGTGATCATCCTGATCACGGGAGCCGGCGGCATGTTCGGTGGCGTGTTGCGGTTGAGCGGGATCGGTGACGCGCTCAGCGATTCGCTGTCCGACCTCGGTATGTCGCTCATCCTGCAGGCGTTCCTGATCTCCACGATCCTGCGCGTGGCGCAGGGCTCGGCGACGGTCGCGTTGACCACGACGTCGGGACTGATCGCGGCGTCGGTGGCCGACGCAGGGTTGAGCGACTTCCAGATCTCGCTGCTGGTGATCGCCATCGCCGCCGGTGCCACCGTGCTCTCGCACGTCAACGACTCGGGATTCTGGCTGGTGAGCCGGTTCTTCGAGATGGATGTCAAGACCACCCTGAAGACGTGGACGGTCATGGAGACGACCTTGGGCCTGTCGGCGTTCGTCCTTGCGCTGGCCATGTGGACGGTGGCTTGACCGCACGGCGGTGACCACTCAGCGCCGGCCGCGCCACTTGTCCAGCGCGCGGCGGTCGCGTTTGGTCGGGCGGCCCGCCCCACGCTCACGCACCCCGACCGGCGGCGCGCTGACGGGAGGCGGCGGGGGAGTCCGGTCGAGGTAGCACGTGACGGCGTCGGCGGCACCCACCCGCTTCTGGATCACCCGCACCACTTCGACGATGCGGGTGCGCTCGCCGACCAGCGCGCGCACCGTATCGCCGGGTGAGACGGCCGTCGAGGGCTTGGCCGGCTTGTCGTTGATGCGCACATGGCCGCCCCGGCACGCGGCAGCGGCGTCGGGGCGGGTCTTGGTCAGCCGGACCGCCCACAGCCAGCGGTCCACCCGGGTCGACTCCATTGTCTCCATTGTCACCGCCGGCGAGCAGAAGCCCGCGGCGAGCATCCCGATTCACGCTTACGCGTAGACGCCTGACGGGGGTGCGCCGGCATGCCTGATCGCGGGACGCGCGTACACACCTGAGAGCGGGTGCGGACCTCGGTCAGCCGGCCGCCTGCACCGTGATGTCGGAAATTTCGGTGCGGCTCTGTCCGTCGATCGTGCCCAGTGTCGAAATCCACACCAGAAGGTGTTCGGTGCGGGTGTCGTTGTCGACGGGGATGCGGTTCTCGCCGGGCTGCAGCGGCACGTCGGAGGTCAGCTCGGTGGTGTCGGAGAGGCTGGCCGGATCGGTGCTGTCGGCGGCGCGGATCTGCACCTCGGTGCCGGTGCTGGCGACGTCGAGGGTCACCGCCCCGATCGCGGTGGGTTCGGGCAGTTGCACCATCAAGCCGATGCCCTGCTTGAAGACGGGGAACGGTTTGGGGTCGACGTAGGTGTCGCTGCGCCAGGCCGTATCGGGATTGCCGTCGATCGCCAGATCGGCCTCGTCGGGATGGTCCGGCGCGCCGCCGGGGGAGAAGACGGTGGCCTGGGTGGGCTGAACCACCGGACCCGGGCCGCGCTGCGGTGACCACAGCCCGAACCCGTGGGTCAGCACAGCGGTCAGCACCAGTGCAGCCGCGGCGATCACTGCGACTGCGGCGACGGCGGCGCGTCCGCGCCGCCGGGTCGGGATCGGTGTCGGTTCGGGTTTGTTGGAGCGCACCGCGAAGGGCCCAGGAGCACGTCGTCGGCCGGTCGGCGCGGAGTGATTGAGCACCGATTCGCCGAGCAGCGTGTTGCCGTCCCACATGCCCTGTACCTCGACCATGTCACCGTCGGCGAGTCGCCCGACGATCGACGTGCCCCGCAGTTCCACCGGGACGCGGGAGCCGAGCTGATTGGACTGCCCGTGCTGGTGCACCGTGAAGGTCCAGACCTCCTCGTCGTGCGGGGCCCGGGCGGGCTGTTTTCGAACGTCGGCGGCGGTACCTTGGACGGTCGTCGCGGTCAGCCGCATGGTGTGATTCGCCGGGTTGCGCTGCAGGTCGGCGGCGACATCGAACGCCGAGGTGCTCATCAACGGGTCCTGGGCGCCTGGCGCGGGCCGGGTGGGAGTCGACGACGGTGCGGGCGCCGGCGAGTCGCCGGTTCCGTGACCGGCCAGCGCCTGGGCGAACGCCTCGCAGGTGGGGAAGCGGTTGCGGGGATCCTTGTCCAGCGCCTTCGCCATCACCGCGTCGAGGTGCGCGAGGTCGGGCCGACGAGCCGACAGCGGCGGCGGGGGAGTCTTGAGGTGATTGCCCACCACGACCACCCGGTTGGAATGGTCGAACAGCGGGACACCGGTGAGCAGGTGGTAGGCGGTCGCGGCCAGCGCATACTGGTCGGCGCGGCCGTCGATGACGTTGCTGACCAGCTGTTCGGGCGCCGCGTAGGACACGGTGCCCAGCGCGATGTCGACATCGGTGAGGCCATCGACATCGTCTGCTTCGCGCCCGATGCCGAAATCGGTGAGCAGGATCCGGCGACGGGCACCCTCGGCGGGGTCGGTCACCAGGATGTTGGCCGGTTTGACGTCACGGTGCAGCAGTCGACGTTCGTGCGCGAAGTCGAGGGCCTCTGCGACGGCCCCGACGATCTCGATGACGTCGTCGTACGGCATGCCCGCCGGGTACTGGCCGGTGAGCAGCTCGCGGGCGTCGGTGCCGTCCACGTAGTCCATCGAGATCCACAACCGACCGTCGTACTCACCGCGGTCGTGCACGCCGACGATGTGCGGATGCCAGAGTGTCGCGGCCAGGTCGGCCTCCCGCACGAAGCGGGCCCGGAAGCTCTCGTCGTCCGTGGCGTCCAGCGACAGGATCTTCAGCGCGTCGAGTCGCGGGAGCCGGGGATGCCGGGCCAGGTAGACCTCGCCCATGCCACCGGCCCCGAGCAGCCGCTGAATGGTGTAACCAGCGAAAACATCGCCGTCCTCATACGGCATGCCCACGAGCCTACAAAAGGGCACGCAGGCCGAGCCGTCGCAGCGTCACTCGGCGGGGCCGCCGTCACGCAGCGCCTGCAGTCGCCGCACCCGGTTGTCGACCGCGTGTCGAGACACCGCCGCCGCGGGAGCCAGCAGTTCGAACCCGTGCGGGCACCCGGGATACACGTGGAGTTCGGTGGGCACACCGGCCGCCGCCAGCCGCGCGGCGTGTCCGACGATCTCGGCCCGGAAGATGTCCAGGTCACCGGTGTCGAGGTAGGTGGGCGGGAGCCCGTTCAGATCCGTCTCCCGCGCCGGCGCCGCGTAGGACGGGACGTCCGGGCCGCCCGCACGATCACCGAGCAGGGCACCCCACCCGGTGAGGTTGTCGTCGTAGGTCCACACCATGCCCTCGACGGGGATCTGCGGGTCGGGAACCGTGGTGCGGTCGTCGAGCATCGGATAGACCAACAATTGCAGCGCCAGCGAGGGGCCTCCGCGGTCACGGGCCATCAGGGCGACCGCGGCCGCCAGCGCCCCGCCGGCGCTGTCACCGACCACCGCCAGTCGAGCCGGGTCGACGCCGAGTTGCCCAGCTTGCGCGGCCAGCCACTGCAGCGCCGCGTAGCAGTCCTCGGCCGGGGTGGGGTGGGGATGTTCGGGGGCGGCCCGGTAGTCCACCATCAGCATCGGCACCCCGCTGTGCGCCACGTAGGACCGCACGACCGCGTCGTATCCGCGGCCGGTGTGCTCGAGGTCGAGGATCATGCCGCCGCCGTGCAGATACAGCGCCGCACCGCCGGCTGACTCCGTGACGTCGGGCTGATACCACAGCAGCGCGAGCTCGGCGCCGTCGGCGGTGACGAGGACATCGCGCTCGACGGTGACACCGGCGACGGCGGGGTAGCCGGCGCCGATCATGTCGAAGTTCGCGGTCGCGTTGCGCCGCCGCGTCGCGATGTCGCCGACCGGTGGCGGGGTCGGATCCGGCGGCGGTGGGGCGGCCAGTATCGCGGCCAGGACCTCGGGATCGTGGCGGAGCGGCATCGGCTACGCCGTGGCGTCGAGGATCTTGATCGCGAAGACGAGCGAGTCACCCGGGGCGATGCCCGCCGCGGGCTGGCCCTGCGGATAGCCGTCGGCGGGGTTCATGGCGACGGCGACGGTCGAGCCGACGGTCTGCCCGGCGATCGCTTTCTGGAACCCGGGCACGACACCGTCGAGCGGAAAGTCGACCGGGGCGCCACGCTGATAGCTGCTGTCGAACACCGAACCGTCGCGGCCGTTGACCCCCATGTAGCAGACCAGCACCGTCGCGGTGTCGGAGACGACCGGCCCGTCGCCGGCCTGCAGCGTGTGCACCTGGGTTTCGGCCACGCTGAACGGGGGTTCGACCGCGACCTGCGGCGCCACCTCATCGGTGGATCCGGTGACCGACACGCTGCCGGTCGCACCGGGCAGAGTCCATTCCGGGGCGACATCGGTCGCCGGCGCGGCGGTGGGGCAGCCGGCCACAGGAGCTGTCACCGACGAGGTCGCCACGTCGGTCACCGACGGCGCGCCGGCCGACGTGGTCTCAGTGTCGGAGCCACACGCCGCGAGGAGAGTCACCAGCGAAGTGGCGCAGGCGGCGAAGGCGACAGACGACGGCACACGAGAGAGTTTCACGCTGGCCACGTTACCTGCGGGCCCGTCGGTCGCCGGCTCGACGGTTCGGGTTGCCGAAAAACACCGAGATTGTGCTGAGGGTGGCCATCGATCACATCCAGCAGCCCTGACAGCAATCTCGGCGCCCAGTTCTGGACGACTTCCCACTCTCACTGTAAGCGATACCCGGGGGCTTGCGGCAAGGCCCTGGTCATGGCGCAAAATCATCCGCATTCTCGGTGGGACAACCGAATTCGCAGAGCAGGGGGAGACACATGAACGCAGCGAAACCGTTCGAGGCGCACCAGAGCGGTGCACTTCTACACGGGACGAAAGCCGATCTCGCCGTGGGCGACCTGCTGGTGCCGGGTCGGCCGATGAACCACGACACCAACCGTATCGCCAACCATGTGTATGTCACCTACACCGTCGACGCCGCGGTATGGGGAGCGGAGTTGGCGGTCGGAGACGGGCCGGGCCGCATCTACCTCGTGGAGGAGCGGGGGGAACTCGAGGACGACCCGAACGTCACCGACAAACGCTTCCCCGGCAACCCGACCCGCTCGTACCGCACCCGCGAACCGGTGGAGATCGTCGGCGAACTGACGGACTGGGTCGGCCATACCCCCGAGCAACTGCGGGCCATGCGCGAGTCGTTGGCCGAGCTGACGCGTCAGGGTCTCGACGTCGTCTACGACTGAGGGTCTCAGTGCCGTGGGGTCTCAGAGCCGTGGTTCGGTCGCCGCCTGCGCTGCGCCGTCGGTATTCTCCTGCGCGACTTGGGGAATGAGCCCGCCGGCAAGGACGTACTCGGCCTGCCGGGGCGACAGCCTGTGCCGCACTTCGAAGCTGGTCTTCTGGCTGAGGTTCTCGACGGTGAGCGGGTCCGACCCGCCCACCGCCTGGTGCAGATCGACCAGTTTCAGGGTGTCGCCCTGCTCCACGAGGTCGTAGTCGCCGGCGTCGACGAACTCCAGCGCCAGCACCCCGAAGTTGGCCAGATTCTGCCAGTGGATGCGGGCGAAGGACTTGGCGATCACCACACGTAGTCCCAGATAGCGCAGCGCAATCGCGGCATGCTCACGTGAGGAGCCCTGCCCGTAGTTCCGTCCGCCGACGATGATGTGGCCGGTGGACCGCGCCTCGTCGGCCCGGCGCGGATAGGACTCGTCGACCTGGGTGAAGCTGAACTCGGCGAGTTTCGGGATGTTCGACCGGTAGGGCAGGGCGCGTGCGCCGGCAGGGGAGATCTCGTCGGTGGAGATGTTGTCCTCGACCTTGAGCAGCACCGGCGCCTCCAGTTGATCGAGCAGCGGCTCGGGGTCAGGCAGACGGGAGATGTTGGGACCCTTGACGGGTTGTATCTGCTGTGCCTGTTCCGGCGGTAGCGGCGGTACCAGCATTGCGGTGTTGATACTGCTGTGCTCGGGCAGTTGCAGGCTCGGATAGCTCATGCCGGCGTCCTCTGCCCATTGCCGGGGGTCGGTGATCGCGCCGGTCAGCGCCGATGCGGCCGCCGTCTCGGGGGAGCACAGCCAGACCCTGTCCTCCTTGGTCCCGGAGCGGCCGGGGAAGTTACGCGGCATGGTGCGCAGCGAATTGTGCTCCGTCGCCGGTGCCTGTCCCATCCCGATGCATCCCATGCAGCCGGCTTGGTGCAGCCGAGCACCGCTGCTGATCAACGACGTCGTGGCGCCCATCCTGGTCAGGTCCTCGAGGATTTCGCGCGAGGTGGGATTGACGTCGAAGCTGACCTCGGGGGAGGTTTGTCGCCCGTCGACCATTGCTGCGGCGATGGCGAAGTCGCGCAGCCCGGGGTTGGCGCTCGATCCGATGACCACTTGAGCGATCGGCTCTCCGGCGACCTCGCGCACCGGTACGACGTTGCCGGGCGATGACGGTCGCGCGATCAGCGGCTCGATCTCGGCGAGATCGATCGTCTCGTCGATGTCGTAGTCGGCGTCGTCGTCGGCCAGCAATTCCACCCAGTCGTCGTCACGGCCTTCGGCGCGCAGGAAGGTCCGTACCGCGTCGTCACTGGGAAACACGGTGGTGGTGGCACCGAGCTCGGCACCCATGTTGGCGATGACGTGCCGGTCCATGGCCGTGAGGCTGGTCAGGCCGGGTCCGTGATATTCGATGATGCGGTTCACGCCACCGTCGACGTCATGGCGGCGCAGCATCTCCAAGATGATGTCCTTTGCCGAACACCATTCCGGCAGTTCGCCTTCCAGTCGGATCCCCCAGACTTCGGGCATCCGTAGGTGCAAGGGGCGGCCCGCCATCGCCATGGCGACCTCGAGCCCTCCGACACCGATCGCCAGCATGCCCAACGACCCGGCGGCGGGGGTGTGCGAGTCGGATCCGACCATTGTTTTGCCGGGAACCCCGAAGCGCTGCATATGAGTCGGGTGCGACACACCGTTGCCCGGCTTGGAGAACCACACTCCGAATCGCTGCGCGGCGGTTCGGAGGAACTCGTGGTCTTCGGCGTTCTTCTCGTCGGTCTGCAGCAGGTTGTGGTCGACGTACTGCACGCTGACCTCGGTATGCACCTGGTCGAGTTCCAGCGCCTCCAGCTCCTGCATCACCAGCGTTCCGGTGGCGTCCTGGGTCAGGGTCTGGTCGATGCGGAGGGCAATCTCCTCACCCAGGGTGGGCTCGCCTGATTCGAGATGGGACTCGATGAGTTTTCTCGTGACGCTGGCCGCCATGTGTGCTGGCTTCCCTGATCGACGTTCTTCAAACGGCCTTCGCGGAAATCCGCGACGGCCGGTATCGGACAGCCGACGAGGTCTGAAGCGGTCAGAACTCTGGGACTATCGCGCCGGAGGCGATGTCCGCAAGGTCAGCTCGGTCGTCGTCGTCGAAGTCGTCCGGTGGTCCGCCGCCGAGAGCGTCGAGGATGCTGACGGATTCGACGGCCCAGTGCATGACAGAGTCCGCGTTCGAGGAGTGGTTGGGATGGTCGGGGTCTTCTCGATCGCGTGGAGACTCGTAGCCGACGTTCACAAGAGCCAAGAGGTGCCCGGCTTCGTGGACGAGCACCGCCCGCTCGACAGCTGCAGAATCGAGGCCTCGGTTCTGTTCGAGAAACAGCGCAAAACTGGAACCGCCATAGGCAACGCCGATGATTCCCTGCCGGTCGCTGAGAGTGCCGTTGAGGGAGAGCACATACATGCTGGCTGTGTCACCGTCGGTGACGGTGTCACGATGCTCGTTCTCGAGACCGCGGAGGTCCTCGGCGGAGAAGGCGGAGCCATTCACGCTGATCGTGGACGTCTCGATCTCGACCGGCTTGTCTGCTACCGAGCCGAGCACGGTTTGGAAGTGGCCGAGCGCTTCCGCCGATACCTCGGCCCCTTCAGTGTGATCGACTTCCACCACGATCCGGCCGACATCGCCGCGCAAGTAGGTCGTCGCCTCGGCGCCGGGTCCCACGTACCGCACCCCGGGCGGTAGGTCCTCGGGTACCAGGCCACCGCTCTGGCTGCCGGAGTCGGGTCGAACCTCGGTCCGCACCACGCACGACGAGCAGGTGACGGCTGCTACGAGGGCCATGCAGAGAGTCGGTAGGCGAAACGATAGCGGCCGGCTGAGCACGCACGCGGGCTACCCGGCGGCTCGACCGCGAAACAGCGGGCCACGTTTCCTCGGCGACGAGTTCGGGCACGGTGATGACATGAGCGACAACACCAAGGTCACCGTGGAACGAACCATCTCCGCACCCGTCGATGCGGTCTTCGACGTCCTGTCCAACCCCGAGAACCACCACAAGCTCGATGGATCGGGTTTCGTCCGCTCCGTCGACCACGCTGATCGGATTCAGCACGTCGGCGAGGTGTTCACGATGAACATGCAGGGCGACCACATGGGCGGGGAGTACAAGACCGACAACCATGTGACGGGGTGCGTCAAGGACAAGCTTCTTGCGTGGAAAACCGCGCCCGCGGGAACCGAACCGCCCGGATGGGAGTGGCTGTGGGAGTTGGAATCCCAGGGGCCCGGCGAGACGCTGGTCCGCCACACCTACGACTGGTCGCAGGTCACTGACAAGAAACTGCTGGAAAAGGTGCGGTTTCCGCTGGTGACCGAGGAGCAACTCAACGACACGCTCTCACGCCTGGCCGCCGAGGTTTCGTCCTGATCGGAGATCTCCTTGCTCGTCAATCGGCCTGCTTGGCGTCGCCTGGGTGGGGAACATTGTTCTCGTCGACGTAGGCAGCGCGATCGGTGTCGACGCCTTCGTGATCACGAGGACCTTCATTGGAACCCTGAGTTTCGATCGACTCCGCAGCGTCACTCGGCATCGTCATGTAGCAGTCCTTTCGTTCGCGAGCACACAGTCAGCATTGAACGCAACGTGGAGTGCCCCATCTGAGCGGTGATCAACCGTCAGAGGTCTCGCCGTGCGCGGGGTCGCCGAGAAAGCGACGCCCCGCTCAGCTGTACCGCGCCACCAACGCAGCCCCGATGGCGGCGAGATGGTCGCGGACAGCCTGCGGGCCGGTGACGTCGAGCCAGTCGGTGAGCCAGGCGAGTTCGCCTGCGAGGGTGTGCTCGTCGCGGCCGCGGATCACGATCTCGATCCGGCCGTCCGGCGTTGAGCCGCCAACGTCGAGTCGGCGCCCGAACACCCTCCGGAGCAGGCCGAGTCCACCGGCGGCACATAGGGCCTGGGCCTCGAGGGGGGTGCGCCGGCGATCGACCTCATCGGCGATCTCGCGCCAGCTGTCGGCAAGGTCGAATCCCTCGGGTCGGTCAACGGCGTCTCCGGTCAGCTCGACCGACGAGACACGGTCGATGCGGAAGGTTCGTCGACCCGCCTCGGTATTGGCAACCAAGTACCACGCCGGCCGTTTGGCGACGATGCCCAGGGGGTGCACGGTTCGCTGGGTTTGCGAGCCCTTGAGATCGACGTAGCCGAGCCGCAGTTGGACTCCGCGGATCACCGCCTCTTGAAGTTCGTCGAGGAACCGGGGCGACGGGGACTCAGGCTGGCTGGATCCCCACTGGCGTGGGTCCACCACGATCGATGTCGCTGCCGCCTCTGCCTGCTCCCGGAACGGCTCGGGCAGCGCGCGGAGAAGCTTGCGCAGAGCGGCTTTCACGCTCGGGGTCGCTGTTGAGGCGGGCCCGGCCACCAGAAACAGCGCGCGGGCCTCGCCGGCGGTCAGTCCGGACAGGTCGGTGCGAGCGCCGCCCAGCAGACGCCATCCGCCACCTCGACCCGGCATGGCGTACACGGGCACCCCGGCGCCGCTCAACGCTTCGAGGTCGCGCCGGGCGGTGCGCTCGGACACTTCCAATTCCCGGGCGACCTCTGATGCTGTGACCTGCTCACGTTGTTGCAGAAGGAGGAGGACGGCGATCAGCCGATCAGCTCGCATGCCATCACATTCTCCCATCAAACTGGCCATTGGGTGACCGGTTTAGCCCGGCACGATGCTGCCATGAACACATCGACTGGTTCTGCCACGAACGACTTCACGAATCCGCGGCCCATCCTCGACGGCGTCCTGGCCATCGGCGGGCTCGTCATTGCCGGCGTACGGCCGGAGCAACTCACCGATCCCACGCCATGCACAGGCATGGACGTGCGAGCTCTGCTGGCTCATCTCATCGGCGCGCTCGACCGCGTTGCCGCGCTCGGCAACGGTGACGATCCCCTCGCAGTCACCGAGAGCCGGGTCGACGACGATCGCTGGCCGCGTGCGTGGCGCCAGTCGGCGACACGCGCCGCGCATGCCTGGAACGACGACGTGGTGCTCGAACAACCCATGGCGCTGCCGTGGATCGAGGGCAACGGCGCCCAGGTGCTCGCGTCCTACTTCTCGGAGCTGATCGTCCATACCTGGGACCTTGCGACGGCGACCGGTCAACTACCCGAGTGGGACGACACGGTCGTCGCGGCGGCGCTCGAGGGGGCACGCCGGATTCTTCCGGCAGAGAACCGCCGAGCTCTCTACGAGCAGGTCTCGGCCGCAAGGGGCTTCGACGAGGTCGCTGTCCCGTTCGCCGAGGCTGTCCCGATCGCCTTCGACGCCCCTGCGATCGACCGCCTCGTCGCCTGGTGTGGCCGGGACCCCGGATGGGGATCTCGCGCCGTCATGGCTCACTGAGGGCAGTGCCTACAAAGGACGATATCTGCCGTCGCGCCTCTTTCGATTCGGGAGCGGGCAACAGGATGAAACCATGGATTCCGGCAGCGATTTCGATGAGTGTCGCGTCCACACCCGCGGCGCGCATGCACGTCGACACTTTTCGGGAGTCATCGAGTAAACAGTCGTGAGTACCGACGACGATCAGCGTGCGAGGAAAGCCGGCAAATGAGCCGTAAAGCGGCGACACCAGCGGCATACTCAGATCACAGTCACCCGCGTATGCCATCGCACTACGCGAAAGACCCTCGCGGGACAGCACATCTCGGTGTCCATTCGACACGAAGCTGTCAGAGCTGTTGGTCAGGTCCGCCCACGGGAACATGGTCACGAGACCTTTCGGCGTATTGCCGCCCCGGTCGAGCGCCCGCCGTACGAGCGACAGGGCCAGTCCGCCTCCGGCGGACTCGCCGACGATGACCGTCGGCCGGTCTTGCGCCACCTCTGAATAAACCGCCCACACATCGTCCAGCGCCGCGGGGAAGGGATGCTCCGGCGCAAGGCGGTAATCGACACTCACCAGTTCCGCGTGGTGGCAGCGGGCCAATCGGCTGTGAGCCCGGGCCGCCAGTGAGCTGCCGGCGACGAACGCCCCGCCGTGCACGTGGAATAGCAGCCTCGCATCCGCTCGTTCCGGACGAAACCACCGGACAGGCACGCCGGCCACCGTGGAGGTGGTTTCCTTTACTCCGCGCACCCGCCGTTGTAGCGACTCCATCGACTGGGTGATGGTGCGCGTTCTGCCGACGTCCTCGGCGCCCCTTGATTTCGATGCAGCCAACAGCATGAGCTTCTGGAGAGCGATCAGCCGTCGACTCGGCTGGTGCGAGTTCGGTACAGACACAACCTTGCTCCTTCGCATCGACGGCAACGCCCTCACGCTGCCTGCAGCAACAACATCAAGCCCACGGCAATGAGAATCACCGCGAGGATCGCCGAATTGTGTCGCTCCAACGCCACCTTGAGCCGTTGCAGGGGTTCGTTCATGCGCTCATGCCAGATGCTGTAGCTGAGCACCGGCAGTATCACGGTCACACTGGCGAGCAGGGCAAAACCGGCGACATCGCCCCACTGGGTCAGGCTCTTCTGTGCAGTGGCCGCGACACTGAAGCCTGCGGCGGCACAGGCGGCGAGCACTTTCGGATTCAGCGACACCAGAACGGGCGCGGCGGTCATGGCACGCAGCGGAGTAACAGAATCCAGTGCCCGCAGCCAGACCGGCGAACGAGCACTACGCCCTCGACGCATCCAGGTGACGAGGCCGCCGATGATCAGAATCGCCGCCAAAGCCAATGTTGCCGCGCGGATCCAGTGCGGCGGCGGACCGCCGGAATCAGGCAGCTTTCCGGAGATCCCGGCGAACAGCCCGGTGGCAAGTGATAACGACAGCGCCCAACCCGTCGCGAACGCCGACCCCGCTGCGAGTGGACGGGGGGTATGCAGCATCAGGATTGCGGGAACGACCGAGGCCGGCGACACGGCGACGACCAGCGCCAAAGACGCCAACTCCACCCGCATTGCGCACCCAGCTTCCATATCGGCACTCGCAAACTTAATGAGCACTCATTATATACCCGGTACGCGAAATGCGTACGATCAGTCGATGGCCTCGGAGTCGGACCGCACTCGGGATCGGGCGCGCAAACGCGGCCGGAACAGCAGCGGAGAAGCGACGCGCATCAAACTCATCACCGTCGCGGAGGCCATGTTCGCCGACCGCGGCATCGCTGCCGTCAGCCTCAACGAAATCAGACTTTCAGCCGGACAGAGCAACGCGGCAGTGGTGAACTACCACTTCGGCTCCAAGGAGGAACTGATCAGGGCCATCCTTGAAGATCGCCTCGGCCGCATCGACGCAGAACGGGGACAAATTCTCGACGAGACGTTGTCCGAGGATCGACCGGTCGAACTCAGACGCCTTCTCGAAGCCTTGGTCCGTCCTCAGGTCAGCAGCATCGAGCGTGGTGAGCGCCATGTCGAACTGGTGGCTCAGCTACTGTTCGGCGGCTACGGCGAGTTGGGCGGGCCCGCGTGGATTCTGGCCGACGCCTCGTTGACGGGTCACGGGCAGCGACTCAACCAGCTTCTTTGGCAACAGCTTTCGCATCTCCCGGAGGCCGTATCCACGACACGGCTTCGGTTCGTCTACACAAGTTGCCTGAATGCCCTGGCCGACCACCAGCGGCACCAGGCAACCGCAGCCGACGCACCGGCCACCGCCACATTCGCTGCGGACCTCATCGATTCGCTGACCGCAATCATCCGCGCACCGGCGTCAGCGGAAACCCGGGAGACCTTGCAGACCTGAAGGAACTCCTTCAGTCGGACTTGAGTGCCGCTCTGAGCAATTCCCGGCCTGGCAGCGAGTCCAAATCGGATTCCACTGTCACCGAGTGCAATACCCCGGTCCACGGAAACGGTGGGCGGTATCCGTCACACACCGGAAGCCCGCGGTCTCGACCCAACAGCAATGATGTCCCGCCATGCTGCCAGACGTGGGGGA
>Ga0208330_1000085_pt1 | contig 55664 bp, 55 predicted proteins | sample DeeseametaMP1896_FD_184180 | JGI IMG/M metagenome (GOLD analysis project Ga0208330, IMG submission 184180) | Marine microbial communities from the Deep Pacific Ocean - MP1896 (SPAdes) | ecosystem: Environmental > Aquatic > Marine > Oceanic | place: East of Hawaii, North Pacific Ocean | collected... | reverse complement strand
GGGGCTGGACCATGACGGCGAGGTCGTCAGCCAGTTCGAACGCGCCCCCCGCCACGCCGAGGTTGCCCATGAACTGCTCGCCAAGGGCGCGGCCTACAAGTGCTTTTCCACCCAGGAAGAGATCGAGGCATTCCGCGAAGCCGCCCGCGCCGAGGGCCACTCGACCCTGTTCCAGAGCCCCTGGCGCGACGCCGACCCGGCGACGCATCCCGATGCGCCCTATGTCCTCCGCCTGAAGACGCCGCAGGACGGCGAGACGGTGATCGAGGACCAGGTGCAGGGCCGCGTTACCATCCGCAACGACCAGCTGGACGACATGGTGCTGCTGCGCTCGGACGGGACGCCCGTCTACATGCTGGCCGTTGTGGTCGATGATTTCGACATGGGCGTGACCCATGTGATCCGGGGTGACGACCACCTCAACAACGCCGCGCGCCAGATGGGCATCTATTCCGCGATGGGCTGGCCGCTGCCGGTCTACGCGCATATCCCGCTGATCCACGGGCCGGACGGCAAGAAGCTGTCGAAACGTCATGGCGCGCTTGGCGCCGACGAATACCAGAAGATGGGTTATCCCGCAGCGGGCATGCGAAATTACCTGGCGCGCCTGGGTTGGAGCCACGGCGACGACGAGTTCTTTACCGACGCGCAGGCCAAGGAGTGGTTCGACCTGGGCGGGATCGGCAAGTCGCCGGCGCGCTTCGACCTCAAGAAACTGGAAAATCTCTGCGGCCAGCACATCGCGATCAGCGACGATGCTGCACTGCTGCATGAAATCGAGGCTTTTCTTGCAGCCAAGGGGGACACCGCCCTGAGCGAAACGCAGCGTGACGGATTGCTCCGTGCGATGTATTGCCTCAAGGACCGGGCCAAAACGCTTCCGGAACTTCTTGAAAAGGCGCACTTTGTCCTGGCGGACACCCCGATTCAGCCAGATGAGAAGGCGGCGAAAAACCTTGACACGGTATCCCGTGGTATACTGGCTGCGTTGACGCCGCACCTGCAAGATGCTAGCTGGTCCCGAGACGATCTGGAGGCGGTTCTCAACCGCTTCGCCGAGGATCAGGGGACCAAGTTCGGCAAGCTGGCCGGCCCGCTGAGGGCGGCGCTCGCCGGACGTGCCGTGACCCCTTCGGTCTTCGACATGATGCTCGTCCTGGGCCGCGATGAAAGCCTTGCGCGGTTGGCCCGGGCCGCGGCCGAAAAAGAGGGCTGAGGCCCCGGATCGGCCATGTGACTTCAACCGGCTGGGCCGTCTCACGGCCCCGCTTTACGATATTAGAGGGATGACAAGCATGGCTGAGACCAGCAAGACCGCGACGCTTTCGATCGACGGCAAGGATTTTGAACTGCCGATGCACTCGCCGACCGCCGGTCCGGACGTGATCGATATTCGCAAGCTCTACGGCCAGGCCGGTGTCTTCACCTATGACCCGGGCTTCACCTCGACCGCCTCTTGCGATTCGACCATCACCTTCATCGACGGCGACAAGGGTGAGCTGCTGCACCGCGGCTATCCGATCGACCAGCTGGCAGAGAAATCGCACTACCTGGAGGTCTGTTTCCTGCTGCTCTACGGCTATCTGCCCAAGGCGGCCGAGCTGGAAAAATTCGAGAACACGATCACCCGTCACACGATGATCCACGAGCAGATGTACAACTTCTTCCGTGGGTTCCGGCGGGATGCGCACCCGATGGCGATCATGGTCGGCGTGGTCGGCGCGATGGCGGCCTTCTACCACGACTCGACGGACATCAACGATCCGCGCCAGCGCGAGATCGCCAGCCACCGCCTGATCGCCAAGATGCCGACGATTGCCGCGATGGCCTACAAATACTCGGTCGGCCAGCCCTTCGTCTATCCGCGCAATGACCTCGATTATGCGGCGAACTTCCTGCACATGTGCTTTAGCGTGCCGGCAGAGGAATATGTCGTCGACCCGATCCTGAGCCGCGCGATGGACCGGATCTTTACCCTGCACGCCGACCATGAGCAGAACGCCTCGACCTCGACCGTCCGTCTTGCGTCGTCCTCGGGCGCCAACCCCTTTGCCTGCATCGCCGCCGGCATCGCCTGCCTCTGGGGCCCTGCCCACGGTGGCGCCAACCAGGCCTGCCTGGAAATGCTCAAGGAAATCGGTGATCCCGAGAACATCCCCGAGTACATTGCCCGCGCCAAGGACAAGAACGACAGCTTCCGCCTGATGGGCTTCGGCCACCGGGTCTACAAGAACTTCGACCCGCGCGCGAAGGTGATGAAGCAGTCCGCCGACGAGGTGCTCGACCTCCTGGGTGTCGAGAACAATCCGATCCTCGCCACCGCGAAGGAGCTGGAAAAACAGGCCGTCGCCGATCCCTACTTCGCCGAGAAAAAGCTGTTCCCGAACGTCGATTTCTACTCGGGCATCATCCTAGAGGCGATGGGCTTTCCGACCTCCATGTTCACGCCGATCTTCGCGCTGTCGCGCACCGTCGGCTGGATCAGCCAGTGGAAAGAGATGCTGAACGATCCGCAGAACAAGATCGGACGTCCGCGCCAGCTGTACCTTGGCGAGACGGAACGGGACTACGTCGATATCGAAAACCGCTGAACGCGGGAAAGACGATGATCCAAAGGCCCGGGCATGCCGCCCGGGCCTTTTTCATTGGACCCTCTGCACGTTCCAGACCCCGCACGTTCCAGACCCCAGGCAGCGGCGCCGCCACCCTGTTTCTTTGGGCCGATAAATACCCCCGGGGGGAGCCGAAGGCGGGGGGCAGAGCCCCCCAACAGTCCTCAACGCCCCTCGTAGACCGCCGGGCGTTTTTCGTGAAAGGCAACGACACCCTCTTTGAAGTCCCGCGTCTTGCCGCATTCCCCCTGCAGCTTCGACTCGACCCCCAGCTGCGCCTCAAGGTCATTGTCATAAGAGGCCCGCAGCGCCTGTTTCACACGCGCATAGGCCGCTGTCGGCCCCTGTGCCAGGTGCCGGGCGCGCGCCGCGACATGGGCGCCAAAGACGTCGTCGGCCACCGCTTCCCAGATCATGCCCCAGGCATCCGCCTGTGCCGCGGTGATCTTTTCGGCAAAGAGCGCAGCACCCATCGCCTTGGCCAGCCCCATCTGACGCGGCAACAACCACGTCCCTCCCGCATCCGGGATCAGCCCGATCCGGGTAAAGGCCTGCAGGAAGAACGCCGATTCCGCCGCGATCACCACGTCGGCCGACAGGGCCAGGTTGGCGCCCGCCCCCGCCGCAGCCCCATTGACCGCGCTGATGGTCGGCACCGGGCAGTCATAGATCGCCCGCAGCATGGGGACATATTCGTCGCGCAGGGTCCGTTCCAGGTCCAGGTTGGCGGCATTGCCGCCATCGCCCAGATCCTGCCCGGAACAGAAGGATCGTCCCGATCCTGTCAGCACCACGACCCGCGCTTCGCGCCCGCCACGGTCGACCGCGTCGGTGATCTCGGCCCGCATCTGGGAGTTGAGCGCGTTCATCACGTCTGGCCGGTTCAGCGTCACGGTGGCGATATCCTCGGCCACCGCGTAGGTGATCATGTCGTATTGCATGGGTGTGCTCCCTGTAACCTTGCCGGCATCAAACATCGCGGGCGGGGGAATGGCAAAGCCAAACGCCGCGTCACGGCCGCAACACGCGGGCAATCAGCGCACGGGCCTCGGCGCTGGGACGACGTTCCAGCCGGGCATAGGCGCTGCCGTCGCGGTCGCGCTGCAAAAGCCCGTGTTCGATCATCGCGCGGCGGATCTGGGCCGCGTCGCGAAAGCTGCAAAGCGTGTCGATCCGGGCGCTGATCTCGCGTTCCGTCCAGGTGGTCGCGGGCGACAGTTGCGCCCAGATCACCCAGAGGCAGAGGCCCTGTACGGACGTGCGCCCCGGCCAGTCCGTGAACCGGGCCGCAGCGTCAAAGAACCGTGCCGCCCGGGCAACCGCCCGGTCGTCCAGCGGCTCTGCCGGGGTGTCGGCCAGCCGCGCGCGCATATGCTGATAGTTGCGATAGCCCGCCGCGCGGGCGATCAGGCCCAGCATCTCGAGGTGCGAGGGCGGGTTTTCCAGCCCCGCGCGCAGGGACTTGGCGAAAATCGACAGGTCGGGAATGGTCAGGGCAATGGGATCACGAGACATCTGTGTCCTCCGTCACCGATACCGCGTCCCCTGTGCCGGGGAGAGGAGGGCCGCCCTTGTCCATGGGTATCGTGAAGGTACACCAAGGATCATTCGATGATCGCAGGTTTAGCGAAAGGCGGCGCCTGGGTGAACTGCGGACCCGTGAGACGCGCCTAGCAGAAAGCCGCAGGCGGGTCCATCGCCGTTGACCCTGGCGCCCCCGGCCTGTCATGCTCGCGGCCATGAGCTATAAACCCGACGGCTACACCGATCTTTCGCCCTATCTCGTCGTGCCCGACCCCGAGGCCGTCCTCAACTTCTGCGAGGCGGTCTTTGGCGCCACCCGGCTGCGGGTCTTTCACGACGGCGACAGGATCATGCACGCTGAGTGCCGTATCGGCGATTCCATCCTGATGATGGGCGGGGCCGAAGGGGCCGCGGGCGCGGTGATCCACCTCTACCTGCCCGATCCCGACGCGGCCTTTACCAGCGCAGTGGAACTGGGCGCGGTGGAAATCCAGCCGATGATGGAAAAGGGCGACGGCGACCGTCGCGGTGGATTTCGCACCCCCTGCGGGACGCAGTGGTACGTGTCGAAACAGATGGGCGCGCCGGCATAGTCCCTACCCGGGGCGCCTCAGCCCTCTTCGCCTTTCAGCAATTCGTCAAGGCGCGTCTGCTCTTCCGGAGACAGCCCGTCATCCCCTGCCCCTCCCGCCTGCGAGCGGCGGCGCACATAGGCCATACCCACGACCAGGGCCAGCAGGAACAGCCCCGGCCCAGAGGCCCAGAGCAGCCAGTTCCAGCCGCCTGTCGTCGGTTTCAGCAGGACAAACTCGCCGTAGCGGTCGACGATGAAATCCACCACTTCCTCGTTGGTGTCGCCCGCCATGATCCGCTCACGCACCAATAGGCGCAGGTCACGCGCCAGCGAGGCGTTGCTCTCGTCGATGCTCTCGTTCTGGCAGACAAGGCAGCGCAGCCCCGCCGAGATATCCCGCGCCCGGGCTTCCAGCGCCGGATCGTCCAGCATCTCGTCCGGCTGGACCGCCAGCGCCACATTGGCCACCAGCGCAAACAGCAGGCCAAGGATGTAGGGCGGGGTTCCACCCCGCCGACGGGCTCTCAGTCTCATTCCGCGGGCACCCCCTGTGCGGGGGCCGTCTTGCGTGCCCCGGCAGCGATCCGGTAACGGCGATCGGACAGGCTCAGACAGCCTCCCAGGGCCATGATGATCGCACCTGCCCAGATCCAGTTGGCCAGCGGCTTGATATAGACCCGCATGACCCATCCACCGTTATCCTGCGGATCGCCGATCACCACATAGACATCGCGCATCACGCGATAATCAATGGCCGCCTCGGTCGTGGGCATCTGCGCAACCGGGTAGATCCGCTTTTCCGGGTTCAGCACCGCAATCTCGCGGCCATCGGCCATGACCCGCACCTCACCCATTGTCGAACGGTAGTTCGGACCCTGCACCTGGTTGACGCTCAGCAGCGTGAATTCGAAGGCACCCACGGTCCAGGGCTCATCGATATGGGCGACACGGATGTCTTCCTCTTGCCAGGCCAGCAGCCCGGCGATCCCCAGCATGGTGATGCCAAGGCCGGAATGGGCCACGGTCTTGCCCCAATCGGCGCGCGGCAACCGCAACAGGCGCGAGAAATCGCGCGACTGGCCCGTGCGCCCGATCAGATCGGTCACGGCCCCCGCCACGATCCATGTGCCCAGGAAGACGCCAATCGGCCCCATCAGACTGCGCCCGGTCTGCATCGCCCAGACCAGCCCCATCAGCGCGATGGCCAGACCAAAGGCCGGGGTGAGCGAGCGCAGAATGCGGTCCAGCTTGCCCCGTTTCCAGCTGATCATCGCGCCAACAGGCAGGACCAGACCCAGCACCACCATGAAAGGGGTGAAAGCCATGTTGAAGAAGGGTGCGCCCACCGACAGCTTCCGTTCGAACAGCATCTCGGCCAGGAAGGGCCACATGGTGCCGACGAAGACGACAAAGCTGGATACTGCCAGCAGGATGTTGTTCACGACCAGCGCGCTTTCCCGGCTGACGATGCCAAAGACGCCCTTGGACTCCATCACCTTGGCCCGTGCCGCGAAGAGCGTCAGCGCACCGCCGGTGAAGAACAGCAGGATATAGAGGATGAACTTGCCGCGTACCGGGTCATTGGCGAAGGCATGGACGCTCGTCAGCAGGCCGGACCGCACGATGAAAGTGCCGATCAAAGAGAACCCGAAGGCCAGGATCGCCAGAAGGATGGTCCAGCTTTTGAGCGACTCGCGCTTTTCCACGACGATGGCCGAATGCAACAGCGCGGCGGCAAAGAGCCAGGGCATGAAGCTGGCATTCTCGACCGGGTCCCAGAACCAGAAACCGCCCCAGCCCAGCTCGTAGTAGGCCCACCAGGATCCCAGGGCGATGCCGATGGTCAGAAAGATCCAGGCCGCGAGCGTCCAGGGCCGCACCCAGCGCCCCCAGGCCGCGTCCACCCGCCCCTCGATCAACGCCGCCACTGCGAAGGAAAAGCAGATGCTCAGCCCGACGTAGCCCAGGTAGAGGAACGGCGGGTGAAAGGCGAGCCCCGGGTCCTGCAACAACGGGTTCAGGTCGGTGCCGTCGATAGGCGGGACGCTGAGACGCGTGAACGGGTTCGAGGTGAAGATGATGAAGGCATAAAACGCCGCCGAGATCGAGCTTTGGACAGCCAGAACGCGGGCGCGCAGTGTCGGTGGGATATTGGTGCCGAACCAGGCGGCACAGGCCCCGAAGAGTGCCAGGATCAACACCCAGAGCAGCATCGACCCCTCGTGGTTGCCCCAGACGCCCGAGATCTTGTAGAGCATCGGCTTGGCCGAATGGCTGTTCTCGTAGACCAGTTTCAAAGAGAAATCGGAGACGACAAAAGCATAGGTCAGGGCCGCGAAACTGCTGGCCACCAACAGAAGTTGCAGCGTCGCCGCCGGCTCCGCCACGGCCATCCACCCGGGCCATCGCTTGTGCGCGCCCACCAGGGGCATGACCATCTGAACCAGTGAGACCAGGAAGGCCAGGATCAGGGCGAAGTGTCCGAGTTCTGTAATCATGTCTTGCGTTATAGATGTGACGCCCTCCCGGGCCAATCCTTTTCGCCCGGTTTCCCCGATCACATTGTCGCAATGATATACGTACCACCCGCGCCACGAAAAAACCGCGCCCCTTGCAGGAGCGCGGCAATCGTATCGAGATCGGGGAAATCCGCTAGCCGGAGGACCGCCGCCAGTCGGCAAGTGCCGGATTGTCCGACGGCACCTCGAAGGTCGCGGTTTCGACCGGGGCATCGGCATCGGGCGTCACATCGCGCAGCGCCTCGACATCCTTGACCGTCTGCACCACCTGCGGGACCGCCGCCATCGTCACCGCCAGGTCGCGCTGGAAATCCTGCCCCTTGGCCTGGTGGCGCGCGCCGAAGTAAAAGCTGACGATGGCCGCCAACAGCCACCACAGCGGCTCTGGCACCAAGGCGATGCCCGCCATACGCGCCGCGAACCAGACCGGGTCGACCATCGCCGCGACGAACATGCCCAGCGTCCCCAGCGCCATCGCCGGGCGTGGTACACGATTCAAGGCATCCATCAGCCGGTCAAACCAGCCGCGACGGCGAATGCGGAACTCGCCCGCCATCTGCGCCAGCGCCGCGGCCTGCGCCTCGTGACCGCGCTGCGCCTGCGCCTCGGCATTGACACGGAACACCTCCGCTGTCTCCGTCACCACGTTGCGGCCAGGGCCGAACAGCGCGCCAAGGATCTGACCGATCAGCCCCATGCCGCCACCCGGGCGTGAAACTCGGCCTCCGTCATGTGGTACTTGGGCGCAATGAACTCTTCGGCCCGCTTGATCCAGCCGCCTTTTCCGCCCGCGCGGGTGCGCGCGTATTTGCGCGAGGCCGGACGGTTGTCGGCGATGCGGAAGTAATAGTTGCGCCGCGCGATCCCATAGGCATCCACCATGTGATGCGGCGCCTTGCCATAGGCGCGGGCCGTGGCGGCGATGGTGTGCGGGCCAATGGCACCATCCACCGTGACCTGTTCCCCCATCTGGTTCAGCAATCGCTGCAGGATCTTGACCGCGTTGCCACCCGCGTTGACATACATGTCAAAGACCGTGGCATGCAGAGGCTCCGGCAATTCCGCGATGCGCGGTTTCAGGAAGTAGTGGGTCAGAAAGATCGTCACCGCCTGGTCGCGGGTGATCTGGCGCACGTCCGCAGCATCGACATGTCCATTGCCGTCTAGGTCCAGGCCCAGACGGCGCATCGTGTGGATGGTGACGCCATAATTCGTGGCGCCACCCGGATCGTCCGGGTCGTTGACATATCCGCCCTCGCGGGCAACGATTTCCTCGGCCATCCTGCGGACGCGGGGGGTCAGAGTCGACATCCAGTCTCTCCTGCTCGGTTCACTCTCGATGGCCTGAGGGTGCGCCGCAGCTCTTAACCAATCCTCACAGGACCGTACGTTGCATGACCGCTAAAGAAATCATCGCCCTGCTGGGCCTGTCGCCACACCCCGAAGGCGGGCATTACCGGCAGACATGGGAGGCCGAGACCGATGACGGCAGACGCGCGGCCGGCACCTGCATCTATTTCCTGCTGAAAGGGGAGGAGCGCAGCCATTGGCATCGGGTCGATGCGGGCGAAATCTGGCATTTCTACGCCGGCAGCCCGCTGCGCCTGATGCGTGCCGCAACCGACCAAGGCCCGCGCGATGACATGGTGTTGGGGCCGGACCTGTCACAGGGGCAGCGCCCGCAGGGGATCGTCGAACCCGGTCACTGGCAGGCCGCGCAATCGCTGGGGGACTGGACCCTTGTCGGCTGCACCGTTTCACCGGGTTTCCGCTTCGAGGGTTTCGAGCTGGCCCCGCCCGATTTCGACATCCCGGGCTGACACATACGAAAACGCCCGGGGCGCAAATGGCCCCGGGCGAAATAACTCTGTCGGGTGTAGTGGGTTACTCGACCCGCTCCATGTCGGACAGGTCCTCGCTGGTGAACGGAGTCACGACAGCGTAATCCGCCTCGCTCACCATGACCATCTTGGTTTCATCCATCGGCAGCATGACCAATTTGTCGGCCACACCCAGGAAACCGCCGACCTCTGCCACGAGGCCCGTGATCTCGCCATTCTCGTCGACGATGAAATCGTCGATCGAACCGATGCGTGTCCATTCGTCGGCCACGGTCTCATAGTTCACATTCACGTCCCAATCGACGCTTTCAGTGGCCGACAAAGTGTAGATCGGCGCGCCGACGATCACCGAGGCTTTGACGGGCCCGGTCAACCCGGTGTCGGCCTTGGCCGTATCCGAAGGTTTCGCCTTGGGCGCATCCGGGTCGGTCGCCATCGGATCGGCCGTATCGGCCTGTTCCATCGGCATCGGCTCGGCGGCCGGGTCCATCGCATCGCCGGATTCGTGGTTTTCCGCCAGCGCGACAGCGGGGATGAGAGCGGTTGCGGCAACGGTCATCATGAAGCGTTTCATGTTGAACTCCTTCCTTTTTTCCGTTCAGTCTGCCCAAAGAACGCGTCTCTTTTCGCTCCTGTTCCCCATTATATTTTTCGCACCAATAGGAACTTCAGCCGCCTCCGTGCGTATGCACGAACTTCAAAAGCTGCGTGGTGGAGGCGTCCTTGCCTTCGACCGGCACAGCCCCCGTCACCATCGGCCCCAAGGCCGTCGCCAGTTCCTTGCCAAGCTCCACGCCCCACTGGTCGAAAGAGTTGATGCCAAGGATCACGCCCTCGACAAAAACCCGGTGTTCATACAGCGCGATGATCTTGCCCAGCGTTTCGGGGTCGAGCAGCGGATAGATCAGCGTCGTGGACGGACGGTTGCCCGGAAAGACCCGGTGCCGCGCCTGCCGCTCCAGCTCGTCGCCCTCGAACTTGTCCGCGACCTTGCCGCGCGCCTCATCCAGATCGCGCCCGCGCATCAGCGCCTCGGACTGGGCCAGGCAATTGGCAACCAGCAACTCGTGGTGATGCTTCAGATCCGGTTCATGGCCTTTGGCGGCCACGAGGAACTCCGCCGGGATCACCCGCGTGCCCTGGTGGATCAGCTGGTAAAAGGCGTGCTGGCCATTGGTGCCCGGCTCTCCCCAGACCACTGGGCCGGAGTGATAGGGCAGATCAGCGCCGTCCATGCTGACGCCCTTACCGTTCGATTCCATCTCCAGCTGTTGCAGGTAGGCAGGCAAGCGCGACAGGCGGTTGTCATAAGGCAGCACCGCGCGCGTGGCATGGCCCAGCACCTGATTGTGCCAAATCCCCACCAGCGCCAACAGCATCGGCAGGTTTTCGGCCAGGGGGGCGGTCTGGAAATGCCGGTCCATCTTCATGCCGCCGGTCAGAAAGGCGCGAAAGTCCTCCGGCCCCACCGCCAGCATCAGCGACAGGCCGATCGGTCCCCAGACCGAATAGCGCCCGCCAACCCAATCCTCGAATCCGAACACGCGCTCCGCAGGAATGCCAAACTCTGCCGCCTTTTCCTGGTTCGAGGACAGGGCGATGAAACGCCCCTCGTCGGACACGCCCCTATCCGCCAGCCAGGCCTTGGCCGTGCGCGCGTTGGTCATCGTTTCGATGGTGGTAAATGTCTTGGAGGCGACGATGAACAGCGTCGTCTCGGGATCGCATAGCGCCAGCTTGTCGGCGATGTCGGCGCCATCGACGTTCGACACGAAATGCGTGCGCGGCCCGTCGTGATAAGGCGCCAGCGCCAGTGTCGCCATGACCGGCCCCAGGTCCGAGCCGCCAATGCCGATGTTGACCACATCCGTGATCCCCGAACCGCGGATCTCGCGCGCCAGCGCCTCCATCCGGCCCAGCGTGTCCAGGACCGGTGGCATGACGTCCACGCCATCCACGCGGACCTCGGCCCCGTCGAGGTTGCGCAGGGCGGTGTGCAGCACCGCGCGCCCCTCTGTCTCGTTGATCTTTTCCCCGGCGAACATCGCGTCCCGACGGGCCGCCACGCCGCGCGCCTCGGCCAGGGCCAGCAGGCCTGCGCGCGCCTCGGCGTCGATCTGCGTCTTGGAATAATCGAAGAGCATGCCTTCTGCCGACTGCGAAAATGCCCCGGCCCGGCCCTCATCCGCAAACAGGGTCTCGATCCGGCGGTCGCCGATGCCTGCCGCCAGTGTCTTCAGTTGCTCGAACATTCCATCCCCCTCGCCGACCTTGATGCGGCCCTTTGAACATGTGCCCACCCCATAGCAGGCGGAAAATGACAGATTTGCGACCCGGGCGCGCAGCCTATGGCGCCCAATGCACCCGCGCCTCGGACAGGACCGCGTTGATCGGCGCCTCTTCGGCTGGCTTGCCGCGCGCCGATTCCAGCGCGACGCGCTTTTCCTGGCCAAAGATCAGGACGTGCTTTGACATTGCCCCGTTCAGGACGTGCGCGCTCAACGTGATGCGCGGCTCGGGTGCTCCGGGCGCACGCATCGGCAACAGCACAGGCGCCTTGGCGGACAGGGCCTCTTCCAGCCTGTCCGCCCCCGGAAAGATCGAGGCCGTGTGCAAGTCGGCCCCCATCCCCAATAGCACCACCGCCAGAGGCAGTTCCTCGGCAATCGGCGCCTGCAGCGCTTCAAGCGCCTCTTCCGGTTCATCCGCGGGCGCATAAAGAGGCAGGAAACGTGCCGCCTGCGCCCGATTGATCAGCAAACGCTCACGCAGCAACCCGGTGTTCGAACGCGGGCTGTCCTCTGGAACCCAGCGTTCATCGGTCAGCAGTACATCCACCCGCGACCAGTCTAGATCGACAGTGTTCAGATCGTCAAAGACCGGACCCGGGGACGTCCCGCCGGGGACTGCGAAGCCGACCCGGTCCCGCTGACCCAGCGCCTGCCGCAAGTCGCCGGCCAGCTGGTTGGCCAGGTCGATGGCCAGCATCTCCCTGTCCTGATACTCGATAAATTCGTAACTCATGTTCCCGGCCTCCCTTGTCTTGCCAGGCTCATGCGCGGATGTCGCGCCAGCGACGCCCGTCGCGATGCATCAGCATCAACGCATCATCCGGACCGGCGGATCCGGGGTCATAGGGTTTGGGCACCTCGCCCCGGCCCAGCCATCCGGCGATGATCGGATCGGTCCAGGCCCAGGCGGCCTCGACCTCGTCACCGCGCATGAACAGGGTCTGATTGCCCCGGATCACGTCCATGATCAACCGTTCGTAGGCATCGGGCACTTCTTCCGCCTCCGGTCCCAGCGCCTCGGCAAAGCTCATGTCCAGCGGCACGTCCACCAGCCGCATGCCACCCGGCCCCGGTTCCTTGATCGTCACACCCAGGGTCATGCCCTCGTTCGGCTGCAACCTGATGGCCAGCACGTTGCGGTGCGTGCCTGCCTCGGGGCCGAAAATCGAATGCGGCGCGTCCTTGAAGACCACGGCGATTTCGCTGGCGCGCGCGCGCAGCTTCTTGCCCGTGCGCAGGTAGAAGGGCGTCCCGGCCCAACGCCAATTGGAGATATGGCATTTCATCGCCACGAAACTCTCGGTGGTCGAGCGCGGATTTTCCACATGTGCGCGATAGCCGGGCTGGTCGTCGTCCGCGTCGTACTGGCCACGCACGATGTGGTGGTAATCCACCGGGTCCAGCGCCCGGATCACCTTCAGCTTTTCGTCCCGCACCGAATCCGGTTCGAACCGTGCCGGGGGTTCCATCGCAATCAGGCACAACAGCTGCATCAGGTGGTTCTGCACCATGTCCCTCATCGCGCCCGACTTGTCGTAATAGCCGCCACGCCCGCCCACGTCGACGGTTTCGGCCACGGTGATCTGGATGTGATCGACATATTGCGCGTTCCACAACGGCTCGAACAGCATGTTGCCGAACCGGACCGCCATCAGGTTCTGGACCGTTTCCTTGCCCAGGTAATGGTCGATCCGATAGATCTGATCCTCGTGAAAGTGCTGCCGCAGGGTCGCATTCAACGCCTTTGCGCTGTCCAGGTCATGACCAAATGGCTTTTCGACCACCACGCGGCTGTCATCGTCGGCCAGCCCGAAATGGCGCAGCCGTTCCGCCAAGGCCCCGAAAAGCGCCGGACCGACCGAGAAATAGAAGGCCCGAACCGTCCCGGGCCGCAGGTGCGTTTTCAGCGCCTCCCAGCCGCCCTCCCCCATCGCGTCGACCGCCTCGTAGTCGATACGTTCGAGGAATTGTTCCAGCGTGCCATCCTCGCAGTGGCGGCCGCCACCGAATTCGCGGGTGGCCTCGGCCACCATCTCGCGAAAGCCCGCCGTGTCCATGTCGCTGCGGGCGGCACCGATGATCCGCGCGTCCTCTGGCATCTGTCCGCTGCAATAGCGCCTGAACAGCCCCGGCAAGATCTTGCGCCGGGCCAGATCGCCCGTCGCCCCGAAAATCACCAGATCGAATGGGTCGACCGGAATTACGCGTGAAACCATGAGTCCCGTGCCTTTCCTGTTCGGCGGAGCGGGCCGCCTCTTGCCATTGGCAATGCACCGTTAGCGCTAACGCATCCTGTTCGCGCTCCGAATACCCCATGTTCGGTTCAAAGTCTAACACCCAATTGATGCATCACAATGGCGTCAGGCGAAATCTTGTGACTGGCACCGTCTTTGCCTACTGCTTACGCCTTGGGGGGACTGCTTGAAGGACTGGATATGAAAGACGCTTCCGCCGCAAATATCGACAAGTTCAAGGACCCGGCCCGCACCGCCAAGGGCGAGCCGCGCGCACATGTGGCCCTGTCGGACCCGCAGACGCTGTGGTTCAACACCGGCACGCTCTGCAATATCGAATGCCTGAACTGCTACATCGAAAGCTCGCCCGAGAACGACCGGCTGGTCTATATCACGGCGGACGAGGTCACGGACTATCTCGACCAGCTCGAAGCGCGGAACTGGGGGGTGGCCGAGATCGGATTCACCGGGGGAGAGCCCTTTATGAATCCCCAGATGATCGAGATGACGCGCCGCAGCCTCGCCCGGGGGTACAAGGTGCTGATCCTGACCAATGCCATGCGCCCGATGATGCGGCCTGCCATGCGCGAAGGCCTGAAGGCGCTGCACGCCGACTACGGCGACCGCCTTACACTGCGCATCTCCCTGGATCACTGGTCGGCGCGCCACCACGACGCCGAACGCGGTACGGGGACATTCGAAAAAACGCTGGAAGGAATGCGCTGGCTGCGTGACACGGGTATTCGCATGGCCGTCGCGGGCCGCACGATGTGGGACGAATCCGAAGCCCTGTCGCGGGCCGGGTTCGCACGCCTGTTCGAGGCCGAGGGCTTCGACATCGACGCAGAGGATCCGGGCATGACCATCCTCTTCCCGGAAATGGATATCAACGTCGAGGTGCCCGAGATCACCACCTCCTGCTGGGACATCCTCGACAAGCAACCGACCCAGGTGATGTGTTCCTCCTCGCGCATGGTGGTCAAGCGAAAGGGGGCGGCACGCCCGTCTGTCGTGGCCTGCACCCTGCTGCCCTACGAGCCGGAATTCGACCTTGGAGAGACGCTGGAGGCGGCAGAGCAGGACGTCTCGCTGAACCACCCCCACTGCGCCAAGTTCTGCGTCCTTGGTGGGGCCAGTTGTTCCGCCTAGTCCCGCGTCCTGACGTCCCGGCAAGGCCCCGCCGACCTACCGATCCAGCTTGCGCCGCTCCCTGCCCCGTGTCACTCCTCCGGCAGCGAGCAGGAGAGACAGATGGCAGCGCGCAAGATCATCATCGACACCGACCCGGGCCAGGACGACGCGGTGGCCATCCTTCTGGCGCTCGCATCACCCGCAGAGCTCGATGTCCTGGGTATCACCGCCGTTGCAGGCAATGTCCCGCTGGAGCTGACCGCGCGCAACGCCCGCATGGTCTGTGAACTGGCGGGCAAGCCAGAGACACTTGTCTTTGCAGGATGTGACCGACCGCTGGCGCATGATCTCGTTACCGCCGAACACGTGCACGGCAAGACCGGCCTCGACGGCCCCGACCTTCCCGAGCCGACCATGCCGCTGCAGGACGGTGATGCCGTCGACTTCATCATCGACACCCTGCGCGCCCAACCGGAAAAGACCGTCACGCTCTGTCCGCTGGGACCGCTGACCAATATCGCCGCTGCCCTGCAACGCGCCCCGGACATCGCTGTACGCATCCAGGAAATCGTCCTGATGGGCGGCGCCTATTTCGAGGTGGGCAACATCACCCCCGCCGCCGAGTTCAACATCTACGTCGACCCGGAAGCCGCTGAAATCGTGTTCAAATGCGGCGCGCCGATCACGGTCATGCCGCTGGACGTGACACACAAGGCGCTGGTCACCACCGCCCGCAACGAGACCTTTCGCGCCCTCGGCACGCCGGTCGGGATCGCCGTGGCGCAGATGACCGATTTCTTCGAACGCTTCGACCGCGAGAAATACGGCTCGGACGGCGCGCCCCTGCACGATCCCTGCGTCACGGCCTATCTGCTGCAACCCGATCTCTTCTCGGGCCGGTTCATCAACGTCGAGATCGAGACTCGCTCCGACCTGACGCGCGGCATGACGGTGGCCGACTGGTGGCGGGTCACGGACCGCGCCCCCAACGCCATGTTCATGGGCGACGTGGACGCCGACGGCTTTTTTGCCCTGCTGACCGAAAGGCTGGCGCGGCTATGAAATCCCTCCACCTCGCGGGCGAAGCGGATGCAGACAGGCTCCTGCCGCTGGTCGCCGCCTTTCATACCGAAATGGGGTATGGCACCGACTCCGACCACCGCGCCGCCGCCATCTCGCCCTTGCTTCAGGGATCGCCCCACGGCGCGGCCTGGCTGATCGGACCGCGACGTGCTCCGGTAGGCTATATCGTGCTGACCTTCGGCTGGTCGGTCGAGTTCGGCGGGCTGGATGCCATCGTCGATGAACTCTACGTCCGCCCCGCCGTGCGCGGGCGCGGCATGGGGCTCGAGGCGCTGGACGGCATCGCCAAGGCGATGCGAGAGGCTGGCGTGCGCGCGCTGCACCTCGAGGTCGACCGCGAAGATGAGCGCGCGCAGCGCTTCTATGGCCGCGCGCGCTTCAAGCCCCGCGATCGCTACATCTTCATGAGCCGGGTGCTCTGAGCGCGTCTCACATCGCGCTCACGACGATCACCATGAGGATCGAATACAACATGATGCCCCCGCCGATCAGCCAGATCGGATAGTTGCGCCCCACGCTTGCCTTGGCCAGTTCCTTGGCCTGGTAGATCAGGTCGGGCCATGTGTAGCTGACGAAATCACCCTGGGTGAAGACCGCCTTGATCCTCTCGTCCTCATCCACGACAGGCAGGCGGCGGAACCGTTCGTTCGACATGATGCGCAGCCAGTCGATGACCTCGTCGGTTTCCCGTGCCACACGCGGATCTCGGGTCATGATATCCTCCAGCGTCAGGCTGGTCGCGTCGGCCTTCCTCGCCACGACCTTGCGCAGGATGTCGCGTTCCGTCACCACCCCCAGCACCCGGTCGTCCGGATCCACCACCATGACCGAGCCAAAGTTGCGCTCGTTCATCGCCTGCGCGGCGGTCGTGACCAGGGTCTCTGGCGAAAACGTCAGCGGCTGCGGCTTGGACGAGAACTCGGGGCGATCCATCAGGCGCATTGCGTAGGCGTTTTCCGTCTGCATCGTCTTGCTCCTGTTTGTTGGGTTGCGGGTAACCCTAGCCCCCTGACAGCTGTGGCAAGACCGCTGGCGCAACCGTGATCGCGCCCCTATATCTCGGGCATGACCCTGCACATCCCCTTCGACAATTCCTATGCCCGCCTGCCCGAGGGCTTTTTTGCCCGCCAGGGCCCGACCCCGGTCAAGGCCCCGCAGACCGTGGCCTTCAACCATGACCTTGCCGATCTCCTGGGCATCACCGGCGCCGACGACCCCGCTCTGGCGGCGCAATTCGGCGGCAATCGCGTGCCAGAGGGGGCCGAGCCCCTGGCCCAGCTCTATGCCGGGCACCAGTTTGGCCAATTCAACCCGCAACTGGGGGACGGGCGCGCCCTGCTGCTGGGCGAGGTTGTGGGCACCGATGGCATCCGCCGTGACATCCAGCTCAAGGGGTCCGGCCCAACGCCCTTCTCACGTCGCGGCGATGGCCGCGCCTGGCTGGGGCCGGTACTGCGCGAATACGTCGTGTCCGAGGCGATGCACGCGCTTGGCATCTCGACCACCCGCGCCCTTGCCGCGATCCGCACGGGCGAGGAGGTCATCCGCGAACGCCCCCTGCCCGGTGCCGTGCTGACCCGAGTTGCCCAAAGCCATATCCGCGTGGGCACCTTCCAGGTCTTTGCCGCGCGACAGGACAACGAGCGTCTGCAAACGCTTTACGACTACACGGTCGACCGCCACTATCCCGATGCCCGCGATCCGCTCGACCTGCTGAACGGCGTGATCGAACGGCAGGCACAACTGGTGACGCAATGGATGGGCGTTGGTTTCATCCACGGGGTGATGAACACCGACAATTGCGCGCTCTCGGGCGAAACCATCGACTACGGGCCCTGCGCCTTCATGGATGCCTACGACCCGGACACGGTGTTTTCCTCGATCGACCGGTTCGGGCGGTACGGCTATGCCGCGCAGGCCGATATCATCGTCTGGAACATGGCCCAGCTGGCCACGGCACTGGTGCCGCTGATGCCCGACACCGACAAGGCCGTCGAGGATTTCACCAAGGCCGTGCATGCCATGCCAGACCGGCTGCGCGCGCTCTGGCTGGACCGCTTCGGCGCCAAGATCGGTCTGTCCGCCCCGACGCAAGAAGACCTGTCCCTGATCGGCGACCTGCTGACGCTGATGCACGAGGGCGGCGCGGATTTCACCAACACCTTCCGCGCCCTGGCCGATGGCGAGGCCCGCGACCAGTTTACCGACCGCGCGGCTTTTGACGGATGGGAGGCACGCTGGCAAGCGCGGCTGGAACAGGAGGATGACCCGCAGGCGCTGATGCGCGCGGTGAACCCGGTCCTGATCCCGCGCAACCACCGCGTCGAACAGATGATCGAGGCCTCCGTGGCGGGCGACGATGCGCCCTTTCACCGGCTGAACGCGGCGCTTGCGGCGCCATTCGACCTGGACAACAACTATGCCGACCTGCGCCGCCCGCCGTCGAGCGGCGAAAAGGTTCGCGCCACCTTCTGCGGCACCTGACCCCGCCGGACGTGACACCGCCCCGGGCGTGCCCCGGGGCCTCTGCCCGGTCCTAGTTTTGCCCTCGCAATGTTTCCTGCCCCGGGCCGGGCGGACCTTCGGCCCGCGTCTTGCGACGTCGGTTGATCAGCACGATCCCCACCGAGGTCAGCGCCAGCGCCCCCAGGAAATCCGGCCCCACCGGCTCGTCGAAGACAAGCCAGCCAAAGACCACGGCCATGACCGGAGACAAAAAGCTGAAGGACGCGATGTCCGAGGCCGGATAGATTCCCATCAGCCGCAACCAGAACATGAACCCCAGCGAGGCCACCAAAACGCCATAGGCCAATCCGAACAGGCTCAGCAGGCCGGTCTCGCGCCAGAGCGGACCGAACAGCGGCGCCACCACGCAGAGCACAACCGCCGAAACAGCCAGTTGCCAGAACAGTTGTCCCTCCGGGTTCAGCTCCGAGGTTCGCGTCAGGCGCACATTCAGCGCGATCCCGGCCCAGGCCCAAGAGGCCAGAAGCGCCAGCAGATCGCCCCAGATGTTGCCCGCCCCGCGGCTTTGCGGATCGGCAAGCGCCCAGGCCACCCCCGCCATCGCCAGCACCAGGCCCAACAGGCGCCTTGACGACAGGCGTTCTCCCGGCAGGGTGAAATGCGCCACCAGCGCCAACCAGACCGGCATGGCGTAAAAGGTGATCGAGGCGCGCGAGACGCTGGTCAGGTCCAGCGAGGTGAACAGCAGGATGAACTCGACGCTGAACAACCCGCCCAGTATCAGCCCGGGCCACAGCGTCTGCCGCAGTCCCTTGATCCGGCGCCCGCTGACCAGCAGCCAGATCCCCAGCACCGCCAGCGCCAGGGCCGAGCGCAGCCCCGCTCCGAAGACCGGGCCGATCCCGGCATTGGCCAGTTTGATCGCCACCTGGTTGAAGGCCAGGACATTGGCAAAAACCACCATCCCCACCGCGCCGGCGAGGTCCATCTGTTGCTTGCGTTCCATGCCCTCTTGGACACCCGGACGCGGGCAAGGTCAATCCACTGCCGACGCCCCCCCTGTGCGCGGCGGCGAAGTTCTGTCACAGTCGCCAGAGGGAGATCATCGTCTGAGAGGAGAACGCACATGGGTCTGATGGGAACACTGGCTAAACTCGCCATAGGGTATGCCGCAGCGCGCGGGGTCGACCGGATGTCCGGAGGACAGGGACTTGGCAGTCTCCTCGGCGGTGGCGCGCAGGTACCGGCGAAAACGCCGACCGCGACGCTGCAGGCCCAGATGGGCAAGTTCATGGGCGGCCAGGCCCCCCAGGGCGGCGGCTGGCAAGAGATGATGGAGGCGGCGCAGAAAAGCGGCTTTCCCGGCATGCCCGGCGCCGGCGCCGCTGGGGCCAACCCCCTTGCCGACATGATGAAGACGATGCAGGCCGGAGGCATGGATCTCTCGGCCTTCACGGGCCAGGCAGGCACCGGAAAAGGCGGCGGCCTGCTGTCGCAACTGGGCGAAGGCGGCACCGGCATGGCCGGGATGCTGGCGGCCTTTGCCGGGTCGGCGGCCCAGGCGCAGGGCAAGGGCGCCGCCGGGCTGATGGACGCCATGAACGCCCAGTCCACAGCGCCAGAGGCCGAAGCAGCCGCCGGCCTCATGCTGCGCGCGATGATCCAGGCCGCGAAAAGCGACGGCGGCATCGACAAGGCGGAACAGGCCAAGATCCTCGAAACCCTGGGCGAGGATGCTGACCCCGAGGACCGCGCCTTTATCCAGGCCCAGCTCAAGGCCCCCGTCGACCCCGAGGCGCTGGCCGCGGATGTCCCCGAAGCGCAGCGCATGCAGGTCTATTCCGCCTCGCTGATGACGATCCGCGTCGATACGCAGGCCGAGGCCGAATACCTCGACACACTCGCCAAGGCCATGCAACTGGATGAGGCGGTGGTGAACATGCTGCACATGCAGATGGGCCTGCAACCGCTCTACGGCTGAGACATTCATGACACGCACCCCGGCCTTCGGCCTCGGCCTTGCCCTGGCCGGGGCGCTGATCCTGACACCCGATGCGCTGCTGATGCGCCTCTCCGGCATGTCCGGCTTCCAGATGCTGGGCTGGCGCGGGATCTGCATGGCGGTCATTTTCCTCGTCGCCTGGACATTGACCAGCCGGACCCGCCGCGCCGATCTTGCCGGGATTGCCGCGCCGACCGCGCTTATGGTGATCGCCTGCCACGCGTTGAATGCCATGCTGTTCCCCTTGGGGATCGCCTTGTCCCCGGTGGCGCCGGTCCTGCTGGGTGTGGCGACGGTGCCTGTCTGGTCGGCGCTTCTGGCGCGCCTTCTGCATGGCGAAGCCACCTCGCGCGCCACCTGGACCGCCATCTTGCTGGTTCTGGCCGGACTGGCGATTGCCGTGACCGACAAGGGGGCGGCTGCCCTGGACGCGGCCGCGCTGACGGGCGCCGCCTGCGGCCTTGGCGTGGCCTTTGCGCTGGCGCTCAATTTCGTCACCCTGCGCCACAATCCGGACCTGCCCCTGCTTCTGGCGATCGGCCTCGGCGCGCTGATCGCCGGCACGACGGGCTGGGCCATCACCGGCCCCGGCAGGATGACCCAAGGCGCCCTTTGGGCGATCCTCCTGGCCAGCATCTTCGTGCTGCCGCTTTCCTTTTTTGCCCTCAGCCAGGCGTCGCGCCACACCGCCGCGGCCAATGTCAGCCTGCTCTTGCTCCTCGAAACCGTGCTGGCCCCGCTCTGGGTCTGGCTCGGCACCGGCGAAGCCCCCCTCGCGGCGGATGATCCTGGGGGGCGCGGTGGTCATCGTCACGCTGGCCGTCTACGTCGCACGCGCGCGCCGCGTTCGAGGCTTGGCCTCGCCCGCCGCATTGCCTAAAACGGGCGCCAGACCAACGACTCCGGGCCCATGACCGATAGCATCTCAGACCGCTGCACCGCCAAAGGCCTGCGCATGACCGACCAGCGCCGGACCATCGCCGAGGTGCTCGAACGCGCGACGGATCATCCGGACGTGGAGGATCTCTATGCCCGCGCCTCTGCGCGAGATCCCAATATCTCGATCGCCACGGTCTATCGCACCGTCAAGCTGTTCGAAGAGGCGGGCATCCTCGAGAGGGTCGATTTCGGCGACGGTCGTGCCCGGTACGAAGACGCCGAACGCGAACACCACGATCACCTGATCGACCTCAACACCGGCGAGGTGATCGAATTCGTCGATCCCGAGATCGAGGCCCTGCAGGAAAAGATCGCGGAAAAACTGGGCTACCGGCTCAAGGGCCACCGCATGGAGCTCTACGGCGTCCCGCTGAAAAAGCGCTGACGCCCCATCACCACCGATCTTCGTTCCGGAGCCATCCCTCGCCGTGCGTGCCGAAAGACGGCGCCGGGACCACGGGGCAAGGCAAATCGCCGAGGGGCCCCGCTTGCGGGGAGACGGCTATTTGCCTTGCCGCGAGGGCGCGGACCCGTCAGGCACACAGCGGGGCGAGGGATGGGTCAGGCACGAAGATCTTCGTTCTGGTGAGTCCTGAAGCTGTCGACCACAGGGCCACAGGCACCCACCCAAGGCAAAGCCGTCGCGTCACCAAGGGCGGATAAAAGCGCGCGGAAGCGCTCATTTTTGCAACCGTCCCGTCCTTGGCCTTTCCAGGCCAAACCATCACGCCAGCGCGATGGTCACGCGCCGGTTCTGCTTGCCCTTGTTCTCGATCTTGCCCAGCTTCAGCGCGCCGATCTCTCCGGTGCGGGCGACATGGGTGCCGCCGCAGGGCTGCAGGTCCACCTGCTCACTCCCCGAGCCGATCCGGACCAGCCGGATCTGGCCCGCGCCGCGCGGCGGCTGCACGGACATGGTCTTGACCAGTTCCGGACGTGCATCCAGTTCCGCCTCGGTGATCCAGCCTTCCGTCACTTCCAGGTCGCGGTCCACCAGACGATTCAAGGCCTCTTCCACCGCGTCGCGATCCTGCGGCGGTTCCGGCATCTTGAAATCCAGGCGCCCGGTCCCGGCGCCGATCTGCCCACCCGTCACCGGCAAGGGGATCACCACGCTCAGCAGGTGCAGCGCGGTGTGAATACGCATGTGCTTGTGCCGCCGTTCCCAGTCCAGTGTCTGCACAAGCCTCGTCCCGACCGCCGGCAGTTTCGCCGGTTCCGCAGGCACAAGGACAGAGACGCCCCCGTCTCCCTTGACCGCGGTCGCGATTTCCAGCGTCCGGCCATCCCATTCCAGCCAGCCACTGTCGCCGGGTTGGCCACCGCCGGTCGGATAGAAGAGGGACTGCGACAACACGATGCCACCCTCGTCGGTCAGGGCCACGACTTCTGCAGAGGCATCGCGCAGGTAGGGATCTTCGCGGTAGAGCGGTTGCTGGCTCATCCCTCGTCTCCGTCATCTGACACGCGTTCATCTCCCATGACGGCGCCGGACTTGCGCGGCGCCGGGCGCGGTGGGCTTTCTTGCGCCTCCTGCTCCTGAGATGCGCTTCGGCGGCTTTCGACCGCGTCGGCCAGAACCTCCGGATTTCGCAGCCAAAGGTCGCGCTGCGCAAAGGGAATCTCGATGCCCTCGCGGGCGAATTCCTCGACGATCTGGTGGCGCATCTCGGTCTTGACGTCCAGGCCCTGACCGACATCGAACAGGATCGCCCGAATGCGGAAGTCCAGGGAATCCGCACCGAAGCCCATGAAATCCACCGCCGGCGCCGGGTTCATCAGCACCAGGTCGTGCTGACGGGCGATGTTCAGCAGGATGCGTTCGGCCTTGCGCGTGTCGGTGCCATAGGCCACGCCCACGTCGATGATGATCCGGCCCAGCGAATTGCCCCGGGTATAGTTCGACACCGTGCCCGAGACGAAATCCGCGTTCGGGATGATCATGTCATAGCGGTCAAAGGTCTCGATCCGGGTCGAGCGCACAGAGATGTCCTTGACGATCCCGTGGGTGCCGTTGACTTCGATCCAGTCACCCTCGCCGATGGGGCGTTCGATCAGCAGGATGATCCCGGACACGAAGTTCGAGACGATATTCTGCAGACCGAAACCGATCCCGACCGAGAGCGCACCGGCAACGATCGCAAGCGAGGAGAGGTCCAGCCCCCCGGCCGTCACCGCGATGATGACCGCCAGGAAGATCCCGACATAGCCCACGCCGGAGACGATGGAGTTCTGACCACCCTGGTCGATCTGGGTCTTGGGCAACACCGAGGTGCGCAGCGCGCCCTGCAGCAGTCGTGTCAGCATGTAACCGGTGGCAAAGACAAGAATCACGACGACAAAACTCATCGGGGTGATCCGGGTCTCGCCGATGCTGATGCCCTCCTGTGCCCGGGTCCAGATCTCGGTCAGATCGGCCGTGCGCGCGCCCCAGATCAGCGCCAGCGCCGGCAGAGCCAGCATCGCAAGGGCAAAGCCGCCCAGCACCGGCCAGAGGCTCTCGCCCCCCTGCCCTTCGCGTCCGGAAACCAGCTCGTAGAGGCTGTTGATGAACCGCTGCGCCACCATGATCAGACCGACAAGCGCCAGCGTCGCGATGGTCGGATAGACCATCGTTTCCCCGACCTTGTAGTAGCCGATGGCCGCCATGGCCGGGCCCAGAACCCCGACGATCTGGCAGGCCCGGCCCAAGAGCCGGGCAAAACGCAGCCGAAAATCGCCCGGCCCGTTCTCACGCGCCTCTCGGGTGCCCACCATGGCCGCGTCGTTGCGCACACGCCCAAGCCGCACCAGCATCAGGCCCGACAGGGCAAGAACCGGGAATTGCACGACCGCAGTCGTCGCGGGCGACCACTGACCGATCTCGACAAATGTATCGACGGCGGATTTCAGCACGTAGAGAAAGGCCAGCGCGTTCGACAACCGCCGCGCAACCGCGCGTTCCTCGTGTGGGATCAGCAGCACGGCGATCCTGTCGTCGTCGTTGAACGCTTCCTCGGCCAGCCAGCGGATGCCGAAAAGCATGGCCACCCAAGAGCCGAGATTGTTCAAGAGGCCCGCCCAGGTCGGGCCGGTAAAACCGGTGGCGCCAATCGCCAGCAAGAGCGCCACAACCCCGAAGAACGGCAGGACGATCTTGCCAAGGGAGACAAGGAACCGGAACACGCCGGAGCCGCGCCGCGTTCCCGCGCGCAGTTTCTCGACACCGGCCCGCGCCCAACGCGGACCGCGCACCAGCAACAACAGGCCGAGCAGGGCAAAGAACAGGACCACCGGCAGGTTCTTCAACGCTGCCGCGCGCGTGGTCCTGTCCGAGGTCTGTTTCGACATTTCCTGCCACAGATCCGAAAAGGTCGCGCTGACCTCTTTCGCGGCAACCGGCCAGCGGGTCGGATCCAGCGGCGAGGTCCCCAGTTCCAGCAGTGCATCCGCCTGGCGTTCACGAATGATGCTGTCGATCCCACCGACGATGGAATCGGCGCGGGAATAGGCCGCCTCGGCCCGCAGCACAGGCGCCCGCGCCTCGGACAATTGCTTGTTCAGCAAGGCGCGCTGATCGGCGATCTCATTGGCTTCGCTGCCGTCCTCCGGCACCGGGCCCAGCGCATCAAGCTGCGCCTGCAGGGTCTCGATGCGCGAGGCGTTGGTGCCCTGCGCAGCCAGGAACTGCTCGCGCCATTGCGCGATCTGCGCCCGCAGGTTTTCCAGCCGTTCGTCAGAGGCGCGCTCGGCATCGATCATCGCCTCGGCCCGCGTGGCGACGGTCTCCCAGGCGGTATAGTCTGGTGGTGTATCCTGCTGGGCCAGCGCCGCGCCGGTCCACAGGAAAACGGAAAGCACCAGCGCGGAAAGCGCCGGCAGAATCTTGCTGAACTGTCGGGTCATGCGTCCTCGAATACACCGGGAATGCTGGACGGTCCGCGCGTCATCCAGGGCGGCGTCGGCAGGCCCTTGTCACGCAGGAAGTCAGGGTTGAACAGCTTGGACTGGTAGCGGGTGCCATAGTCGCAGAGCACGGTGACAATCGTGTGCCCCGGCCCCATCTCACGCGCCATGTGGATGGCGCCGGCAACGTTGATGCCCGTCGATCCGCCCATGCAGAGGCCCTCATCGGCCAGCAGGTCGAACACGATGGGCAGCGCCTCTTCGTCGCTGGCCTGGGTCAGGAAGTCGGGCTTGAACCCCTCGAGGTTCGCTGTGATCCGCCCCTGCCCGATGCCTTCGGAGATCGAGCTGCCCTCGGGCTTGGCTTCGCCGTCCTTGTAGAGGCTGTAGATCCCCGACCCCATCGGATCGACGATCCCGCATTTCACGCCCTTGGGCTGCAGCGCCATGCCGACACCCGCCGCCGTCCCGCCCGAGCCGACAGCACAGATGAAGCCGTCGACCTTGCCGCCGGTCTGCTCCCAGATTTCGGGGCCGGTGGTCTCGATATGGGCCTGGCGATTGGCCACGTTGTCGAACTGGTTGGCCCAGATCGCGCCGTTGGGCTCGCTCGCGGCCAGCTTTTCGGCCAGCCTGCCGGAGTAGCGGACATAGTTGTTGGGGTTCTTGTAGGGCGCCGCCGGCACCAGCACCAGTTCCGCCCCCGCAAGACGCAGCATGTCCTTCTTTTCCTGGCTCTGCGTCTCGGGCATGACGATGACGGTCTTGAACCCCATCGAGGCACCGACCAGCGCAAGGCCGATCCCGGTGTTGCCGGCGGTGCCCTCGACGATGGTGCCGCCGGGCGCCAGCTGGCCCTTCGCGATGGCATCCTTGATGATGTAGAGCGCCGCGCGATCCTTGACCGACTGGCCCGGGTTCATGAATTCCGCCTTGCCCCAGATCTCGCACCCTGTCAGCTCCGACGCCTTGCGAAGCTTGATCAGCGGCGTCTGCCCGACAGCCTGTGCGAGGTCCTGCGAATTGCGCATGACGTGTCCTTTCCGAAACGTGTTCCCATTGGTGTAGGGCCGAGGTGGGGGGAACTCAAGCCGCAGCGGATCACGGCCGCGCCAGACTTGGACCTGTGCAATGCCGCCTGACGCTTCGCAAGTGCAATCCTTGAGAAACGTCTCACCCCGCTCGCAGGTCGGCCCGCCGCGCCGCCACCCAGTTGATCAGCATGACCAGTGGCAGGGCGTTGATCTCGCCCGTCTCGATCAGTTCCATCGCGTGCTCGAACGGGACGACATGGCTTCGGATGTCCTCGTGCTCTTCATCCAGCCCACCGATCCCCTTGTCACGACCGGACAGATCGCAGAGCCCAACGAAAGCATGATAGAACTCTGTCGTGTAGCCGGGAGAGGCATAGCCCTTGCAGGCGGGCAGCAGGGCGCGCACCTCCAGCCCCGCCTCCTCGACCGTTTCGCGCCGCGCCGCCTCTTCGGGGCTTTCGCCCGCGTCGATCACACCCGCCACCGCCTCCAGCACCCAGGGCGCAGGATCACCCCTGTGGATCGGGCCAAAGCGCATCTGTTCGATCAGCAGCACTTTGTCCAGAACCGGGTCATAAGGCAGCACCAATGCCACGTCGAAGGCGATGAAACATTCCCGCTCAAGCGGCGCGCTCCACTCCCCGTCAAAGCGGCGATAGCGCAGGCGGAATGGGTCGATCCGGAAGAAGCCGCGGTAGGGCTGACCGCGCAGCCCCTGGTAGTCCACGTCCTCGATCCCGCTGGCGCGGCGCAGGGTTTGCGGAGCGCCCTTGGCCGCGATTTCATGCGCCCAGGCGCGCGCGCGGAAAAACGGCAGCATCCCCGCCACCTCGCGCGCCGCATAGGCGCCACGGCGGTCCATGACCTCCTGTGCGGCCCGCATCGTCACCCTGCCCCAGCGCGCCAGCCAATCGTCCAGCGACCAGGGCGCGCCCGGTTGCCAGCGATCCTCTGTCACCGGGAAAAAGACCTCTGCCCCGCATGGCCCCGCGCCGGTCACGACGGTCACGGGGCGCAACTCATAGGCAAAACCGCCTTCGTAATAATCCAGCGCCGCGCGGTCCACGTCGCTGACGCCCCGCAAGAGAACCCCCTCGGCCCGTGCCCCCGGTTGGGACACGATCATCGGAAAGGCCTGCCCCTCTGCCCAGAGCACCGCGTGATCCGGCAATTGCGCCGGTTCGACCTCGGGCACATGGCCCAGCACCAATTCCAGCAACGGCAGATGCCGCAGCGTTCCGTAGAAAAACAGGTCTGACAAGGTTATCTCCAGCGTCTGCCCAAGGCCTCGGCCACGAGCGCGGCGACGATCCCGCCGCCCAGCAGCGTCAGGATCACCTGCATGTCGAGAAGGATCATCCCGTAATCCAGGCTGATCTCGAAAATGGCGGCAATCGCCTCGAACGGCGTGTCGTAACGGCGGGCAAAGGACAGGCGGACCATCTCGTTCACGCCTTGCGACAACAGGCCGAGGATGACCATGACGATCACAGAGGTGATGCCGTTGTTGATGGCCGAGGTGATCCCCTGGCCCACCCTTGGCCCCAGAAAGAGCCAGCCGACCAGCACGCCGATCGCCGCGTTGACGTAGTTGAACCAGCCGAAGTCGACGCTGAAGGGCACAAGCGGCTTGATCATGTCAGAGACGAGCCATCCCAGCGCCGCGAGGCCGAGGGCGGCAATCAGTTTCGCGGCGTTGGGCATAAGTCAGGCGGGCTTTGCGATGGTGATCTGGGTCACGTCACAGTTACCGCTGTGAAAGGTCGCCGCGCAAGAGGCGAGGTAGAAATTCCACATCCGGCGGAAACGGTCGTCAAATCCCAGGTTGGCCACCTCGTCCCAGCGGTCATTGAAGGTGTCGTGCCAGCGGCGCAGTGTCTGCGAATAGCTCTCGCCGAATTCCAGGCTGCGGACCACCTGCAAACCCGCGCGCTCGACCTCGGCGCGCAACACCTCGGGAGAGGGCAGCATGCCACCCGGGAAGATGTACTTCTGGATGAAATCCACGCCCCGGCGATAGATCTCCCACCGCTTGTGCTGGACGGTGATGATCTGCAGCGTCGCATTGGCGCCGGGTTTGAGACGCGCGCTGACCGTTTCGAAATAGGTGGGCCAGTATTTTTCGCCCACCGCTTCGAACATCTCGATCGAGGCGATGCCGTCATAGCTGCCGCGTTCGTCCCGATAATCCTGCAGCTTCAGCTCCACGCGGTCGGCCAGACCGGCCTTGGCGATCCTCTCCTGGGCATAGGCAAACTGTTCCTGGCTGATGGTCAGACCCGTCACACGCAATCCGCGCTCCTTGGCGGCATATTCGGCGAAACCGCCCCAGCCACAGCCGATTTCCAGCACATGATCGCCCGGCTGCGCCCCCATCTGGTCGATCATCGAGGCGTATTTCAGCTCTTGCGCCTTTTCCAGGCTCTCCTGCCCGGTGCGGAAAAGGGCCGAGGAGTAGGTCATCGTATCGTCCAGCCACAGACCGTAGAAGTCGTTCCCCAGGTCATAGTGATGGGCGATGTTCTTTTTCGCCTGCCGCTTGGAGTTCGATTGCAGCCAGAAGCGGAACCGCTCCCACATGCGCACCAGCCCGCCGCCGGGGTAGCCGTCGAACATCTCTTCGTTGGCATGCACCAGGTCCAGAAAGGCCATCAGGTCCGGGGTAGACCACCAGCCGTCCAGATAGGCCTCGCAAAAGCCCAGATCGCCTTCGCGGATCAGGCGGGCAAAGATGTCATCATGATGCAGGTGCAGTTCGGCCACCGGGCCGGGAACGCGCCCGTCGGCGCGAAAAACGCGCCCGTCGCGCAGCACAAAATCAAGTCGGCCGCAGCCCATCCCGCGTGCCATGTCGAAGACCCGCGCGAAGTACCGGGGCAGCTGGTCCTGCCCCTGGGTGTCTGTCAATAGCATAGATTTCTTTCGAGAAGCCGATATTTTATCGAAGTTTATGTCCCAAACCACCTGTGGCAAGGATTTGTGCTTTGGATTTTCTTCAACATGGTGTTTTCTGGTATCAGTCCGGAGCGAAACGTTCCCTCACAACGGGAGATGACAGATGAAAAAGCATTTGGTAGCGGTGTGCCTCATGGCTCTTGCAACCTCTGGATGCGGCAAGGTGATGAGTTTCGTCGGTGTCGAGAAAGGTGAGACCAAGGCTCCGCAGGCGCGACCGGCCATGACCCTGTCCGAACCCGTCCGCGAAGTGCAGCCCAAGCCGGTTTCCGGCGGGTCCTGGGAACGCAACGTGGCGCGCGACATCCCCTACTTCAACATGTCCGCCCTGCCCATCGCGGTCTACAGCGACGTCGAGTTCACGCAAAAGGTCGGCACCCTCGCCCCCGGCGAAGGCGGCTATGTCGAGACCTGTTCCGATGCCAAGCCGGTCTGCAAGATCGCCTATGCCGGCAATTCCAGCGGCTGGGTCAAGATGGACCGCATGGGCGGCGTGACCAACTGAGCCTTCCGGCACGGGCTCAGAACCCGCGATTTTCATAAGCCGCGAGGGCGCGCTTGCGCCCCACATCCGCGGCGACCACCGGGTCCGGGTAGCCGTCAGAGGCGGACAGCCCCCAGCTGACCGGGACCGCATCGAAATAGCTCAGCGCCTCTTCGGATGGGTGCTTGCGCCCTTCGGCGATCCAGCGCTCGATGTATGTCCTTTTCGGATCGAACTTGTCGCGCTGGGTGACGGGATTGAAGACCCGGAAATAGGGCGTGGCGTCCGGACCGGACCCTGCCGACCACTGCCAGCCCATCGCGTTCGAGGCCGGGTCCCAGTCGATCAGGCAATCCTCGAACCAGCGCATCCCGATCTTCCAATGCGTCAGCAAGTGCTTGGTCAGGTAAGAGGCCACGACCATCCGCGTGCGGTTGTGCATCCGCCCCGAGACATACATCTCACGCATGCCCGCATCGACAAAGGGAATGCCGGTGCGCCCTTGCTTCCAGGCGATGACCTGCGCACGGGTCTCGTCCTCGTTCCAGGGAAAGGCCTCCCATTCCTCGCGCCAGTTGCTGTCCAGCAGGTGCGGCGTGTGCCACATCAGATGGTAGGCGAACTCGCGCCAGGCCAGTTCCTTGAGAAAGGTCTCGGCCCCTTTCTTGCCGTCTTCCATCGCGCGGCGTCCTGCGTGCCAGCACTGCGCCGGGGTGATCTCGCCCAGGGCCAGGTTCTCACTCAGGCATGAGGTGCCATCGGTCCAGGGCAGATCGCGCGTGTCACCGTACCCCGCCACCTTGTCGGCGATGAAGGCGCCCAGCCGGCCCTGCGCGGCCTCTTCGCCCAGTTGCACCCAGGGGCGCACGACATCCGCACCGCGCCGCATGGCGGCCCCCAGTGCCCAGTCTACCAGCCTCTCGCTGCGCGGCCAGGTTTCCGGTGCCGGTATCCGGCCCGGCGTCGGCAAAGGAGAGGTCACATCCCGCCCCCGCACCGCTTTCCAGAACGGAGTAAAGACCTTGTAGAACCCGCCCTGTTTCGTCTCGACACTCCAGGGTTCGAACATCAGGTGCCCGGCAAAGCTGGTGGCTTCGACGCCCGCCTCCTTCAGCGCGGACTTGACGGCTTTGTCCCGCTCCACGCTCGCCGGATCGTAGGCCCGCATCCAGTAGACGGCCCCTGCCCCGGTTTCATCCACCAGCGCCTTGAGCACCGCCGCCGGATCGCCAGACCGCAGCACAAGGTATGACCCCTTGTCCTTCAGCCGCTTGGCGAAATGCCCGATGCCCAGCCCCATCCGCCATTTCGGCGCGGCCCCCAGGCCGTCCATCACCGCGTCGCGGATTACCACCGGGATCACCGGGCGCCCGGCCTTGCAGGCGGCCTGCAGCGCCGGGTGGTCGGACAGGCGCAGGTCGCGCCGGACCCAGAGGATGACGGGAGAGGTGTCGGACAAGGCGTGCTCCTTAACTGGCTTGCCGGATGCGACATAGCGCGTGCCGCCAAAGGGCAAGCCCCGCATCAGAGAACTGCGTCCAGCGCCTCGATCAGCTTGGCCACCTCTTCCTCGCTGGTGTAGTGGACGAAGGACAGGCGCAGCACCCCCCGGTCCGGGTCGATCCCCATCGCCTGCAAGGGGCGCACCGCGTAGAAATCACTGCCCCCGGCCATGATCCCATGCGCCGCCAGCTCTGTTGCGGCGGCTTCGGCGGAGGTCGGCAAGGCCAGCGCCACGGTCGGCGCGCGGTTGGCCGCATCGCGCGGCCCCAGCAGGCGGATCCCGTTGCGCCCCGAAACCGCGTCCAGCAGGGGTTGCAACAGCCGTATCTCATGCGCGCGCATCAGGTCGTGCAGGTCATGCGCGCCGCAGCCGTGATGGGCGGCCAGCGCCTCGACGTAGTCCACCATCCCGGCGCAGGCCGCCACCTGGGCATGGTCCGGCCCGGCGGGGGTGAACTTCTTGGTCAGCACGTCACCGTTGAAATAATGCGCCTGGTTCGGCAAGACCTCGGCCAAGGCCCGGCGGATCACCATGATGCCCTGATGGGGGCCATATGTCTTGTAGCTGGAAAACAGGTAGATATCCGGCCCCAGGTCGCCCACGTCCGGAAACCCGTGCGGCGCATAGCTGACCCCGTCGACACAGACAAAAGCCCCCGCCGCATGGGCGCGGGCGGTGATCTCGGTCACCGGGTTGATCTCTCCGACGACGTTGGAACAATGCGGAAAGCAGACCAGCCGGACCTTTTCATCCAGCAGCGGTTCCAGCGCCTCGGGGTCAAGATGGCCGGTGTCCGGGTCGATCTTCCATTCGCGGATCTCGATACCCTCGGCCTCCAGTCGGCGCCAGGGGCCGGAATTGGCCTCGTGATCCTGGTTCGTGACGACGATCGCCTCTCCGGGCTCCATGAACTGCCGAAAGGCGCGCGCAAGGACATAGGTGTTCTGCGTCGTCGAGGGGCCAAAGCTCAGCTCATCGGTGTCCACACCCAAAAGCGCCGACAGCCGGCTGCGTGCCTCGTCCATCTCGGCGCCACCTGCCGCGCTGGCGGCAAAGGGGCCGTAGGGCTGCACCTTGCGTTCGGTGTAAAAGCGCGTCAGCCGGTCGATCACCGGCTGGCAGGCATAGGAGCCGCCGGCGTTTTCAAAGAAGGCCTGCCCCTGCAGGGCGGGTTGGGCAAAGGCGGGAAACTGCGCCCGCACGAAATCGATATCCAGCATGTCACCCCAATCGCTCTTAAGTGGCGGTGACAATGCGCCTGTGACGCCGCGCGTCAACCCATGCCGCCGCCGGAAACGCAAAAGGCCCCGGCGTCACCGCCGGGGCCTTTCCTGTCTTGGGGGGCGAAAGGGGCTTACAGCGCCTTCCGCTCGGCCAGCAGGCCTTTCCAGATGGCATAGCACATCACCAGCAGGACCACCGTGAACGGCAGACCGGTGGAGATCACCATCGACTGCAACGACGACAAGCCACCCGCCGAGAGCAGCAGCACAATGGCCACGGCCCCCTCGAAGATACACCAGAACACCCGCTGCGGCACCGGCGCGTCGACCTTGCCGCCCGCCGTGATCGTGTCGATCACCAGCGACCCGGAGTCCGAGGAGGTGACGAAGAACACGATCACCAGGATAATCCCGATGAAGGAGGTGATGGCCGCCAGCGGCAGCTCGTCCAGCATCTTGAACAGCTTGAGCTCCAGCGAGGCGCTCTGCGCGGCGGTATAGCCGTCAGCCACGACCTGGTGCACAGCGGTGCCGCCAAAGACGCTCATCCACAGCACGCAGACCAGCGAGGGGATCAGCAGCACGCAGATGATGAACTCGCGCACGGTACGGCCACGGCTGACGCGGGCGATGAACATGCCGACGAAGGGTGACCAGGAGATCCACCAGGCCCAGTAGAACGAGGTCCAGCCCTGGCTGAAGTTGACATCGGCCCGGCCGGATTCGCCCGCAATGGTCTGAGTCAGCGGGTTGGACAGTGCCGGAAGATACTCGATGTAGGCCACGAGGTAATCGACGAAACCCGTGAGCAGCAGGATCGTCGGTCCGGTCAGCAACACAAAGATCAGCAGCAGGAAGGCAAGGCCCATGTTGATCTCGGACAGGACCTTGACCCCACCGTCGAGGCCACGCACCACCGAAACCAGCGCCACGGCGGTGATCGCGGTGATCAGGACCACTTCGGTCGCCGATCCCACGGGAATGCCGAAGAGCTCGTTCAGACCCGCGTTCGCCTGTGTCGCGCCAAAGCCCAGAGAGGTCGCCAGACCGAAAAGCGTGGCAAAGACCGCCAGCGTGTCGATGATGTGACCCCACCAGCCCCAGACGCGATCCCCAAGGAGCGGGTAGAAAGCAGAGCGCAGCGTCAGCGGCAGACCCTTGTTGTAGGAGAAGAGCGCAAGCGCCAGGGCCACGATGGCATAGATCGCCCAGGGGTGCAGACCCCAATGGAAGATCGTCGCCGCAAAGGCCAGACGCACGGCCTCTTGTTCGTCGGCTGCAGCGCCTCCCAGCGGTGCCCAGTCCGCACGGTTCGCGGAGACGGTGAAGGCGTCACGTTGATCCGCCGGCACAGCCTCGTCCAGAGCCGCAGACAGCGCCGCCGGATCGGGATTGGTCAGGCCGACCGCCGCATCAAAAGCCTCGCGGCTCTCGAACCCGGCCGGGGCCCCCTCTTCCGGCACGTCTCCGGCAAAGCTCACGTTGTGGTAGGCCCCTCCGGACGATGAGGAAAAGTGGCTCATCGGTTCGGACACGCCGTAGAACATCAGGCCGATGCCCATGCCCGCGGCAAAGAGCATCGCGAACCAGCCGACATAGCCATAGTCCGGCGTTGCGTCCTGGCCACCCAACCGAACCTTGCCCACCGGCAGGACGATCAGCAGAAGGCAGAACAGGACAAAGATGTTCGCCGCGCCCAGGAAGAACCAGTCGAACCCCTTGGTCACGGTGCCGAAGAGCCAGTTGAAGAGTTCGCCCGCCTGTTCCGGCAGCGCGAGGGTGTAAAAGACAAAAGCGATGATCGACAGCCCGGAAATCAGGAAAACCGGGTTGTGAATGTCCAGACCGAAAGGACCGATCTGCGTTTCAATGTTGTCCTGCCCGATTTCGTAATCGGTATCGATCAGGTCCGAGACGCCTTCCGGCTCCGGTATGCCCTGATCGTCTGAGGTGTCAGCCATGTGAGGCCTCCCTGTACTTGCGTTTCCTTGAGGGATCGGCGTCTGTGCGCCAATTGTTCGCCGTCAGCGCACCACCATGACCGAAACCTTGGCATGGCCCGCCACCGTGCCCCCGTTCGAGGGCCAGATGTAATCGGTGATGTTGGGAATATGGCTGGCCATGATGACCAGGTCCGCGCCGGTCTCGTCCACCGCCTTCAACAGCGTCGGGTCCAGGTCAATCGACGGGTCGTGGCTGGTGACGGCGTGGGGTTCGGTCGATACCCCATGCGCCCCGGCCTGCGCCTCGGCGAATTCCTTGAGTTTCTCGGCGAATTCCGCCGGCGTATGCGCGATGGAACTGGGGGTCGCCGCCGCGACACCCACATAGACCACCGTGGCCTCGTAGTGTCGTGCCAGGTCGGCCGCACATCCGAGCGCCTTTTCAAGGCGATCTATGTGCTTGAGGTCGACCGGCACCATGATCCGTTTGAACACGTCCCACTCCCTTTGATTTTTTTGCCGAAAGCGTGCGTCCTGGGCGGAACGGTCTTCCGGCACTTGCATGTCCGTGACGCCCTGCTCGGCGTCTCGACCTTCAAAGCCTAACCCGGAAACGAGGTTAAGGACAAATCATCAAGACACTCGAGACCCCAAAAGCGACATCCCCGGTCGCAAAAATGTTGCCAGAACAACAAAATAGCCCCGCCACCGGAAACCGGCAGCGGGGCTGTCAAAGGCAAGGCCCGCCCCAGCGGGCGCGGGTCATGTCATGCGGTTCCGTCCAGGGCCTTGCTCATTTTCCCGGCAATTTCCGAGATCTGCGCCATGTCCCCGGGCTGCCCCGGCGGGCGCAGCGAGACGCCTTCCCAGCGTGGCAGGATGTGGAAATGCAGGTGAAAGACCTCCTGCCCCCCCGGCGCCTCGTTGAACTGCTGCACGGTGACACCGTCCGCGCCCAGCGCCGACATTGCGGCCTTCGCCACCTTCTGCGTCGTCGCCATGACGCTGGCGAGCTGGTCGGCCGAGGCGTCCAGAAGGTTGCGGCAGGCTGTCCTTGGGATCACCAGGCAATGACCGTCGGCCCGCGGGAAAATGTCCATGAAGCACAGCGTGTCCGCGTCCTCGTAGACCCGGGTCGAAGGGATCTCGTCCCGCAGGATCTTGGCAAAGATATTCTGGTCGTCATAGCTCATGCGTTCACATCCACCACCACGCGGCCCTTGACCTGCCCCTTGAGGATGTCCTTGCCCAAGCCGGGCAGGTCCGAAAGGGTCGCCGGCTGGACCATCGCCTCCAGCTTGTCCATCGGCAGGTCGCGCGCGATCCTTTGCCAGGCGCGGACGCGGTTGTCATAGGGCTGCATGACGCTGTCGATACCCAGGAGGTTGACGCCGCGCAGGATGAAGGGCGTGATGAGCGCGCCCTCGATCGCCGCGCCGCCGGCAAGGCCGATGGCCGCGACGGAGGTGCCGTATTTCATCTGCTTCAGCACCCGGCCCAGCATCGCTCCCGCAACCGCATCGACGCAACCGGCCCAAAGCTCGGTTTCCAGCGGCTTGCGGGTGACTTCCGACAGGTCCTCGCGCGGCACGATCTGCGTGGCGCCCAGCCCGCGAAGGTAGTCTTCCTGTTCGGGCCGTCCGGTGACCGCGGCCACCTCGTGGCCCAGACGAGCCAGGATCGCCGTGGCGACCGAGCCGACACCGCCAGCGGCCCCCGTCACCAGGACTGGCCCGTGACCCGGCTCCAGCCCGTGATCTTCCAGCGCCATGACCGCCAGCATGGCGGTCAGCCCTGCGGTGCCCACGGCCATGGCCGCGCGCGAGTCCATCCCCTCGGGCAGTGGCACCAGCCAGTCGGCCTTGACCCGCGCCTTTTGCGCATAGCCGCCCCAATGCGCCTCTCCGACGCGCCAGCCGGTCAGCACGACCTTGTCGCCGGGCTTGTAGCGGTCGTCCGAGGAGTCCTCGACCGTACCAGCAAAATCGATGCCCGGCACATGCGGGTACTTGCGGACCAGCCCGCCCCCCGGACCGATGCACAGCCCGTCCTTGTAGTTGACGGTCGAATACTCGACCGCCACCGTCACCTCGCCGCCGGGCAGGTCATCCAGACCGATGTCCCGTACCGCGGCAGAGGTCTTGCCGCTCTCTTCGTCCTTGTCGACAACCAGTGCCTTGAACATGGGTCTCTCCCTTCTCTGATTTCGTTTTACACGACCCCTGCGGGACGGCGGGCGGGGCGTCTTTCGCCGTCAGGCGAAACAGCGTCCGTCCGGCGTCCCGGTCACAGCCAGGGGCCCTCTTCCGGCATGAAGGCCAGATCGCTCACCGGGGCCGCGACACCGGCGGCCGTCAGCATGGCATGGATCTGGCCGCGATGGTGGGTTTGATGGTTGAACATATGCGTGACACACAGCGCCATCGGCTTTGACACATTGCGCCCCACCGCACCCGAATACCACGACAATTCCCCCGCAAGCTCCACCGCCCGCAGTTGTTCCGCCCAGAGCAGGATATCGGCATCCGTGCGGAACCGCGCGATTTCCCAATCCCCGCGTGAGGCGGTCAGCGCCGGGCTTTCCTTGATGCCCCCCTCGGGGCGCGGGGTGTCGGAAAAGCGCGACATCCAGATCATGTCCCCCCAGAGCAGGTGGTTTGCCGTCCCCAGGATCGACCCGAAAAAGGCCTTTCGGTCCTTGACCAGCGCCGCGTCGTCCAGCGCCCCGAAGGCGCGTTTCACCTGCCGGTTCTGCCAGGCGTTGTATCGCGCCATGACCAGGCAGTATTCGGGCGTAATCATCATCCGCCGGTTTCCTTTCCCTCGGCCGCCAAGGTCCCATCGGGCGGCCCAAAGCCAGGGCGCCTGCCCGGCACATCGCCGGTCGCCCCGCGCCGGAGGTTTACAGAGCCGGCGAGCGAGGGCAATCCGATAAAGCCGCCGAAAAAGGCACACGGCACCGACCCGGTCAGATCGACGGCACAGGGACGACCTGACGCAACGTCCCTCCCCGCGTCCGTTCACCGGGGCGCGGTTCTGTGACAGTCTGGCCATCGAAAGATCAACGGCCAAAGGCCCCAAGCGACTGCCCCGGAGCGATGAGCAAGACCGAACCGAAAACACTGCTGTTCCACGGCGATCTCCGCGCCACGCTTGGCGGGGAGTGCCGCGTCTCGGTCCTGGGCCATGAGGCCCATGCGCACGCCAGGCTTTTCGACAGTTTCGATACGGAACTGGCCCACAAGGGCGTGCTCCTTCTTTCGGCAGGCGACACCCTGTCATTGCTGGACGCAAGTGAAGGCGAAACGCGGCAGGACAGCGCCCCGGCCGGATTCCTCGACGAAATGCCCGACGGCCCGGTAGCGCGCATCCTTGCAAAGCACCTGTCGCCGCTGCGCAGGCTTCTTGAACTGGTCACGGCAGAGATGGGGGCACAGGATGTCGCGCTGCGCGACGCCAAGGACAGGCTTCTGTGTCACGGCCATCTCCGCGTCCTGACGACGGACAAGGGGGGGCAGATCAGCCTTCTCGGGCTGCGGCCCCTCGCCGGACAGAAAGGCGACTACAAGCGGCTCGTCAAACACCTCCGCTCCGAGCCCTCCCGCTGCTGCCCCCGCGAGGCACTGGAAGCACTTGCCCCCGGAGCGACCGCCTACCAGCCGAAACCCGATGTCGCGCTCTCGCCGGACACACCTGCCTTTGACGCGGCCTCGGCGATCGTCGCCGCGCATCTGCCCGTCGTCCGCGTCAACGAACCGGGAATCATCGCCGATCATGACAGTGAGTTCCTGCACGATTATCGTGTCGCCCTGCGCAAGATCCGCTCTGTCGTCTCCTTGTTTACGGGCGTCTACAGCCCGGGTCAGGCCGCGGACCTCAAGGCCCGGTTTTCGGCCCTCATGTCGGTCACGGGGCGCTTGCGGGATCTCGACGTCTACCTGATCGAACGCCCCCGCTACGTGCAGATGGTTCCCGACAGCCTGCGCCCCGGCGTCGACCTGCTCTTCGACCATTTTGCCAAGGAGCGTCGCGGCGCCCATGACGCGCTCTGCCGCCATCTCCGGAGCGAGACATACGACGCCGAAATCACGGCCCTGCAAGACCTCTTTGCCACGCCGCACCAGCGTCTGGACAGGGGGGATGAGGCCGACCATCCCGCCCGCGACTACGCCCAGCAACTGATAAGGAAACGCTACCGCAAGGTCCGCAAGATCGCCCGGGCAATCGACTCGGACACGCCGGACGCGGAAATTCACCGGTTGCGTATCCAGTGCAAGAAACTGCGCTACCTGATGGAGTTTTTTGCGCCGCTCTTTGGCCAATCCGATATGACACGCCTCATCAAGGCGCTGAAAAAGCTTCAGGACAACCTGGGCGATTTCAACGACAGCGTCGTCCAGCAAAAAGCGCTGTCCTCTGTCTTTGGCACGCTGACGGACACCGATCACGACCGGCAACTGGAAATCGCCCGCAGCATTGGCGCACTGACCACCGTGCTGCACCAGAGACAGGATGCCGAACGCGCCCGGGTCATGCAGACCTTTGCCGATTTCGACGCGCCAAAGACTCGCGCCGGTTTCAAGGCGCTCCTAGATCGGCGGAACGGCGCAGGCTGATTCCGGCCTTCGGGACATGCCTGGCCTTCTAAACACCTGCTCTCAAGCGAGTCGGCGCCCCCGCGCTCTGATCTCTCCGCGCGGCGAAATAGGCGGATCGCCTTTTCCAAAACATGAAGAAGCGATCACAACCTCCTGTCAGATAATTATATTCTGCAAATCGAATTCTTTTTGATCTGCCTCAAGGCCGCTGCTTCCTGATTGGACGAGGCTGACTTCACAGGCACCCAAGTTCCAGTCAGTTCCGGTATCAGCCGAATTCCTAGACGGGTGTCCAACGCATTGCCGTGGGGGAGACGACATGCACCACATCCGAAAACGACTATCCATCCTGTTTGCCGTCGCGGTCGGAGCCTTCTCTCCGGCCCATGCGCAGACAACGACCGAAACCCTGCAACTGGACAGCTCGCGGGCGGACAGCGTCACCGCGATCATCAAGTCGCTGGCGCCGATGGCAGGTCAGCCCGCCACGCCGCCGGCCGGAACGCCGCCCGTGGTCACGCATCCCTTGCCGGACGTCTTTCTGCCGCCGGTGATCGTGGGGCGGCCGACGACCATCATCATCGACCGGCGGCCCATCGTGCTGAACTATGGCTACAGCTTGGACGTGACAGTGTATTTCGCTTATGACAGCGCTTTCCTGACACCCCCGGCGCGGCAGGACCTGGACCTGATCGGCCAGGCGCTGAGGTCCCCGCAGTTGATGAACAACCGCTACCTGATCGCCGGTCACACCGACGCGCGCGGGCCCGAGGATTACAACGTCGACCTGTCCTATCGCCGGGCCTGGGCGGTCAAGCGCTACCTGATGCGCTATCACTCGATCCCCTCGTGGCGGCTCGAAGTGGTCGGATGGGGCGAGCGTTATCCCCGCAACCCCGCCAATCCCTATGCGGCCGAGAACCGTCGGGTCGAGATCACTCTGATCGACAGGGTGCAGCCGATGGTCCCACTGCCCCAAGCGGTGCCGCAACCGGCCCCGCAGACCAGCGACCTGGACAAGCAGCCCATGCCGCAGCCCGTGCTGCCGCCACAGACCGGCGCGCAATACGTGCCGCCGCTGCCGCCCTGCCCCGCCGGTGTCGTCAGCCCGGACGGCAAGGCGCTGGACCTGGACGATTTCTCGCCCGAGCCGGGCATCGACTGCGACCCCGGCCTGCCGGCCTCTGGTCGCGTGATCGTCCAGCCCGACGGCCGCATCATCGTTCTTCACTAAGCCATAGGCGCCGCGCCTTCCCGGGCGCCGCGCAGAAATCCGGACCACATTGGAGGAGTCCCACATGAAATTCCTGACCAAGACCCTGATGGGCGCATTCGCGAGCCTGGCGCTCGTGCTGGCCCTCTCACTTGCCCCGGCGCCCACATACGCCGGCGATCAACCCAACATCCTGCCCGTGCCAGAGGACGCCGACCTCGACACGGTGCCCGGCAACTCTCGCGTGTTCGAACGCGTTCTGCGCGCCATGATCACCGAGATGCAGACGATGGGCTTTCGCGTCTATGACCAGACCGGCGTCATCATGAGCTTTACCGATCCGAACCGCGTGCGCCGGTCGGATGCCGAGCTGATCGCCCTGGCCCAGCGCGTGCCCAACGTGCCGATCGACGTGATCATGCCGATCCAGATCTACGCCTCGGCGGATCAGAACCCCTATATCCCCGACGTGCTGGACCTGCGCATCCGGGTGACGGGCCGTATGCTGCACGCGCAGACCATGCAGAGCCTCGGCAACTTCGAGGTGGCCTTTGGCCCCGGCGCGGGTGAGATCCCGGTCGCCTCGCTGCCGCGTGTCTGCAACCGCGACTGCGTTCTGGAACATGTCGGCAAAGAGGCCAAGACCATCGGCGCAGAGGTGGGCCGTGTCCTGGCCACCAAGCTTGACGTGCTCTCGCCCGCCAGCCCGCAGCCGATGCCGCAACAGCCGGTAATCGTGACACCGCCCGTTGCCCAGCAGCCGGTCATTCCGGCCCCCGCTGGCTGCACCGGCCTGACCACCGCCTATACGCTGGCCTTCACCGGGTTCCAGCCGCAGGAAATGACCCTGATCGAAGGCTACCTGGCCGGTTTCAAGGGCTATGACCACCACCGCCCGGTGCGTGTCACCATGACCAGCGCCGACTACTGGTACGAGACCTGCTCGGACGTGGCGCGGCTGAACCGCAACCTGCGCCTGATGGTTGAATCGATGGGTGTCCAGGCCCGGATCGCGATGTCGGGCAACCGGTTCGAGATCCAGAAGATCGGCCTCATGGGCAACCGCTGAACACCGATGAAAACCGGGATGCGCCCTGCCTCGGCGCATCCCCCCCGGTTCCCGCAGATCGAAAGACCCACAGGATGATCCGTTTCGTGCTCACCCTTGCCCTGTCGCTGGCCGCTGTGTCGGCACAGGCCCAGGTCGCCACCTTCAGCGCCGATGACTATGGCAAGACGGACCTCGTCTTCCTGGAAAGCACCGGCAATGCCAGCGCCTATATCGCGGCGCAGGACGGGGCCTTTGAACCGATCCGCGAATTGCCCGCCGACGATCCGATCCGCCGCCTGGCCCAGGCCATCGGCAGGGTCGACCTGCTTGAACAGAACGACCGGGGCGGGCGCGACCTCGTGACCTGCACCGGCGCGATCCTGCCTGGCGGCTGGGTCCTGACCAACCACCACTGCATTCCCGAAGACGGGCCCCACAGGCTGCTCGCCGCCTCGATCCTGACCGGCTACCTCTTGCAAGGCGCCAAGGATACGCAGCGCTATACCCTGTCGATCGACCCTGCCGACTGGCATTCGGTCTTGGATTTCAGCCTCGTGCGCATGATCGATCTGCCACAGGACATCCTGCCGCTGCTGATCGAGGACGTCACCGTCGACCCGGGCGATCCGCTCATGGTGATCCATCATCCGCTGGGCCGGCCCCAGGTCATGACGCGGTTCCGCTGTTTCGCCCTGCGAGAGCAGGACAGCGGGCCGATCCTGCGCCACCGCTGCGACACCCAGCCCGGCAGCTCCGGCTCGATCCTTTTCGACCGCGAGTTGCATCCTGTCGCCCTGCACCATTCCGGCGGCATGACAGCCAACGACGACCACAGCTTCAACAAGAGCACCCGGCTGAGCGCGATCCTGGCGCAGTCCGACCTGCTGCGCGAGATCACCGGGGCCGCACCTTCGGCCCCCCCCGCCACGCCGCCCGCCGACCCCGCAACCGATCTGCCGCTGGAAAGCCGCCATGCGCCGCCCCCGGACACCGGTCTGGGCTCTGGCGGTGTCACCGACCTGCTGCGCGGCAACTGACAGCCGCGCCACCGCACCCAAGGGAGAAGAGACATGACCATCACCGCACCCAAGTGGCTCACCGGATTGAGCCTTGCCCTTGTCACCGCCCTGCCGGTGCAGGCCGACCAAGCCGAAGAGATCCAGAAGATCATCACCTCGCTGGCCCCGGTGCAGCAGGAAAGCACCGCCCCTGTAGAAGAGGCCGCCCGGGGCGTGCAGATCGGCGGCCGCACGGTCTGGGTGGTGCCGCAACACAGCATCGACCTGCAGGTCTTTTTTGCGCTCGACAGCTACGAGCTGACTTGGCGCGCCCGCGAGGACCTGGCCGCGCTCGGGCACGCGCTGGCCTCCTCGGCGCTGCGTCCGCATCGCTACCTGATCGCTGGCCATACGGATGTTTCGGGCGACGACGCCTACAACCAGTGGCTCTCGGAGCGACGCGCCGAAAGCGTTGCACGCTTCCTCGTCGAAAATTTCCCCATCGAGCCGCACCGCCTCATCGCCGTCGGTTTTGGTGAAACCCGGCTCAAGACGCCCGGCAATCCGACCGCCGCGATCAACCGCCGGGTCGAGGTGACGCTGCTTCTGCCCGCAAGGCCTGAGTCGAACGCCCCCGCAGCCGCGCCCACTGCGCCGCCGCCCGTCGAAAGCGTCGAACCGGTGGCCCCGCCCGAAGAACCCTTGCCCGGCACGCTGCAAAAGGACAAGGACGGCAACATCACCATCACCTGGTGACGCCCCGCACGACCTGGAAAGGCATCCGAATGCGACGCATACAGCCTCTGACCCGGTTCGCCTTGGCAACAGCACTGGCCGGTCTTGTCCAGACCGGCCCGCTCTGGGCCGAAGAGCCGGGCTCGACCGTGCTGACCGGCCATCAGGGCGCCATCGACGCCGCCGTCTTCAGCCCCGACGGTCGGCATGTCCTGACCGGCAGCGCCGATTACACGGCGGAACTCTGGGAGGTGTCCACCCAGCGCGGGCTGGCCATCCTCGAAGGCCATGAGCACCGCGTGAGCGGCGTCGCCTTCAGCCCCGATGGCACCCGCGCCCTGACCGCCAGCGCCGATGGCACCGCGCGGGTCTGGGACCTCTCCACCGGCGAGGAAGTCCTGAAACTGACGCAGGACGGCGGGCGCTTTACCTCTGCCGCCTACAGCCCCAACGGGCGGCAGGCCGTCACCGGCGGCAACGACGGGATCGCGCGGCTCTGGGACCTGCGCAGCGGCGCCCAATTGCGCCAATTTTCCGGCCACGATGAAACCATCACCTCGCTGGCGATTAGCCCTGACGGCACCCGCCTCCTGACCGGCAGCACAGACCGGACCGCGCGACTGTGGGACATGGCCAGCGGCGAGGAGATCCGCACCCTTGACGGGCATGAGGCGCTGATCCTCTCGGTGGCCTTCAGCCCCGAAGGCAAACGCGCCATCACCGGCAGCTGGGACAAGAGCGCGATCCTCTGGGATCTGGACACAGGCAAGGTCCTGCGGCGCTTTCCGGGGCACGAGGCCGCAATCCGCGCCGTCGATCTCAGCCCCGACGGCGCGCTGGCCCTGACCGGTGAATGGAACCGCAAGGCCTATCTCTGGAACGTCGAGACGGGTGAGGAACTGCAGGTTTTCGACGGCCACGGCGCCTCGATCGACGCTGTGGATTTCGCACCCGACGGGCGCAGCCTGCTGACCGCCAGCTGGGACGGGACCGTGCGGCTGTGGCCGGTGCCAGAGGCGCTCTGGCCCGATCTTCCGGAACGTCAGCCGGTGATTGCGGCCCCCCGGCCCGCGCCTGCGCCCAAGGCGCCCGTCACCGTGGCCGTCGCCCGGCCCGAAACGCTGGTCCTGATCATCGGCAACCGCAGCTACGCCGAGGCGCCGCCTGTCGAATATGCCCACAACGATGCCGAGGCCTTTGCCCGCTATTTCCGTGACACCCTGCGCGTGCCGCAGGAAAACATCATCGTCGAAAAGGACCTGAACTCCATCGGCATGGCGCGCTGGTTCGGCACCGACGAGGTGCCGGACGGGCGGCTGGCCCGCCGCGCGCGCTTTGTCGATGACATCGTGGTCATCTACTCGGGCCACGGTGTCCCTGTCTTTCACGAGGAAGGCCTGCCCAGCGGCTACCTGCTGCCCGTGGACGTGCCCGCCGCCGAACCGGGCTTTGGCGCCTACCCGCTGGACATGCTGATCCGTCAGCTGGAAACCCTGCCGGTCAAGAGTGTCACCGTCCTGCTGGACGCCTGTTTCTCGGGCCTGTCCACGCAGGGCAGCCTTGTGCCCGGCGTCTCGGGCGCTTTCGGGGTCGCCGTGGCGCCGCCGCAGGAAAAGGCCAGGGTTTCGGTCCTGACAGCAACCGATTTCCGCACGCCGCAGTTTGCCCACTGGCTGGACGACAAGAAACAAGGCGCCTTCAGCTACTACACGCTGGAGGGGCTGCGCGGTGCGGCGGATGCCGATGGCGACGGGCGGATCCGCCTGTCCGAATTGCGCGATCACATCGACGAAAGACTGGCCCAGCAGGACCTGCGCCAATCGCCCAGCCTGCTGCCCGGCAGCGAAGACAACGTGCTGGCCGAATACGTCACGGAAGACTGACCCATGCTGCGCATTGCCCTCCTGTCCGCCCTGCTCGCGCTGGCCTTGATCCTGCCCCGCACCGCTTTGGCGCAGGCCGAAACCCAACTGGGCGCGGAACTCTGCCGGATGGCAGAGGGACAGATCCCGGAGGGCAGCACCATTGCGCTTGCGGCGCCGCTGGCGGCGGAGACCCCGTTGCCGGTTGCCGAGGTTGAGGCGATCATGAGCCGCGCCGCGCAGGAGATGTGCGCCGACTGGCCTGCCAAGCCCCGCATCCTGGCCGGCAGCGCCGAATTGCGCGCCTCGCTGGCACTGGTGCTGAACCGGCAGGGCACAACCGCCTGGCAGGAAACCGTGCAATCCACTCTTCGGCAGGAGGCGGATTTTGTCCTGGTCGGGGAAACCGGCATCGCGGATGGGGACGTGACCCTGCGGCTGACGCTGGTCGATCTCAGCGACGGGCGGGTGATCGTCAAGACCTCGGACAGGCGGCTGACCGGGCTGACAGGTCAGGCCGGGGGCGACCCGCGCGCCGCCATCAGCGCCGCCATCCGCCAGTTCCTGGACATGCTGCCCGAAGCGCGGGACGAGATCACGGTCGGCGCCTTCGTGAATGAGACCTCGGGATTGGAAACACCCGTTGGCCGGACCCTGGCGGACATGGCAGTGGAGGCCTGGCTGGACGCGGCCAATTCGGTCACCGCGCTCTTGCGCGATGCGCCGCCCGCGCGGGTGCGGCGCGGGCCGCCGCCCGCCAGCGGTTACTACCTGGGCGGCAGCGTCCGGCTGATCGACCGCAATCGCTTTCAACTGGTGCTGCGCCTGTCGCAGGACGGCGCGCTGCGCGCTTCGCGCACGCTGGACCTGTCCTCGTTGCGGATGCCGGCGCATCTGCGGGCGTTGCTGGACCCGGCCAACATGGCCCAGGGCACGGGCCTGGACGGGATCGCAAGCGCGCTGGCGGCGATGGGCAAAGGACAACTGTCCCTGACGGCCTCTGGCGGGCGGGCAGGAACCTACCCGGTCTGCCGCGCCACCGACGCCGCCCGCGTGCCCGCGGATTGCGCCGACAGCCTGATGCGGCTGGCACTCAACTCCGACCGCGCCGGGGCGTTGCTCTGTCTCTCGCTGGATGAGACCGGGCAATTCTACATCGTCCTGCCGGCGGACTATGCCCCTGACGTGCAGGTGGTGGCCGGTCAGACAGTCACCCTGCCCGATGACCTGCCACCCCTGCCCGGCGGCAACCGCGTCTACTGGCCCGCGATGGGGCCGCCGGCGGAAACGCTGCTGGGCTGCCTGCTGTACCCGACACTGCAGGCGGGCCTGATGCAGGCCCTGAAAGGGCTGGATGGTGCACGGCTGGCCCCAGCCGACAGGCTGGCCCTTCTGGCGATCCTGCGCGACGCAGGGCCCCTGGCGGGCGCCGCCACCCGCGTCCGCATCATCGACGACACCCGCGTGAAATGAGCGAAAGGAAAACGGGCGGGTCCGGGGATCCCCGGACCCGCCCGCCCGTGCCCTGCCTGAATTGGCCGGAGGGATCGGCTCAGAACGTCTTGGTCAGGCTGACCTTGAAGGTCCGGCCCGGCGCCTTGCGCGTGGATGAGGACAGGTGCCCGACATAATCGGCGTCAAAGGCATTCTCGATCCCGAACCGCACCTCGGTGCCTGTCATCCAGGACGCCTGGTCCGGCCGCCATGTGGCGCGCAGGTTGTGCACGGTGACAGTGTCCAGGTCGGCGCCCAGCGCATCGCGGCGATCTGCGGAATGCACCATCTCCCAGCTCAGGTCCAACCCGTCCTCCCACTTCTTGCCCAGCGTCAGTTGCACGCGGTCGGCGGCGGCGTTGCGCCAGGTGATGCCGCCCGCCCCGGGGGCGAATTCCTCGCCCGAGCCGACGTGGCCCGCGAAATCGACATAGGCCCCGCTGGCATGACCGTAAGAGGCTTCCAGCTCCAGCCCCCGTGTCTCGACCCGGTCGAGGGTGGTCGAGGTGGACCCGGCGGCGGTGTAGCTGGTGATGTCCCACATGGTCGTGGCATAGAGGTTGCCCCGAATGGTAAAGGTATCGCCCGCGCCAAAGACATCCGCGCCGGTGTATTCCGCCCCCAACTCGAAAGTATGCGACTTTTCCGTGGTGTCCATGCGGGCAAGCGCGGCGGCGCTGGCGCCCAGGTCGTCGATGATCGGCAGGCCCTCGGTATAGGCGGCACTGCCGAAGACCGACACCCCGTTGCCAATGTCATAGGACAGCGCCAACCCGCCCATCAGCGTATCATTGGTGAACGTGCCGTAGGTCGTCGCGCTTTTGACGGTCGAGGTCTCGTAGCGCAGCGCAGGCGTGACGGTGAAAGCGCCCATCGTGATCTCGTCCACCAGGAACAGGGCAAAGCGCCGGTCGGACCCGCCGGGGGCGCCGGCGGCATCGTTGTCCTTGCGGTCCCGATGGATGAACTCGGCGCCGGCAAGCAGGTCATGCCCGAAAGCATCCGAGCCGAACAGCGCACGGTTCGACAGGGTCAGCTTGGTGGTCTGATACCGCTGGTCCGCGTTGACCGTGTCGACCAGGAAGGGAAAGGTCGGCGTGCCTTCCAGCGGCGACGAGCCCGGCACATAGTCATATTCGATCATCTGGTCCGCAAAGGACAGGTTCACCCGCATGTCCACCAGATCGCTGACCGGATTGAACCGGTAGTCGATCACCGCCTGCCGCGTGTCGGTCAGCCGGTCGACATTGCCGAATGTGCCGCCGGTGGTGGCGAACTGGTCATAGGGCACGTCCTTGTCATCAGCGCGGGTCTGCGAATAGCTGAAGGTCAGCTCATGCGCATCCTCCTGCCCAAAGGTGAACCTGGCCTTGGCCAGCCCCGAGGGCGTGCGGAAGGCGCTGTTGCCGATGGTTCGCCCATCGCCCGCGGTCAGATCATCCTGATCCCGGATCGTGTAGTTGAACAGGAATTCCGCGCGGTCCGTCGGCTGCCAGGCCAGGGTGGTGGAGCTGACCTTGCCCGCCCCGTTCGAACTGAATTCAAAGGTCTGCGCCCCTGCAAAGCCCGGCACGCCCCCCGTGAAATCCGAGGCGTCCTTGCTTTCCAGCTTGACCACCCCGCCGACGATGCCCGACCCATAGGCAAAGCTGCCGATGGTGCCGCGCAGGACCTCGGCGTTCTTGTACAGCAACGGGTCGGTGAACAGCTGCGTACCGATGCGGTACAGTTCCTCGGACCCCACGGCGGCGCCATCCACCAGCACCGCGATCTTCTGGTCCGAACCGTAGGTGGTGTTCGCGCCAAACCCGCGAATGTTGATCCCCGACCCCTGCGGCGTGGTGCCGTTGACCAGCGTCACGCCGGGCACGGAATCGATCAGCTGCGCCACGGTGCTGGCCTGGCGATCCTGGATTTCCTCCTCGTCGATGACGGTGCGCGACAGCGCCGTGCCAAAACTGAGGTCCCGTTTGCCTCCGGTCAGAATCAGGGTCCCGAGGAACCCGGGGGCGTCCTGTGCCGTCGCTGGCAATGCCAGCGACAGGCAGACAAGCGCGGTGGTCCCGCGCAAAAGGGGAGTGAGCATAAGCGCCTTCCTTCGTGTCCATGTAAGTGCCGTGGCTTGCGAAGGCTGGCGCGGGCGAAGTGTTGCCTGGGCGATAAAACATATCGTGACGGGTTGCAGTCTTACGGTATCCAGACTAAAACAGTCAAGTAATTAGCGTAAGCCACGCGGGGCAGCAGCCCGGCGAAGCCAGCAGACTTTCCCTGACCCGAGGACGTCATGACCGAGCAGCTTACGCCGTCACCAGAACAGATCCGTGCCGCCGAGGCCAACACCCCCAAGATGCGCGCGCGCGACCTTGCCGCGCAGCTGGGCATCACCGAGGCCCAGCTTGTCGCCGCCCGTGTCGGCGACGGCGCAACCCGCATCGACGCACACCCCGACCGCATCATGCCGGGCGCCGCGCGCCTGGGCGAGGTCATGGCCCTGACCCGGGTTGAGGGCTGCGTGCATGAAAAGGTCGGACACTACGCCAACTACCACCCCGGCGATCATGCGGCGATGGTGCTGGCTGAGGACATCGACCTGCGCATCTTCCCCTCTCACTGGGTCCATGCCTACGCGGTGGACACACCCGGGCAGGACGGCAACGCGCCGCGCCGATCGCTGCAAGTCTTCGACGCGGCGGGCGATGCGATCCACAAGATCCACCTGCGCGAGACCTCGCACCATGACGCCTGGGCCGGTCTTGTCTCGGATCTGGCCCTGCCCGACCAGGCCCCAGGTCAGACTGTGGCACCACGCAAGCCCGTCGAAGGGGCGAAATCGCGCCCTGACAAGCTGGACATATTGCGTGAGGAATGGGCACGCCTGACGGACACGCATCAATTCCTGCGCCTGTGTTCCAAGCTCAAGATGAACCGCCTTGGCGCTTACCGGATCGCGGGCGCGCCATTCGTGCGCGCACTGGTCCCCAAGGCCGTCAACGCCATGCTGGAGACGGTGCGCGACGCGGGGATCGAGGTAATGATCTTTGTCGGCAACCGGGGCTGTATCCAGATCCACTCCGGCCCGGTGAACACCCTGCACCCGATGGGCCCCTGGCAAAACGTGATGGACCCCGGCTTCAACCTGCACCTGCGGCTGGACAAGGTGGCCGAGGTCTGGGCCGTGGAAAAGCCCACCCAGCGCGGACCGGCCGTTTCGGTCGAGGCTTTCGATGCCGAGGGCGCGCTGATCTTCCAGGTCTTCGGCGTTGGTAAGGAAGGGCGCGATTCACGGCCCGCCTGGGGCAGGATCGTCGCGGCCCTGCCCGCGCGCGAAGAGGTGCCGGCATGAAACGCAACACGTCTTCCAGCGGGCTGGCCATGTTCACCGGCCTGTCCACCGCGATGTTCGGCGCGCTGGTCGCGCTGACCGTTTCCGCGCAGCAACCCGCCCATCCGCAGGCCGATGTCCTGTCGATCGGCGGAGCGGTGACGGAAATCGTGGTGGCCCTGGGCCAGCAGCACCGCCTGCTGGCCCGTGACACCACATCGACTTACCCCCCGGCGGTGACCAACCTGCCGGACGTCGGCTACATGCGCGCGCTGTCTCCCGAGGGCGTGCTCTCGGTCGGTCCCAGCCTGATCCTGTCGGAGGAAGGCGCCGGGCCGCCCGAGGCCTTGAAGGTGATCCGCGCCGCCGACCTGGCCTATGTCGAGGTGCCCGACGCACTGGACGCCACTGGCATCCTGGACAAGATCGAGATCGTCGGCACCGCCTTGGGCGTGCCCGAGCGGGCCAAGGGGCTGGCAGCCGAGGTTGGCGCGGCGCTGGACGCGGCACAGGCCCGCGCGGACATACCCGCTGAGGATCGCAAGCGCGTGCTCTTTGTCCTGTCGACCGATGGCGGCAAGATCAACGCCTCGGGCACCGGGACGGCGGCGGATGCGATCATCCGCATGTCCGGGGGCGTGAACGCCGTCGACGATTTCACCGGCTACAAGCAGTTGACGGACGAGGCCGTGGGCCTCGCCGCGCCCGACGTGATCCTGATGATGGACCGCACGGGCGATCACGCGGCGGGGGATGACGAGCTGTTCGACATGCCCGCCATCCGGATGACCCCTGCGGCAGAGACGCGGTCCGTCGTGCGCATGGACGGGCTCTTGATACTGGGGTTCGGGCCGCGCACGGCAGAGGCCATCGAGGCGCTGAACGCGGCGCTCTACGGAACGCCGGGCTGATCCGATGACCGCGATCACTGACCCGCTTGTCCCGCCGCGCGACCGGCTGGCCCGCGCCCGCGTGCTGCATTGGATGCTGGCTGCATTCCTGCTGCTTTGCGCGCTGGCCAGCCTGCAGGTGGGCGCCGCCGATGTGACCCTGACCGCCCTTCTGGGCAAGCTGGTCAGCGGCGAACCCCTGAGCCAGATGGAACGGGTTGTCCTCTTCGACATCCGCCTGCCGCGCCTGACGATGGGCCTTCTGGTGGGGGCCGCGCTGGCCGTGTCCGGCGCGGCGATGCAGGGGTTGTTCCGCAACCCGCTGGCCGATCCGGGTATCGTCGGCGTGGGGGCAGGCGCCGGGCTGGGCGCGATCCTGGCCATTGTCCTGGGCGCCTTGCTGCCCGCATGGATGCAAGAGCTGACCGGCGACCAGCTGACGCCCTTCGCCGCTTTCCTGGGGGGCTGGGGATCGACCCTGCTGCTCTACCGCGTGTCCACCCGGCACGGGCGCACCTCTGTGGCGACAATGCTGCTGGCAGGCATCGCTCTGGGGGCACTGGCCGGGGCGCTCTCGGGCATCCTCGTCTACATCGCCGACGACAGGCAGTTGCGGGATCTCACCTTTTGGGGGCTGGGATCGCTTGCCGGGGCAAGCTGGGCCAAGGTGTTTGCCGCCGGACCGCTGATCCTGCTGTCCATCGGCGCCACCCTGATGCTGGGGCGCGGGCTGAACGCGCTGGCGCTGGGAGAGGCGACCGCCGCCCATATCGGCATCAACGTCCAGCGCATGAAAAACGTCGCGATCCTTGCCGTGGCGGGCGCCGCCGGGGCCGCGGTCGCCGTCTCGGGCGGCATCGGTTTTATCGGGATCGTCGTGCCGCATCTTCTGCGGCTCGGCTCCGGCCCGGATCACCGCACACTCTTGCTGAATTCTGCGCTTCTGGGGGCCAGCCTGCTGATCCTGGCGGATGTGATCGCCCGCGTCATCATCGCCCCCGCCGAACTTCCCATCGGGATCGTTACTGCCGTTCTGGGCGCGCCGGTCTTTCTGTGGATCCTGCTGAAACGGCAAGGATTGATCGCGCCATGACGCTGGTGGCTGAAAACATCCGGGTCCGCTATGGCCGCCGCGAGGCGCTGCGCGGGGTCAGCCTGACCGCAGAGCCGGGCGAGGTCACGGCCATCGTCGGCCCCAACGGGTCGGGCAAATCCACTCTGCTGGGCGCCATCGACGGCACCCTGCCGCACCAGGGCCACGTGCGCCTGAACGGGCTGGACGTCTCCGGGCAACCGGCCTGGAAACTGGCCGCCACCCGTGCCGTCCTGCCACAAGCCTCTCGCCTGGCCTTTCCCTTTACGGTGATCGAGGTGGTGCGCATCGGGTTGCAGGCGGGCACGGCGGGCGACCGGCCAGAGGTGCCGATGCAGGCGCTGGCCCGCGTCGGGCTGGCGCATTACGCCGACCGTCTGTTCCAGGATCTCTCGGGGGGCGAGGCGCAGCGCGTCATGCTGGCGCGTGTGCTGGCGCAAGTCTGGGCACCGGTCGAGGACGGCGCGCCGCGCTGGCTCCTGCTGGACGAACCGGTCTCCAGCCTGGACATCGCGCACCAATTGCAGGTGATGGAGATCGCGCGCGACTTTGCCCGTGGCGGAGGCGGCGTTCTGGCCGTCATGCATGACCTGAACCTGACCGCGCTCTTTGCCGACAGGATCGCCGTCCTTGCCGAGGGGCAGCTTGTGGCCTTCGGCACCCCTGCCGAAGTTCTGACCGACGACACCCTGTCGCGCGCCTATGGCTGCGCGCTGCGCGTCTCTGCCCCGCCGCCGGCAGATATTCCCTTTGTCCTGCCGCACGCGGCATCCGCCTGAAAGGTCACTCATGCGTCTTGTTCCCCTGTTATTCTGCCTCGCCACGCCGACCTTGGCCGATCCCGTGGCCGATATCGTCATCCTCGGAGAGGTCCACGACAATCCCGAGGCCCACATCGGACAGGCAGCGGCACTGGAAAGCCTGCCCCCCACCGCCGTGGTCTTTGAAATGCTGACCGCCGGGGATGCACTCCGCGTCGACCAGGGCCGCGACCAGATCCCGGCGATCTGGGACACTGGCGGCTGGCCGGACTATGCCCTGTATGCACCGGTCTTTGGCGCCCTGGGCGCGGCACGCATTGTCGGCGCCGCCGCCCCGCGCGAGACGGTGCGCGCCGTCTATGGGGACGGCGCCGCGACCCTCTTTGGCGTTGATGCCCCACGGTTCGGCCTGGACAAGGCCCTGCCCGACGCGCAGCAGACCCTGCGCGAAGAGATGCAGTTCGACGCCCATTGCCAGGCCATGCCGCGCGAGATGATGGCAGGCATGGTCGAGGTGCAGCGCTACCGCGACGCCGCCTTTGCCCGCGCGGCCCTGGAGGCGCTGGACACCTACGGCCCGCCCATTGCGGTCATCGCAGGCAACGGCCATGCCCGCACCGACTGGGGCATTCCCGCCGTGATCGCCCAGGCCGCACCAGAGGTCACGACCCATGCCATCGGTTTTGTCGAGGCCCCGACCGACACGCCCTTCGACACCGTCACCATCGTTTCCCCGGCGCCGCGCGACGATCCCTGCGCCAGCCTGCAAACCAACTGAGGAGAAAACGCCATGTACCTGGCCATGAACCGCTTTACCGTCCCGCTGGAAAACGCTGCCGAGTTCGAAGACCTCTGGCTGTCGCGCGAAAGCCACCTGCGCGATATGGCGGGGTTTGTCGCCTTCGACGTGCTGCGCGGCCCAGAGGAAGACGGCAAGATCCTCTATGCCTCGCACACCGTCTGGGAAAGCGAGCCGCATTTCCGCGCCTGGACCCGCAGCGAGCAATTCCGCGCCGCCCACACTCGCGCCGGCCAGACCCGCAAGCTGCACGAGGGCGCGCCCCGGTTCGAGGGCTTCACCTCGATCCAGAGCATCGCGGCACGGGCCGCATGAGCCCGCCGGACCGGGATCAGGACGACCGTTTCCGCACCGTTTGCTGGCGCGAGCTGCTGCACTCGGAAACCGACCCGTTCGACAGCATTGGCCTGACGCTTGAACAGCTGATCGATCTGCAGCGGGAGGTCGGCCCGCGCCCCGATCCGCGCCACCCGCAATAACAAACTTTTTCTATCAGGTATTGTCCAGCAGATCCCCGCCTGCTAGTCACATGATCAACCAGCCAGGGTGTCCCGCCCCAGCCAGACACGACAATCCCATTGATGAGGGCTGGTTTCATGAACTTTCCGTCCTTAGGCATTCCCGCGCTCTGCGCCCTTGCCGTGACCTTTGCGGCGCCCGCGCAGTCAGAGACGGCGCAGGGCGCGCATGTCTCAATGGAACTCAACGCGCTGGAGCCGGTCGACGGCGCCTGCCGCATCAGCTTTCTGATCCAGAACGGCCATGACAGCGACATCGCACGGGCCGTCTACGAGGCGGTGCTGTTCGACACCGAGGGCCGCGTGGATCGCATGACCCTGTTCGATTTCGGGAACCTGCCCGCCGCCCGCCCCCGCGTGCGCCAGTTTCTTGTCCCCGGCCTGGTCTGTTCCGACCTGGGCCGCCTGCTGATCAATGGCGCCGAAACCTGCGAGGCCGCCAGTCCCGGTGCCTGTACGCAGGACCTGCACCTGCGCAGCCGCACCGAGGTGGAGATCATCGGATGATCGAGACATTGCAAGACGCCGTGCAACGGATCTTTGACCTTGGCGGTCCGGTTGTCATCCTGCTGGGGGCCTTGTCCATCGTCGTCTCGGCGGTTGTGCTCTACAAGCTGTGGCAATTCACAGCGGCGGGCGTAGGGCGCCACCGTGCCCTGCGTGAGGCGATCGAGGCCTGGGACATGGGCAACCGTCTGGCCGCGCGGCGCCACCTGGATCTGTCGCGCAGCTACCTGCGCCCGGTGGTGGCGATGGCGCTCGACGGCCAGGGCGATGCCCAGCGGCTGGAGGCCGAGGCAGAGGCGCGCTTTGCCCGGCTGGAATCCGGGCTTCGGCTGCTCGACTCCATCGCGCAACTTGCCCCGCTGCTTGGCCTCTTTGGCACGGTTCTGGGCATGATCTCGGCCTTCCAAGCGCTGCAAGAGGCCGGGGCGCAGGTCGATCCTTCGATCCTCGCAGGCGGCATCTGGGTCGCGCTGCTGACCACCGCCGTGGGGCTGGCCGTGGCCATGCCCACCGCATTGGTGCTGAGCTGGTTCGAAGGCCGGATGGACGCCGAACGGGTCCTGGCGCAAAAGGCCCTGCGCACGATTCTGGCGCCCGCAGGTCACTCCCTCGGGGCCTCCCCCGCAACGACGACAGCGCCGGCCCATGCGTAGACGTCACCGGCGGCGGAAACTGTCGATGACCTCGCTGATCGACGTGATCTTTCTCCTGCTGCTGTTCTTTATGCTCTCCTCAACCTTTTCCCGCTTTGCCGAAGTCGAACTGGCCGCAGGTGGTGCCGGAACCGGCGGAGCCTCTGGCCTGCGTCCGGTATTTCTGCGGTTGGCGCCGGACGGGCTGAGCCTCAACGGCATCTCGCATGACCTCACGGCCCTGCCCGAGGCGTTGCGCCAACATCGGAAAGACAGGGGGTCCGACCTCACAGTCGTCGTCGCCCTGCAGGGCGCCGTCACGGCCCAGCGTCTGACCGACCTTCTGGTGGCGGTCCGGGCGCTGCCTGGCGTCAGGCTCACGGTTCTGGAAACCTCATGAAAGCTCGCCGACAAAAAACCGAGCGTGAACCGACCATCGCGCTGATCAACATCGTCTTCCTGATGCTGATCTTCTTCCTCGTGGCAGGAACACTGGCGCGCCCGCTGGACAAGGATCTGACGCTGGTGCGCACGGCGGATCTGGACACCGCCGCGCCCGCCGATGCGCTGGTGATCCACGCGGACGGGCGCATGACATGGCGCGGGGCGCCGCAAGCCAGCGCTGCCCGCTTTATGGCGCAATTGCCCGCAGAGGCCCGCGCCCGCGTGCGCATCATCCCGGACCGGGATCTGAACGCCGCCGATCTGGTCCGGATCGGTCGGGCGCTTCGCGGGGCTGGCGCCGAAAAAATTGTCATTGTCACCGAGAAGGCCCTGGAATGATCGTCTCGTCCCGACTTGCCAAATCCTCCGCCGTGTCGCTGGCGCTGCTGGCCCACGGCGCCGTGGCGCTGACCCTTGCCAGCCCCGAAGCCCCCCGGATCGAAGGCGCCTCGGGTGGGGCCGAGGTGCGGCTTGGCTCATCTTTTGCCGACATGGCGGCGGGG
>Ga0208330_1000084_pt1 | contig 56114 bp, 54 predicted proteins | sample DeeseametaMP1896_FD_184180 | JGI IMG/M metagenome (GOLD analysis project Ga0208330, IMG submission 184180) | Marine microbial communities from the Deep Pacific Ocean - MP1896 (SPAdes) | ecosystem: Environmental > Aquatic > Marine > Oceanic | place: East of Hawaii, North Pacific Ocean | collected... | reverse complement strand
AACGACCCCGAGATCGGAACAGAAGACCTACCCGCACTGACCGCCTAACCAACCCAATCGAAGGAACGCAGCGCTACACCACTAGCCGGGACTTGACCGGGCAGCGGGTGCCCGTGGTTCATCTTGTCGGCCGAGCATGGGCTTGTCGGCCCCGAAGATTGGCTCGAGCCGTACGAGCGGTACCTCCCCGACACCTCGCAGGACCACCGGCTGGCCTGGGGCGAAAGGGTGGCTGAGCAGTTGGAGCGCGCAGTGGGCCCACTGGACGCCCTGGTGCTCGATGTGCATGCCGGGGCGGCGTACGTCGAATCCGTTGAGCGAGCAGTTGGCCGCCGCGGTGCCCAGGTGGTCGACCAGCTCAAGGGTCTCTCGTTCGGACGCCGACTGTCGTGGTACCTCGCTCACGCTGCCCGCAGCGGCCTGACCGTGCCGGACGTCCTCGCGGCACTGCAGGATCGTGGGTCGGCGCGGACGCTCGACGACGTGATGGCATCCCAGGGCGTTGGACTTCGCGCTCCTGGTTTGTACAGCTGGTGGGTCGACGAAGCTGGGGCCTCAGATCTGGCTCGCGGTCTCGGCCATCCGGTCGCGCCCGGTCTCATCTATGCCGGTCTCGCCGGGGCGACACGCACTGGGGGATCGGTCTCCTCGAACACGCTGTGGGGCCGGATCGCCACGATGCATCTGGGCAAGAAGCACGAGTTCTCTACCCTTCGCCGCAGTCTCGGCTCCGTACTGTCTGAGGCATCGCGCCAGGACGCTATCGATGAGAGACAACTGACGGCGTGGATGCACGCCCACCTGTGTGTCGTTCTCGTACCTGTCACCGACCCGGGCACCCTTGACCAGCTCGAGACTGCGGTCCTCACCGAGTTGGATCCGCCTCTCAATTTGGCGAAGGTCGGAAAGACACCGCTTCGTCAGGAACTGTCGAGGCTTCGGAAGAAGTACGCGAGCGCCTGATCTATCGGTCGTCACACGCCCCGGCCCAGAGGGAGTGCGGCGGTTGCGAACCCCTGAGCCTGTTGACCCCAAAGCCTTCTTGTCTCGCATGACGCCTGGATCGCGGCCTGTTCGATCGCCGCGACAGCGCGCTCGAGCTCGTCGGGGTCGCTCGCGCTGACGGCGACGAAGCCGGTCGCCCGCAGGACGCCGTGCCCGGCGGTGAGGTCTGCCTCCTGCTGGAGGACGTCCTGGTACTCGGCGGTCTGCTGCGCGTCCTCGATCTGACCGATCCTCTGCCGCTGGGCGGCGTCAGAGATGTACTCGGTCTTCTTCTTGCGGATGTCGCGGGCAGCGCGGTCGGTGCGCATCGGCGTGTACAGGAGTGTGAAGGTCCGCCGGATCCCTGAGGACAGCAGCAAGGGCGCGAGGAAGCCGGGATACACGAGAGACCGCGGCCACTCACTGATCCAGAGGACGCAGTGGTGCGCGGAGTCGCTGCGCAAGGAGCCCCACGATTCGGTGACCGCAACGGGTCCCGCTGTTGCGAGGTCCCGGCCGATGTCGCCCTGGCGCTCAAGTGCGCCCGCAACGGCTGGGTCGTATGCGGACCGCAAGATCAGCGCAAGGTCACCGGTCGTCAGCCACTCGCCGGGGGAGAGGTCGGCAGACCGGAGAGCGGCCAGCATGGTCGCCATCTCCTGCCGGAGTACGGCCGCCGCCCCTCGCATGCCTCCGCCGGCAGCCCGGATCGCTCGCCCGGCAACCTTCATGTCCAACGAGATGGAAACGGTTGAGGCATGGCGCTCACCCGCGGGGCCGGCGCGGTCGACGAGTTCGCCGTACGTCGTCGACGCCCACGAGCCTGAGCGGTTGCCGTGCTGCTCCCACCAGTCCGCCAGGCCCTTGCCGGAGTCGGGCAGCGTCCGTTCCATCACCTGGACGGAGGCGATTCGCCCGGATCGGCAAGCCGTCGCGAGGACCCGGCCCCACGAGACGACACGGCGTTCCTGCTCCGCTGGGTCGAGGAGCACGAACGCGGGGTGGGAGACACCGACGATCGCGGTCAGGGTCGCAGCGTGCGGGTCATGGACCATGACGGCGTCGGTCTCGGGGTCGACCCACTGACGCAGCCGAGCCGCGTCGCCGGGCAGCGCCAGCGTTCCGGCCGGCCGGGGCTTCACCAGTCGACGCCGATACAGCAGTTGCCCGCCCGCTGATCGCCACAGCCATCGTGCGCCGATCGGCGCCCACTCGATGAGCTTGCGCCCTCCGACACCGACGAATGCAAGCGTGACGAAGAACAGGATGATCGGAAAGGTCATCACCACGGCGCCGACGTACAGGCCGATGATCAACGTGCCCGACGCGAGGCTGGCCATTACGAGTTGGGGACCCGAGAGACCGAGCAGGACGCCGCGTCGGGTCAGGCGCGAGAACTTGATCGGGGTCAGCTCCGGTTCCCGGGTCGTCGTGGCCACGGCCGCTCACTTCTTCCCAGCGGTGTCGACCAGCGTCGAATCCGCGACCGGGGGCGGGACGGTCGAAGGAGCGGCGGACTCATGTGCATGTGCCTGACCGGTCGCCTGGGCGGCGACGAAGTTGCCGAGCCGAGGACCGGCCGCCGCTGCCTCCTTCGCGACCACGACCCCGGCAGCAACTGCCCCGCCCGCCGCGGCAGCACCTCCGGACGCGCCGCCGGCTGCGGTGCCTCCGCCGCCGGTTCCACCTGACGGTCCACCCGTGGATGGTCCCGTGGCCGCAGGCGAGGCGCCGGATGTCGTACCGCCGCCACCGTCTGCGCCGCCGCCCAGAACCTTGGCCGGCTCGCTGCCGGTTCGACGCGAGAGCGGGATCGGCATCGGACGGTTGAGCGAGGACTTCGCCTCCTGTTCGGCCGACATCGCGTGGTACATGTCGAAGCCCATGAAGGCGATGGCCTTGTAGGTCAGGTACGGCGCGAACCCGGCCATCAGCATCAGTACGACGCCCGCCATTGGCTGGCTGACGGACTCCAGGTCGGCATCGATCGGCGCCGAGACCTGGGCGGTGGCGAGCAGGAAGATCACCACGAGGACGACCTTCGAGAGGATCATCGCGATCACGAACGTCGCCCAGCGGCTCAGCCACGTCCGGGTGTGGTCCCAGCTGGCACCCGCGAGCGCGATCGGTGCGAAGACGATCGCGATCAGGAGGAGTGCCTTTCGGATCAGCAGGCTGATCCAGACGACCATCGCGCCGATGATGGCGAGGCTAGCGAGGAAGATCGTGAGGATCGCTCCTGCGCCGGGGGCGCTGAGGTTGATGGCGCCGAGTCCTGCGGCGAGTACGGCGCCCTTGTCGCCCATCTCGTTCATGTTGGTGCCGGCCGCGTTGACGATGCCGACGCAGAGCTGGTCGGTGATCTCGAGCGCAGTCGCGAGCAGGGCGAGGGCGACGAACGATCCCAGGATCGACTTCGCTAGCCCGAGTGCGGCTCGGGAGAGCGCGGCTGGTTCGCGACGGATCATGCCGCCGATGACCTGGAGCATGAAGAAGCCGAGCATCACGAAGACGCCGACGCCGAACATGATGTTGTAGACCTTCGAGTACTCGCCGCTGGTCACGTCGACGTACGTCGTGGTGTCGATGACCTTCCAGACCGAGGTGAACATCCACTCCGCCGCGCCGCCCATGCCCTGAGCAAGCCAATCGAACGGTGCCGTGACGACGGCCCCCGCCGCGTCGCCGGCGGCGTTGCAGACCTCGTGGATCACCGGCACGTCGCAGACACCCATGATCGATTCCTCAAACCTGCTGGCCGACGTTCCAGAAGAAGTTCACGAGAGTCACCGACGCGCCGCAGACGATCGCGGCACCGAGGGCGACGAGTACGCCGAGCTTGCCCCGACCGGCCAGGTGCGGGTTCGACGAGTTGGCTCCCAGCGTCCACACGATCGCCGAGATGATCAACGCGAGGACGGCCAGCACGAGGCCAACCGTCATCGAGGCTCCGACGATCTTCTTGAGCTGGCCGATTCCGGGCAGGCCGTTCGAGTTGGGGTCGATCGAGATGTCGAGGGGGAGCAGCAGTGCTGCTGTGAGTAGGTCCATCGGAGGCTCCTGATTCGGACGGGCGGACGTCCTACAGGTGCGGGCCGATGTCCAACAGCCAGTTGGCCCACGTGAGTGCGGCTCCCGTGAGCGCCGCTCCGCCAATCGCGACGAAGCAGCCGAGCTTCGCCTTCTGTGCGGTGTGCCAGCTCCCGGCACTCGACGCGATGGCCCAGGTTGCCGCGGAGACGACGAGCATTAGCACGGCGACGATCAGGCCGTAGGTCAGCAGCGCACCGACGATGGCGCGTAGGTTGCCGGACCCGCCGAGCGCCCCGAAGTCAGGACCGATCGTTCGTGCCACTTGATGGGGACTCATGTCCTGAAGGTGGGTGCCGTCCTCCTTGGTCATTCCCAAGTGAAGGGTCGGGTGTCTCTGGCACGATCAAGGGCCAGTAGCGGACCGAGCACGGAGGAAGTGACATGGAGAAGAAGGATGCCGCCACGGCGGCCGGCGCTGCAGTGGGTGGAGCTGCGGGGCTCTTCGCTGCCGGTCCGGCAGGCGCCGCCGCAGGTGCCGCGGGCGGGGCGGCCGCGGGGCGAGCGATCGGCAACCGGCTGAACGGTTCGAGCGATAGCGATGAGAGTCAGGATGACGACTGAAGGAGGCGACCGAGAGGTATTTCTCGTCCCCCTCGGAGACGAGACCGTCCTGGCAGTTCCTGTCGAGGCCCAGGATCGTGCACCCGATGCGGACGGTCCCGATCTCGCGGCGCTGATTCACGCCGTTGGGCCTCTCGTCGGTGCGGCCTTGAAGGGTCGCAACGCAACTGGCGCTACCTGCTTCGAGATGAGCCCTGAATCTCTGCAGCAATTCAAGGATGCTCGGCTCGACAACGTCGGCTCGTACTTTCGCGGCGTGCTTCGTAACCCCGACGGTCAGATCAGCCATCAGGTCCAGTTGCGCGAGGTGCAGGCTGCGCCCGCGCCGCCGGGCTTCGATCCCGTTGCAGTCACGCAGATGGTGCAGATGGCATCCATTCAAGCTCAGCTCGACCGGATCGAGGACACACTCGCAGACCTGACGATCTCAGTAGAGCAGGTTGCACGGTTCCTGGAGACGCAACAGCGCGCCCGAATTGAGGCTGCGATTCAACTTCTGCGAGAACTCCACGACCGGGCACGAGTCACCGGCGCAGTCTCAGAAACGGACTGGAATCGACTCAGCGGGGTCGAGCTGGACCTGGAGACGCAGTTGCGAGCCGTGCGCGCCGAGCTGACACAGAGGCTCTCGGGGCGATCATTCGGCAGCAGCCCCAGTGCAGATGCCAAGCAAATGAAGGAGATCGACCCTAAGCGGATCGCTGAGCTCGTTGAACTCCATCGATTGCTGCTCGGAGGTCTTCGGGGTTGGAACGAACTGCTCCTGCTTCGCAAGTTCGAGACCGGCGAGCTGAGTGACGGCGAAGTTGCCGTCGCGATCGAGCGTTTGAGCAACCTCGAGGACCATCACCGCACAATGCTTGCCCAGATCAAGAAGGTGGCATCGGCTTCGAAGATGTCGAAGCCCCGCGGTGCGCTCCAGCGACTTCTTACCGACGGGATCTTGCTCGGCGGACAGAATGACGCTCGGAATCTCAGCTCAGTGAAGGACGGACGAAGGATTCTGAAGGTCGTACTCAAGTCGGCCGCGCCAGAGTTGTCGAAAGCCCCGGAGCGGAAGATGCTCGAGGCGGCACCGGACGACGAAGTGGCGTAGTTTCCCGCTACCTCCCGAGGCGCCGAACCGTCATGACTTCGCCGGAGAACTCCCCGATCGTCCCGTAGCGGACGACGTCACCCGTCCGGGGCGCATGGAGGATTCGATCCCCACCGACGTAGATCGCGACATGGTGCGGCCCGCCGGCGCCGGGGTAGCTGAAGAAGATCAAGTCGCCAGGAACCTTCGAGCCGAAGGGGATACCTGTGCCGGCGTGGATCTGGTCGCCCGAGTAGTGCGGGAGGCGGATGCGTCCGCCGGACGCTTGGTACGCGGCGTACAGGACGAGGCCGGAGCAATCGAAGCCGCCGCCCGTCGGCCCTTCGAAGTTGCCACCGCCCCAGACGTACGTCTTACCGAGCTGGGAAGCAGCGGCCTCGATGAAGTCCCCGGCGAACCCCGGGGGAAGGTTCAACGGCACGTCGCCCGCCGGCTGAGCGCATGCGAGCTCGCTCGAGAGCGATACGCCGCTCAGGGTCGCCAGAACCTTCTCCGCGATCGGCTGGTTGACGGCGTACCGGTCGGGATAGGCCGAGACCTGCACCGCCTGGGCTGCTGCACCGGGGTCCATCGATGCCCATCCGTCGATGTCGAGCAGGCCCCGCGGCGAGCCGTGGTTCGGGCCGCTGGGTCCGCCGTAGAAGGCACGGGACGACCAGACGGGGTCCATCAGGTTCTCGACGCTGCCCCATCCGGCGGCGGGCCGTTGCTGGAAGAGGCCCACGGAGTCGTGGTCGCTGCCGTCACCGTCGTTCGGGATGTCGCCGGAGTCGGGGTAGGCGCCGGTGTTCGACAGGACCCGAAGCGACGACTCGGTCAGCGCAGTCATGACCGCGATCATCTGGCCGCGGGCCGGGATGTTCTCGCTCTGGCCGGTAGCGATGATCGCCGCGGCCCGGGTGAGCTGCTGTTGGTTGAGGGTGACGGTCTCACCGTTGGTGTTCGTCGCGCTGAGGCTGTCCGGCACCGGGCCGCTGACGCCGAGGCTCTCGGTCGCCTGAGCATCCCACATGCAGCTGCCCGATCCGGCCGCCGCGGGGCTCACCAGCGTCGCGACGCCCAGGACGGCTGCGCCGGGGGCGAGGAGTACGGCGGCTGCGGCGCCAACCGCGAGCAGCTTGATGCCCACGGCGTCGTCACCTGAGTGGGTTGTCGACCTGCGAGAGCCGCAGGACCTGACAGCGATCGAACGAGGGCTCGCACGCGACGAAGACGGTGAATGCGACTGGGTGCGACGACTCGGCGCTCTCGCCGTTCCACACGCCGCTCCGGTGCCGCGTGCCGGTGATAGTGACGGCCGTCGTGCCCGGTCGGAGGTGCCCGTGGGCTTGCTGGACCGCAGCGGTCCAGGACTCGGGGACGTACGCGTCATCAATCTCGAGCGTCTGCCGTACCTCCATTGCCCCGAGGTCGAGCCATTGGTCGACCGTCGGGAGGTAGGTGGCCACGTCGGCGATCAGTCCGGGCGTCTCCTCACCAGAGGGGTCGGCGTCGGCCAGGACGGCGGCGGTGTAGTCGGTGGGCAGGAAGCCGAGGCTGGTGTCCCAGTCGAACAGTGACGACGCGACGGCGCGTGAGTACGCGATCGGATCGTTCGTGTGGGGGAGCGCGCGATCTTCAAGCGTGACCACCGGAGCCGCTTCTTCCGGGACCGCTCCGAACTCCCCGGGCGTTGGAAGAGCCGGGGTGGACTCGGCGGACTGGGGTCCACGCACGAGTCCGTAGATGCCGACGGCGAGGGTCGCGAGGGTGAGGACGCAGCCGAGGATGACGGCGGTCTGGCGCCAGGTGAGGTTGCGCATCGAGGCTCCGAGGTCGAGGTGGCAGACACTCGGGAGGTACGCCGATCAGGCCGACGCGGCCGCCGTACGTGCTCCACGGAGCTGGTCACGCAGCTCGATGGTCTCGGCGACGACGCGCTCGAAGCGCGCCCAGTCGTCGTCCTTGAGGGCTGCCGCGAGCTCCGCGACGTCGTACAGCGCGGTCCACCCTTCGAGCTCCGACCACATCAGTACGAAGGATCGCGGGCTGTGGTGCTTCGGGGCGCGCTTGGCCTTGCTCCGTAGAGCGCGGAGTCGCTTCGCGTTCTGTTCCTCTTGGACACGCTCGAGCGCCTCGGCGGCCAGGCGGGCGACTTCGTCCTGGTCCTCCTGGGACGGCGGAGGGGGTTGGCTAGCCAGTTCGACGGCGGCCTTCACGCGCTTGTACGCCGGCGACACCGGTGCACCGCCTTCGATCTCACTCAGCATGTTGCCTGCGAACTCGCGGACAGATTCGCCGAGCGATTCGTTGTGCGCGATCGACTCGATCCAGTTGATCTGCTCCAACCGCTGCCAGCCGTCCTTGCCGGTAAGCAACTTTGCGGCGCGCGTACGGGAGTCGCCGCACGGTCCCGGGGACTCCCCGGGACCGGAGGCTCCGCCATCGCGGCCATGGCTGCCGAACTGCGTCGAGGCCTTGCGCCGATCCGCTTCCTCGTCCTGAAGGACCTTGATTTCCGCATAGAGCCGCGCGGTCTCGACCGGAGAGAGCGGCTTGCGCTGCTCGTTCTCGTCCTGCTGGGCGAGCAGGTGCGAGAGCTGATCGGAGATGCCTGAGCGGACCCACACGTTCAAGGTGCGCCGACCGAGCCGACGCAGGGCTTCGAGGCGGCGCCAGCCGCAGATCAGGACGCCGTCGGGGGTGATGGTGACAGGTTGGAGCAGGCCGACCTCCTCGATCGACCTCATCAGCGCGTTCAGGTCGCCCGGGTCCTTACGATGGCGTACGCCGACGGTGATCGAATCGATCCGCCGCTCGAGCTCGATGTGGCCCTTGTCAGGCATCGATCCTCCTGGCGACCTTCGGGGCGGAGTCGCGGATCTCCACGACGAGCCCGTCGTCTGCGAGCAGGTCGACGAGTTTCCAGTCGCAGACCAGCATGGCGAGTACGCCGACGCCGGCCCGGGTCGCGGCGGCGGCCTTGTCCGGGTTGCCGAGCACGATCCGCAGCACGGTGGCCCAGGAGTCGCGGTCCAGGTCGAGGGCCACGCGGCCGGCCAGGTCACGCCGGAGGTAGGCGTGGGCGACGTGGCGGTCGCCGGCCTCCATCAGCCGTGTGGCGATGTAGTCGAGCGTGCAGGTCGCGCTGCTGCTCGGCCAGCCGAGGGCGACGAACATGCTGATCACGAGGTTGAGCGCCTCGAAGGCTGCCGTCGGCGTAGCCTTCCCGGGCTTCAACCGCGGCGCCGACGGCGCCGGGTCCGCCGGGGACGGCCCTCGACTCTCAGCGAGGAGTTCGAGGAAGCCCGTCTCGTCCTCGCCGAAGCGGCGAGCGTCGTGGTGACGCATGACCTCGCGCCGGCGCGCCTGAGCGGTCGAGCAGAGCAGTCCGGCCGCGCGCTCCTCGGCGATGAGGCTGACCTGGACCGCACGAGTGATGACCGCCCACGGGTCGTCGGCGCATCGGACTGCGCGGGTGCGCATCGCCTCGAAGGCGGCGTAGGCCGAGTCCTCCGGCTCGCAGTTGTGGGTGCGCGCGAGCGAGCGGTACTTGCGGATCGTGAACTGCATGAGCCGCTCCGCCTCGGGGTCGTGGCGCCAGGCCCAGTAGCCGACGCTGTCGCGCTCGTGCAGGCGTTGCAGGAGTGCGCGGAGACCTTCAGGGGTGACGAACGAGGCGCTCACAATCCCAGTCCTTCCTGGCGCGGGGTGGGCGTCGCCGGCCGCTCCGGTGCGGGGTGGCGGAGCGTGCGGGTCGTCGTTGTCGGCGTACGGCGCGCTCGTCGTACGAGTTCCGACTGGAGATCTATCCCGCGGCCGACCATCGGGCCGAGGTAGGAGCCCAACTCGGTGGGGCGTACCCAGGCGATCCGATTCTGCGTCTGCTCGCGTGCTGGCTGTTCGGACCCGAGCGACGGATCACGGTGCCGTGCAAGTTCGCTGGCGGTGGGTTCGACTGCCTCGGCAGGCCTGGGGTGCTCCGGCGGCCGATAGCTGTGGCGGCGGTACTCGGCGTGCGTGTTCACAGGTGGATCCCTTCACTCGCTGGGGTAGGGCCCGGGCGGCTCCCCGGGCCGAGCCGGGAGGCGATCCGGAAAGCGGAGTCGACGGTCGTCTCGATCTCGCGGTCCGGGAGCCCGGCGTACTGTGCTGCCGGCCCGAGCCAGCCCATGACGTCGGCGTGGCTCAGCCCGTTCTCGACCATCCGGCACGACGCCCAGAAGAGAGCTCGGTTGCGACCGCCCTCGGGCGTCAGCGCGACGGTTCGCGCTAGGGCGTCGGGGCGGCATCCCTTGGTTGGCATGCCGGGCGGCGGGGGAATCCGCGCCGGTCGCGGTGGCTCCAGGAACCGGCGGAGCGCGACCGCATCGACGGGCTTCGGGGGGTGCGTGGCGACAGCGATGACGTCGTATGACCGCTGGGTGCCGTCGCTCGCGACGCGCGATGGGGGAGCGATGACGTAGCCGCCGTCTCCGCGGAAGTCGACGTGGGCCGCCGGGACCTGCCAGCTGCGCTGCTCCTGGCCGCGGACGTTCGGGTAGTAGGCATGCAGCCCGCCCGAGGGCGTGCGGACTAGCCACTCCCAGTCGTTTCCAAACCCCTGACTTCGTGCTCGTTCGAAGGCGTCGAATCCGCTCGCCCCAGGGTGCACGTCGACATCGACGACGAGGACGCCGGTCGGTGCGCCCGTGGGCAGTCCGATGTTCGCGTCAGGGGTGCGCTGCCACCAGGCGTGGACGACGCGGGCGACGGAGGTCGCGTCGTGGAAGCCGTTGGGCGTGAGCGGCTGCTTGCCCCCCGGGACGCACGGGAAGACCGGAATGCCGAGGTTCGCGTAGCGCATTGCCGCGGCCGCGAGGGTGGGCTCGGCAGCGACTCGCTGCATCGTCGACACCGACCACGTCGGGACCGGATTCCTGGGGTCGAACATGCCTCGACGATGCGCCGTCAGGTATCCACGATTTCGGGATACCTGCCCGGATCGGCGAGGGGGATACCTGCGTTTGAGCAGGTCAGCAGGTATCCCTAGGTGACAGCATCCTGCGCTTCCTCGGCCGCGCGTTCCTCTTGGGCGGCCTGGCGCTTCGCCAGCCAGTCATCCAGGAACGAATTGGACCGCGGCTCTTCGACCGGCTCGTTGGGCTGCGACGGTGCAGGCGGGTCGAGTCGCGCCAGCAACTGGGTCTCGCTGAGGGGGTCTGCGCCGGAGACGAGGGTCGCCATCTCCTGTGAGGCCCGCACGATGCCGGCCATCCCGGAGGTTGCTGCCGACCTCGCTCGACGCCGGTGGTGGTCGATGTCCAACGTGAACGGCGGGGTGGCCACGCCCTCGCGGGACAGGCTGGCGATTGCTGTGAGCCGGGGCAGCCGGCTGAGTTGCCGGACCGGGAAGTCATCGAGCCGTGCCGCCGCTCGCGACGCCGAGTGCAGGCCGCTGCGCAGGACGACGAGGCTGCCGGTGTTGGACTCCAGCGCGTCGGCGAGCTCGCCGCTGAGCTGACCGATGTGTTGCGTCGCGATCACCACGGAGAACCCGTACTTCCTCGACTGGGCCAGGAGCTGCGGGAGCGCGCCGTACTGGAACAGGTGCGCCTCGTCGACCAGCAGCACGTGGGGCCGGTCGCGGTGCCGTCGCCGGGGGAGCGCCGCCCAGATGTTCACCAGCCAGGTCGCGCCGACGATGCGGGCGCCCGTATTGCCGAGCCGGTGCATACCGAGGTCGATTGCGAGGCTGGAGCCGGAGTCCATCAGCCGGCGCATGTCCACGCCGCGGCCGCTGTTGCCCAGCACCCAGCGGGTACTGGGGGAAGCGAGCAGGGGCTGGAACTTCGAGACGGCCCACGAGACCAGCTCGGCGGCCTCGTTGGGTGGCAGCTTGCCGTACTCCGAGAGAAGGCGGTTGGCGAGCTGGAGGTTCACCGGCTGCAGGGCGCGGGCGAGTTTGCCGACCCTGTCCATATCGCCGCTGAGCGCGGTTACCGCGAGCAACGACGCCTCGTGGCCGTAGAGCTCTGCGACGCCGTGGGCGACGAGCCCGAAGAAGCGTCTCCATCGCGGCCCGACCATCCCCTTGCCCTCGGGGTCGAAGCCGCGCTGGATCATCTCGGCCCACAGGTCAACCATCAGTTCGGTGTCTACCTCGGCGTTGCCGAAGATGTTGACGGGGACGTCAAGCCCCTCGACCCCGTGCCGGACCGCGCGGATGTCGGCGCCCTCAGGGGCGTGCTGGAGCAGCATGTCGACGGTGCTGCCGTCAGGGTCGACCAGCGTGAAGCTGCCCCCAGCGGCCTGGATCGCGAGTGCCAGGGCGACCAGCAGCGTCGACTTGCCGGACCCGGAGCTGCCCTGCACGAAGCAGTGCTGGGTCAGATCGGCGAGATCGAGGCAGACGTCGACCCAGCCGCCGGTGGCGGTGCGCGCCCGGCCGAGGCGGACCGGCTTCTTCGCGCGCGCGGGTACTGGGTCGAGGACATGCACCACCTGCTCCGAAGCAGCCGTGCGGATGCCCGGGAAGGCGCAACCGGCCGCCTCCGGCAGCCGCATCAGGGCAGGCACGGCGCCGCTGGGGACCGCCCGACCGACCAGGTCGAGCGGATGCGCCTCCCACGCCGTGGCGGCCTCCTTGACCGGGACGAAGGAGACGCCGCTCCCCCACTGGCGCACGATGGTGCGGGCCCTGGCCGGCAGGGGCACCGACGAGCCGATCAGGGTACGCACGCGCGGGGCGTCCCCGCGGTAGAGGTGCACGTCGTCCGTCGTCCACGTGCGGTCGAGGCTCTTCTCGAGACTGGACCGCTCGAACACCGAGCTGCCGCTCAACAGGTAGCGCACCACCAGTCCCGGGACGTCTGCCCGGAACAAGTCGGCTAGGTCCGCCTGAATCGCTCGCGGCCACGGCTCCTGCGAGGCCCGCGAACCACCCTCGTCGGCCTCGTCCGGAGCCTGTGCGTCCATGGAGGCAGGCTGCGCGCGGTCACCCGCCCGGTCGACCTCCCGGGTGATCCGCAGCTCGACCAGATGGGCGGGAACCTCCTGCCGGCTCGTGCTCTTGCGCGCGGTCAGCACCGCCAGGTCGCCGAGCGCCCAGCGGACGTCGGCAATCCACTCCTCGGGCGCCGTGCCGAGAGGGCAGACCTCCCAGCGGACCGCCCGGCCGCGCTTGGCGATGGTGATGTCCAGCCCGGACTGCGGGCCCCACTCGGAGACCAGCTGGCTGAGGTGGCGCAGGGTACGCGACTGCCGGGCGACCCCGGTGTCACCGGGGTAGAGCTGGGTGGCGACGAGGACCCGAACCGTCATCGCTGGGCCGCCATGAAAACCGCGAAGTCCCTCAGCAGCCGGTCTAACTCCTCCTGTACGACCACCGGGTAGTCCGGGGCCACTCGGCCCAGAAAGGCCTGCAGCGCGCGCTCGTCGGCTTCCTCGTGCAGACGCTCGAACTCGATCATCTCGTGGTCCGTGAGCCGCGATCCGAGACGGGTGCCGACCGCGAGTTCGAGGCACTCCCACAGCTCCGCGGCTCTGCGCTGGACCTCGGGCTCGGGCGTAGCGGGGCCGAGGATGGACCGGACGGGTTCAACGATGTTGATCATGCCCTCTGCGGCGCTTGCCAAGGCGCGGCAGGTGACAGTACCGATCAGCTGATCGGACGGGGAAGCTTCTCAGGAGGTACGTCGGCCCAGCGTGCCCGGGCCGCTGTGCTGAGGCGTGACAGGGCGCCTGCTTGGGAGTCCGTCGACGGGTCCTCTGCGAGAACAGCGATTTGGATCTCGCAGCCCATGTCGTTGAAGGCACGGCCTTCGGGCATATGGCGAGGGATGTTTGTACGGCGCAAGCCGAGCTGTAGGAATGTCAGGGTGTCCGGCATCCGGAGCAGCAGCTTGTCGTTCATGCCGGCGCTCAGCCGACTGCGGAGCACGTCAGGCTCACCAGTGAGGACGACGCTTACACCGACGTTGGCGCCGGTCCGAAGGATCCGGGTCCAGGCCTCCGCCACATCGGTTTGTCCCGTCTCGGAGGTGTCGTTCATGATCCGTTCGATGCCGTCAACGAGCACGATGACAGAGGGTAGATCCTGGTCCCGGATCCACGGCATCAGGCGATCCTCGTCGACCCCCGCCGAAGTTGCGCGGTCGCGCCGTTCTTCGATGATCTGGATGAGCGTCCGGCTGAGGTCCTTGAGCCCTTGCGGGTCGTAGGGCCCCACGAATCCGCCGACGTGCGGTAGCGATCGAAGGTGCCTCAGGCGACCGGTGTCGAGATCGGCTATGTACAGGTGAGCAGTAGCCGGCGACAACCAGCGGCCGATCGCGGCTGCCAGCACGATCAGCACATTGGATCGTCCCGCTCGGGCGCCCGAGATCACCTCAAGGTGTCCGCAGCGCCGGACGTTGAAGCGGAAGGCCTCGCGGCGTTGCTGCTGGGGCAGATCTGCCAGGCCGATCGGGACCGCCCCGTCGTCGGAGTGGGGCACGGAGTCCGGGAAGGCGGCAGCGACCTGATCGAGTGTCACCGTCTCCGGCAGGGGCGGCAGCCAGGGCTGTCGCGGCGGCCGGATTCCGGCGGCTGCCTCGGTTATCGCGGATGCCAGCAGGTCGAGGTCTGTGGGCTCGTTGCTGAACGGGTCTACGCCCGGTCCATGACCTCCGACGCGGGCGGTTTGGAAGGCGAAGAGCGGCCCTCCGACTCCGCGCAGCAGGGCGCGGCCCGGGGCCGAGCGAGGCAGGTCCGCGGCGTCGGGCACGCCGATGACGTCCGCCGAGTCGGTTGCGTCGGCTGTTCTCAGGGCGATCCGCAGCTCCGTATTCGCGGAGAGCTGGGGACTGATGACGCCTGATGGACGCTGGGTGCCGAGCAGCAGGTGGATGCCCAGGGATCGACCCAGTCGAGCGATGTCGAGCGTGCCCTGAATGAACTCGGGCACGTCGCGCACGAGGCTGGCGAACTCGTCGATGACCACGACAAGGCGCGGAAGCGGCTGCCCGAACCCTCGCTGCGCGAGATACTCGTCAATGTCGTGCGCATTGTTGCGGCGAAGGATTTCCTCGCGCCTTCGCAGCTCGCCGTAGAGGCTGCTGACCAGCCGCTCGGCGAGGTGGGAGTCCAGTTCCGTGACTAGCCCGACTGTATGCGGCAATTCCGAGCAGGTCTTGAACGCCGCCCCGCCCTTGTAGTCGACGAGCAGGAAGTTCATGTAGTCGGGGGAGTTCACGAGCGCCAGCGAGGTGATGATCGTTTGCAGGAGCTCACTCTTCCCAGACCCGGTCGTTCCTCCGATCAGGCCATGCGGCCCGTGTGCGTTCGGCCCATGCGCCGGGCCGCGCAGGTCGAGTTCCAGCACGCCCGACTCGGTCACGCCGATGACCGCGCTAGGCGATCCGGTGCCGCTGCGCCAGCCTTGCGTGATCGCCTGGGGCGTGATCTCGGTGAGCCCCAGGACGTCGACGAGGCGACAGGATGTCGGCAGGCCGTCGACGTATGCCGGTGCCTCGGGGGCCGGGGCGCGTTCGGGCAGGCCGACGTCAGTGCCGCGATAGATGGTTGCATCGGCGCGCTGGGAGGTGGCGGCCTGAAAGCCGGTGAGCGATCGCACCACGCCGCGGACGATCGGATGGGCGTCGTACTTGTTGCCGGCACGGTCCCAACCAATTAGCGCCCGGTCCTCAAGCGAGCGGAGGACGTCGCTGAGCCGTCCGCTTCGCGAAGGACCACGCGGTCCGCTCAACGCGGGTAAGATGGCTGAGTCGATCTCCGCGAAGGCGACCGGTCGCGAGGCATGGGCGATGCCGGTCAGGACGGCCCGCTGGAGTTCGTCCAGGCCGCTCATCGCGAACCGCAGGATGTGGCGCTTCCGGGTGTCGTTGGCGAGTACTCCGATTGGATCGAAGTCGGGGTGGCCCTCCTGCCAGGCCGCGAAGTTCCCGGGGGCCGGGCGGTACTGCGCGACCTCGGCCCCCAGGAGTCGCACGAACAGCGGGTGGTTATCGACGCTGGCCAGGGTCTCGAGCACCGGGGCGCTTGCGGTCGTGCCGGTGATCTCCTTCCAGAGCGTCGCGGCAGCATCGGAGGACAGGCCCCTGATCCGGAGCGTCTCTACGCCCTCGATCGGAAGGCCGCTGCGCCATTCGAGATCGAACACCGGGTTGCGGGTGCTGATCAGTGTCTTCGCCCCACTCAGTGCGGCGAGGTCCTTCAGGAACGAACCCAGCGCGTCGTCGGCCAGCCGCCGCAGCTGCTCCGACCGGCTCAGCGACTGATCGGTGAGAGCGGCGCCACCCAGGTCCCATAGCTCCTTGGGTGCCTGGCTCACCTCGATGTCGCTGACAAACGCGTCGTCGTCGGTGGCGTACGCGCGGGTCGCACGCTCAAGTCCGTCCAGCACGAGGAGGTGTCGGCCGCCTTCGAGAAGCCCGAGCAGCTCCGCTTCCCGGTCAAGTGCGGGCATGCCGCGGACCTCCGCTAGGGGGAGACGGGCGAAGTAGGAGACGGCGTGCGTCACCAGGTCGTCGAGTCGTATGTCGCCCTCGTAGAAACTCCACCACATCTGCCCGTTGTGCGGCTCTGTCGGTCGGGAGTTGAACCATTCCCACAGAACCGCGGTCTTGCCGACCCCGCCGAGCGCCTCGACCTGCAGGATTGGCGACGTGCCTTCGCGGAACCAGTCGGTGAGTGCGTCCAGCTCCTCGCCGCGGCCGACGAGCCGGGACCCGAGCAGCGTGTAGGGCTGCACAACGTACGGCTCGAAGGGCGGACGGTCGGGGCCGTCGTGGGTTGGCCTCGATGCGGGCGTGTGTATCGCGATCCGGCCGAGCGTCGACACCGAGTTCGCGGGTGATGGTGTCACGAGCACTTCGCGGGTCTTCTCGATCGCCTGCAGGACAGCGTCGGCCCGGAACACGATCTCGGAGCGAGCCGTCGACTTGAAGTCGTTGTTGCGCGCGCGCAGCCATTGCTCGACGTCAACGGGGATGCGGGCCCCGCGGCAGAACAGGTCGAAGTTCGAGAGGCCGTCGCCCACGAAGTACTCGTTGGCGTCCTTCCCCTTCTTCCACGCTTCCGGGTTGTTCGCCTCTTTCACGTCGCTCGGCGACGGCGGCCGCTCCGCGAACCGCTCCTGGTTGGCCTCTGCCCAGCCCATCCGGAGGAAGTACTGCGCGTGCACGTGATTCGGGGCGGTGCCGTACGTCCCGTTGAACCTGTACGGAGCGTTGGCGCCGCGTACGTTGGCACGGCGTACTGCCTCGAGGCCGTTGGGCCCGTCGTGCTCGGCGAAGACCCCCATCGCCCACGACAGCAGTTCCGCGAAGGAGGCAAGGTCCCGTACCTCCGCTGGAAGCTGCATGAGGGGGAGTCTTCCACGGGCGGTGCGTGTTCGGTGTTGTTCTGCCTCGTTCGCTGATTGCCTGCCTTCAGGGCTCCTGCTTGTACCCCGTCGTCACTTCGAACGTGGTCGACATGAAGACCACCGAGAACTTCCAGCCCATCGGTTCCGCCCGCAAGGCGGCCCGCAAGCCCAGCAGCCTGAACGGTCACAGCCTCCCGCTGTGCGAAACCGGCAAGCTCCGGTACCGCTCCCGCGAGCAGGCAACTGACGCCCTCCGGCGTGCCAAGTGGAGCGCCCAAAGGGCGGCATCCTTCGGCGGGGAGTCGCGCCGTCGCGAGGTTCGTGCGTACTTCTGCGAAGGCGGCTGCCGCGGCTGGCATCTGACCAGCCTCCCGTCGTGGATCCCGGCAGGTGCGCGATGAGCTCCCCAGTGCTGGGCCGGACCTTCGCGTTCGACCTGGAGGCGCCGGCGAAGTCCCGCCGGGCCGGGCTGGTCCGCCTCCTCCAGGCGGCCCCGGGCGTGGGGCTCGACGTCCAGCGGGTCTGGGAGGTCTGCGAGCTGGCGTGGGACCCGTACGCGGACTTCGACCCGCGGCCCCACCCGTCGCATGGCGCGGTGCTGGCCTTCGCCGATGACACCAACGGGCACGCTTGGTCCGAGTACGTCCTCGTGGACGTTGCCAGCCGTCGCGAGGCGTTCGACGCCGCGGTGTCGGGGCTGGTTCGGAAGGCCCTGCGCTGGCCCGGGTTCACGGACCTCTGCGAGAGCGACCGGGAGGACGCCGCGCACCACGCGATCCTGCGGGTCGTCACCGACCTCAGGGACGTACCAGGGAAGTGGGCGGCCCGCGGCTGGGACGTGCCGGCGGTGTCACAGCAGACCCTCCGGTACTGCCTGCTGGACGCCCTGAAGGAGCGGGACAGGGCAGCCTGGGTGTCCCTGGACGACGTGATGGAGCACGGGGAGCGAGGCATGAGCCGGGCCGTGGCCGACTCCACCCAGATCGACGGGGCTGCGCTCGAGGACGCGGTGTGGGCAAGTGCCCACGCGCACCTCGCCGCGACGGTGGATGCCTGTGTTGCTGCTGCCAAGGCCGGCGCGCCGCGGGACAAGGCCCAGCTGCAGTTGGCGGCGGCACTGGACCTGCTCGACCGCGGGGCCTGCCCGGGCAGCGCAGAGTTCCGGCATGACTTCGTCGTGGACCCGAGTGCGGTGGCCTGGACGGCGCTGCGGCGAGTTGCCCCCGAGACCTATGGCCGGTACGGCGATGCCGTTCCCACGCGGGGCGCCATCGTCGCGGTGGCCGAGGAGACAGCTCGGCTCGGGGACCCGAACGCGGTCTGGTTCGCGGCGCTCGACGGCCGGCGGCAGGACGTCAACAGCCGGAGCCGCGGCATCCTGCACGCGGTGATCGACCTGGTCCGCGAGCAGCTCCGACTCGCTGCGGAGGAAGAGATCTGAGTTGGTGTCACCGGGCCTCGGGGCCCCGGTGCCTATGTGGCATGAACAACATCACCTGGGCAGGCGCCCCCACTGGCGCCACCAAGGGTCACGTCCCTGCTGGTCAGGGTCTGGGGTACGACGGGCCGGTCGGGACCGCGCCACTGGACGGGCCTGCCGAGACCGGTGCGGCGACCCTCGCCGTACCGGGCCTGATCCTGCTGGACGTCTCCTACTCGATGGAGCGCGACCTCCAGAACGCCCGCCAGGGCCTCGAGGAGTTCACCAGCAGGCTGCGCCTCAACGGGGCGGTGTCGCCGTACGCCTACCTCGGCATCGCCACCTTCGCCGACACCGCGCGCACCGACCTGCCGCTGACCCGGCTGGCCGACCCGAGCGTCAAGATCCCGGAGATCGGGCCGCGGGGGGACGGCACCAACTACGAGGCGGCCTTCCAGGAGGCGTTGGACCGCTTCCGCACGGACCTGCCGCTGCTGGGCGAGGCCCTCGACGGCACCAAGCGCAAGGTCATGCGACCGACCATCTACTTCGTCAGCGACGGCCAGAGCAACTGCGGCGGCGACTACATGGCCAAGGTCCAGGAGCTCAAGACCCGATCCTGGGCTCCCAACATCGTCACCTTCGGGTTCGGAGACGCAGATACCCGAGTTCTCGAAATGATCGCCTCGCCCGGGATGGCCTACGTAGCGGCCAACGGCCAGCGGCCGGCCGACGTGGTCGACCAGATCCTCAAGGTCATCCTCCAGTCCGTCGTCACCGCGACCATGTCCGCCACCACCGGTGTCGCCACCGCGCCCGTCGTGGACCCGCAGGCCGACCCCGCGACCAAGGGCCTCGTGCTCATGGACGCCATCACATCTGACATCGACTGACCCGAGCCGCAGTGGCCGGCGTGCCCGTGGGGGAGCGCGCCGGCCACTGCTCGGGGTGGAAGGACACCCATGGATCCCCGCACCCGACTGCAGGAGCTCGCGCGCGCGCGCGAGCTGCTGCCCGTCCCGACCTCGACCGCCTGCTGGGTGCTCGAGGAGGCCCTGCTCCTGGGCGAGCTCGGTCGACCGATCGGCCATCTACCACTTGAGCGGGCCCGCGAAGAGCTCGCCGCGAGCGCGCGGATCAGCGCCCCGGTGAGGGCACTTCAGGATGACCTGCCCGCCTTCGTGGCCGGCCTGCGCCGCGACCTGAAAGACCTCGCACCCAGGACCTGGATCCGGCGCCCGCCGGGCCAGGTCGACGTCGAGTGGGACCGGGTCCCCGGCCACCTCGTCGACGTGGCCGATCGGGCGCTGGTCGTACAGACGACGGGCAACGAGTGGTACGCCAGCATCGCTGCCACGATGCCGGCGCCCGCCGCCCTCTGGCTCAGGACCGTACGACGATCCTCCGGCGAGCTGCTCCAGCAGCGGCCGATGCGGCGACGCAGCGGTCGGTACCTGGCGGAGGGAGGCCTCCCTGGCGGGGAGATCCGGTTCGACGTGACCGTCTGTCCCTCGATGAAGCCCCGGACACCCGAGGAGCTGCGCCGGCAGCTCGATCGCCAGGACGACGTGCGCAAGGCGTTCCTGCGTCGCCGGGAGGACGGAACGCCCTTCCTCGCCGAGGTCCTGGTCCACCCCGACGCTGTCACCCGGAGGCCCGAGGTGGCTGCTGGAGCGGCATGGACATGATCAACGCTGCAGACCTCGCACTCGGACCGATGATCAGCGACGGAGGCCAGGGCATGGTCTTCGAGCTGACTGACGACGACACCCGCGTCCTCAAGCAGTACAAGGCCGGAGTGACGGTCGATCCGGACGGGCTGGTCGCCCTCGCGGACTGGCGGGCCGGCCTCGCCGGCAAGGACCTCGCCGTCATCGACCAGCACACCGCCTGGCCGGAGCAGGTCGTCGCCTTCGACGACGGGACCCACGGCTTCCTCATGCGCAAGGCGCCTGCGTCCTTCTGGCACGTCGTCGAGGGGGCGCGGGTCCCGCGCGACCTGACCTATGCGGTGTCCCAGGACGCCGCCAGATTCGTCGGGCTGCGTCCCGCGAGCCCTGGGGAGGCGGTCGCGGTCGTCTTCCAGCTCGCGACGGTCTTCGACGTCTTCCACCGCAACGGGGTGGCCTACGGGGACCTGTCATCCCGCAACCTGCTCTGGACCGGTGGCTCCCGCCCGAGCACCCTGCTCATCGACTGTGACGCCGCCGGCGTGGAGGGGGCCCCGCGGGCGCTCCAGGAGGCGCAGACCCCGCTGTGGGACTGTGCCTGGGACGGCGTCGAGGGCCGCGAGCGCGACGAGTACAAGCTGGCGCTGCTCTTCCTCCGGCTCTACTGGCACTTCGAGGGCATCATCGGCGACTCGACGCCACAGGTGCAGGTGCCGGCCTCCCGGCCGGTGTCGCGCGAGGTGGCCGACCTGCTCGGCGCGGGCCTGCGGAGGGTGAGCCTGCGCCCCTCCGCCGCCGACTGGCTGCCGTCTCTGCGCGAGCTCGAGCGTGGGCTCCGGCGTACCCGCGCCGCATGAAGGCGATCGCCTGCGTCCTGTGCGGGGCGAGCGGTCCCGGCGCGTACCGGAGGGCCCGCACCGGCGCCACATTCTGCGCCGCGCACCGCTGGTGCCGGCACTGCCGTACGGCGCACGAAGCCGAGCCCTGCGCCGAGGAGCGCGGAGCCGTCACCTCGCAGGCTGCCGCCGCGGCAGGCCAGCGGCAGGTGCTGCAGGACCTTGCCGGACTCGGCGTCCGCCTCCCGCTCGTGCCGCTCACCCTGGTCGCGCTGATGACCGGCCCGGAGGACGGCCGCTGCATCGCGAGCGCCCGGGGTCGTGACCGGAGCGCCCGGATCGAGGTCCAGGCGGGCCTCGGGCCGACCCGGTTCGGCCACGTCGTCGCCCATGAGTCGGCACACGCACTCCTGCACCTGCACGGTGGCCCGGCCGGGCGGCCGGACGTCGAGGAGGGCTTCTGCGAGCTGCTCGCCGTCGTGTGGCTCACCTCCCGCACGACGAGCCGGGAACTGTTGGCCGACGTCTGGGCGAACCCGCACCCGGCGTACGGCGAGCAGATGCGCCGGCTGGTGGGCATCGCCCGACAGGACGGCGTGCCTGCCGTCATCGGGCGAGTGCTGGCGACAGGAGAGCCGGAGTGAGTGTCACCCCGCCACCCTGGCGGGCTGCTCCATCGGCATGACCACCGACGTCCGGACCGACACCACCGCAGGGCTCCTCGGCGACCTCGCCTACTGGCGGCGGCGCGGCACCGAGTGCGGCCGCCGCAACCAGCCCCGTCGACCAGGGGACTCCGCACCGGTCCGCTCCGAGCTGCTCGCTGCCCTGGCCTCCGTCGTGCGGGCCGAACGGATGGCCTTCCTCGAGGAGCTCGCCGTCCTCGACGAGGAACGCGGCCAGATCAAGCGGGTCCTGCACGAGGTCTACCACCAGTCCTCCTCCGACCCGCGGCAGCAGACCGTCGTGCCGTTGCTCGTGGAGAAGGACCGCGACGCAGCCGCCCGGCGGGCCGACTGCCACCGCAACCTCCTAGAGGTCCTCGAGCTGCGACTGTCCCAGGCCCACGAGTGCGACGTGGTGTGGCGGGCCGCCAACGAGGCCGCCCGGGACCGTCGTGCGGTCATCGAGCCGACCCGGCTCGCCGTATCCGCCACGCTGGCCGAGCTTCCACCGGACCCGTACGCGTGAATCGTGTCACCCGGGGGGCCGGCCGAGCTGCTGGACGGGTATGACCCCTGAAGCTCCCGAAGAGACCGGCCTCCCGGACGGGCTCGCCCCGTTGCCGCCCTCGCGCCTCGCCGACCAGGTCGCCTCCTGGTCCGCCGACGTCCCCCGCAGCGCCGCCCTGGCGATGCCGGGGCCTGCCCACCCCACCCGGCCGCTTCCGCTTGAGGAGGCCGCCGCCCACGCGTTCTCCGCGGACATGGAGGACCTCGGCAAGTGGGCCCGGGCCGCGGCGCCGCGGCTGCGGGCCCTGACCGAGGACGCCGAGCGCCGGCGCCTCGATGCGGCCGAGGACGTCCGCAAGCTCGAGGAGGAGATGGAGCAGCGCGAGAAGGAGCTGAGCGTGCTGCGCGACCAGCTCACCGACCAGGACCGGCGCTTCCCGGCGCCGGGCGGCGTCGGCCAGGTGGCGATGCTCGGTGGCTGCGTCGCCCTCGCTGCGGTGGAGGTCGCCGCGCTGGTCCCCGTGGTCGGCGTCGTCTTCCAGGTCCCCGACCCCTACGCCTGGATGATGGCCGGGGGCATCGTCGGCGTGACCACGGCAAGCGCCTGGGGCGCCGGCGCCACCCTGCACCGCTGGCTGCTGCACGAGGGCCCGGACCGGGTCCGCCGGGCCCTGGGCTGGATGACGCTGTTCTTCGTCACGGTCGCCCTGGTCGGCACGGTGAGCACGGCCAGCATGCGGTTCCTCTCCGCGGACTCCCGCATCGGCGAGGGCGCAGCGGCCTCCTCGGCCGCGACGTACTTCGCAGTGCAGGCCGGCGCAGTCCTCGCCTCGATGCTGCACGCCTGGTGGCACAACGACCCGCGGGTCCGCGAGCTGCGGGCGCTGGAGGGCGAGCTCGGCTTCCTCGAGGGCGAGCGCGAGGAGGCCCGGGAGGTCGAGTCCGAGGAGTCCCTCGTCGCGCAGGCGCTGGCCGAGTTCGACCTGGGCGCCTGGCTGGCCCGGCACCGGTCGGCGCTCGCGCTGGAGTACCGCGCGGCCGACCTCGAGAAGTACCGGCACCCACTGGGCCAGGCGCTCGCCGAGGCCGGGCACGACCTGTCGGTGATGACGCTGCAGGTGCTGCCGCTGCCGTCGTACGTGCCGCCGGTCGAGGTCGACCCCGACGAGGTCGACTGGGTCTCCGGCTTCGTGGTGACCCTGTGAACGTGCCAGTTGGTGTCACCTGCGCCGTCGGCGGAGGAGCCAAGAGGTCATGAGCACTCGATACCGATCCACCCCCGCCCGCCGGCCCACGGCCGAGCGGCACGGCCAGCAGGCCCGGCCCGGCGGCTTGAACCCGCTGGCCTGGCTGGCGCTCCCGCTGGTCTTCGTCGTCATCGCCGCGGGTGCGGCCTTCTGGCAGCACCAGGACGCCGCTGACGCCGAGGCTCCACACGCGGGCTGCGTCGTCGCGGTCGACCCGCAGGGCAGCACGAAGGCCATGGCGGCGACCTACCGCAGCTGGCTGGGCCCGCAGGTGCAACGCTGCGCTGCTGCCTCGCGGGCGAGCGTCGACCTCGTCCTGGTCACCTCGGAGACCACCACCACGTCGACCACGCCGGTGCACACCGACCTCAGCGCCCTCGAGCTCACCGGCAACGCTCCGACCGACCGGCGCCTCGTCGCCGAGGAGATCGATCGGGTCGTGGACGAGGCCGGTGTCACGCTCTTCGAGGCCCCGAAGCAGAAGAGCCTCGGCACCGATCTGATCGGAATCGCCTGCGTCGCCGCCGATCTTCTCGCCGGTGCCACCGAGAAGACGCTCATCCTCAACACGGACGCGATGAACGACCGACGTCCGTACCAGCTGCGTGCCTTGCCACTCGACGAGGCGTCGATTGCGAGGCTCGTGGACTCGATCCGGGATGAGGGCCGGATCTGCGATCTCGCGGGCGTCCAGGTCCAGATCTACGGAGCCGGGATCGGGGCCGGCACCGCGCGCCTGTCGCCGGCCCAGCTCGCCGGGGTGCGGCGGTTCTGGGAGGCGTTCTTCGAGGCCGCCGGCGCGGACCTGGTCGCCTACCGGAGGAACCCGTGAGCGCGCGGTGCGGCCGGTGCAGCCGCCGGCTCGCCCGGGGTGCGTCGTGCTCCTGCGCGGTCGTCGCCCCGACCACGCGGGCGTTCGCCCAGACGCTGCGCGCACGCGCCGGGGCCGCTCCGGCTGCTGTCGCTCCGCGCAGGTCGTCGGGTCTGCTGCAGCCCTTCACCGGGCAGGTACGACGCGAGCAGGACGCCGTCCTCGGCCGGGCCTGGGGGACCGGGGCCCTCACGGTCGCCTCCCTGGTCCTGCCGCTGCTCGGGTCCTCGGCCCTCGGCAGCAACGCCGCGGCCGGCGTCCTCCCGGCCCTGGCGGTGCTGCTCATGCCGCTGGTCCTGCTGCTCGCGCTGATGTCGCTCGGTCGTGGCGGAGCGCTGGAGTTCCTCGGCCGCTTCACCGGCAACGCCGTCCGCGCGGGCGCGTCCTTCGGGGCTGCCCGCGGGGCTGGAGCGCACGGCTCCGGACGGCTGCTCATCGTGAGCGGCACGGGCGGTGATGCCCGGGTCTGCGTGGCCCGGGCCCTCGACGTACCGCTCGGCAGCAACGTGACGGTCTACGGCCCCCGCGCCGGCGGCTACCGGCACGCCTGGTTCGTGCGGGTGGACGGGCTCGACAGGTCGTTCCTCGCCACCCGTGGTGTCTGGCCCGCGCTGCTGTCCGTCGGACTCGGCGCGGTCCTGCTGCTGAGCGCCCTCCTGGAGGTGGCCGGATGATCGTCGTCGGCACCGACACCTCCGAGCGGCTGGTCACGGTCGGCGACGAGCACGCCACGCTGGTCTTCGGCACCCCGCGCTCCGGCAAGACCCGCGGCATCGTGATCCCGTCCCTGCTCGCCCACCAGGGCCCGGCCCTGGTCACCAGCAGCAAGTACGACGTGCTTGCAGCGACCCTTGCCGAGCGCGCGGCCGAGGGGCCGGTCTGGGTGTTCTCTGTCGACGGCCGGGTCCCGGTCCTGCCAGGAGTGCAGGTCCGCCTCGCGGTCTGGAACCCGGTGCCCGCGTGCCTCGACTTCGACGTGGCCCTGCTGCACGCGCGGGCGATGGTCGGTGCCGTCGGCGAGGCGGAGGAGGGCGAGAACGTCTTCTGGTACCACCACGCCGAGCGGGTCGTGGCAGCGCTGCTGCACGCCGCGGCGATCGACCGGCGCAGCCTCGCCGACGTCGCCGCCTGGGTGCTCACCGGCGACCTCACCAGGCCGGCGGACATCCTCGCCCGACGCGGCGCCGGCTGGGCGCGCGCGATCGTGCGCCGGATCGACGACGGGCACAGCCGGTTCCGCGACTCGGTCCTCTCAACCGCCTCGGACGTCCTGCGGGTCTTCGACCACGCAGCCGCCCGCCGGCTCGCTCAGGAGGAGCCGTTCCCCGTCGAGGAGTTCCTCGACGGCAGCGGGACGCTCTACCTCTGCATCCCAGCCGAGCAGCAGGCGCTCTTCGCCCCGCTGGTGGTCGGGCTGGTGGAGGAAGTCATGCGCGCCCAGTTCGCCCGCAGCGACGCCGGCCTCCCGCGAAGCACGCTGGCAGTCCTCCTCGACGAGCTGCGGCGGGTGGCCCCGATCCACAACCTGGCCGGCTACCTGGCCGAGGCCGGGAGCCACGGCGTGCAGGTCCTCGGGGTTCTGCAGTCCCTCAACCAGGCGCGGGAACGCTGGGGCGACGCCATCGCGCACAGCTTCCTGACCCTCTTCCACGACATCGTGCTGCTGCCCGGCGTCCGGGACCGGCAGCTGCTCGAGGACCTCTCCGCGCTGATCGGGGAGGACATGTGGAGCCCGGCCCCAGGGACGATCACGCCGCGCCCGACCTGGCCCGTGCACGCCCTGGCGTCGATCCCGGCCGGGACCGCGGTCCACGTGCAGGGCGCCGACGCGACCGTCGTACGGCTCGAGCTGGCGCCCACGGAGGTGAGGTGATGGCGAAGGGGCGCTGGAAGTCCGTCGCTCGGGGCTGGGCCGCGGTGGGCGTCGTGCTCAACGTCGCCACCGCGCCCAAGCCACCGGACCTGTCCCCGCAGGCGAAGCAGCAGGAGCTGCACCTGCAATGGGGGAAGCAGCAGAAGGCCAACGAGCTGCCCGGACACACCCGACGGGCGGTCGAGCTGGGGGAGCACCTGCGCGAGCCGATCTCCGCGGAGCGGCGCCCGCCCGAGCCGGACGCGTTCGACCGGAGCCTGGCGGTGTCGCCGCCGCCTGATCGCGGCCGCACCGAGTCTCCCGGGAGGGAACGGTGACTCGCTGTCACCTCGCCGGCCAGCGGGGGTGCTCGGAGAACATGACGACCATCGACCTCGCCACCCTTCCTGTCCGTACCCGACCCGTGGACGTCGCTGCCGCATCGCTGGAGCACGCCGGCCTGCTCGCCCGCGCCGTCTCCTTCCGGGGTCCATCGCACGAGCTGTACGACGAGCCGCGCCAGGACTCATTTGCCGTCGCGGCCTCGCCGGACCACCTGGTCGTAGCCGTGTCCGACGGCATCGGGTCCTGTCCCTACTCGCACCTGGGGTCGGCGGCCGCCGCGCAGGCGATGGCCGATGTGCTCGGCGACGACGCCGTCGCGCTGGACGAGGTCGAGGCGCTGCTGGGCGCCGCCTCCTCCGCGGTGAGGGGGGCCGCGATGGCCGCCGGCGTCGACGACGCCTCGGTGCGCTCGACGCTGACCGTGGCGGTCATCGAGGCCGACCCGCGGGAGGACGGCGCGCGCCGGGCCTGGCTGCACGGCGTCGGCGACTCACCGGCCTTCCTACTGGATCCCGCGGAGGGGACCTGGTCGCAGCTCACCCCGACCGACGACGGGCCCGCGAACCGGGTGCACAACTGGGTGCCGGACGGGATCGACGACCACTTCTCCGCCGGCGTCGTGATCCCGGCCGGACACGTCCTCGTGGTCTCCACGGACGGGTTCTCGGGAGCGCTCGGGGAGACCCTCGGCCGGTCGCTCGCCGAACTCTGGCGGCGGCCCCCGGATGTCTTCGCCTTCGGGCGGCACTTGGGCTTCGACCACGGCTTCGACGACAAGACTGTCGTGGCCGTCTGGAACTTCCCGGTCGCTGACGGGTGATAGACCGCGCCAGCGGGGGCGCTCTCTGCGACCCGAGTTGACGGGCCAGATAGGCACGGCGGAACAGCTATCGATGCGCATCTGTGCGGCGTGAGCCAGTGTGCGAACTCCGCTTGGCGGCTATCTCCGTGGATCGAGGCGGGAGCTCAATAGGGCCGTAGTTGTCATCGCTCCGATTCGAGACCCCAATTCGCATCCGTATGTCAGCCTCGTCGAGGTTCCCCATCGCTCGATCGACGGCGACGCGGTCGAGGTTCGCGACCTCGTCGTAGGGCGATGCGGCGAGAGCGACGTTCGACGCGAAGTCGGCCAGCTCGAGGTCGTCGGTGGCCAGAGCATGGGTGGTGACGATGTGTCCGACATCGACGATCGCGGCGGTCATGATGTGGTCGAGTCGGTCGCCCTCGAGGAGCCATCCCCACCCGTCCTTGCGGAGGTCGGTGAACGGCTCGCCGCTGACGAGGTGCAGCGCCGCGATGAGGTCAGCGATCCCCTCGGCGCCGCGGCTCTGGCCGCGGGCACGGAGGCGCCGGAACAGGTCGAGATCGCAGAGAACCCCGTCGAGGGCGTAGGTCGCCGGGACGCCGTCCTGGTGGGTCTGCTGCGCGCGAGGGAGGAACGGCTTGCCCGCCCGGCTCTGCCCGAGCCACTTCCGGATGATGCTCAGGTCGGACCGCGCCTTCTGAGGTCGGATGCAGAGGTCCTCTGCGAGCTTCTCTGCGGTGACTCCGTTCGGGTGGAGCGCGAGGTAGGCGAGGAACTCGACGTAGTAGGGCCGGCGGTGAGCCGTGGCTGTTGCGTCGCCCAAGGTCCTGACCGTGACCGGACCCAGCAAGGTCACCTTCGGGGCCACGGAAACCGGGGAATCCCATCGGGCGAGGTCCTCGTCCAGGTCCGGATCGGAGGCATGAACGGCCGCTGCGGCTTCCGGACAAGCGTTGGGCGCGAGAGTCTCGACATCGTCGACGGTCGTTGCCGCCCGGTCGGCGTAGATGTGGGCGTCGAGCGGCAGGAGTGACGAGGCGCCGGCCGGTTGCTCCTCCGGACGCGGGTCGGTGAGTTCGTCGACGAGCGCGCCCGCGCAGTCCGTCACGGTCCCCACGTTGGCGGCGCGGGGGACCGGCACCACCTCGGCCTCCGTGGTGAGATCGATCAGCGCGGCACACGCCTCGGCTTCGGTGGCGGTGAGCCCCGCGGATGCGAGATCCAGGTCAAGGGAAGGAACTCGCACGCGACCGTCGGTGCTCAGGTGGAGGTCGGCGTACGGCTGGGACGCTTCGCATCCGACGGTCACCATCGCGATGCCGGAGCGTCCGGGGAAGCCGACGACGGCTCCGGCCAGCCGCGTCAGATCCGGACTCGTGTCGCCGCTCGCGATGATCACTGCGTGGAACTCGTCCGGCTCCCCGGTCGGGCTGGCGGTCGCGAGGTCGTCGACAAGCGCGTCAATGAACGCGTCGTCTCCGGGCTCGTGGACGTGGAAGAAGTCGTGGTTGATCGCCGCCAACTCCGCGCCGATTCCCAACGCTTCGACGTGTACCGGCGAGGCCCAAGGGTTGACGACCAACTCGGCCACGAGATGACGAGCCAGGGCGGCGCGACGGTCGGCGTCCCCTGACAAGGCCAACGCACGAAGCTCCTCGAGGTTGAGCAGCACGAGCGCGCCGTCGTCTGCCTGACCGACGCTGACCAGCATCGGGTACGGCGGCAGGGCGTCCGGGGGCGGAGTCGGGACCGCCTCGACAGGGACGTGCCACGCAGCGCCTTCTCCGGTCCATGGCTTACGGAGTTCAGCCGGCTCCGCGAGCGTCAACACGATCTGGCTGGAAGAGAGCCGGACTGAGAGCAGGCGAGGTGCAGGAGCCAGGCCCCGGAGCGCCGCATCAAGCTCCTCGATCGGATGGGCGGTGACGGATCCCGACACCTGCACGGACTTCTCGACAGCCAGCAACTCGTCCGGCGGTGGGGCGATGATCCTTCCGGGTCGGCGATAGCGGAGCTGGGTTCGCCGGTGCTGTCGCAGCACCAGCCAGACCGACCCGGCCAGGAGTGCTCCAGCGCCGGCCAGCCCCGGGAGCAGCCAGGTCGGGGTAATCTCGCCCTCGGCAGATTCGCGGGAAGCCTGATCGCGTGTGGGTTCGGCTGCTTCGGGAGCGGGCGGCACAGCTCCGTCGGTAGGTGGAGTCGCGTCCTGCCGAGGCGGCTCCTGGACGTGCTTCGGCTCCTGACGCTCGACCGCATCCGACTGTCCCGGGATCGTGAGCTTCCAGCCGGGGAGGATGAGATCCGGGTCGGAGAGGTGGGCGCCATTCGGTTGGACGGTGTCGCGCGATGCTCGGAAGATCGACGGGTACGCGTCGGCGTCGCCCAGTTGGTCCTCGGCGATCTCGGAGAGGGTGTCACCGGGCTGGACGACGTACGAGCCGCCCGAAGACTCGTCGGCAACGGGGACCTTGAGCACGGTCCCGGGCAGGAGGAAGTCCGGACGCCCGTCGAGGACGGCCTGGTTGAGGGCAACGAGTTCGACGTACCGCGTGCCGTCGCCGAGTCGCTCTTCGGCGATCTTCCAGAGACTGTCGCCGCGCTTCACCGTGTAGCGCTCCGTCTGCGGCTGCACCGTCTGCGCGTGCTCGTCTGCTCGCGGCTCTGCTGGCGCATCCAGAGCAACAGCTACCGGCGGCTCGTCCGGCAACGGCACGGCGACTGCAGCATGCACTCGCGGCTGGGGCAGTACGGCGCTGACCGTGGGGACGGCGACGAACAGCAGCGCCGCGGCCGCGACCAGGCGGTCTGCGGCAAGCTGAGGAATCGCGAGACCTGGGAGGCGCGGCGTACGGATGCCGCGAGCCTGCGACACGATCGAGGCGACGAGCTGGCACGTGAAGACGGCCCACGCGATCCAGCAGATAGCGGTGATGACCTGGAGCGCGAGCGTGCCGTCGTCCTGGGCTGTCAGCCTCGACCAGGTGAACGCGCTCGGGTCGGGCAGCGCGTCGATGGCGATGAGCACGACGGGCACCCCGACCACGAAGGCGACGAGCGTGAGTGTGGCCAGGAGGCCGCGAAGCCTGGAGTCGGTCCTGTTCATTGCTCGCTACCTCCGAGGGTGCGGACGAGTCGCGCGGTCGCGGTGCCGGTGACGTCGAGGCGGTTGATGCCGATGAGACCGAGGAACTGCGGGTCGTAGGAGTCCGTGACGGTCACCGTGATCGTGGTGCCGTCGTTGATGGTGACCGTTCCGGCGACGCCAGCCGCGTCGAGATAGCGCTGGGCAGCGGCACGCGCGGCGGCGGGGGAGATTGCGAGGTCGTGGCCTTGGATGGCGGAGCTTCCTTCGACCTCCTCGCCACCGGCCCGTGCGGCCTGCGCTGCGACGTCGTGGGCCCGCTCGTGCGCGTGGACCTGGCCTCCGAGGTCGACCGCCAGTCCGACGAGGAAGATCATCACGAAGCTGGACAGGGCCATCCACACGGTGATGGAGCCGCGCTCGTCCCGGCGGCTCATCGTTCCCGCCAGGTGTCGATCGGGCTCGACATCGTCGCCCGCATGACCCGGGACCCGGGGACGCCCGGAACAGCGAGATCAGACAGGTCGAGTCGGCAGGAAACAGTCACGTTCACCGAGCCGGGAACGCCCGGCTGCTTGTCGAAGTCGCTCGTGTCGACGGCGACGTCGATGGCAGAGCACCCGATCTTCTGGTTGGTGATGCTCGAGGTCGCCGCCTCGCGTGCATCGGCTCGGGCGAGGTCCGCGTTGCGGGCGAGTGAGGCTGACCGAGCGGCATCGGCGGCGGCGGACTGAAGCGCCTGATGGGTGGTCGCCGTACGGCCCCCGAAGATGACCAGGCCGACGAAGAGTGCGAAGGCGGGTACGCCGATCGCCGCCTCGATCGCTGCTGAACCGCGTTCGTCCCGGCGGATCACGGCGCCGTCACCTGCTCGATCGGCACGCTTGCGCTCTGCGTGATGCGGACCTTCCACCCCGGAATGACGCTCAGGGAGAAGCCGCTGACCGTCACGGTGGCAGTGGTGGCGGTCCGGTTCGCCCTCGTCGAGGTCGCGGTGATGACGTCGTCGCCACCGGCCTCGGCGAGGAAGTCGTTGGCGGCGCCGACTCCGTCGGACTCCCGGCCGTGCTCGGCGCCAGCGGCTCTGGCGCCCTGCTGCGCGGCCGCGATGGCGACCGTCTTCGCGTGGTAGTAGAGCGCTGCCTGCATCCCGAGGAACATGACCGCGAACAGCGCGGGCAGCAGGACGACGAGCTCGATCGAGACCGAGCCCCGTTCGCCGCGTCGCCGGCGGCGGTTACTTGATCTTGCCCGCTTCTGAGGTGACATAGTTCGTGACCGCGAGGACCACGATCCCGACGATGCCGATGACTGCGACGGCCCAGAGGACGTGCTCCATCGTCACCGACCCGCGTTCATTCCGGCGGGATGCGCGCAGGTCGTCGTACTTGCTGAGTGCTGCGATCTGCAGCAGGACCAGAACCTTCAACATGGGTTTCCTCCTGTGGATGTGTCCTTCCGTGTCACGAGTTCGTGAACATGCGAAGCAGTGAGGGCGCGACGAGAAGCGCCATGAAGATCACGCCCAGCAGTGAGCCGGGCATCGACATGCGCTCGCCGACGGCGTTGGCCTGGGCGAGTTCGTCGTTGAGCATGGCCGTCCGCATGGCGGCGGAGCGGGCGCGCAGGGTGGCATACACGCCGGCTCCTTCCTCGCCCGAGAGGCGCATGATGTCGGCGAAGTCGTCGAGCTCGGGCAGTCCGAGCTCCTCTGCCAAGGTGTGCAGCGCGTCCCAGGGCGGCAGTCCCGACCACCGCGACCGGGTGAGCTCCTCGGACAGCCGCGTGAACACCCACGAGTCGCCGACATCAGCCGCAGCCTCCATCGCCTGACGGTGGCCGATGCCGTTGTTCCGCTCCAGAGCCACGAGGTCGATGTAGGCGCCGAGCGCTCGGGCGAACTCGGTCCGCGCCTTCTTCGCGTCGTCGAGGGCGTTGTAGTTCGGGATGACGAACATGACGGCGGCCAGCGCAAGCGATGCGACCGCCGGAAGCTGGAACGGGATGCTCAGCCCGAATGCGTTGAAGAGCGTGACGAGCACCGGCGGGATGACGAGGCCGAGCCCGGCGAACATCAGCTTCTCCCCGTAAAACTGCGCGACCGGGATCCGCAGCAGCGCGAGTTCGCGAGTCGGCGTACGAATCCAGAGGCCGGGCGGCAGGACACGCAGGCCCCACAGGCCGAGCCGCTCCTTGCCCGACCGCGCGGAATCGGACGCGGTTGAACGCGGACGCGACGAGGACACCCGCTCGAGCGCATCCGCGAGGTCGGGCTCCGCGGGCAGGAGGCGGGCGACGAGAAGCACGAGGCCGAGGCCGACGAGGCCGCCGGCAAGGATCGCCAACTGCAGCCCGGTGATCATCGCGGCGCCTCCGCGACTGCGCGGGTCGCCAGGAACCGGGGGAGAGGCTTGCCTGCGGCCATGCGTCGCATCCAGATCAGGGTGGCGACGTACGCCGACAAGAGGAGCACGAGAAGCACCTGGCCCACCGGGGTGCGGTACGGCTCGACGTACGTCCCCGACAGCGCGAGTACGACGAGCACGCTGGCGCTGATCAACGTGACCCACCGCGCGGTCGCTCGCGGCTTGGCCCGGTCTGCCTCGACCTGCCGCCGCGCGCGAACGTCGGCGCCGACCGACTCGGCGAGTCCTTCGAGGACGCTCGCCAGCCCGGCTCCGCGTCGACGGGCACCCAGGATCAGGTTGGCCGCGATCAGGTCGCCCGTCGCGTCGTCGAGTTCGTCGGCGAACGCGCGCAGGGCCTTCTCGGTGTCCCACCGTGCCCGCAGCCGAGTCACGAGTCGGTGGACCTCGTCGGCGATCGGCGCGGGCGTCGACCGCAGAGTGGCGACCAGCGCTTGCTCGAGGCCGATGCCGACGGTGAGGACTCCCGAGAGCGATCGAGTCCATTCCTCCATCGCTTCGAGGCGCGCGATCTGCGTGGCGGCTGGCGGCGCGCTGAGCAGGATAGGCAGCCCGATGACCGCGACCGGCGCGATGACGAGCGCCAAGATCCAGCCCGTGATGAGCCATCCGACGAGGCCGAGCGCGCCACCGACAAGAAGCAGGGCTCGGGTTCGCCGATTGAGGACGCGACGCCGACTGGCCGCCGTGGGTTCCCGAGGCGGAATCGCGGTCGGGCGCAGGCCGACGACCACCCCGAGGAGCCCCAAGGCGACGAGTCCACCCGCGAGTGCCGGAAGGATCGCGGTCATGTCCGGGCTCCGAGCTGCTGGCTACCGAGGTACGCCGCCAGGTCGAATCCGTACTGGGCGAGCCGGCGGTACTCGTCGGGGAGGACGTCCGGGACTGCGACGCCGGTGGCATCGGCGCGGAACACGTGCGTGGTCGCGTAGCCGGGCTCCTTCTCGCCTGGCGCGAGCGCGATGACCTCGGCGACCCGTCTGGTCCGCTGAGCCCCGCCCGGCACGACCTTGGTCTCCAGGCTCAACTGGACGATCAGGTCGACGGTCGCCGCGAGCTTGCTGGTCGCGAGACCCTGCGTGACGTGCGGACCCGCCTCCATGGCGCAGGTCACGAGCTTCCGAACGGCGGCCACGGCGTCGGCCGCGTGCGTGGTGGAGATGGACCCGGTGCCGGACTCCATCGCCTTGATCATGGCCCAGATCTCCTTGCCACGGACCTCGCCCACGATCTGCCGTGACAGGTTGAAGCGGAAGGAGTCGACCAGTGCCTCGTCGAGCGTGAACTCACCCGACTGGCGCCCGTCAGGACCACGTTCACCCGATCCGGGCCGGGCCTCCCAGGGGATGACCACCTTGTGCCGACCGAGCTCGTGCAGGTGCAGCTCGTACTCCGTCTCGAAGGTGCCGATCGCCTCGAGCTCGTCGATCTCGGCGCAGAGGGCGCGGACCAGCGTGGTCTTTCCAGCCCCCTGCGCCCCGGCGACCACGATCGAGCACCGAGCGCGCACCGCAGCCCTCAGGAACGAGGCGACGACGGGCGTCATCATGTCGCGCTTCACGAGGTCGTCCAGCGTGACCCGCATCAGCCGGTGCCGACGGATCACGACGGACGGTCGCGTGGTCACCCACGCCACGGCCGCCAGCCGGGAGCCGCCGTCCAGCCTCATGTGGAGGCTCGGTTGCGCCTCGGAGAACGAGCGAGCATTCACCTCGCTGCGCGAAGCAAGGAAGACGAGGAAGTCGATCAGCTCCTGATCGGAGTCGGCCACCGACGGTCCGGGAACGAGCGTCCCGTCGATCAGCTCGAGCTGCACGTTGTCGTGGCCGACGATGACGATGTTCTCGATCCGGTCGTCATCCACCAATGGCTGGAGGCGGCCGAGGCGGAAGAGAGAGTCGAACACGGCCTGCGCGGTGGCCTGCTGCTTCGCGGGACCCCATGACCCGTGACCGGCGTCGACAGCCTCGGTCATCGCAGACTCGATCAGGTCCAACACGATCGACCGGCCCAGCTCCTGCTGCGCCTCCTTGTCGAGACGGGAGCGACCGGACTGCACGGCCTGGCTCAGTTGCTCGGACGCCTGGGCGCGCAGTGTCGATACGAGCGGCCAGTCGACATCGGAGGTGGCCGGGGGTGGCGACGCAACGGTCGCGTCGAGACCGCTCGGCACCTCGTGGGGGACGCCGTTGGTCGTCTGGCTGAAGAGTGGCAGGCGCGTCAGGTCGCCGTACTCGTTCGCGAATCGGTAGGTCTCGGTCATGGCCGCGCCTCCTCGACCAGCGCGAACCGACCACGGGCGATGTGCGCCTGGACCGACTGGACCGCGGCCTGGAGCGCGCGGATGTATGGGCCGGTCTCGAAGTGCTTCGGAGGCGCCGCGCCACGGTGATAGACGGCTGCCGCATCCGGATCGTCCGGCAGGGCGGCGACGACGGGCATGCCGAGAACCTTGGCGACCTCGGAGGCCCTGTAGGGCTGGCCCTCGCCGACGAGGAGCAAGCCGGGGTGACGCCATCCGCTAGCGGGCTGACGGACGGTCTCCGCCCACGAGCGAGCTGCCGAGATCGCCGGGAGGGTGGCTCTGGTGATGAGGAGCGCCGCGTCGGCGGCGTCCAGCAGCGGGGTCGGCGAGCCCACGAGGCCGAGCCGGCCGGCGTCAACGATGACGTCCTGGCCGTTGTCATCCAGTTCGCGGAATGCGGCCGCCAACGGCTCCCACATGTCACGCAGCGCCGTGGCCTGAGCGTGCGACCGGATGCCGGCGACGAGCGAGACGTTCGGGCTCAACGGCCGTACGACGTCCCGCAGCGCGTCCGTCGTGCTGAGGGGTGAGAGGGCGAGCTCGATCAACCCGGCGTCGTACGGCGTCGTGCCGCGGAGGAAACCGGCGAGGACGCCGGATCCGCCGGTCGGGTCGGCCTCGACGAGGAGCACGGGGCGTGGCCAACTGAACGCCATGCCCACTGCGGTGGTGGTGACGCCGGGCGAACCCGAGGCCGATGTCAGGCACACTATCGCCATCACTGGGCTCCCGAGTCGAGGATCAGCGCGACGTTGCCCGTCGCGGCGCGGGCCGCGAGGACGCTTGCGTCGGCGTACGGCACCAGGACGTTGACAACGGTGTTGCCTGTGGTCTCGTCGATCGCTGTGTCGACGACCTCGGCGGAGGTGAACTGTGGCGCGCCGGTCGGGGCATCGCCGTTGGCGGCCGGGGTGACGATGATGCGGACCTTGTCGCCGCCGTGCATGGGGAGGGCTGGGACCTGGGCCGGGGTCAGTGAGATGCCGACGATCGACTGGCCCTCCGGTGGCAGCGGTGTATCGGTCGTCGACTCGGTCGTGATCAGCCCGCCGGCAGAGATGTCGAGCGCGGCGCGCTGGCCGACGATCTCGTCGTACACCGAAGCAGGGAGTGGCTCCAGAGCTGGGTCGCCGCTGATCCGGATGCGCCGGATGTCGTCGGCGGTGATGACCTCGCCTCGATGGATCGTCTTCGTCGCAGCGAGGACCTCCTCGGTGCTGGTCGTCGCGTTCCATGCCCAGGCACCGAGCAGGCAGCCGAGGGCGGTGACGATGACGGCGGCTACGACGAGTCCGGGCCGCCTGCGGAGCTTGGGCGGGGGAGTGAGGGGCGGGCCGGCGTCGGGCGCGGTGCGGTGGGGGCCGGGCTTCCGGTCCTCTCGGGCAGTCGTGGTCACTTCGTCCCTCCCCGCGCAGCGCTCGTCAGTTCACGAGCACCTGCGCTTCGCCAATCCGGATCTGGGTCGAGCGGTTGAGGCCGTCGAGGCGGATCGTCCCGGTCTGGCCCGCGCCCGACCAGGTGATGACCCAACTCGAGGTCGCGGTGACGGTGTACGCATCTTCTGCCTGACCCGCGCTCGACTTCTTGTAGGTGTGGCCGCAGTCGGGGGAGTCCTTCCGCCCGAACTCCGGCTTGTACGGCGTGCCCGCCGTGTCGCAGACGACCTCGGTTCCGTCGCCCATGTCCCAGGTGATGTGCAGGACCTTCGCCGTCGCGGTGATCGTGATGCCGCCTGCCGACGCACTCTCGGTGATCGGGCCGAAGTTCTGGCTGCTCGGCGCCTTCACCCACATCCACACGGGCATGCCGACGAGGCCGATGCTGTCGGGACCGGGCTCGGGAGCGATGCCGATGTCGATCGCTCTGAGGTGCATGTTCTCGATGGCGATCTGGGCGACCTCTCTCGGTGTCGGTCCCGTGCCGGAGTTCGGCGGCGGGTCCTGCGTCCAGATCGTGATGAGCAGCCCGGTCTGCGGCTGGTCGCAGTAGTAGACGGCGCCGTCTCCGGGCTCGTGGCCCTGCCAGCTCGGATCACCGGCTGGCGGCTGGGGCTCCACCAGCGAGATGTAGCAGTGGTAGGCGTTCGACCAGTAGGCGCCGTTCTTCGTGCAGGGGACCGGTCCAGGCGGTGGCTTCGTGATGCCTTGGCTGGTGCCGTCCCAGTAGCAGGCTGCTCCGCTGCCGGTGTCCTCTGGTCCGTCGTCGCCTGGCGTCCCCGGTGTGCCGGGATTGCCCGGGACGTTGATCCAGATCAGGCACTCGCCTGTCGCCGGGTCGGTCTGACCGCAGACCGTGCCGTTGGCGTACGACGGTGCGGACGCAAGAGCAGTGAGGCTGGCGGTCGCGAGGGCAGTCAGCAGGAGGCGAATCAGGAGGCCGCGCATGGCGTCTGCTTGAGGTCCTGGCCCGTCGCCACGCGCCAGCCGCCGGTTGGGTCGGCGGCGTACTCGTAGTTCGCAACGGTGTAACGCGTCCACCCGGTGTCCGGGCGGTTGGGGGAGACGATCGACTTGCCGCTCTTGTCGAGCACGTCGACCTTGGTGACGTCCCAGCAGACGTCGATGACGACCGTGGGCACCTTGCCGGCGTCCGGGGCGGAGTTGTCGAGGGTGACCGACTGGACCTTCAGTTCGCTGATGGCCGTGGTGCCGGTCTGGCGCTGGCCCTGATCGCGCTGCCGCTGTACGAGGGTCTGCACCGCGTTGAGCTGCGCGCCGATTGCGACGGTCTGGAGCCTCTTGAGATCGCTGGACGGATCGGTTCGGAGCCCGTCGAGGACGGAGTAGTAGTCCGTCATGGCAGCCGTCGCATTCGCCGACGCAGCCTCGTTCGGAGATGTCGGCGAGTCGCTGGCCGTCGGATCCGTCGACTCAGCGGGGGACGACGTGGCTGGCGTCGTCGGCGGGGGATCCGCGTCGTTGTTGGCACACGCCGACACTGCGGCCAACAGAATTGTGCCGGTCGCCAGGAAGGTCAACCCGAGTCGATTCTTCATGGAGATGGTCCTGCTTCCTCTCGCCCTACGGCGATGAGGCGCGACGACGTCCCACGGGCGGTGCGAGCATCGTCTGAACCTCATCGTAAGCCTGATTCACGGATTTGGACCCGACGTCTTTACCCGGGTCGCTTCAGGGGTCAGGTGCTCGTCTCTGTCCAAGCCCGTCGTCCCGCTTCCGCTCTCCGTCTTCGTCCTTCCCCGTCGCTCCTTCAGCCGTCTCGCTCACCTCGTCCCGCACCTGCCCATCGCCTCTCCGCGCCTCTCATCCCATCCCGCTTCCACCCCTCCTCAGCTACCGCCTCCTTGCCTTCACACGGTGTGCAGATCGAGGGGGTTGTGGAGAAGGAGGCGCACCTGAGCGCTGTGGGACGGAATCGGCCGTGACGGTCTCGATGCGCCGGATGTCCGCGGGCAGCGGCTACCAGTACCTGCTGCGCAGCGTCGCGGCCGGCGACGGCAACCGCGTCCTGTCGACGCCGCTGCCCCGCTACTACTCCGAGGTCGGTACGCCGCCCGGCCGCTGGCTCGGATCCGGTGTCGGCGCGTTCGGCGCCGGTCAGCTCCGCCCGGGCATGCAGGTGAGCGAGGAGCAGCTCGCGCTGCTTGTCGGCATGGGCCGAGACCCCATCACCGGAGAGCAGCTCGGGCGCGCGTATCCGTCGTACAAGAGGCTCTCGGACCGCATCGACGAGCGTGTCGCCGCTCTCGATCCGGAGATGACCCAGGAGGACTGCGCCGCCGAGACGACCCGGATCGAGGCTGAGGAGACCGCTGCGGGGATGCGGCGCGCGGTAGCCGGGTTCGACCTCACCTTCAGTGTGCCGAAGTCGGTCTCTGTGCTCTGGGGTGTTGCCGACGCCGTCACCCAGGAGCGGATCGTCGCCGCCCATCACGCGGCGGTCGCAGACGTCATCGCGCTGTTCGAACGAGAGGTCGCTGCCACTCGTGCGGGGATCTCCGACGCTGATGGCGCTGTCGCCCAGGTCGATGTGGCAGGCGTCGCGGCCGTCGCCTACGACCACTTCGACTCGCGCGCCGGGGACCCGCAGCTCCACACGCACGTGGTCGTCGCCAACAAGGTCCTCACTGTCATGGACGGGCGCTGGCGCAGCCTCGACGGACGCCCGGTCTTCGCCTCGCGCACAGGCTTGTCTGCGCACTACGACGCACTCCTGGCGGACCGGCTGTCGCATGACCTCGGCATCGAGTGGGAGCTGCGGCAGCGTGGACCCGACCGGAATCCCCGATGGGAGATCGCCGGCGTCACTGACGATCTGATCACAGAGTTCTCCAGCCGCACCCGCGAGATCGAGCTCAAGAAGGACGAGCTCATCGCGGAGTACGTGGCTCGCCACGGGCGGATGCCATCGGCGAGGACGATCGTCGAGCTCCGGGCCCAAGCCACGCTCGCCACGCGCCCGCCGAAGGAGGTCCGGTCGCTCGCCGACCTCACCGACGGCTGGCGGCACCGGGCTGCCAAGCGGTTGGGCACTGAGCCCACGGGCTGGTCGCAGTCGGTGATCGGCCGAGATGGTGACCACCTGACAGCGGAGGACGTGCCACTGGCTGCCATCGAGGCGATCGGCGCCGAGGTGGTCGCGGCGGTGGCCGTGAAGCGGGCTGTGTGGACGCACTGGAACCTGATGGCCGAGGCGGCGAAGCAGACGATGGATCTGAGGTTCGCGACGACCGAAGACCGCGAGGCCGTCCTCGGCCTCGTCGTGGACGCGGCGCAAGCACGCTCCGTCGTCCTCACTCCGCCGGAGCTCGCAGTCAGCCCGGTCCGGTTCCAGCGTGAGGACGGCACGAGCCGGTTCCGCCCACGGCATGGTGAGAAGTACTCCTCCATCGCAGTGCTCGAGGCCGAGGGGCGGCTGTTGGCACGCGCCGAGAAGGTGACCGCGCCCACGGTGTCTGTCGGCGTCGCTGGGCGAGCGTGCGGCAATGGCAAGGTCTCGCTGACCGATCAGCAGCGGCGCGCGGTGGAAAGCATCTGTCGCTCAGGACGCCAGGTCGACCTCCTGGTCGGACCGGCTGGGGCCGGCAAGACCACGACCATGAGAGCGCTCCGCGCGGTCTGGAGCGGTGAGCACGGGTGGGGGAGTGTCGTCGGGCTGGCGCCGTCCGCCGCGGCCGCCCAGGCGCTGGGAGACGACCTCGGTGTCGCCTGCGAGAACACCTCGAAGTGGCTCCACGAGTACGACCGCGGCCGCACCGAACTGCGGCGCGGTCAGCTGGTGATCGTTGACGAGGCGACGCTGGCCGACACGGTGACGCTCGATCGGCTCACGGGGATCGCCGCAGGCGCGGGCGCCAAGATCCTGCTGGTCGGCGACCCGCACCAGCTCCAGTCCGTCGACGCCGGCGGAGCCTTCGCACTTCTCGTCGATCGGCGTGCGGACGTCCCGGAGTTGAGGGAGATCCACCGGTTCGCCAACGAGTGGGAGAAGGAGGCCTCCCTCGCGCTGAGCCGCGGCGACGTCCAGGTCATCTCGACGTATGGTCGCCACAACCGGATCCGCGACGGCCTTACCGACGAGATGTTGGACGCCGCGTACGTCGCCTGGCGCGCCGATTGCGGCGCCGGGCGGGCCAGCATCCTTGTGACGGAGTCGGCGCGGGACGTGCGGGCGCTCAACGAGCGCGCCCGGGCCGAGCGGCTGCTTTTCGAGGGTGCGGTCGACCACCGCGAGGTCGATCTGGTCGACGGCTGCCGAGCCTCGGTGGGCGACGTCGTGATCACGCGCCAGAACGACCGCCGCGTTCGGACGCTGCTCGGCGGATGGGTGAAGAACGGCGACCGCTGGCTGATCACCGACATCCGGCGTGACGGCTCTATCCTGGTCAAGCGCCTCGACGGCCGCGGCGGGCGAACGGTCCTGCCGCCGGAGTACGTCGCCGAGCACGTCGACCTGGGTTACGCCGTCACCGCGCATCGGGCTCAGGGCGTCACGGTGGACACGGCGCATGTCGTCGTCACTGCATCCACGACCCGAGAGAACCTCTACGTCTCCATGACCCGCGGCCGCGTTTCCAACATCGCGTACGTCGCCCTCGACCAGCCCGACGACAGCCACTCCACCCCCGAGGCGGATGACGTCACTGCCAGGACCGTTCTGTACGGCGTCCTCCAGCACAGCGGTGCCGATCTTTCCGCCACCCAAACGATCGAGGCCGAGTACGAACTCCACGGCGGCATCGACCGCCTGGCGGCCGAACTCGAGACGATCGCCGCCGAAGCTCAGCATGACCGCTTCACCGACCTGCTCGGCCGTTCCGGGCTGACCGCCGAGCAGCATGCCGCGGTCGTCACGTCGCCGGCCTTCGGACCGCTCACGGCGGCACTTCGACGTGCCGAGGCGTACCACCACGACCTCGAACGTCTTCTGCCGCGAGTCGTCGGGCGCCATGGTCTCGACGACGCCGACGACATCGCCGCTGTTCTCCGCTACCGGGTCGACAAGGTCACAGCGACCCCGCCGCGTGGTTGCCGCCTCTGTCCGCGACTCATCGCCGGCCTGATCCCCGAGCCGCTCGGCCCGATGTCTGCCGAGGACCGGCAGGCGATCGACCAACGGAAGGAACTCATCGAGTCGCGCGCTCGTGGCCTTGCCGAGGAGGCCGTGATCAGCGGCGAAGCATGGGCTCGGCGACTTAGACGAGACCATCGGGGAGCCTGGGACGACGCGGCGATGACCGTGGCGGCGTACCGCGATCGCTACAAGATCACCTCCGACCTGCCGGTCGGCGGCGGCGCCAAGAACGATGCCCAGCGTGCAGACCGTCAGCGCGCCCTCTCGTCCCTGCGCGCGGCCCGTTCGGAGAGCCCTGTGCAGCGTCCGGCGACGCCGGCGGCGGTAGACCTCCCAGCCATTCCTGCTCCATAGGTGACCCGGTCGACATGTTCTCCACAGCGGGAGCGATATCGAGCGGGCTCGCCGACCGTCCGGCGTATCGAGGAAGCCCCGTCCAGTTGGAGGAACTCATGCTGATCCTGGTCGCGATACCGGTAGTCCTCGCCGTCGCTGCGGCGAACCGATACCTCCAGCTCTATGCGCCATCAAACGTCTTGGTCCGTCGGGTGCACTCTCGGCGGCTTCAGTGGCGGAGCGCCTTCGCCCTGGCGGGCATCGCTGGAGTTCTGCTTATTGCGATGCACGCCGTCGCGGCGGCCGTCGCGGGTGGCGCGTCCGGCTGGCTGAACCTTGTGGTCCTGATCCTTGCCTGGGACGCGATCAAACTCGGCGTCGCGGCTCTCGCCACCTTCCTTCGAGCGACCTGGACCGGTGCGCGGCGAGTTCGGTTACGAGTCGTCGAACCGGGTCGCGCTACTCCCTAACCGGCGCCGCCGGACGCGAAGCGTGCGTCGCAGGAACTGCACAACGGACCAGAGGCTCCGCGGCGACGTTCGGGCTCCCGGAGAGTCGCGCCCCAACCCCATCGCCGCCGGTGATCGGGGATCCCGGGCACCTCGGCAATGCGGCTTTCGAGCTCCTGGATCTGCGCCTCGAACGCCGGGAACCAGAACGCGAGTTCCTCTCGCTCACCGGGCTTGGCGAACGACCCGCAGAGGCACTCGCCGGACATGTGGATGAGGTCCGTCACTTCGTTGACTGGCACGTCGGCGTTCAGGAGTCGGTAGGTGGTCAGGTCGAATCTCGTCCAGTTCACCAGTGGCGAGACCCATACGGTGGAGCCTCGGCGCTCAACCGCGGGGATGGATGCGCGACGGGCGGACTCGGTGCGCCGGCGACCGGCAAGGAAGACCACGCGTTCGCGGTAGGGGTTCTGCACGAACTGGCGCCTCACCTGTTCAAGGGACCGCTCCTTGAGCCGCTGGTACATCTTGAAGTGGTGTCCTGGGCCTGGGAATCCGTGATCCAGGACGAGGTTCTCGTAGTGATCGCACTCCCGCGGCGGGGCGAACTCCAGCAGCGGGAGATCCCAGGCACGGCACGTCTGCCGCACAAACTCGCGGGTTGCTTCGAGGCCAACTGTCGTGTTCGCGTGGGCGGCGTGGCTGGCGCGGTCGCGCATCAAGTGCGCGAGCACGGTCGAGTCATTTCCACCGCTGAAAAGCACGACAGTCCCCACAAGGGTGCGTCCGTCTGCATTCGCATGTCGTTCGATGGCGCGCGTCAGGATGTTGTGTGACTGCTGGACGAGGAGCCGAACTCGTTCCTCCCGCTCGTGACGGGACAGTGCTGCGACCTCGGTCGGTGAGAGAAAGGCCAGTCGATCCATGGAGCGAGCGAACGACGGCGGGCGGCTGTGCGCTCATCAAGCCAATGCGGCTGTGGATGATGGTTCGGATTTTCGAGCCGTGCGCACCTTTTGGCCGAACAGTGTGTCCGGCAGGGCAGTCAACGAGACTGCGACGGCGGAGTGAGAAGCCGGCTGATTGCCGTTACGTCCCGATGCGCGTTGGCCGCCTTGTATGCCTCGCGCACGAGCTCGGGTACCCGGCCGCGCGCAGGCACGTCGAACCCATTCTCGTGTGCCCACAGCCTGAGCTGAGGGTGCGCGAGTCGGGCTCAGTCGCGACGCGCTCCTGGCTGGAGGTGCTTCCGCTCTTAGCTGGCGCCGGGCGCGACACTCGCGCAACGGCGACGAACGGCGCCAGCGCCTCTTGCAGTGCTGCGTGCTCTTCTGCCGAGAGATCGATCTCGAACGAGTCACCGTCCAGGCCGAACTGCACGCCCACGCTTTCCTGACCGATCTCCACGCCCACTCAGATCCGAGTAGTACGCGACGACCGTGCGTCGAGCCACCGCTACCTCCTTCAGCCAGGACAGTACGGCCATCTAACTCGCACGAGAACTTCAACCTCGCACAAGCCCCTTCAGCCGCTCGGTGATCAGTTGTACCGGGACCTCCGTTGTCGCAGGTCCCCAAGAGAACCGGAGCGCACCTTCGATGCGCTCGCGGGGCAGTCCCGCAGCTAGCAAGACATGGCTAGGTTCGTAACTCTGTGAGGTGCAGGCCGACCCATTCGAGACGGCGACCACGTCCTTCAGTGCGACGATGGCGGCTTCCGAGTCGACGCCTGGGATCGAAACGTTGAGGGTGGTCGGCACCGTCCGTTCCGGATCGCCGTTAACGATGGCGCCGAGAGGGAGAAGTGCCTTGATGAGCCCCTGCTTGATCGCCTCGGCGGAGGCGGCCCGCTGGTTCGCCTCCTTCAGAGCCAATGTCGAGGCCGTCCCAAGCGCGGCGATCAGTGGTACCGGCAAGGTGCCGGGGCGCAGGCCGCGTTCCTGTCCGCCCCCGTACATGAGCGGCTGAAGCGGCGGCCGCTTGAACCCGCGTCGGCGAGTAATCAGCGCGCCGATTCCCTTGGGAGCCCCGATCTTGTGCCCGGAGACGGACAGCAGATCGATGCGCTTGGTCTGGAGTGGCGCGATCAGCTTTCCGAAGGCCTGCGCGGCGTCGACGTGTAAGAACGCGTCGTTGCCCTCCAAGAGGCTTGCGATTTCCTCGATGGGCTGGACGACGCCGGTCTCGTTGTTGACCGCCATCACCGACACCAACAGCGTGTCCGGTCGAAGCGCGGCCGCCACGGCTTCAGGGGACACCCAGCCGCCTTCGGTGGGCGCCAGCAGCTCGACCTCGAAGCCTCGACCTCCAAGCACCTCCAGCGGTTCCAAGACCGCCTTGTGCTCGATCTGCGTCGATATGATGTGCCGCTTGCCGGTGGCTTCGCCGTGCGCCGCCAGGCCAAGGATTGCCAGGTTGTTGCTCTCGGTTGCGCCGCTGGTGAAGATCACCTCGTCGGGGGTCGCCGCAACCACCACGGCGACCTCCTGGCGTGCCCGGTTCACGCGCTCCCTGGCCACCTGGCCGTAGCCGTGGGTGCGGCTGCCCGCGTTGCCGAACTCGTAGGACATGTAACTGAGGACCTCTTCGGCCACCCGGGGGTCGACGGGCGCCGTCGCTGCGTGGTCCAGGTACACCGGACGACGGTCGCCGGATGCCCCGGCGAGGGCGGTGTCGGAGGGCGTCGCTACTGTCATGTTCGCAACCTTAGCCGTCCGTACGGACCGTTGTTCGGATCATTTGGCGGGTTGTTCGGACATTGGGTCCGAACCGATGGTAAGTGTTAGGTCGTGGCGAAGGTGTCGACAATCTCGGAGTCCCGCAGCAGCCACTCCGTTGGCCCGCGCCCGGGCGAATTTGAGTACGTCTTCCCCGCGATCCGTGGAGTCCAGGCAGGCCGCGAGTACTACGTGACGATGTGGCCGCTGCGCCTCATCCCCAAGCTCTTCCTCTTCGACGAGGAGGAACTGCCGCCGGAGATGCGCGCTCAGCGGACGCTCAATAAGGCTCGCGTGCCGGAGATGGCGCGCTACATCGTGGACAACCCAGACAGCTACATCTTCTCGGCGCTGACCGCCTCGGTGAATGCGGACGTCCGGTTCACGCCGCTGGTGAACGACGGCGGGGTCGCCGATCGAGTGGGCACACTTGCCATCCCGATGGACGCCCGGTTCGTGATCAACGACGGGCAGCACCGCCGGGCGGCGATCGCGCGGGCGCTTGAGGAGAACCCCGACCTCAGCGACGAGACCATCGCCATCGTGATGTTCATCGACGTCGGGCTGAACCGCTGCCAGCAGATGTTCGCCGACCTCAACCGCCACGCCATCCGACCCGCGAAGTCGATCGGGGTCCTCTACGACCACCGTGACCCGCTGTCGACCGTGGCCAAGGAGGCGGTGTTGCGATCGCCGTTCTTCAGCGACCTGACCGAGATGGAGACCAGCAACCTGGCTGCGCGCTCGCGCAAGTTGTTCACGTTGTCGGCGTTCTACACGGCGAACCGAGCACTCCTCGAGGGCATCGAGGAGGATTCGGTCGAACGGCGCATCGAGCTGGCCGCTGAGTACTGGCGCGTCGTCGCCAAGCAGTTCCCGACCTGGGAGCAGGTCCACCGTGGCGACGTCAGCGCGGGCGAGGTCCGAAGGGACTTCATCCACAGCCACGGCATCGTGTTGCACGCGCTGGGCAAGGTTGGCAATACCCTGCTTCGCCAGAGCCTGAGCCCATCGACGTGGGACAAGAGGCTCTCGAAGCTGAGGGGCATCGACTGGCACCGCAACAACTCGGCCGGCTGGGAGGGCCGCGCCACGGTGGGCGGCAAGGTCACCAAGGGTGCCTCGAACGTCCTTCTCACAACGGCGTTGATCCGCGATGTCCTGGGCCTACCGCTGCCGCCCGAAGAGCAGCGCGCCGAAGACGCCTTCAAGCGAGGAGAGAAATGACCACCAGCTTGCCGATCCGACCGCGCTCGGCATTCGACGACCTCGGCTTCGCAGGCACGATCGACGCCCTGGTTGCCCAGACGCAGGAGCTCTACAGAGCCGACGGTGTTCCCTGGGTCATCGGTTACTCCGGTGGCAAGGACTCCACGGCCGTACTCCAGATCGTCTGGCAGGCGCTGCAAGGCCTCGAGCCGGAGCAGCGCACCAAGCCGGTGCACGTCATCAGCACGGACACACTGGTCGAGAACCCCGTAGTGGCTGCTTGGGTGACGCACTCGCTCGAGGTCATGGCCGAGGAAGCGACGGCTCAGGGACTGCCACTGACGCCGCACCGCCTGACGCCGACGGTTACCGACACCTTCTGGGTCAACCTCATCGGCCGCGGCTACCCGGCGCCGCGGCCGAAGTTCCGCTGGTGCACGGAGCGCCTCAAGATCAAGCCATCCAACGCCTTCATCCGCGACATGGTGCGCTCGCACGGTGAAGCGATCCTGGTTCTCGGTACCCGCAAGGCGGAGAGCTCTGGGCGCCACGCCCGAATGGCAGCGCTGGAGTCTCGTCGTGTCCGCGACCTGCTGAGCCCGAACGACTCGTTGCCGAACTGCCTCGTGTACTCGCCGGTGGAGAACTGGTCGAACGACGACGTCTGGACCTTCCTGATGCAGACGCCCAACCCCTGGGGCTACTCCAACAAGGAACTGCTCACCATGTACCAGGGCGCATCACCTGATGGCGAGTGCCCGCTGGTGGTTGATGCCAGCACCCCGAGCTGCGGCGACAGCCGCTTCGGCTGCTGGACTTGCACGCTGGTCGAGAAGGACAAGTCGATGTCAGCGATGATCCAGAACGACGAGGAGAAGGAGTGGATGCTGCCGCTCCTCGAGCTGCGTAACGCCCTCGACGTCGCAGATGATCGGCACCTGCGCGACTTCCGTCGGATGAACGGCTCGGTGCAGCTGTTCCACGACAAGACCATCCCGGGGCCCTACAAGCAGTCCGCTCGCGAGGACTGGCTGCGCCGTCTCCTCGAGGCGCAGGCCTGGATCCGTGAGAACGGCCCTGACTATGTGCGCGCTCTGGACCTGATCACCATCGCCGAGCTCGAGGAGATCCGCCGCATCTGGGTCGTCGACAAGCACGAGTTCGAGGACCACCTGCCGGGGATCTACGAGGCTGCCATGGGGGAGCCGTACACCGGCAAGCCGCTCGACGAGCACCTCCCGCTCGGCGCCGACATGATCGCCTCCCTTCATGAAGTCGTTGGCGAGGATCGGCTGCACTTCGAGTTGGTTCGCGAGCTTCTCGACATTGAGCAGCGCCATCGTGCCCAGGTGCGGCGGGCGGGACTGTTCGAGTCACTCGAGAAGGCGCTGCGCAAGGGGTTCTACGACGACGAGGCTGATGCCACCCTGCGCGCCCAGAAGCGGAAGGCAGCCATGGAACGCGTCCCGGTGGAGCCAGATCGATCACCAGACCCGCTCGATCTGGCAGATGGCTACGCCCGCCCGACGGTGGCGACGGAGCCCATCTCGTGATCCTCAACCAGCTCGTGCTGCACAACGTCGGCACGTTCGCCGGCCGTCATGTCCTTGATCTGACGCCCCCGTCGGAGACTCAGCCGGTGGTCCTGGTCGGGGGCCTCAATGGCGCCGGCAAGACGACGATCCTGGAGTCCATCCAGCTGGCGTTGTACGGGTCGCTCATCCACGCCTCGGGGCGACGAACCGGCAGCTACGAGAACTACCTGCGCGGCCTCGTCCACCGCGGAGTGGCCCTCAGCGAGGGTGCCGCCATCGAACTGACGTTCACCGCGCACCAAGAAGGCGTCGAGCACACCTACTGGATCCGCCGGAGCTGGAAGAGCACCGGGTCGAGTATCCGCGAGATCCTGCTCGTCTCTGTCGATGGACGGCATAACCAGAGCTTGACCGCGACCTGGAACGAACACGTCGAGACGTTCCTGCCGCGGGGTATCGCTGGATTGTTCTTCTTCGATGGGGAGCAGATCGAGGCCCTGGCCGACATGGAGCGATCCCGGCAGGTGCTCGGGTCGGCGCTGGCCGCGCTGCTTGGCCTCGACCTCGTTGACCGTCTCACGACCGACCTTTCAGTCCTGCGGCGGCGCCACCGCGGCGAGCAGGTGCCGGAAGAATTGCGCCAAGCCATCGAGGAGAAGAAGCAGCTCGTCACCGCTCACCGGCAGGCCGAGGAGGCTGCGACCGAGGCCGAAGCCGCTCGTCGGACGGAGGTTGAGCGCTGCGAGAAGCTCCTGCACGAGGCGACTGAGGCCTACCGGGCTGCCGGGGGAGACCTGCTCGAGCAGCACGAGGCGGCCGAATCGACAGCCACGATGGTCCGTGCCGGCTTGGCGCGCTGTGAGGACGAGGTCCGGCACGAGTTGGGGGAGAGCACGCCACTACTCCAGGTAGAGGGCTTGCTGTCGCAACTCGCTGAACAGGCACGTGCGGAGGACACAGCGCGTCGTGATGCCCTCGTGGTCGATGCCTTCAGTTCCCGTGATGAGCTCCTGTTGCAGCAACTTCGGGATGCCAAGGTGAAGGTCAGCGCTATCCAGTCGATCGAACAGTTCCTGACCACGGACCGTGAGCAGCGCCGCAGTTCCGTCGCCAGCACCGAGGACATCACGGGCCTCACCGACCTGCCATCCCTTGAGGGTTTTCTGGCGACAACGGTGCCCGAGGCTAGGAAGCGGCTGGAGTCTGCACTTGAGCGGCGGGCCAGATTCAAGAGCGAACTGGACCAGGCCGAGCGCATGCTGGCGGCTATCCCCGATCCCGAAGCGCTGGCGCCGCTGCGCCAGGCTCGGGATGACGCTCGTGATGCGCTGCTGCGCGCGGAGGCTGCACTGGCGGTGGCCTCCGACATGCTGCAGACGGCACGAGCGGACCGGGCGAAGGCCCACGCTGCCTACGAAACAGCCCTCGACAAGGCCGCTCAGGCCAACCTGGCGGCCGACGACGACCGTCGCTTGGTCGAGCACGTCGAGAAGGTGCGGGGAACGCTGGAGCGCCTGCGCATTGCGGCGACGAAGCGTCACCTCGACCGGATCTCCGAGCTCATCCTCGAGGCCCTTGGTGCGCTTCTTCGCAAGGAGCAGCTGATCACCGACGTGCAGATTGACCCGGAAACGCACACGGTGGCACTCACGGGCGTCGACGGACACGCCTTGCCGGCGAACAACTTGTCGGCTGGGGAGCGGCAACTGCTCGCGGTCGCGTTGCTGTGGGGCCTGGCGAGAGCTGCGGGCCAACCGCTGCCCGTCGTAATCGACACGCCGCTTGGTCGGCTCGATGGTTCGCACCGGCAGCACCTGCTGGAGCGCTACTTCCCGCAGGCCAGCCACCAGGTCGTGCTGCTGTCGACCGACACGGAGATCGACGAGGAGGCGTACCAGCGCATTGCGCCGCACGTTGGCCGCGCCTACAACCTCAAGTTTGACCCGGCGACGAACGCGACGTACATCGAAGACGGCTACTTCTGGGAGTGATGATGGCCCTCGAACACATTCGGCTCTCGCAGACGGCGCGTGACCAGCTGATCACCCTGAAGCGCCGCACGGGCATCGCGCACTGGAATGTCCTCTGCCGCTGGGCGTTTTGTCGATCACTGGCCGAGCCGGCCCCGCCGCCGTCGATCAAGCTCACGCTCGACAGCAACGTCGAGATGAACTGGCGCACCTTTGGTGGCGATCTCGGTGACGTCCTTTGGGCGCTCCTCAGACTGCGTTGCCACAACGACGGTCTGCCTCTCGATGAGGAGACGCTGGCCCAGCAATTCCGACTCCACCTCCACAGGGGCATCGGCTATCTCGTTGGCGATCCTCGTGTCAGCGATGTAGCCGGGCTTGCCAGCGTCGGGCTCAGCGAGCCGCCGGCGGCATGACGCTGGAGTCCGTCGCGCGTCATAAGACGGCGATGACCCGCTCGGCGTTGTCTCGTCCCATGGCGACCGCGGCGGCTGACGGACTGCTGCATCCCGACCGCACGATCTTCGACTACGGGTGCGGGCGCGGTGACGACGTTCGTCACCTTCGAACACTGGGCTTCGCAGCTGACGGCTGGGATCCGACACACCGGCCCGAGGCCAAGCGACGCCCGGCCGACGTGGTCAATCTGGGGTACGTCCTCAACGTCATCGAACGACCCACCGAGCGGGCCGACACGCTCCGCGCGGCCTGGAGTCTGAGCCGCGAACTGCTCGTGGTGTCGGCCCGGATGTCCTGGGATGCGCGGGACCTCGTTGGCCGGCCGATGGGTGATGGCCTGATCACTCGCAGCGGCACGTTCCAGAAGTTCTACGAGCAGCCGGAGTTGGCCGCTTGGATCGAGGAGACTGTCGGCGTCCAGCCACATGCAGCCGCGCCGGGCATCTTCTATCTGTTCCGTGACGAGGCTGCCGCGCAGCGCTTTGTCGCTTCGCGCGTCTACACCTACCGCCCGCGCGTCCGAATCGATCCGCAAGCCCACTACGAAGCCCACGCCGAGGTTCTGGCCCCGCTGATGGCCTTCATGCGTGACCATGCCCGACCGCCGAAGCCCGGGGAGCTGCCCGAGGCGGCCACCGCTGAGATCAATGAGGCCCTCGGCAGCATGGGGAAGGCGCAACGGCTGATCCGGCAAGTCACGGAGGACGACTACTGGACCGCGGTGGCCGCCCAGCGCCGAGCCGAACTGCTGATCTACGTGGCGCTGTCCCGGTTCGGGCGGCGCCCGAAGTTCACGCAACTCGATCGCACGCTCGCCACCGACCTGCGGGTGCTGTTCGGTACCTACCAGGAGGCCTGCCTTCAGGCCGATCGGCTGCTCCTCGCATGCGGCGATCAGGCGCTCCTGTACGTGAACGCCCGCAGCTCGAAGATCGGCAAGCAGACGCCCAGCGCGCTCTACGTCCATAGGTCTGCGATGGCGGAGATCCCACCGGTGCTACAGGTCTACGAGGGGTGCGCACGGGTGCTGGCCGGCACTGTCGACAGCGCAAACATGATCAAGTTGTCGGTCACCGAACCGCAGGTCTCGTATCTCAGCTACCCAACGTTCGATCGGGATCCACACCCGACGCTGCGCTCTGCGGTGACGGTCAACCTGCGCAAGCTCAGCGTCGACTGGCGCGACTACAGCAGGTCAGAGAATCCGCCGCTACTCCACCGCAAGGAGGAGTTCCTGGGCGCCGACGACCCGAAGCGACCGCTCTACGAACGGCTGACCCGAGCCGAGATGCGCGCCGGGCTTTACGAGCATCCAGAGCGCATCGGGACTCTCCGAGGCTGGCAGGCCACACTCGCCGCAGCCGGCGTCAGGTTGCGTGGCCATCGGCTGGTTCGCGAGTGACTGGTGACGCCCCGCAACCCCATTTCCTGCCGTGGTCGGGCACGGCCGTGCTGGACTGAACCACATGAGTGACTCCGACGAGTTCGCACGGGCCTGCGACGCGGCCATTGCCGAGTGCCACAAACTCGGGTACGTCCCCAAAGCGTGGATGGAGATGGTCGAACGGCATGGTGCGGTTGAGGCGGCGAAGCGTCTCCTCGTCAGCGGTGACATCCAAAGCGGTCTGTTGCGATTGCTTCGCCTTGGCCGCGTCGACCTCACCGTTGAGCACGCCGTGCTGGATCCTCGGTGGGCTGATCTCTTTGACGACCAGGACCGACAGTTGGCGCAGTGGCGACTGGATCAGGGCCAGCGCGAGCGGTAGGGCGTCGAGCTAACTCCAGGTCACCCCGCCGAGCAGCTCATCTACCGAGACTGGCTTGGCGCCGCCGTCGTCCGCGAAGGCCTCGGTGACGAGGTCGATCACCACCAGTGCCGCGGGCTGGTGGCGCACGTTGACCTGTTCCTGGATGTATTCCAGGCCGCCATTGGCGTACTCCTCGAAGATGCGGATCCGCTCTTCGATCCGCGTGCCGTCCATGATCTCCGGGTCATCCGTCACGACGTTGGCCGCGATCATGTTGACGAGCGCTTCGCTAAAGGTCGGCGTCGTCAGAGTCTCGTAGCGGATGGGGTCGCCGGCGGCAGTGCTGAACGGCACTCGGCGATCGTGACGGAAGCCCACGGCGGCTGCGAACAGCAAGATGTCGCGGTAGGTGGGGAACTGGGCGTCATTCTGCAGTTCCTGCATCAGGGCCTCATGCTGCTGAGGGCGTCGGATGCGGACGTCGACGAATGCGGTCGTCACTTGATCACCTTCAGTTCGGAGTGGTCCGACTCAGCCGAGCGGATGTACGGGTAAGCCATGCCTTCGAGCTCGATGTCGTCCGCCACGCTGCCCGGAGCGGTGGTGTGGGTCTCGATCACGCCGAGGTGGCTGACGTAGGGCGTCAGCTCGGTGACCACTTTGCCGAGGCCCTGGCTCTTGCTCACCAGAACGACCAGTTGCGGTGCCATCTTGGCCAAGGCCCGAGAGACCGCCTCCTGGTAGTCCTGGTCGAGCGAGCCGAAGGCGGCGTCCATCACGATCGGGTAGGTGCCGGCGTCGACCGCGGCGTCACCCTCGGCGCGGCGCTCCTTGCGAATTTCCCGCGCGAGCTTCGACACCGCGGCCACGAAGCTCAGGCTGAGGATCTGGTTCTCGCCGGTCGACTTCGGCACCGGGAGCTCGACCCCGCCGACGTTCTTGTGCAGCGTCAGCTCGAAGCCCTCGCTGAGCGTCGGAACGTGATTCTGGTGAGTGATGCTGCTGAAGACCGCCTTGAGCTCTGCATCGAGGCGCTTGCGCATGTCTTCCTCGCGGATGGCCAGGATCTCCTCGAGCGCCCGCTTGACGGACTGGACGAGGTCGGAGCGCGACCGAGCCTTGGCGGCCAGTTCGTCCGTGACCGCAGCCCGCGACCGCTCCTTGGTCTTCGCCTCGATGTCCTTGGCGATCGTTCCCAGCTCGGACTCGACCGCACCCTTCTTCTGGTTCTTGATGCCGATCCGGTTGTCCAGATCCATGCGCTTGGTCTCGAGGTCAGCCACGACCTCCATCGGGCTGTTCTTGAGCTTGCCGTCCAGCTCGGACTTCCGCTCCTCCAAGCGGGCGACCCGGTCGCGCTCCGCGCCGATGCGCTTCATCAGCGCAGCCAGCTGTTCGCGCAGTTCGTCGCGAGCACCCGAGAGGGGAGCGATCTGCCCGCTTAGCTGCTGCCACGCGGTCTCGACGGCCTGCAGGCCCGCACGCTGCCGCCAGTCCTTGACGTGCTCCCAGGGTTCGCTGTGCTCAGCCAGCTCGGTGCCGCAGATGCACTTGCCATCCTCGAGCAATTGGTCGACGAACTCTCGCTTGAGCGGCGCCGGCAGCGCACCCTTCTGATACAGGTTGTCGGCCATCGCCTGGGTGGCGTCGCCGAGCGTGTCGGTGAAGGCGAGGAAGCCGCGTGTGGCGACAAGATGCGCTCGTTCAGCAATTGCCGCATCTCGAGCAGTCCTAGCCTCGTCCAATTCCTTGGTAACCGCGTCGCGCTCAGCCTGGATGGGCGCCGCTTCGGCGTGCTGCCGCAGCAGGTCGGTGACGCTGTCGCGCTCTTCGACCAGCGTCGCCAGGTCGCCTTCCAGCAGCTTCAGTTCCTCCCGGGCGCCGGTCTGGCGCTCGGTGAGCGTGTCGATGGCGTCTTGGATCTCGCTCGCCTTGTCGCCGCCGTGCTTCTTGAGTTCGGCGGTCAGTTTGCGGTCGACCTTCGGCAGGTGGGCGATAGCCCGCTCGACCTGCTCCAGGTCCAGCAGCACCTTGATGTCCTTCTGAACCTCGGCGTACGCGCCCTTCTTGACCAGGTTCTCGATGCGCTCACCGTTGAAGAAGAAGAAGCGGCTCACACCCCGCGGCAGGATGCTGTAAATGGTTTCCTGCGGGGCACCGACGATCTCGGACGAGCCGTCGGGCTTCGTCATCCAGAGGTGCACTTCGGGTGAAGGCGTTCCCTGCTGATCCGACTCCTTGCGCAGGGTGGCGGAGCGGAGCAGCCGGTAGTCGCGACCCTCGTGGTCGAACCGCAGTTCGACCGCAACCTCGGCAGTGTCGCCCATTGGCAGCTCCCGCCAGACGCTGTCGGTAACCATCCGGTCCTGCTGCTCGACGTCATCGGACATTAGCCCGTACAGCGCCCAGGTGAAGGCGTTCAGGAAAGTCGTCTTGCCGGCGCCGTTGGCACCGAACAGCAGCGAGACCGGCTTGATCGTGTCGGAGCTCAGGTCGAAGGTCTGGACCCCCTTGAACTGGCGGAAGTTGGTCAGCGTGATCGACTGCAGCTTCACGGAAGGATCTCCCTCACGGCGTCGAGCAGGTCATCGGTGGCGTCGTAGGCGCTGAGGTGCAACTTCGCTCGCTCAACCTCGAGCACGCGCTTGAGCAGCGCGCGTTCCTCGTTACTCAGCTCCTCGAGCACCTGCTTCTCGGTGCGACCCTCGGTCACGTGCCGTCCTCCCTCAACCTTGTCATCTGCTTCGTGCGCATCTACATATCCATGAGCTGGTAGCGCTCCTTGAGCGGGCGCAGCACCTCGAGCGTCGTCTCGTAGTTTTCCGACAACTTGCCGAACTCGTTGGCTCTTTGGAGTTCTCGGGTGAGAAGCGCCCGCTCGACCGTGAAGTTGATCGGCGTCCCGCTCGGCGGCACCGCCAGGTAGTCGAAGATCTCGGCCACGTCCTTGCCCTCGGCACGTCGCAGTAGCCGGCCGCGTCGCTGGATGAACTGCCGCGGGTTGCTGCTGCTCGCGAGCAGGTAGCCAGTCCGGGCGTCCGGGATATCGACACCTTCGTCCAGGCATCGCATCGCCACGAGCACGCGCAGATCGTCGCCGGTGCCGAACCGCCGCATCAGGAGCTTGCGCTCCTTGCGGGGTGTCTCGGAGACGTAGGGGTGGGCGGCCAGGTGGAGCTGGTTGCCGACGAGGTTCATGACCTCGTTGAGCTGGTTCGGCCCCGGCGGCTCGCCGGCCTCCGTCGGGCGGCGCCCCTCGGCGCAGTAGACGAGCTGGAACCAGGAGTTTGCCCGAGTGCTCAGATCGTCGCGGAGCGCGGCCAGCTTGCCCTCGGCGTGACCGAGGATGCCGGCCCGCTGACGCAAGAGGAAGCCGAGCGGCGAGTTCGGGTCTGCCTTGCCCAATTCCTCGCCGGAGGCGATGCGTGTGGCGATCTGCGCCGTGAGGTCGACGTACAGGTTCGTCTCGGCGTCGTTGAGTTCGACGAGGCGCGGTCGGTACAGATAGCGCGTGAGGGCGCCCATCTTGATCGCGTCGGCCAGCCCCAGTTCGAACACGACCCGTCCGAAGTAGTCGATGAGCGCGTCCGTCCCTTCGTCGTCGAACCAACGCTCCGGAGTCGCCGACAGCGCCAGCCGGTAGGTAGCGTTCGGCGGCAAGCACGAACGGTAGGCAGCCGACCCGAGGTTGTGTGCTTCGTCGGCGATCACCAGCAGCGGCTGCGTGATTCGCGAGAGCACCGACTGGAACTTCTCGCCGGCGAAGGACGCATTGGTGGCGACCATCGCGACGATGGGCCGCTGTCCCATCCGGGCCTCTGCCAGTTGCTCCTCGACCACCGGCAGCCACTTCTGGCTGGACTCGTACACGGCAACCGGCCGTACACCGAAGTCCTCGACCTCGGAAATCCACTGGTCGACGAGGTGCTGGAGCGGCGCGAGGATCAGAACGACCAGGGGTTGTTCACGCTGCTGGAGGACATTGCCCAGCTGGGTGGCAGCGATCATGGCGGTCTTGGTCTTGCCGGTGCCGGTCGCCATCTTGAGAATCCCGCGGCCCTGGTTCGCGA